>Ga0182024_10015213_pt1 | contig 14768 bp, 10 predicted proteins | sample P32metaG_FD_120480 | JGI IMG/M metagenome (GOLD analysis project Ga0182024, IMG submission 120480) | Permafrost microbial communities from Stordalen Mire, Sweden - P3-2 metaG (Illumina Assembly) | ecosystem: Environmental > Terrestrial > Soil > Wetlands > Permafrost | place: Sweden: Stordalen... | reverse complement strand
GCGAACGTCTTCGACCGCTTCTCCGCCAGAGGCCGCGGCGGCCAGCCCGCGGGCGCAGGGCTCGGCCTCGCGCTCGTCAACCGTTTCATCGAGCTGCATGACGGCTGGGTGGAAATCGAGAGCACGCCCGACCGCGGCACCATCGTGCGCTGCCACATCCCCCGCCGCATGGAGGTGCCTGAATTGGCGAGTGCAGGCTGATAGCGGCCTGAGTTCACCACGAGGACACGAAGAAAAAAGTCTCAACGCGGAGGGCGCGGAGGATGCGCGGAGGACGCGGGGTAAGAATCGCGCCCTTTGGCGCGCAAGGCCTTTTTCTGCGTCCACTGCGCTTCCTCCGCGCCCTCCGCGTTAAATCTTTTTCCTTCGTGATTCTTATGTCTTTGTGCTGAACCTGGATCAGTGCTGGCTTTTAGGTAGGCGGACGACGAGGCCGTCGAGTTCGGACGTGACTTTGATCTGACATGAGAGGCGGCTCGTCGGCTCGAGTTCCTGCGCGAAATCGAGCATGGTCTCCTCCATATCGGTTTTCGCCGGAATCTTGCCGGCCCAGCCGGGATCCACATGCACGTGACAGGTCGCGCAGGCGCAGGCGCCGCCGCAATCCGCGTCGATCCCCGGAACGAGATTCTTCACAGCGCCTTCCATGACCGACCAGCCCGCGGGCACCTCCACGACATGCTCCCGGCCATTGTGCTCGATATATTTGATCTTCGGCATTTGTGCTCTCCGGGATCAGGCAACAGATTTCATCGGTATCGAGGTATCTGCAAGCCTTGATGCGGCAACCGGCGTGCCGTCGGCAATCAGCCTTCGGCCGACGACATATTCCGGCGCGGCATTGACAGCTTCGACCGCGGCCACCGAACCTTCTCGCAGACGAAACACCGCGAATTTCCGCGCCGCGGGATTCCCACGCAGCACTAGCTCGTCGTTCTCGCGCGCCAAGCCAGCAATCTGCAGCTTGAGATCGTACTGATCCGACCAGAACCAGGGCACTTCGCGATAGGGCAGCGGCCTGCCCAGCATCGCAAGGGCCGCGTGCTTCGCCTGGTCGATCGCATTCTGCACCGATTCGAGTCGAATGAGCTGACCCTCTCGTCCGACATGCCGCGTGCAATCGCCAGCAGCGAAAATGGCGGGGTCGGCGGTGCGCGCGCAATCGTCGACTACGATGCCGTCGTCGCAGGCAAGCCCGGCCGCCGCCGCAATTTCCACATTGGGAACAATCCCGATTCCTACGAGCGCCAGATCCGCCGCATGCGACTTTCCTCCCGCGTGCACGAATTGAAGCCGCCCTGCGCCTTCGAACGATTCGACGGAGACATTCGGCTCGATGCGGACGCCCGCCTTGCGATGCACGCTCTCGTAGAAAACGGAGAGCTGCGGAGAGACGGCGCGCGTCATCACGCGCGGCAGCGCTTCGAACACAGTCACGTCGAGCCCGTGCTTGATCGCGACAGCGGCCACTTCGAGGCCGATATAGCCGCCGCCGACCACTGCGAGGCGCTTGCCTGCCGCGAACGCGCCACGCAACGCATCCACATCGGCAATTCCGCGCAAATAGAAGATGCCTGGAAGATCTGCGCCAGCGACGGGAATCCGCCGCACCCGCGAACCCGTGGCGATCAGGAGCCTGTCATAGGCGATCGCTCCGCCATCCGCGAGCACGACGTTTCGTGCCCCGCGATCGATGTCCGTCGCCGCAACGCCGTGCAACCGTTCGCATCGCGACTCGGAATAGAACGACTCGGGTTTGAGAAAGAGCCGTTCGCGCTCGAACGTGCCGGCAAGATAGGCCTTGGACAGAGGTGGCCTCTGATACGGCGGAAAGGGCTCGTCGCCCACGAGCGTGAGCGGGCCGCCAAAGCCCTCCACCCGCAGCGTCGCCACAGCTTGGGCGCCCGCCTGCCCTGCGCCGATAATGACGATGCGTTCCGGCATGTCTCGACCGAATTTCTCCCGCGCGCTCGGACGCAGGGGCTAGCACGTTCGGCGCCCTCACGGAAACAGATTGCCGCCTCAGGTGGGTTGTACCGGTGAAGGGCGCAAATATATGCGGTCGACGCTTCGCCGCATTTCGATGGAGTTCCGATGACAGATCTCTCCGCGTTTCCCATTACATCGCGCTGGCCGGCCGCGCATCCCGACAGGCTCCAGCTCTATTCGCTTCCGACACCCAACGGGGTCAAAATCTCGATTGCGCTCGAGGAGATCGGCCTGCCTTACGAGGCGCACAGGATCGATATCGGTGAGAATGAAAACCTGACGCCGGAATTCCTGTCGCTCAATCCCAACGGCAAAATCCCCGCGATCGTCGATCCGGACGGGCCCGGCGGCACGCCGCTCGGCCTTTTCGAATCGGGCGCGATCTTGCTTTATCTCGCCGACAAGACAGGCAAGCTCATTCCCGCCGACCCCGCGCGGCGCTGGCAGACCATCCAGTGGGTGTTTTTCCAGATGGCACATGTCGGACCGATGTTCGGCCAGGTCGGATATTTCTACAAATTCGAGGGGCGCGCGCTCGAAGACAAGCGTCCGTTGGAGCGATACCGCGACGAATCCAGACGCATCCTCGACGTTCTCGCGACGCGCCTCGACGGCCGGCTGTGGATCATGGATGACGAGTATACCATCGCCGACATCGCGACGCTCGGCTGGGTGCGCAACCTGATCGCCTTCTACGGCGCGCGCGATCTCGTCGCATTCGACAGCCTGAAACACGTTCCCCGCTGGCTGGAGCGCGGGCTCGGACGGCCCGCAGTGCAGCGCGGCCTGCAAATCCCGCCGCGCGCGTGAGTTGGCGGCTCCGGAGCATGAAGTTGAAACGTGTTCCATGAATTGCTGAAAGAGCGTATTAATCGCGTCGGCCGATAATCGCGCTGCAATATTGCGAGGGTCGCGAATGACGCGTTCGATCGGTTCCGGAAAAACGCTTCCACTATTCAGGTCGGCAATCGCGCTGTCGGGGGCTCTACTTCTTGCATCGTCCGGAGCCGCAGCCCGGATTGCGAAGACCCCCTCCGTCACGATCGCCATCGATGCCACGGCAAATGTTCATCCGATCGATCCACGCATTTACGGCGTGGCCTGGGGGACCTCCACAGATCTCGTCGCGCTCAACGCGCCGCTCAACCGGATGGGCGGCAACGCCATGACCGATTACAACTGGTCGCTCAACGCGGAAAACCTCGCCGCCGACTGGTACTTCGAGAGCTATCCCGAGCAGGGCGCGGTTCCTGGCGAAGAGGCGGATACGTTCGTTTCGGACAGCAGGGCAGCGAACGCCGAGCCGATGCTCACCGTGCCGCTGCTCGGTTGGGTCGCCAATCTCGGCGCCAACCGCACGATCCTGCCGAGCTTTTCAGTTGCCAAATACGGCCCGCAATGCGCGACCGATCCGTATTTTTCCGATGCCGGGGACGGGATCGAGACCGATTGCAGCACCTTCATCACCGGCAATGATCCGTACGATTCCTATGTGAAGGACAGTCCGGCTCTCGAGCAGAAATGGATCAAGCATCTGGTGAAGACGTGGGGAAAGTCTGCGCGGGGTGGAGTCAAATATTATCTCATGGACAACGAGGCGAGCATCTGGTTTTCGACGCATCGTGACGCGCATCCCAAAGGCCCGCACGCGATCGAATATCGCGACAAAGTTCTTGCCGAATCGGCGAAGATCAAATCGCTCGACCCGAACGCGCTTGTTGTAGCGCCCGAAGAATGGGGTTGGGACGGCTATTTCTACAGCGGCTTCGACCAGCAATATGCCGCCAATCACGGCTACAAGAGGTATCCGGACCACAAGAAGGAGCAGAACGGGATGGATTACATCCCCTGGCTGCTCAGCCAATGGAAGGCGGCGGGCCATCCGGTGGACGTGGTGAGCGTGCATTTCTACCCGCAGGGTGGCGAATTCAGCGACGACGTCTCTGACCAGATGCAGCTGTTGCGGAACCGCTCGACGCGGCAGCTTTGGGATCCGAATTACGTATCGGAAAGCTGGATCAATCAGCCTGTCTATCTGATCCCGCGGATAAAGGGCTGGATCGCGGACGATTACTGGTCCGGAACGCCCGCGGCGCTGACGGAATACAATTGGGGCGCAGAAGGCTACATCAACGGCGCGACGACGCAGGCCGACATCGATGGCATTCTTGGCCAGCAGGGCCTCGACATGGCGACGCGCTGGACGGTGCCGGATTCGAGCACGCCCACCTACAAGGCGATGCAGATGTACCGCAACTATGACGGCGCGGGCTCGGCGTTCGGCGACACCAGCATCTCGGCGTCCGCGCCTAATCCCGACAATCTCTCCGCTTTCGCGGCTTTGCGCAGCAGCGACAACGCCATGACAGTAATGGTGATCAGCAAGGTCCTGAGTGGCAACGCGAGCGTCACCCTCACACTGGCGCATTTCACGCCGTCCGGAACGGCGAAGGTCTATCAACTCACGTCAAGCAACGTGATCCAGAAATTGCCGAACGTGTCGTGGTCGGGCGGCGTCCTCAATGATACCGAGCCCGCCCAAAGCATCACCCTTTACATTCTGCCGAAGTAACCGCTCACTTCCCTTTGTACGCCACGCGCCAGACGACACCACCGACATCGTCGGCGATGAGAAGGTCTCCGTCTTTCGCGACGACGAGGCCGACCGGACGTCCCCACACGCGCGCGGGCGAGGTCTTGCCGTCCCAGAATCCGGTCACGAAATTCTCATAGCTATTCTGCGGTCTGCCATTCGGAAACCGCACACGCACCACCTTGTATCCGGTCGGCTCGGCGGCATTCCATGAGCCATGAAGCGAGACAAAGGCGTCGCCCTTGTATTCCGACGGAAACTGACCCCCCTCGTAGAACACCAGCCCCAGAGGCGCCGAATGCGGCTGAAAGAGAACGTCGGGTGTCTTCGACTTCGCCACCAGGTCGGGACGTTTTTTCCCGAAATCGGGATCGGGATGTGTACCCGTGTACGCGTAGGGCCATCCAAAGAAATCGCCCTGTCTGACGCGGGTGAGATAGTCGGGCGGAAGATTGGTGCCGAGCCCGTCGCGCTCGTTGACCGTCACATAAAGATCGTCCGTACCCGGATAGAAGGCGATGCCGACGGGATTTCGCAAACCACTGGCGAAGGTCGAGAGCGAACCGCCGGGATTTACCTTCTGCACGCTCGCATAGGGCAGAGGGTCCTCGTCCACATTGTTGCGGCTGCCGATGGTGAGGAACAGACTGCCCTTCGTGTCGAATACGATATCGCGCGTGAAATGCCCCACACCGCCCGCCGGTGTGGTGTTCGCTATATGCCGGCGCCGTCCGGTGCTTTTCAGCTGGCCACCTGCATAGGAAAGCCGCCAGATGGACTTCACGTCGGCCACATAGAGCGCGCCGTTTGCGAAGGCGAGACCGTGCGGGAGAGTATAAGCTTCGGCAAAGGTTGCGGCGCGTGCGGCATGCGTTCCATCCGCAGAAGGCCGCAGCACGACGATCTTGCCCAGATCGGACTCGGCGAGGAACACATCGCCGTTGGGCGCCACGGCCATCCAGCGAGCATGCGGCACGTTGCTGGCGAAAATGGATACCGCGAACCCGTCTGGCGCCTTCGGCATCACACCCGCAGGCCGCGCAATCGTCTGCGAAGAATTGTCGACCGCGGACGTGGCATACGGCCTGGGCAGCCTCGCGGGGGAGATCGAGAAATGTTGGCCTGGCACATCGGCTCCCTGCGCGCCGTTTGAGGCGGCGATCAGCAGCAACGCGGCAAGCCCGCTTCGATTCATCGATTCTCTCCTTCCGTTGGTTGCGATCCGGCGTCCCCTAGATCCGGCGGCTTGGGCAGCCGTCGCCAGACGTTGTCGATCTCCGCCCACGCGATGCGGATTCCGAAATCGCGGGTCAACACGTCATGCAATTCCGTGGGGCCGTCAAGCAAACGGTGTTCGCGTCGGCCGTCGCGGCGCTGGAGCGTAAGCTCGGTATTGAACAGAGTGAGGCGATCCGTGCCCACCACCCGCGCCGCAACCAGATTGTTGACGAAGCGCGAGGCGGGATGAGTCGCGGTGAACCAGTTGTACACTTCATAGTCGCGCGCTGTCTGGGGCTCCTCGGTGAAGCGATACATCGCCGCCCAGCCATCGGGCAGGCGCATCTCGAGATCGTAGCCGGTCCGCGCGTCGCAAAACCGGTAGATACCATGCTCGGTCTCCTGCACGAGCCCGGGCTCAAGATGGAGTGGCGCGGTCGGGCTCTGCCCGCCGAAGCCCACATCGCACACAAAGGTTCCTTCCGGGAGGACGGTCTTGAGGAGCATGTGGCTCACGGGCGTCTGCAGTGCATCCGGCGGCAGCATCCAGCGCACCCGCGCGGCAAGCGGAGTGACCGCGAAACCGAGCGTGGACAACACATGAAGAAAAAGCCCGTTCTGCTCGAAACAATATCCGCCACGACCCATGCGGACGAGCTTGGTTTCGAGCGATCGCACGTCGATCGCCACCGGGCGGCCCAGCAGCGGGTCGAGGCTTTCGAATGCTATGGCGGACGGATGGAGCCGGTGCAGGGACCTGAGAAGCGCGAGGTTCGGCTCGCGCGTTCCGCGATAGCCGATTCGTTCGAAATAGTCGTCGAGGTCGACCACATGCACTCCCTGGCCGGCAATGTCGCCGGAAATTCCTGCCCCGACAAGTTGTGCAGAGCACCGCGCACCACGGTATCGCGTCGCGTGTTGTGGCGGCGCGGCCGACCGGCTAGAACGCGCGCGAATGGCGGACATGGCGTCGAGATTTGCGGGCGGTCTCGTGGTGAAGGGCGTTGCCGAAACCGAAGATTTGGCCGCACGGATCGCATCCGGCCTCCAGTCGGGCGATGTGATCGCGCTCGAAGGCGATCTCGGCGCCGGCAAGACGACCCTCGTGCGCGGAATATTGCGCACGCTTGGCGTCGTGGAAGCCGTGCCAAGCCCGACCTTCACGCTGGTCCAGGAATATGCGGCCGCCGGCCTCAGGATTGCTCATTGCGATCTTTACCGTGTGGAAAGCGTAACGGAGTTGGATGAGCTGGGACTCGACGACGCACTTTCGGAAGGCGTGGTGCTCGTCGAATGGCCCGAACGCGCGCCGGAGCGCATTCCCGGCGACGCATTGAACATTCGGATCGAAATCACGGGCGAAAGCGAACGGCGTATGCATTTATCCGGACCGCAACGCTGGGCGCATCTGCTCGCGAGCAAGGGGAACTGAGCATGGACAGCGAGCGGGCGGATTCTGCGCGCGTGTTTCTTGCCGATGCGGGCTGGGACGGTGCCACGCTTTCGCCTCTGCCCGGCGATGCTTCGACCCGCCGGTACATTCGCGTTGCGCGCAATGGCCACACCGCCATGCTCATGGACCAGCCGCAGAATGCCGAGGCCGCGCCCTGCCCGCCTTCCGCCACGCCCGACGAGCGGCGGGCGCTCGGCTACAACGCGGTGGCGCGGCTGGCAGGCGCCGATTGCCACCGCTTCATCGCGGCGGCCGGGTTTTTGCGCGCGCGCGGGCTGGCGGCGCCGGAAATCTATGCGGGCGACATCACCAAAGGATTCGTCCTGCTCGAGGATTTTGGCGACGATCTCTATTGCGACGTGCTCGGGGACGGCAGTGCGGAAGACGATCTGTACGGCACCGCAATCGACGCTATCGCGCTCCTGCACGCCGAACCGGCACCCTCGCAACTCACGCCGGAAACGTCGCTTCACCTTTACGACCAGGCGGCCCGTCTCGCCGAAACGGATCTGATGACGGAGTGGTTCGTGCCACTCGCGCTCGGGCGCCCCGCGCGGCAGGACGAAGTCGAAGAGCATCGCGCGCTGTGGCGCGACGCGCTCGCGTCGAGCCGCGAGTACGCGCCGGTCTTCGTGCATCGCGACTATCACGCCCAGAATCTTTTCTGGCTACCCGGGCGAACAGGCGTTGCCCGCGTGGGGCTGATCGATTTCCAGGATGCCGTGGCCGGCAACCGGAGCTATGATCTGATCTCGCTCCTCGAGGATGCGCGCCGCGACGTCACGCCGGAACTGGCGCTCACGATGAAGCAGCGCTATGCCACGACCGTGCGGCAGCGGGGACAAGAACTCGACGGGGAAGCGTGGTCCGCTGAAATGGCAGTGACGGCGGCCCAACGCAATGCCAAGATTGCCGGCATCTTCGCAAGGCTTGCAAAACGAGACGGCAAGCCGCGCTATCTTTCCTATCTTCCCCGCGTTTGGGGACATCTCGAATCCGACCTCGAACATTCCACACTCGCAAGTCTGCGCGCGTGGTACGACCGCACAATTCCACGCGAGAAACGGCGCGCTGACATGGAAGAAGGGGTGGCGGCGTGACGCGTCCGAAGCGCGCGATGATCCTGGCAGCGGGTCTCGGCACCCGCATGCGCCCTCTCACCAACAATGTGCCGAAGCCGCTCGTGAAGGTGCGCGGCAAGGCGCTCATCGATCACGTGATCGATCGTCTCGCGGCAGCGAAGGTCGAATTGGTGATCGTCAACCTGCACCATCACGCCGATCTCCTGAAGGCCCATCTCGCCAAGCGCAGAGACATCGAAATTCGCACGTCGGACGAGACAGATCGAATTCTCGGCACCGGCGGTGGCGTGTTCAATGTCTTGCCGTTGTTCGAAGGCGAACCCTTCTTCGTTCACAATGCCGATTCGATCTGGGTCGAAGGTTATGGGCGCGCTTTTGAAAGGATGATCGGGCGGTGGAATCCGGAGACGATGGACGGGCTTCTTCTCGCGGCGTCTCTCGTCAATGCCATCGGGTATGAGGGGCCGGGCGATTTCCTCATGGATTCGGAAGGCCGTCTTTCCCGCTTGCCGGAACAACGGCTCTCGCCTTTCGCCTATCCGGGTGTGCAGATCGTGCATCCGCGTCTCTTCATCGGCGCAAAGCCTGGTGCGTTCTCGATCAATCCGTTGTGGGACCGCGCGATCGAGAAGGGGCGCCTCTATGGCATGCGGCTCGACGGCGTCTGGATGCATGTTGGAACACCGGAAGCGCTTGCCCAATCGGAAGCCTATCTCGCGGACCTCCTGCCCGCGTGAAGCGATGAACGCCCGGTTTTTCACGATACCGGCGGGGACCGCCTTTGCCGACGCGCTCGCGCGCGGCGTAATCGAAAGTGTGGGAGCCGGGCGCGATCCTCTCGCCCTTGCGTCTGCGACCATCTACCTGCCGACGCGCCGCGCTCTCCGCACGCTCACAGATTCTTTCGCGCGCGTGCTGAACGGAGCAGCGCTCCTGCCGCAGCTTCGCGCGCTCGGCGACATTGACGAGGAAGATATTCTCTTCGACGCCGCAAGCGAGGATCTGTTGCTGCCGCCCGCGATCGATCCGGTCCGCCGCCGCCTGCTGCTCGCCACACTGGTTCAAAGATGGGCACAGACGCGGCGCCACACTCCACCCGGCTTCGCGCAGGCGGCTTCAACGGCGCGCAGCTTGGCACGATTTCTCGACGACGCCGAAACCCAGCAGGCCCCGCTCGACACGCTGGAACAACTCGCTCCCCAATCGCTCGCCGAACATTGGATGGAGGTTCGCGATTTCCTCATCCTGTTGCGCGAAGAATGGCCGAAGCTGCTCACGGCAGAAGGCGTGATCGACCCCACCCGCCGGCGAAATCTTCTGCTTGCGGAGCTCGCGCGGCGGTACCGGGAGAAGCCGCCATCGACGCTCGTGATCGCAGCGGGAACCACCGGGAGCATTCCCGCGACGGCCGATCTTCTCGATGCCATCGCGCATCTGCCGGAAGGCGCGGTCGTGCTGCCGGCGCTCGACCGTGAAATGGACGATGACAGCTGGGACCGTCTCGATCCCGGTCACCCGCAATTTGGCATGAAGCAACTCCTCGGGCGTGTCGGAATTTCACGCACCGACGTTGCAGACTGGCCCCATGCGGTTGCGCAGCGTCCGCAACGTATAATGCTACTGCGCGAAACCTTGCGGCCTGCCCCGACAACCGATGGGTGGCGCGCGCTCGCAGATCAAGGCGGCGCAACGTTGGCGCAGGACCTCGACGGCATCCACATCGTTGCCGCTGCGCATCCGGGCGAAGAGGCGCTCGCGATCGCACTGATCCTGCGGGAAGCGGTCGAGGAACCATCGCGAACGGCCGCGCTTGTCACGCCCGACCGCAATCTTGCGCGCCGCGTTGCCGCGGAATTGATGCGCTGGAACATTGCGATCGATGATTCCGCGGGCACGCCGCTCGCGCAGACGCCGCCCGCCGCTTTTCTCGCTCTGCTTGCCGATGCGGCGGCGGATGGGTTTCCGCCCGTCGCACTGCTCGCCCTCCTCAAGCATCCGCTCGCCGCAGGCAGGGATGCCCCGAGCGAATTCCGGCGCCGCGCGCGCGCCCTCGACCGTTTCGTTCTGCGCGGCCGGCGCCCCGATGCGGGACTTGCGGGATTGCACGATGCACTCGATGCCGCACGCGCCGAGGCAACGGACTCGCCGCTCGCGTCGCTTCTTGAGGATCTGTCCGCATGGTTCGCGAACGTGGCTGCGATGCTCAGTCCGTTCGCGGAAACGATGGGCGCGCATGCCGTTGCGCTGCCCGAGCTCGCGCGGTTGCATGGCTACACTGCGGAAGCGCTTGCGGAAACGCAGGAAGATAAGGGCGGCGCACGATTGTGGGCCGGCGATGCAGGAGAGGCTGCGGCTGAATTGATCGAAGCGCTCTCGCGGGCGGGCGCGGATCTGGCGCCGATCGAGCCCTCAGCCTATCCGGTCCTGTTCCGGCAGCTTGCCGGCGAACGCGCCGTCCGTCCGGCTTATGGCCGGCACGAACGCCTGGCGATCCTCGGCCCGCTCGAAGCGCGGCTGCAACACTACGATGTCGTCGTGCTCGGCGGACTTAACGAGGGCACATGGCCGCAATCCGCCGCCGCCGATCCCTGGCTGTCGCGGCCAATGCGCCAGGCTTTAGGCCTGGAATCGCCCGAGCGGGCGATCGGACTTGCTGCGCACGACTTTGCGACGCTCGCCGCCGCGCCGCTTGTGTTCCTCACGCGCGCGCTGAAGGTGGACGGCGCGCCGACGATCGCCTCGCGCTGGCTTCAACGCTTTGAGCAACTCACCAGGGGCCTCGGACTCGCGCCGTCTCACGGCGCGCCTTACGAAACTTTTGCGCGTCTCTTCACGACGGCCGACCATGCCGCGGCGCCAATTTCGCGGCCGGAGCCGCGGCCGCCCGTGTCGGCGCGTCCGCGCGAGCTATCGGTCACCGAGATCGAGAAATGGATTCGCGACCCCTACGCGATCTATGCGCGGCATGTTCTCAGGCTGAGGCCGCTCGATCCGCTTGAGGCAGAGATCGGTCCGCTGGACCGCGGCAGTGTGATGCACGAGATCCTCGAGCTGTTCATGAAGGAGGCCGGCGAGGCCTTTCCGGAAGATGCGGAAGCCAGATTGATTGCGATCGCGGATGACGCGTTCGCCCGCCACCACATTCCGCGATCGACACTCGCCCTCTGGCGGCCACGCTTTGCCCGCGCCGCATCGTGGTTCATCGAAGACGAGCGCAAGCGGCGCTCCGGAATCGTCCGCTCGTTCCTGGAGATCAAGGGCCGGCTGGAAATCGCGGGACCCTCCGGGACCTTCGTTCTGAAATGCCGCGCCGACCGTATCGATGCGTTGCACGCCGGCGGCGCGGCGATCATCGACTACAAGACGGGACAACCACCCACCGATCCGCAGGTCGGCACGTTCGCGCCGCAATTGCCGCTCGAAGGCGCCGTCCTCGAGAGCGGCGGCTTTTCCGATATCGGTCCGCTCGACGCGGCACAGCTCGTCTATATCCGCTTTGCAGGCGGTGCTGTCCCGGGCGACAGGCATGTCGTGAAGGGCGACACACGCAAGCTGGTTGCCGAGACTGCTGAGCGGCTAGGGCAATTGATCGCTGCTTTCGACCGGGAATCGACTCCCTACGTTCCGCGCGTCGCCCCGTTCCGCGCCGATCTGGCAGGCGACTACGACCATCTCGCGCGCGTGCGCGAATGGTCGGCTTCCGGATGGAGCGCCGAATGAGTTCGGCAGCCGTCCCGGCCCACGATGCCGCCGATCCGAAACATTCAGCCTGGGTCTCCGCCCATGCGGGCACGGGCAAGACCTACACGCTTGCCAACCGCGTAACCCGCCTTCTTCTGGCGGGAGCTGCGCCCGAACGCATCCTTTGCCTGACCTACACCAAGGCCGCGGCGGCGGAGATGTCGGGCCGGCTGTTCGAGCGGCTCGGCAAATGGGCGATGCTGGACGATTCCACGCTCGCCCGAAGCATCAAAGAAATCGGTGCGGGCCAACTGAGCGGCGAAGATCTGCGCAACGCGCGGAGGCTCTTTGCGCTCGCGCTCGAAACGCCGGGCGGCCTAAAGATCCGGACGATCCACGCCTTCTGTCAATATCTTCTGGCGCGCTTTCCCATCGAAGCCGGCGTTTCTCCGTCCTTCGAAGTGCTCGACGAACAGACGGCGCGCGAACTCGTTGCCCGGGCGCGCGTGCATGTTCTGGAGCGCGCAGGCGCCGGCGACGAAAAACTCGCGCGCGCCGCCGCCTTTCTCGCGACCCATTCCGACGACGGCAAGCTTCAACAGATTCTCGATTCCGTGCTTGGGGGCGACCGACGGAAGTTCGAGCAGTTTCTCGACGCCTTCGGGCACGATGAAGAAGCGATCGTCGCCTCCGTGGCATGCGCGCACGGGGTCAACGCGGACGACCGCTACGAAGATATCGCGGCGCGATTCTGCACCGAGATGGAAAGCGCGCGCGCGCGGCTTGAGGAGATCGTGCTGTGGCTCGGCGGCGGAAAATCGACGGACGGGAAACTGTCCCGGGCCCTTGCCGAAGCACTCGAAAGCGGTTCCTACCAGGATTTCGCCAAAGTCTTCTTCACAAGCGGGGGCACGCCACGCATGAGCCTGGCAACGAAGGGACTCGTCGCTGAGAATCCACACCTTCTCGCCGAATTCCAAGACGCTGCTGGGAGTTTCTGGGAAGCGGAGCAGCGCTGCCGCGCAACCCGCGCAGCGCAGCTTGCCATCGCCTCGCTCGTGCTCGCGCGCGCCACCCATGAAGATTATTCGCGGGCGAAGCGCGCGCGCGGCGCGCTGGACTATGACGATCTGATCGCCGAGACGCTGCGCCTTCTCGAGCGCGGGAACGCTGCGGCCTGGGTGCTGTACAAGCTCGATGGCGGACTCGATCACATCCTGATCGACGAGGGTCAGGACACGAGCGAGCAGCAATGGCGGATCGTCCGCCGCCTTGCCGAGGAATTCTTCGCCGGCCGGGGCGCGCGCGCGGAAAATGGCGTTTCGCGCACGCTGTTCGTCGTCGGCGACGAGAAGCAGTCGATCTTCAGCTTCCAAGGCGCCGACCCCGCGCAATTCGCGACCAACCGGCAATTCTTCGAGGAACGCGCAGGCACAGACCTCGTGTCGGCCGGGCTGACGGAGTCCCGGCGCTCCGCGGGCCAGATCCTCGATTTCGTCGACTCAGTCTTCGCAAGCGAAGCGGTGCGGGAAGGCGTTTCCTCCGCGCCGCTCAAACATGAGACGGCGCGCAAGAACGCGGTTGGCCGCGTCGCGTTGTGGCCGACCATCAAACCCATTGACGCCGTGAAACCCGATCCATGGCAGGCGCCCGTGGACGTCGAACCGCAATCCAGCCCGGTCATGCAACTCGCTTCGGAGGTCGCGCGCCGCATCAAGAGCTGGACGGATGGACGGACCTGGCTTCCCGGGCATGACGAGCCGATCCGCCCTGGCGACATCATGGTTCTGATGCCGCGCCGCGAGCCATTCGCCAGCGAGCTGATCCGCCAACTGAAGCGCTGCGGCGTGCCCGTCGCGGGTGCGGACCGCATCCGTCTGATCGAACAGATCGCTGTGATGGATCTCGTGAGCCTCGGCCGTTTCGCGCTTTTGCCCGAAGACGAACTCAATCTCGCAGCGCTCCTGCGTTCACCATTGATCGGATTCTCCGAAGACGAGCTTTATGCGCTCGCGCAGCCCCGCGAATCCTCGCTGTGGAATGAGATCGTTTCGCGCCGCGAAGAGCGGCCAACGCTCGAATTTGCCCACACGTTCCTTCGCGAATGCCGCGCACGGGCCGACTTCACGCCCCCCTACGAGTTCTTTGCGCATGTGCTGGGCGCGCACGGCGGCCGCAAACGCCTGCTTGCGCGCCTGGGTGCGGAGGCAAACGATTCTATCGACGAATTCCTGTCGCTCGCCTTCGCCTATGAGACATTCAATACGCCCTCACTCGAAGGTTTCCTGCACTGGCTCGAATCCGGCGACGTGGAGATCAAGCGCGACATGGAACGCGGTCGCGACGAGGTGCGCGTGATGACCGTGCACGGCGCCAAGGGGCTTGAGGCCGATATCGTCATACTTCCCGACACGACGACGATTCCGGAAGGCTCGGGCCGCCATGGCGCGCTGCTCTACACAGACAACGCCCTGGTTTTCCCCGTGCCGGACGCTCAGGCGCCAGACGTGGTGCGCGCGGCGAAGGCGAAAGCCGACGCGGACGCGTTGCACGAACATCGCCGGCTCCTCTATGTCGCGCTGACGCGCGCGCGCGACGAGCTTCATATCTGCGGTTTCGAAGGCAGGCATGGAGTGAAGGAGGGCTCGTGGTACGACATCATGCGTCCAGTCGCCGAGGCGATGGGAATTGCGTTGGGCGACGGCGATGATTTCGTGCGCGAGACCGGAGATGGAGCACCGGTGGCGCCGGC
>Ga0182024_10015212_pt1 | contig 14768 bp, 12 predicted proteins | sample P32metaG_FD_120480 | JGI IMG/M metagenome (GOLD analysis project Ga0182024, IMG submission 120480) | Permafrost microbial communities from Stordalen Mire, Sweden - P3-2 metaG (Illumina Assembly) | ecosystem: Environmental > Terrestrial > Soil > Wetlands > Permafrost | place: Sweden: Stordalen... | reverse complement strand
TTGAAGTCGAAGCGGGTCTCGAGCTCCCGCTCCGCCTGGTCCACAGCGTTGCGGGCCTCTTGCATATCGACCTGCGAGACGACATCAAACGTAGGCATGCCCAACACGCTAGCCTTACAAATCCTGAGGGCCTCACCGCCCTCGAGGGTCGGTGCCCGAGCGGACAATGGGAGCAGACTGTAAATCTGCCGGCTGACGCCTACGGGGGTTCGAATCCCTCCCGGCCCACTCGCCGGCCTTGACCCCTAAAGGCGGTCCAGGTCGTCACAGCGCGGCGAGACGTGGTACCTCAGACCGTCCCCGCCGAGAAGAACGGCGACGGTTTGAGGAAACCACGGTCGCTCGCTGAGGATCCCCGGCCGGTCAGCCGTCGAAACGGTGCCGGGCCGTTACCGGCTCGCGGTGCTCCTGTCCACCTGGCGCCAGTTGTCCGCTGTGCCCAGAGCTCGCGGATAGGGCGGGGCGTCGTGCACAAGTACAGCGACGCTCCTTCGTAGTCCATGTGGGCCTGGACCCGAGCCTCCTTGCCGGTTTCGAGTTGCCAGAACCTCTCGCCATCTCACGACTCTGCGTCTTGCGTCTTTACGCCGCCGAGCACCTCGGGCCTAGGTAGCTACACCTTCAGCGCCTCTTACAGCGGGGATGCCAACAACATCTCGGCCTTCGGCTCGGCCGCGGTGAATGCCCTCGAACCCACCACACTGTCTTTTAGCCTTCCGGGTTCGCCGCGTAAAGGGTCTCCCATGACCATCAGCGCCACCTTGACCCCGATGCCGAACGCGGGAACGGTCGCATTCTTCGTCCAAGGGCCGCGTGGGAAGGAGTCCTTCTCGCTTTCTGCTCGGCAGCGATGCTGGAGGCAGGCGTGGCAACCTGCACGTTCACTCCCTCTCTAGATGGCACCTACACTGTCACTGCCGTCTATTCGGGAAGCACCTTGTACGCGGGATCGTCCAGCACGGTGACGTTGAAGCTGAAGGATTAGCTGGGAGGACACAGTCGGCTCCGTCCAATCCTCGAGCCGCCCTTGTTCGTTCGATAACCCAGCACGGAACGGCGAAGTGCCGTCACGAACACACCAGCCCCTTGCACTTGCCTTGTCTACCAGCCTCGCAGGTCGATGGGCCATGCCGCCTCTACGGCGTCGCCATCTGCAACCCACATAGTGTCGTGGTACGCAACCGTTGGGTCGACGTGAGCCGGCCATACCCGCACGGTGTCCCCGATGCGGACTGACCCACTACGGCGAAACGTCAAATGCTCATCGGAGCAGCTCAGTACCTCGCCCTCATCGACGTCCGGAAGACCCTTGTCCATCCCCAGTGCCTTCAGCCCGCAGTTCGCGACTGCATAATCCTTGTGCACCGAGATAACAGTGGCCAGAACGTAAAGGGCTTGACGGAAGGAAAGGCCTAATTTGGCGTAAGCAGTGTCCATCAGGGCATAAGAGCCAGCTTGGAGCTCCGTCGCAAATCCGTTCAGGTCATATGACCCGGTCCCGCCGGCGCTGATTATCTCCCCTCCAACGTGGCGCTGAGCCTTCATGAGCTCCCGCATGGCCGCGTCGACAAGTGCCGACCGTTGAGCCCGGTCGAGGACGAACATCGCGTGCCCCTCATAACCCATAACTCCCCGCACGAGAAGACCTGCCCGCGTCGCTATCGCGGCAAGATCTCCGGCATCAGCCGGCGCACAACCGCACCGACGTAAGCCAACGTCGACGTCGATCAGCACTTCTTGCACGCCTCCCTGCGAAGCAGCAGCGATTGTCTCGGGTGAGTCGACAGCTACTGTTACGCGCACACCGGGCGCTCGTAAGGCTCCCAGACGGCTACAATCCAGCACCTCATTTGCAAGCAGAAGATCCTCGCCCAAGCCGGCGGCGGCCATACCCTCGACTTCCCTCACGGTGGCGCACGTGAAGCTGCGATGTCCGGCATTGACCTGCAGTTGCCCAAGAGCCGTGCACTTGTGAGCCTTGACGTGGGGTCGTAGTCGATCCCCTGGGAGAGCGATGGACATCACTGACAGGTTGTCCATCAATGCCGGCTGGTCGACCACAAGCGCGGGCGTGGTCAGCTCACGTATATGCGATTTCATTCCTTCCCATCCCCTTCATCAGATCTTCACGAACCGCCGCCGCAGCCTGCGGACAACGATATTACGTGCCTGCAATGCGGGTGACTGCCTCAGGCGCGCGCCGCGGACGTCCAGTGCCGATCGGGCAAAGCCATATCGTTCTGGCACCAATGTGGCACGCCGGGGTCCTGATGGATGCGAGGCCACATTGTTCGAGTTCGGTCGGGATGGCTCTGTACTGGAGGACGCCCACATCGCATCGGCCGAACCGGCCAAGCCAGGGTCTATGAGCTCCCCGCCCAACATTACGAGGTCAAGTTCCTGCTTCCCGCTTTCTGGCATCATCTCTCTTAGTTATCGCGTGGAGGGTCATCGGCCGGTGGGGACGGGCTCGCCCCCTCCTCAGGATGAGTGCCCACGGAGCAAACCCAGCATGTGGCGAGCGCTCAGTCTCAGTGACCCTCTATGCCATTGCGATCTTGAGGTCATCCGCAACACCCCCGAGCATTGTGTAGTCCGTCCTCGTTTCCTGCAGCATGCTGCCCGGGACGAATTCTGAGACCGGCCCGTGGGCAACAAGCCGCGCAATGAAGCGCTGCCATGAGTAACCACCACCCAAGTCCCCGTCCAACCAGAAGCTACGATGGCGCGCCCCGAGGATATCTCGAGGACCGATCGTGTTCGCTTTGGGCGGCACCCACGACCAGTCCCCACCGAAGCTGTGCAGAGCGTTCTGCATCACGGTGATTGGATGAAGCTCCACGAGTCGCGCGCCGGCCGAGCGGTAGGCGTTGAGGTCCCCATTGAACTCGTAACCCAGGTGCGGCTCCCAGAAAGCTATGTGGCCAGCCCATCCGATCCCGCCGTAACATACGTCCGCCCGTCCCAGGTCCTCGATGCGCGCCGAGTAGTCGCCGATCACGTCGCTTGTCGGGAAATGGATGTTGGCTTCCGCCGGACGGAGATCCTCATCGATCCTCCCGAAGAAGTGCTCCCACATTGCCCCCTGGAATGACCCCTCCCATGATAGGGGAGCCGTATTGCCATCCTGGTCGGCATACTCGTCCATGTTGAAAGTGTGCACGTGGTGAAGGGAGATCCTCTCCCTGTTGATGCGTTGGGCCGCCAGCTCGAACTGGGGAACTGGTCCCACTGGGAGAATGGCAACGAGGCGCTCGCCACGGTCGCGCGCGGCCACGATCCTGTCCACGAGGTCGTTGGCGAACTGAGTATAGAAGTCTTGAGGGTCATCCACGACCCGTATTTTGAATTCAGGGTTGGGATGTCCGCATATATCCTCACGCTTGATTGCCCGGGCTTTCTCGCACGCCCCCCGGTCGCGGAACGTGCTTACCGCGGAGAGCTCGTAACTGAAGCTCGAAACTGTCGTTGACATTTAGTCCTCCTTCAGGGCAAAAGCCGCCTTGGTGCGGCCCGTAACCACGTCATTGCTGACCGGAAACCCTCGGCGTAGCGGACGCCGCACTGATAGCCGCGGAACGCCCCCATCACGCGAGTTTGGTCGACAACGTCGACACCATCGTGATCTCGCAGCCAGCCCAGCTGACTTTCATGGCACCGTAGCGCCTCCAGTTTCTGCTCGAACACATCGCTGACGTCCACATACTCGGTCGGATCGAAGCCCACGCCCGCCAGCGGGTCGAAATAGAGGACGGAAGCGACAACGGTGTGCGCTGGGTGGTCTGTGCGCAGGAGCGGCAGCGTCGCAATGTGGCTGGCGTCGAGCATCAGGCGGCTTGTCTCGACATGGTCTGCCATGTAGTCGTTAGGGGTGTGAGTAAGAATGATGTCGGGCTTGACAGTTCGTATGAGGTCAATGGCCAGGCGGCGATGGGCAGGGTCAGCGGCGTTCACCTCACCGTCCGACAGCCCGAGCGTCGTGCGCAGGGTACCCATGACCTGTGCCGCACGCTCTGCCTCTTTCAATCGGATGGCGGCGATCTCCTCTGATGTATGGACGAAACTGCCGCGATCGCCAAGTGTGGCGTGGCACGTGGTGACGGCATTTCCTTCGCGGACGTACCGGATCAAGGTGCCTCCACAAAGCTGCTCGAGGTCATCGGGGTGAGCGCCGACGGCAAGGATGTTCACGGCCGTGCCCCGCACCCTCCGGGAGAAGCGCTCGCGTCGCGTCCCAGAGGACCGGATGGACCGAGTTGCCGTCGAGAGACGGGGTCTCTGCTCGGTTCCCACGGGGGGACCTCGACGCGCCCCCTCGGTCCTGTACCGCCCACCTGCCAGGGGCGCGGGCCGTCCAGGGGCCGGAAATTCACTCCTAAGACCTCGAGGCGCTGCAGGTGATCGGCCAAGCGGGCGCGGAATTGGGCAAAGTCAGGCCGGTCGGACGACCACACCACTTCGCTGAATGCGCAGCCACGCGGGAACGCCATGTACTCCACGTCCGCCGTAGTCGGCATGTACTCGCTCCAAAGCTGGAACTGGGCACCGAGCACATGACCGGAAGACCCGTCGCCGAGGAGTGAGGGTCTGGGCTCGTAGGCGTGGACGTCCTCCAGAGTGACGATTTCGCCCGCAGCCAGTGGCTCTCCCGGATCGGAGGACTGATAATGATAGAAGTAGCACGGGTGTTCGGGGCACATCACCACCTCTAGGCCGGCACGCGCCGCGAAAACGCCGCCGCCTTCGCCGCGCCATGACATGACCACCGCACCCTCGGGGACGCCACCGCCCTCCAGGATCTCGTCCCAACCCACCAATCGCCTGCCCTCCGCGTTCAGATGATCGTTGAGCTGATTGGTAAACCAGCTCTGCAGACCGTCGACTCCGGGGGCGTCACCGCGACGGATCCGCGCCGCGGCCGACAGGCTTGTCTGCCACTCCACTCGCGGGCACTCGTCCCCCCCGACATGGATGAAAGGCGACTGGAAGATGGCCGCCACCTCAGACAAGATGTCACGGCAGAACTGGACAGTCGAGGCCTCCAGGTTTAATACGTGGTTGCTGATTCCCCAATCGCAACCCACTTCGAGCGCCTGCGACAGATTGCCCAGCTCGGGGTAGGCGGCGATGGCCGCTTGCGTATGGCCTGGGAAGTCGATCTCCGGGACCACGGTCACGTTCCTCTCGTTGGCGTAGTTGACAAGGTCCCTCAACTGCGTTTGGGTGTAAAAACCGCCGTGGGGTGTGCCATCGTAGCGCTCCCCTTGAGCGCGGCGTTGGTCGCGTGAATGACCGAGAGTCGACTGTCGTCTCCAGGACCCCACCTCGTTAAGCCGTGGGTACAGCTCAGAGGGAAATCGCCACCCCTGGTCGTCAGTCAGGTGAAGGTGCAGGACATTCATCTTGTGCATAGCCAGCAGGTCAACGAACCGCAACAGGAACGGCTGGGGAGCAAAATGACGGGCTACGTCTAGGAGGGCACCCCGCCATGAGTAACGGGGGACATCCTCCACTTCGGCGCAGGGTACCTCCCAGCGGGTACCGCGCACTGCGGCTGAGCGGTATATGTCCACTGGAAGTAACTGGCGGAGCGTCTGTGCTCCATTGAGCAGCCCGGCAACACGTGCTGCGGTGACCCGCAGACCGTCGGGCTCCACGTTCAGCCGATATCCCTCGCCTCCGAGCCGTTCCGATGACGCATCCAGTCCCAGACGAATTCGGCGCTTTGTGTCCCCGCTACGAAGTTGAAACCCCATGGCTGGCGAGAGCTGAGCTCGAAGGAGCCGAGCAACGCCCTGCGTACCGGGCCCAGCCTCGATACCCACTTCATCGGTGAGCTCGAACGTGCCCGGGTGATTTTGGGCACGCTTCGGCCATGGGACTAAGGTCAGCGGTCTCAATTGGGCCTACCAGTTCGTGTTGGGCGACGCATTTTGTGAACAGCAGAGGGTAGTTCGTCAATCACTGCGTTCGTGCACAGGAGAGGCGCCTCACGTCTGGTAGAGGTGAAGGAGGACAACTTCGATGTCCGGCGTGGCGAACGGATCTGGCTGTGCGAAGGCATTGTTCTGCGTTGGCCAACCACCGATGTGCTGGGTGTCGTACTCGTACCAGTCGACAAGTTCGTCGACGGGGACAATCGGCACCTGGGAGAGCATGACATTCTCCAGGCTGTCGATGATCTCGTGCTGCTTGGCTACGTTGGTAGTCGCTCCATAGGCATTGATGAGCGCGTCGGTCGCAGGGTTGACATAGCGTTCCCAGTTTGTCGTCGCCGACTGCCCAATGGGGGCGGTGTTGGCACTGAACAGCCACTGGCGAAGCTCGTAATACGGCGTGGGGCCGGGCGCCTGATTGTAGTACGCCAACTGATATCGACCGTTGTAGAGGTCGTTCTCAAAGGTGGAATCGGAGAGGTTTTCCGGCGTGAGCTGGATCCCCACCGCTTGGAGCTCCTGAGCGATGATGTTCATCGAAGCGACCCAATCGGAGAAGCCGCCAATGTTGATGACACTGAAGGACAATCGGTGGCCGTTCTTCTCGAATATGCCGTTCGAACCGCGTTTGTACCCGTCGGATTCAAGGATGGCGATAGCCTTCTTCGGGTCGTACGTGTACCCGTACTTGGCTAGGAGAGCCTTGTCCAGCCAAGAGGCGTACGTGGGCGTCACGACCCCGGACTGGTTGGCGGCCGGCTGGTACCCATATTCTCCTATTTGCGAGACCCTGTTCCTATCAATGGCAAAGGCGAAGGCCCGGCGCACCGCGACGTCGTTCAGCGGGCTTTCCGTGAGATTGAAGATGAGTGAGAGATTGGACGTGGGCGGGAACCAGTAGTGATAGTAATGGGGGTTCCTGTTCACGTAGTAGGACTGAATGCTCGGGATAAACTGATTGCCCCAGTTCGCTTCACCGGATGCCAGCTCTTCGTTGGCCGGGTTATTCGAGGTGAAGGCCGGGTAGTCGACCTTGGCTATCCTGGGCAGGCCCTTCTGCCAGTACGCAGGGTTGCGGACGTAGGACACGTTTTCGGGAGTACACCTGTTCATCAAGAAGGGACCTGTGCCCACGGGCTTGCCATCTTCGTAAGTAAGGGGGTTGCGGACGCTCGACCAGACGTGCTGGGGCACGATGAAGACTTGGTCGGCTACATAGAAGAAGTAGGCAACCCCCGGTGCCTTGAAGGTGAGCACCACCTGGTCGGTGCCCTTCTGGGTGACGCCGCTGAGCACTGACCACACCGAGTTGAGGTCCATGGCTGGAAAGCGCTTCAGGAGCTGGAAGGTGAACACCACGTCGGCGGCGGTCAACGGCACGCCGTCCGTCCACTTGACGCCGTTGCGGATGGTGAAGGTGAGCACCTTGTCGCCGTCGGACCAGGCATAGGAGGAGGCAAGCCATGGCGTGGCCCGGCCGCTCTGCAGCGCGTTCACGAAGACGAGCGGCTCATAGATGGTCCCGGCGGAAAGGAAATTATCGTTCGTGTTGTACGGGTTGAAGTTGCACGTCCATAGCTCCCCGTCCTCGTTGGAGATGACCACCGTGCCGCCAATGCCCGGGCCCGGCGTGGTTGCCGGCGCCGTGGTCGCGGTCGCCGGTCCAGCGATGATCGTCAGCCCGGCGATGGTGGCGCAAGCCGAGACGACGGAAAGGACCACTGTCCGGAGACGGCGCCCCCTGCAACGGTCGTCGCCGGCTTGGGCCTGCACGCGGTGGAGCTCTCCCCGGGGCTCACGCGTCTTGATGGCCGGTCGGCCATCGCCAGCAAAGGAACGATCTCGTCGACGTAGTTTCATGGCCCCTCCTCAGTCGAACAGGTTTTAGTAGGCAACCTTCTTGGCACCCTATCCAGGGGTCTGGGAGTTGTCAAGGGGTCTCACCTGCAGAAAACCTTAGGGCACGTCACATCCACCGATGCGGTGACAGGAAGCTGCGGAGATGGAAGGGGAACACTGGCACCTGGTGCCGCGGGGTGGGTAGTGTAGAGAGTCTTCTTTGCATAGTAGTCATTTGTATGCAGACCTACGCGAAGGGAGTGGCTGCTCTCCATGGTGGCCGAGCTCACCGGTGGTTCGAACGCTGTACTGAGGCGCATGAACCTGCGCCTGGTATTGGGCGCCGTTCGCGAGCACGGCCCTTTGTCGCGCTCCGATCTCCGACGACAGACTGGGCTGTCCCGACCGACGTTGGACGAGGTCTTGGCCCAGTTGCTCGCCATGCAGCTGCTGGCGGAGCGTCCCGCAACTGACGAGGAGATGGCGAGCCGTAGACCAGGCCCGCGACCTCGCTATCTCGCCTTCAACGCTGACCGCGGCAGGCTGATCGGCGTCGATATAGGGGCCGAAAAGGTCATCGTTATCGCCACCGACCTTGACGGTCGGGCGGTCGGGACGTTCCGGAGCCACGTGAGCGGAATGGATAGGGAGGTCCTACTCTCAGAGGTCCGAAAGCTTATGGCGGAAGCCGCAACCATCTGCCAAGAGGGCGGCAAGGCCGTTCGGGCTGTGGTCGTCGGAACGCCAGGCGTCATCGACCGCTCCACCGGCTCGGTATCGCTGGCACCGCAAATCCCCGGATGGGAAGGTGTAGTGCTGGAACGGGAGCTCCTGCGAGATTACGACTGCCCGAGCACGGTCGAGAACGAGATGCACCTAGCAGTGCTCGGCGAGCGTTGGCTTGGCGCGGCCAAAGGTTGCGACAACGTCGTCTACATCGGCCTGGGGATTGGTGTGAGCGCTGGTGTCATCGTTGACGGCACGCTGCTCCGAGGTGCGTTCGGGAGGGCGGGCGAGATCGGCTACCTTGACTTCGGTCCCCCTGATGGTGCTGCCGGCATCGGGAGCAGCGGGCGGTTCGAGCGAGCCGTGGGTGCAACGGCCTTCATGGCGGAGGTACCCGGTGCGCGGGAAAACAGCCCGGAGGAAGTCTTCCGGTCCGCTGCTGCCGGTGATGTCTCCGCCCAGCTTGTGATCGATCGGGCGGCCGCAACACTGGCGCAAGGAGTAGCGGCGCTGGCGCTGGCACTCGATCCAGCGCTGATCGTTCTTGGCGGTGGTCTGTCTGCTACCGGCGAGGCGCTGCGGTCACCGGTCAGCCAGCGTCTCAAGCGCTTGCTCCCCGTAACACCGCCACTTCTCAAGGTTTCGACGCTCGGTGAAAGGGCCACAGTGTTCGGGGCAATCCATAGAGCCCGTGAGCTTTGCAACGAGCTGATCTACGAGGAGCTGCTCAGTGGGCGACTATCCTGAACATCGTCTGATCATCCGGCCCTACAGAGAACCCGACTGGCGGGCTGTTTACGGGATCTGCGTCCGCACCGCGGACGCAGGTGGGGACGTAAGCGGGCGGTACTTCAACGATGACCTCGTACCGGACGTGTTTGCCGGCCCCTACTTGGAGCTCGAGCCCGATCTGGCGTTAGTGCTAGATAACGGGGACCAGCCCGTCGGGTACGTGCTCGGTACAGCCGACACAACGTTGTTCGTTCGCTCGTTCAGGGAGAAATGGCTTCCGGGAGTCGCTGCACGTTATCCGGCGCCGAATAGCCCGGCTTTGACAGAAGACGACCGCATGATCGGCCTCCTGTTGCGGCCGGAGCGAATGCTCTGGTCCGGGTTGTCCGATTACCCGGCACACCTGCACATCGACATCTTGCCTGATTACCAGGGCGCAGGAAGCGGCCGACGCCTGATCGAAGCCTTCTGCGAGGCGGTGACCCGGCAGGGTGCGATCGGCGTCCACGTCTGCGTTGGTGCAAGCAACGTTCGGGCGCAGGGTTTCTACAGACGAGTCGGCTTTATGCAGCTCGAGGCACCTAACCAAGCCCACGTCTATATGGGTATGCAGCTATTGCCAGGGGCTGTCCAACGCTCGCGAAATCGGGCCGCAACCGGGACTGGCATCTCGTCCGTTGCGTTCGGGTTGCAACAGGTCGGGCCGCTACCGCCTGAGGCACTAGCCCACGGAGGGCCCGTCGGAGGGCCGGGGTGACGAGGGCCGCCCTTGACCCCGGCTCCAGCCGAACAGACGAGCCTTGCCCAAGCTTCGTGATTGGCTGCGCGCCGGGCGCGCCGTTACCTCCGGAGCCCTTAGGACACCATCTCAACTTCGCCGGCGCGGCCCATCAGGGTGTTGCCAACGTTGGCCGCGCACACCAGGCCAAGTCTCACCCCTTCAGGTCCCCCCCCGGCCACAGACTCGCTGATAAACCAGTACCCCGCCACCACCAACCCGGCCACCCAGCAACAGATCACCGACCAGCTCGAAAAGGTGATGCTCTCACAGGTCCCGGTGATCCCGGTGGTCGAAGAGGTCGACTGGTACCAGTAAAGCGCGGCCAGAATCGGCGGTTGGGCCACGCCGCAAGACCCGTACGCTCAGCCAGCGATCTACATCGTCCCCGACGTCGGTGTTATGCCGTTGCACCTGTACCCGAAGAGCTGAGACAACCCGGTGCTTAGGAAGAAGGTGCGGGAGTGAGGTTCGTCCTACGACGGTTGGGGTTCTTCGTCGTCACCCTGTGGGCGGCGATCAGCCTCAATTTCTTGCTCCCGCGCCTCATGCCGGGCAACCCCGCCCTGGCCATGATGGCCCAGTTCAGAGGTCGGGTTAATGGCCAGGCCCTCAAGGCGCTGGAGATCGCCTTCGGCGTCAACACCCACCAGAGCACCCTCTCGGCTTACTTCTCTTACTTCGGGGATGTTTTCACCGGCCACTTCGGCATCTCCCTCACGTTCTTCCCCGACCCCGTCAGCCGGGAGGTGCTCCAGGCCCTGCCCTGGACCCTGGGACTCGTCGGCGTGACCACCGTGCTTGCCTTTTTACTGGGCACTCTTATCGGGCTGGTGTCCGGTTGGCGGCGCGGAGGCAAGCTCGACAGTATCCTTCCGCCCGTTTTCGTGGTGACGTCCGCCTTCCCCTACTTCTGGGTGGGGCTCGTCGCCGTGTGGGTGTTCGCCTACAAACTTAATTGGTTTCCCGAAAACGGCGGCTACGGCGTGACCGATCAGATCGGGCTGGACTGGCACTTCGTCGGCGATGTGCTGGAACATTCGGTCCTGCCCGCCGCCACCCTGCTGGTCACGGCCATCGGTGCCTGGATCCTCACGATGAGGAACACTGTCATCACGGTGCTGGCCGAGGACTACGTACGCATGGCCAGGGCCAAAGGGTTGAAACAATGGACGGTTATGTGGGGTTATGCCGGGCGAAACGCCATCCTCCCTAACCTGACCGGCTTTGCCATGTCGCTCGGCTTTGTCGTGAGCGGCGCCATCCTCGTCGAATACGTCTTTAACTATCCGGGCGTCGGCTGGATGCTGCTACAAGCGGTCGAAAACGAAGACTACGGCCTCATGCAAGCGCTTTTCTTGCTGATCACGGTGGCCGTGCTGGTGGCCATATTGTTCTCCGACATCCTCACCGCGGTGCTCGACCCTCGCACTCGGGAGCTACGCTGATGACCACCCTGTCGGGCGCGGGGGGCGCGGTGGGGCCTGTTGACGTGGCCGGGAGGCCCGTAGACCGGCCGGGGGGGCCGAGCGCTCCCTTGCCCCGCCGGCGCCGGGCCAAGTTCTTGCGGGCGGTCAGCCACAACCGGAAGGCTACGGCCGGGGCGCTACTCCTGGCCTTTTTCCTCGTCCTGGCCATCTTCCCAGGCGAAATCGCCCCTTACAACGGCCAGGCCGAGATCTTTCAGCCCGCCCTAGGCCCCTCCTCGGCGCATTGGTTCGGGACGACCGCCTACGGCCAGGACATCCTGTCGCAGTTGATCTGGGGCACGCGGCAGTCGCTCATTATCGCCTTCGCCGTGGGGGCCCTGGCCACCGCCGTGTCCGTGGTCGTGGGAGTCTCGGCCGCCTACCTGCGGGGGGCGTGGGACGGGGTGCTGTCGTTGTTCACGGACGTGCTGCTCGTCATCCCCATTTTCCCCCTGATCATCGTCATCGCTGCTTATTTGAAGAACGCGGGCACGGTGGTGATCATCATCGTGCTCGGCGCCCTCGGATGGTCCTACGGCGCCCGCCAGCTCCGCTCACAGGTGCTGTCCATGCGTGACCGCGAGTTCCTGGAGGCGGCCCGGGTGCGAGGCGAGCGTAGGGGCTACATCATCGCCGTCGAGATCCTTCCCACGCTGACTTCGCTCATAGTAGCGAGCTTCCTCGGGACGGCCGTATACGCAGTCCTCACCGCCGCCGGCCTGCAGTTCGTGGGCCTAGGCGACCCCAACCTGCAGAGCTGGGGGACGATGCTGTACTGGGCAGAGAACAACGAGGCTCTGGGCGCCGGCATGCCGTTGTGGGCCTTATTGCCCGGGGTGTGCGTGGCGCTGCTGGGCGCCGCCCTGGCGCTGTTGAACTATGCCTTCGACGAGGTCTCCAACCCGGCCCTGCGCCCCGTCCGCATTCGGGCCCGCAAGGCGGAGAAGCTGACGCCCACGCCACAGAGGGCCGTCGATGCCTGAAGGCGCCCTCCTCCAGGTCCGCCAGCTGTCGGTAGCGTATGCCAGCGACGCCGGCCTGGTCGGCGCGGTTGACCGGGTGGACCTTGACCTGTCGGCGGGAGAGTTCCTGGCCGTGGTGGGAGAGAGCGGCTGCGGCAAGTCGACGCTGCTTTTCGCTCTCGCCCGACTCCTCAACCCGCCCGCCCTCATAACCGGTGGGAGCATCGACTTCAAGGGCCACGACATGGTCGACCTCACCGAAAAGCGCCTCCGGTACGTCCGCTGGCAGGACTTTTCGGTCGTGATGCAGAGCGCCATGAACGCCCTAAACCCGGTGATGACGGTTGCCCAGCAGATGAGCGACGTGTGCCGGGCGCACACGGAGATGACCAGCCGCGAGATCGAACGGCGTTCCCGCGAGGTCCTGCGGCTGGTATCGATCGACCCCGTCCATCTGAACAGCTACCCCCACCAACTCTCAGGTGGGATGCGCCAGAGAGCCATGATCGCCATGGCGCTGCTATTCACGCCCGACCTCGTGATCATGGACGAGCCGACCTCGGCGCTCGACGTGGTTGCCCAACGCTCTTTGATGGTCCAGATCAAGGAGCTACAGCAGCGGCTCGGCTTCGCGGTCATCTTTGTCACCCACGACATGTCCCTGGTCAGCCATTTCGCCGACCGTTTGATGGTCATGTACGCCGGCCAGGTGGCCGAGCTCGGGCCCACGGCCCACATTTTCGCCGAACCGCTCCACCCCTACTCTCGGGGTCTGCTCGACGCCTTCCCTTCCATCCGAGGGCCCAAGGTCCTCCTGACCGGCATCCCCGGCGCCCCGCCCAACCTCGCCGCCCCGCCCACTGGGTGCCGCTTCAACCCCCGCTGCCCGTGGGCGTCGGACGAGTGCTCGGCTGAGGAACCGCCACTGTTCCAGCGGGACACCACCAGCGTCAGGTGCCTCCTCTACAAGAATCCCGACCAGGAAGGCTTGCGCGACCAAACGAAGCTCACTAAACGCGCGGTGGGCACGGCAGTGGCCGGCACAGCGGTGGGAACAGCAGCCCCCCGGGCGGTCGGCTCTGCCGTTGGCGCCGCTACGGTAGTGAGCAGCGCGAACGGCCGAGAGGACGCCGCACAAAACGAAGCCGCCGAGCCTCTTCTCCGGGCTGACGGTCTCACCCGGTACTTCCGGCTCGGGGGCTTCTTTTCCCGCCGCACCTTGCACGCCGTCGAACACGTGGACCTGGCCGTCGGCAGGAGGGAGATCGTCGCGCTGGTGGGTGAAAGCGGGAGCGGCAAGAGCACCGTGGCCCGCCTGCTGGCCAAGGTGTACCGGCCGACAGGTGGCGAGATACGCTTCGAGGGGCGCTCTGTGACCAGGCTGGCACGGAGGAAGGACCTGCTGGCTTACCGCAGCCACGTGCCGATGGTTTTTCAGGACCCGTTCAGTTCCATGAACTCGGTATTTCGCGTAAGCCACGGGATCATGCGGGCTATGAAACTACACCGTACGGACCTTGACGCCGTCGGTCGCCGCGCCGAGGCGCTACGGGTCATGGAGGCGGTCGGGCTGGTTCCGCCAGAAGCCATGCTGGCCAAGTACCCGCACGAAATGAGCGGCGGCCAGCGCCAGCGCATCGGCTTTGCCCAGGCACTGGCTCTGCGGCCCAAGCTCATCATCGCCGACGAGCCTGTGTCGATGCTGGACGTGTCCATCCGCGTCGGCCTGCTCAACCTGATGACCAAGCTGAGGGAAGAAGAGGGCGTCTCTTTGCTCTATATCACCCATGACATCGCCAGCGCCCGCTATGTCGCCGACCGGGTGCTCGTCATGTACGCCGGCCACATCGTCGAACAGGGGCCGGCCGAGCAGCTGCTTTCCGAGCCCCGCCACCCCTACACGACGTTGCTGCTCCAAGCGGCGCCCGACCCCCGGGCCCCGCTCGACCTGACAGGGGGCACCGACGCCGGCGAACCCCCCCAAGTCGTCGACCCCGCGCCTGGCTGCCCATTCGCGCCTCGCTGTCCCGTCGTGATAGACCGCTGCCGCCAGGTGACGCCCGTGCTGGCGGAGGTGGCGCCGGAGCAGCTGGCCGCCTGCCACGTAGCGCAGATGGGCCAAGCTGCAAGCATGGGGATTCGCGCCCAAGCCCATAGGCATGGGCATGAGCAGGCTCAAGTAGCCGAAGGCCCGGCGGCCGGCGCGGGGCATTAGGCAAGCAACCAGTCCTTCAGCGTGCCCGGTCCAGTTGAACCCTCTCGTCCAACGCCAATGGCGCCCGGCGGCGGCATCAGTGGCGGCGTGGAGATGATCTCTTCCCCTGAG
>Ga0182024_10015211_pt1 | contig 14771 bp, 14 predicted proteins | sample P32metaG_FD_120480 | JGI IMG/M metagenome (GOLD analysis project Ga0182024, IMG submission 120480) | Permafrost microbial communities from Stordalen Mire, Sweden - P3-2 metaG (Illumina Assembly) | ecosystem: Environmental > Terrestrial > Soil > Wetlands > Permafrost | place: Sweden: Stordalen... | reverse complement strand
GGTGGAATCCCGGTCCTAATCTTCCCAGGCGGCAGGACTTTTTCGAATCCATGCGCACACAGCCTTCGCAAGACACGCTGAGTGTGGACTCGAGAAATGTGGACGCACGGCTTGCCGCAGCGAAGAGCATCATCAATGCCACATACAGGTATCCGTATCAAATGCATGGATCCGTGGGTGCCTCGTGCGCTGTGGCCGACGTCAAGCCCAGCCAGGCGACGATATGGTCGGCGACCCAGTCGGCATACCCCACACGCAGCGTTACAGCGATGCTTTTGGGTTTAAAGGCCGACGATGTACGCGTCGTCTTTGTTCGCGGCGCCGGGTGTTACGGCCTCAACGGAGCGGACGCCGTTTCCTTTGAAGCGGCGATTCTTTCGCAAGCTGTAGGCAAACCTGTTCGACTGCAATTTTCGCGAAAGGACGAAATGGCCTGGGAAAACTACGGCGCCGCCTGCGTTGTGGAGCAGAGGGCCGCACTCGGGGAAGATGGACGAGTCGCCGTCTGGGATCGCGAAGCATGGGTTTCGGCTTTGGGAAACAGGCCCGGTTACGATCGGCCAGGAAATGTGATCAGCGGCGTGTTATTGGGCTACGAACCCGAACCATTTCAGCCGGGCCCGGCGAAACCTCCAAAAGGAAAGCTTCGCAATCAGAGCAACATTGTGCCTGCATATTTCGCGGGTTGTATCGACGGTAACTGCGGATCCGAAGGAACGGTCGTCGCGGAACGCGCGCTGACTCATACCGTACGGTCTCCTTTGTTTACCGGCCCGCTTCGTTCTCCTCTGAGAATTCAAAACACATTCGCCAACGAGTGCTTCATGGACGAGATTTGCGCGCGAGCCAAGGCCGATCCCGTCGCTTATCGTCTGCTGCATCTGAAAAATTTACGCGTCATCGGCGTTTTAAAAGCGGCCGCGGAACTCGCCAAGTGGGACTCCCGCCCTTCACCGAAAGCAAGTCTGCAACGATCGGGAATCGCCAGTGGACGCGGAGTCGCTTGCGTGGCTTACGAAGGCGCCAACGGATACGCGGCGCTCATTGCGTATGTCGATGTAGATCTCGAAAGCGGCGTGGTGCAACCGAAGCACTTCGTTGTCGCTCTCGATTGTGGACCAATTTCAAATCCGGATGGCCTGAGAAACCAGACAGATGGCGGCATCTTGCAAGGTATGAGCCGTTCGCTCGTGGAAGAAGTGACGTGGGACGAATCGGGGGTGACCTCGGTCGATTGGCGAACCTACAAAAGCCTGTACCTGGATTACGAAATGCCGTCGATCGAGTGCGTCTTTGTGGCACCCGAAGGTGTGCCTGCCCTGGGCGCGGGAGAGACTTCCATTACCGTGGTTCCCGCTGCAATTGGGAACGCGGTGTTTGACGCCACGGGAGCCAGACTGCGCGATGTGCCATTCACTCCCGAACGTGTGATGTCTGCGCTGGAAATAGCTCGGAAGGAGGCAACCGCGTGAGACACGCGGAACCAATCCTGGCCATCGGATTTTTCTCGTTGGTTTGTTTGTGTATATCGAATTTGAACGAACTCTCCACGATTGCACGTTCCGGAGTTCCGGGGAGTAAGAGTCGCGAAAAAGCTATGGTGCATCAGAATCCGGTTCGTGATGCTGAGATCTCAGCCGCCGCCTTTGAATCCATCCTTCCCGTTTTGCGTCATCCGCGCTGCATGAATTGCCACTCCAGCGGGGACTTTCCCAGGCAAGGCGACGACCGTCATCCGCACTCCATGCACATTCGCCGCGGTCCGGACGGGACCGGAGCCAACACCGTGAAATGCAGCACCTGCCATCAGGACCACAATCTTGCAGGTCCGAACATGCCTCCGGGAGCCCCGGGTTGGCATTTGCCTTCTCCTGGCGAACCGATGATTTGGGAAGGTTTGACAGATCGGCAGCTATGCGAATTGATTCTGGACCCCAAACAGAACGGCAATCGTTCTCCCGCGCAGATTGCCGAACACATGCAAACGCCACTCGTACTGTGGGGCTGGCATCCCGGTGAAGGGCGGGCTCCGGTGCCAATGTCTTCCGAGCAATTCCTGATGCAAGCAGAGTTATGGATCTCCAAGGGCGCCGCGTGTCCCCAACAACAATAGAAAGGCCCTAGTTGTCATCGAGCTGAGCTACCTGGCCTCCGGCATTTTTCTAATTGTGGCAAAGACCTGGTTCATGATGTGTTCAAGGATTCGAACCTGTGGGCTGACGGGTTGGACGCGGATTGTTCGGCCAAGCTCGAAGCCCTGATTCCGGCAATGTCACAACTCTAGCGAGGGGGCAGGTCAGAATCTAGCCGTAAGCGTGGTCCTGGGAAGAGACAGGAGACCGCAAATGGCGGTGTTTCGGCGTTACTGAGGAGTATGTAAGGCTAAACGAAATAGACAAAAATCGGTCTGTGCGAACGGGTCAAGGTGAATTAGCAAACCTCACCAGTCCCTTGAGCCGTTCTGAAAATTTTGGACACTACTATATTCCTCAAGCCGATTTGAAGCGTTCCGAACAAGCGACATTGGGAACAAACGATCGTTTTCGCTTACTGCGAGATAATCATCTCGGAGGTGCTTTGCATCGAATACGTCGATTTCGGCAGAAATGGCAGAATGAATTTGAAGTTGTAGGTGACCTGAACCTGCACCGCGCAGCCGGGATTGTTGGCGGCTCCGATGCAGGAAGCCGGCTTTCCGGGCGGCGGCATCCAGGCGGCGGTGACGCCAAGGGTTTGCGGACTTGGGTCGATCCCGGGCGGCGCAATACCGGCCACATAATTTTGCACGTCCGCTTGAATCGCCGGGCAAGCCTGAGGCCAAGCGGTGCACTGGCTTCCTCGCACGCTGGCCCAGCGCGTAGCTTCGCGTGCTGCGTTGGACACGAAATGATAGGTGTACAGCGCGCGCCCGAAATCAGTCACGCCGAACATCATCATCGCGAGCAGGGGCAGGACGAAGGCGAACTCGGTCAGCGTGTTGCCGCGAGCCCTTCCTGGTTTGCGCAGTCCAGCGCTAATGGATCGCTGATGCCTACACGCGCTGCTCCTCTTGTTCATTGGGCCACACGCATGATGGCCTGGCCGTTCGCAGTGAACGTCGCCGGCAATCCCGGATAGTGGAACAGAGACGGAATCTGCGCCGTTGTATTGACCTGGAGAAAGACCACCGGATGTCCGGCGCCGCAGCGTTGCGCGGGGCATCCGACATAGTGCGACGGATTGCTCGAGCAGGCGCACAGATCTTTCGCGGTGACGTTCAATTGAATCAAATCGGGCGCGTCATTCGAGGCAGCACTTCTTATTCCTGCGACGTCCTTGGAGTCGATGAGACTCTGCGTTCCGTACTGCACGCCCGCGCGTGCCGCGTTGGTGGCCTCGATGGCGAAGTATGCGTAGCGTCCGATCTCGAGGGTACCGACAAGCATCAGCAGCAACACAGGGGCAAGGAGAGCGATTTCCAGGACGCTCTGTCCCGTCTGCCCCGCTGACGGACGAGGGTTGCGAGCGAGATTTTTCTTGCCTACGGAATTCGCGCTTGGCCTCCGCTTCATTGCACCAACACCGCAGCCTTTACCGGCGAGCCGCTGGAAAGCGAAGAGAAGTCCGAACCGATGCCCACAGTTCCATGGAATTGGATGACGTCAGCAACGATGATGGCGTATCCGCTGTTCACCGTTCCGCCCAAGATCAGGGTGGCGCTTGGAAAATACAACGCTCCGGTTAAGCTTATGTTGCCGTTAATGGAGGCATTCTGCGTATCGCCGCGATCCTGATAGAACAAAACACCCGCTGGAATTCCCGGAGAGGGCGACGTCGTGGGGGCGGTAAGCGTCACATTCCCCGTTCCATTGAGCTGGGCTGACCCTCCGCCCGTGATGTAAAACGTCACGCCATTGCCGCTCAGGTTTGTGGGATTTCCAGCCGGTACCACTAAACCGCCGGCATCCAATATGTATAAACCTGGATTGAAAAAGATGCCGCCTCGGTTGGCATTCGCCACCTTGATTCCACCGCAGTAGGTGGCCGGACTCAGAATAGTTCTGGCGGCGCTGTTGACGACCAAATTCGTGAAATTGCAGCCTCCGACCGGCGGCGGAACCAGATACGCCAGGGGATCGGCGGCAGGATCAATGCCCACCACGGGCGCCGGATTCGTACACCCGCCAAGCAAGCGCAGCACGACGCCGATGGATGACGCCGTGATGCATCCCCCACCCACGGAGAGAATCGCGTTGTCCAGCACGCCGCAGTTCGGCGCGTTCACATTTCCTTGCACGGTGATGCCATTCAATAAGCCCAGCGCATAGATGCAGCCGCGTGAACTCGCCAGTTGCGCGACGGCCGTGGCGCTGACGCTGGCCTGATTCACTCCGAAGATGCGCATGAAAAACGTTGGCGCGTTCTGTTGAACTTGCACTTCCACAAAAGTGGCCGCGTTTGGTTTCGCATGGAAAGGAGCGTCGACCGGGGGATTGCTGGGGGTCACCGCTACGCCGTTGACTCCGTTCTCGTACCCATTGGATTTCGAGTCGTTCAGCGCAGCAGTGGCAAAGTTTCCGTTGTTGAGTTCAGAGGCGCCGGCGATCGCGGCGCTGTCGGCGGCGGTCTGCAAACGCCTCTTCGTATAACGCAAGTAGCCCATGTCGATCGCGAGTCCCACGACCGCGGTGAGCACCACCAAGCTGAGTCCAACAAAAACCAGCGCCTGGCCAGATTCATGATTGCGTTTCATTAGAGACCGGCTCCATTTTAGCAGGGCTTCGTTCAGAAAATACTCGCGTTTTAGGGTGGCGCGCCAGGGTACTCAAGCTTTAGTACGTTTAGTACCTATTGAATTTGCGTTCTGGTTTTTGCTTGATGGGAGCCATCGTGCACCAACGCTATGGCGTAGGGATGTTCCGGATTCGCTGATCCTCGGACGACATCAACGCGACGGCGCGCTTGAAGTTACTAACACAACCATGTGCAACTGCCATACTGGAATAGTAATCTTTGTATCGGAATCCGTTCTCTCCGAGCCACATGGGGAATACGCTACAAGCGTTCAACCAGTCGTCGCAGACCGAGGTTATGTCTAGATAACTGTCGGCGGCAAAGCCGACGGCGTCTTCCCAATTGCTGGCAAAGTACAGCCTTCTTACGGTATGCGCCGTTTCTTTGCGAACAATGGCGGGAAGACCTGCATAAAAGATCGCATCCTGGACGATTTCGTAGCAGGCGCGATGATCCTTGTGCCAACTTCCTTTCCAGTGGGTGACGATGGTCGAAGGCCTGCACTGGCGAATCACATCACAGACAGCAAACTTTGCTTCGTCATTCATAAGGATTTCGCCGTCGGGATAGTGAAGGAATAGGGCTTTTGCACCGAGCACCGTGGCGGCCTTCTCGGCCGCTTGCTGTTGAGAATATCCGTACTGCTGAGCCGGAACTGTGGGAGATCCCCGTTCGCCCAAGGAGAGACTCAGAAAGTAACCTTGGCCTTTCACATGAGAGGCAACTGCGACGGGCGCACCCATTGCGAAAAATGCGTCGCCGGGATGTGCGGCGATCACTAAAACGTTCGAGAAGTCTTGATCCTGCGAGCCGGAAGTTGTGTTTGCAGGACGACCTGGTAACTGAGCGACGTCGAAGAGTTTCCTTCCCGCTGAGAGGGCAACTGCACCGCCACTCGCCATTGTGAGAAAGTCGCGCCGTGTTGACATGGATCGTCCTTCCTTTTCGAAGAAATGTCTGTTCTAGGTAAGCACTATGAAATGGCGCGAAAGAGAGGACACCTTCTTAGCCTCTGGTGCGCCGCCGGCCAATCCGCCCAATTGAACCTGCCAATCTCGCGACCCCTAACAGATTTGCATGTGATCCCAATGGGCTTGTCACAATCCGCACGCGGCTGGCGGCGATCGGTTGAGCCCGTTCCTTTACAGCTTTTCGCAGTGCATCCAGAAACAAATCACTCGCCTTTGCTAATCCTCCACCGATTACGACAATCTCCGGATCAAACAAACTCACCAGATTTGCCACGCCATAGCCCAACATGCGTCCCGCTTCCAGATAGATGTGGATAGACGTGCGATCGCCACGCCTGGCCGCCTCGGCTACGCTTTTTGCATTCATCGCCCTGGCCGCACGCGCTATAGCCGGCCCGGCGGCCAACGACTCCAACTGTCCGACGTTCTGCGCTTCTCTTCCATATGCTTCCGCTACCACCATCCATCCCGCACAGCCAGAAAGTTCATGCGCTCCACGCACCAGGTTGCCGCCGCTCAATATCCCAGCGCCGATGCCTGTTCCTAACATCAATACAATTGCATCGCTCTTTCCTCGCGCCGCGCCGCACCAGGATTCACCGAGCACTGCCGCATTGCGGTCGCTTTCCACGATGACCGGCAGTCCGAGAGCACGTTTCAGCCGCTGTGCCAGCGCCATTCTTTTCCATCCCTTCAAATTCGGAGCCCACACTGTGCCGTCGCGCCGCACAAGGCCCGGCACCGCCACACCTATTCCCGAAATTGTTTTCTTTGCTCCTTTCGCACGGATCAACTCACGTGTGACTCCCACGATCTGATTCACCGACGCCAAAGAAGAACTCGTGTCCACTGCGAGGATGGTCTGCTTCGACACTTGACCCTTGCCGTCCACGAGCGCTGCTGCAAGCTTGGTACCGCCCAAATCGACGCCGATCACATAATTCTCTGCCATCGCGTTCATTCACCAATCGAAATGCGCGTCTGCCCACGCCTCGCCGATAGAATTCTCCAGGCCAAAACGCATATCGCGGATGCCCCTACCAGGGGAACCATCATTCCGTAACGAACTCCCCACGCTTGCGAAAACTGTCCTACCGCCCAGGGGAACGACATTCCACCTACCAAGGCGATGCCGAATATGAGTCCAAATACGGTGCCCGCCAATTTCCGGTAGCTATCCCCCGCAATGGCCAGCGCCGTCGGGAACACACCTGCGTAGGAAAATCCGAGAACAAGCACTCCTAAGCCCAACATGACTGCCGAGCGATTCGCCAATAAAAGCCCAGCGCCCAAAAGCGCTCCTATACCGCTGGCAAACACCAATCGTTCTTTGCTTATGGATTTTAGCAGTTGCGCCACGACGAGTCTGCCTGTCAGCAGCGCCGCCCAATAGGCTGCCAGGATGAATGTGGCCGTCCTGGCGGGAAAACCTGCTTCTCCAGCGTAGGTTGATGTCCAACCTGCGATGCTTGCTTCGTTTCCCGACTGGCAGAACAATAGAAATCCTAGAACCAAGAAGCCAGGATACCGGGCCACCTGCAGGGCCTCGCGCCAGGAGAAACTCTGCGCCGCAGCAGCCGGTGGAAAACGCAGAGCCAAAAACAACAGGGCGCATCCCGCAGCGAGACCCGCACAACAAAATAATTGCGGCCTGACCGAAAACAGCGCCGTAATGGTTGCCGCCAACAAAGGAATGCATAGAGCGCCAATCCCATAAAAAATGCCCAACACATTCAACATTGGACCGCGCCGCTCAGGATACAAATCGGAAATCAATGCGTTGGTCGAGGTGTTTAGCCCTCCGCCCCCGCATCCCAGCAGCAGCGCCGGTATTGCCGAACTCGCATAAGAATGCGCGAAAGCGAAGCCCAACATTCCCACAGCCACCAGGGTGGCCGACCCAATCAAAATCAGCTTATTCCCGATAACATCGATCGCCGGTCCTGCCACCAATGTGGCAAAAAGAATCCCCACATACAGCAGCAGGAACAGATTGCCTTGTTGCGCTAGATCTATCCCCAGTCGCGATCGCATTTCTGGCAATCCGAACAGCGTGCCAAGTACGGCCATGACAATTCCAAAAACAAAAATTCCGGTCGCCGCGCCTCCGAACAAGATTCCGCGTCGAATCGCCTGGGTCACGAATCACCTTTTCAAACGTTGCTCATACTCCTCGTACACACGGTTCATCTGGTCAGGAGGGATACCAGGGACATTGGGCGAAACAAACACCGGGGGCGTTTGGCCTTTAGCGCTCAGATTCGCTGCCACTTGCGCGACAAATGACATCGCGATTGTGACGAATGCTACGGTCGATCCGGCAGCCACCGGCGCTTTCCAGCCGTCGATGTTCACGAGGGCGTCCTCAGCAGGCGTGCAATTGTCGATGACAATGTCGGCGACATCCGCCAATTTCTTCCCGGAAGAATGCGTCGCTTTTCTTTTGGCGTAGTTGTCCATAGAGGTTACAGCTACGGTGCTTAACCCGCGTTTTTTCGCTTCGATGAGAACTTCGATCCCGACTGCGTTCAATCCTCCGTGCGAAAAGACCAGCATCACGTCACCTTTGCGGATCGGCTCGTTCTCAAACAGCACCTGAGCATATCCCTCTCTTCGCTCCAGCCATAGCAGTCCCTTCGCGCCGCCGCTGCCGATCACGTTTGTCCACATCAGGCGCATATCCATCAGCGGTCGGAAACCGGGATAGGATCCGTAACGCGGAAACATATCCTGTACCGGTAGCACGGAATGTCCGCTGCCAAAAATGTGTACCAACCCTTCGTTGGATATCGCCTCCGCCATCACCGCAGACGCCTTTTGTATATTCTCGATCTGTGTTCCCCAGATTTTTGCCAACACTCCATTAATTTGCTCTTGATAAACGCGAGCACTCACATCGTCCTCCCTGTCGAGTTTTTATGTTCAACTTAAAATGAATCCAGTAAACGCTCACAACTTGCGCCGTCGCTTCTGTCGAACTGGCCAGACGTCTCGAATTGCGCGGCGAAATGAAGGCCAGAAGGTCCAAAAGCACTCGATGTGATATTCGCAAAGGCGAAGTGTGCGAGCGTTCGAGTGCGACAATTCAAACACACGGTATTCTTATACCCTCCCGCAAACCGTCGAAAGCGAAGAATGAGGACCGTCATAAAGGCCTGGAAATCGGCAAACACAAGCTAGGCATCATAACGACTTTGGACGTTGCAGGCGAACTCCGCCAGCGGACACGACAAGAAAACCGCGCCGCCAGTATGGAGGCCGGCGACTCGGTGGATACTTCCTTATTCCTGTTGTTCGACGGTGCGGTGTTTCTCACGCTGAAGTGGGAAATCGGCACAGCGCTGCCAGCTAAGAGTAACGGCGAACCCTGAGACTATCGTCGTCGTGTGGCGGAGTGAGCCCGAAGCACCGGTAATCGTCACGGTTTTCGTTCCGGTCGTCGCTGTGCTGCTCGCCGTCAATGTCAGGGTGCTTGTGCCGGTCGACAGCCTTCAGCAAATCTGCAGGAATTTCTAGTAGCCATGGAGTTGTCTGCGGCTCCTACAGTGTGGCGGCCGAGCCGGAAATGGACCCACTAGCCGAAAAGACCCGGCTGAGCAGGCACAGCTTCAGAGTCGCGAAAGTTGCACAAACCAACGCCGACGAGACGAAAGCGTTGCTCCGGGTTCAAGCGGACACGGCTCCGAAGAGATAGCGCGATGCTAGTCAATTCCTCGCAAGAAGAGAGAGGACAAGGTGGCGTATGGCTGCGAGTAAGGATCTTGAAGTCGCTGGTTTTCAGTTTGAGCACCACCGTTCGAGCGATTCGTGATTCCTTGCGCGATGCAGCCCATGTGTATTCTGCAAGTCTGCGGATCATGGGCTCCATCTCGCTCAATGGGACATCGCGTTCAAAGGGATCTTCGGCTGAAATGGATTGCGTTGGCCTATCGGGAATCACCTCGCTCTTGTCGATGCCGCGGGCTAACTCGTAGAGACGCACACCGTATCGACCGAAGCGGCCTTCGAGCGTTGCTAACTCTATTGTCCGCAGGTCTCCGACTGTTTGTACGTCCAAGTCCTTCAGCTTCTCCTCCATAACGTTGCCAACTCCGGGTAGACGACCCACTGGCAAGGGCCACAAGAATGAATCTACTTCTTCCGGCGGTATGACGAAGAGGCCATCCGGTTTCCGCCAGCCCGAAGCAATCTTGGCGAGGAATTTGTTTGGAGCTACGCCCGCTGATGCGGTCAGGTTCAGCTCCACGCGAATCTGTTCGCGGATTGTTCTCGCCACCTGTGTGGCGGTAGGCAATCCCGTCTTATTTTCCGAGACGTCGAGGTACGCTTCGTCGAGCGACAACGGCTCGGTTAGATCGGTATGGCGCAGGAAGATTTCGCGCACTTGGCGCGAGACTGCTCGGTAGCGGGGGAAATCCGGGGGCCGAAACGTAGCATTAGGGCAGAGACGTTCCGCTCGAACCGCCGGCATCGCCGAACGCACTCCAAACTGTCGTGCTTCGTACGAGGCGGCGCAGACAACGGAGCGACTACCGCGCCATGCGACGATGACAGGCTTACCCCGCAGTTGCGGATCGTCGCGCTGCTCCACGGACGCATAAAACGCATCCATATCCACGTGTACGATTTTCCGTCCAGTCATCGCAACCTATTTTATTCCCTAAAGGGTAGGGGTGCGAGCACACCTCTCTTCCGAGCAGAAATCTGATTCCGAACGCACAAGATCCAGATATGGGTTGTGATATTCACGATGATCGAGGATGTGGCGTGAATCGCGCGTTTTTTGTCGGTTTGAGTGAAACTTTGGCTTGTATGGTCATGCGCGAATGCCAAATCTGAAGAATTCGTCATCTATTGACCGAGGGGAGAAAAGAACATGCAAATAGAGCAGAAAATCGCATTGATCACGGGTGCGAACAAGGGGATTGGACTAGCGACCGCACGTGAGCTTGGTAAGACTGGTTGGACCGTCTTGCTCGGTGCGCGAAATCCCGATCTTGGCCATACGGCCGAGTCAGAGCTTCAAGCGGAAAAGTTCGATGCACATTTTGTCGAGCTGGATCTCAATAACCCGCAAACCATCTCGCTTGCAGCTTCGAAAGTCCAGAGAGAATTCGGTCGCCTGGATGTGCTGGTGAACAATGCCGGTATCGTTGATGGCCACGATGGCCCGCCCAGCCTTGCGAGCATCGATGCTGTGAAACGAGTGATGCGCACAAACTTTCTGGGGACCGTCGCCGTAACGCAGACGATGATTCGGGAGTCATGTAACAGCGTTCTGGGGAGCGTCAGATTGGGATTCCTTTCGGAAGGTCGGCAAACAGGGAGTAATTCGGATGTCTCATTTGGGCCGCCAACGGTTTACCTCGGTCCCTGCCTTGAAGCGTACAATTGCATGTTTTTGACGGGGAGACTCTAGATTGCATCCCTTGCCCTTTTCCGGTGGACCCGCCTACGCGATTCTCTTCTGGGTTACCTATGCATTGTGGATCGTGCTGGAAACCATCGGGTCTAGCACCAAACGATCCGGCGACACCTCAAAGGCTCGCGATCAAGGCTCCTTCAGACTCATCATGCTGCTCCTTTGGCTGGCCCTGGGATTGGACTTTGCACTCTCCTTTCTCCTCCCGCAAACCACCATTCTCTGGAAGCGGACTTCGCTCTTCTTCATCGGAATCGCGCTCATGCTCGCGGGAATGGCCTTTCGTTTCTACGCTATGTCGGTTTTGGGCCGGTTTTTTACCTATGATGTTGCGGTTCACGCGGGGCAAACCGTCATTGAAGTCGGACCTTATCGGTACATCCGCCATCCCTCCTACACCGGCGCTCTCATCACTCTCGTTGGACTAGGTCTGGCACTCGGGAACTGGGCGGGGCTTCTCGCCCTTCTTGCCTGTATGGGAGCTGCCTATACATACCGCATATCCGTAGAGGAAGCCGCGCTGGTCGCAGCTCTAGGCGAGCCTTACAAGCAGTATATGCACCGGACGCGGCGCCTCGTCCCATTCTTGTTTTAAGTGGAGGATAAGAGTGCTCAGGCGTGAGTAAAAACCGAGTTGCACGTTGTTGTAAATCGCTTGTTCCAGGCCTCCATCCGCGACGAGCTGCAATGTTGTGTCACGGGTTACGTCATCGGTCACCCTTTTTGTAGAGGCGGTCTCCCTCGACGTGATTTCGTACTTAAAACCGTCCGGATCAAGGCCGTCGAGCCGTCCGTCGCGTATTCACAGGTCGACGATCCTCCAGGTAGATCGGATTATCCGTGTCGAACGCTTGCAAATCGAGACGCGCTCGTAACGTCGCGCGACCGGACAACTGTGCGCGCCAGCCGAACATATCGGTCCGCGCTACAGACTGTCCTACAGAACGAGGTTCTGACGATGGCCCATTCAATCCAGGGAGCTCGAGTTTGAAAATTACGGAACCATGTACGGCAGGCATGCGTATGAACCTAAGGAGGCATTTCGATGGATAAGCTACTGCAGGATCTTCGCTATGCGCTGAGACAGCTCGGTGGCCATCCTGGCTTCACGATTACCGCGCTGCTCACGCTCGCGTTTGGCGTCGCAATAAACACGACCATCTTCAGCGCCGTCAGCGCCGTTCTGCTTCGCAAACCGCCGGTTCACGACCCGGACCGCGTGATAATGATTCTATCGACCAACCGGGCTGAAGGCTGGAACGGCAACCCCGAGAAACCCGTTTCCGCCTCCGATTTCATGGCTTGGCAAGAGCAGAATAGTCGCCGATCCGTTGCAGAAATGGCCGCTGTAAGGGCGAGCGAGAGTCTCACTCTTACGGGCAGCGGCGCGCCAGAGCATGTAACCGGAATGACTGTATCGGCCAACTATTTCAATCTCTTGGAGGTACCGGCAGCGACTGGGCGCACCTTTGTTTCGGACGACGGGGGGCTTTCGTCCGGTCACGTCGCCGTGATTAGTCACCAATTTTGGGTGAATCACTTTGCGGAGAGTCCTCAGGCTGTGGGCACCACCGTAAATCTCAATGATGAGCCTTACACGATCGTCGGCATCATGCCGGAAAGATTCAAGCTACTTGCGTTTCCTGCAGACATCTGGATTCCTCTAGCTCTCGACACAGGCCAGCCGTCGGAGAGGGCACGGACGTCTCGCACGCTTTTTGTTTTCGCGCGACTGAAACCGGGAGTCCCGAAGGACGCCGCGCAAGCCGAAATTGGAAACATAGCAGCTAACCTGGAGCGCAGCTATCCCGAGACAAATAAAGGCTGGGAAGTAAGAGTGCTGCCCCTACAGGAGTTTCAAATACTCGACGGGCATGTAAGTTCTGGTCTCATCGTATTGATGGGGGCCGTCGGATTTGTCCTTCTGATTGCGTGCGCGAATATTGCCGGGCTTCTTCTGGGGCGCGGAGTGGCGAGGCAGCGAGAGTTTGCCATTCGCGTGGCCCTTGGGGCTAGTCGCTCGCGAATGTTTCGGCAACTCTTCTCTGAGAGTCTGCTCATCGCGGTATCGGGAGTCGGGCTCGGGCTGTTGCTATCTGTGGCGGGTATGCGTCTCCTTAGTGCGGCACTTAACTTCAGCGATTACATGCGAACGTGGGAGATACGGATCGACTTTCAGGTTCTGTCGTTTACCGTGGCCGTCTCGCTCGCCACTGCGATTCTGTTTGGCTTTCTGCCGGCGATGAAATTTTCAAAAGCGGATCCCAATATAGGTTTGAAAGACGGCGGACAAGGCGGCGGAATGAGCAGATCGAATTCCTGGAGTTGGAGATTGCTGGTGAGCGGGGAGGTTACGTTGGCACTTATCCTGCTGACCGGTGCTGGGTTGATGGCGAAGAGCTTCCTTGAGGAGATTGGCCTTTATCCTGGCTTCAATGCAAGGAGTTTGCTCGTCACTGGAATCGATTTGCCGGAAAAAAAGTATCCGGATGCGGCCAGAGGGACGACGTTTTTCTTGTCGGCGGTTCGCCGTGTAAGAGATCTTCCCGGTGTTGAATCTGCAACCATTGCGGGGAGCCTTCCTCTGGCGGCGAACGCCGAGAAAGTTCCCGTTGTGTTCGAAGGGCAATCACAATCCGCTAATTCTGAAGCTGAAAAACAGGCGGCAAAGGCGAGATCTTACGTGGTCGGTTCAGGCTATTGGCAGACCATGTAAATTCCGTTGATTCAAGGACGGTTACTAAAGGACTCGGATACCCCTCAGACGCAGTCGGTAGCGCTTGTGAACCAAACCTTTGCCAAACGCTTTTTCCCCAACGGAGATGCGATTGGAAGGCGCATCCTGGTGGATGCACGCGAGGCCAAGCAACCTGCATGGCTTCTGATCGTCGGAGTGGTAGGAGACGTTCAGGACTGGATCGGCCAGCCTAATCACGATCCCCAGGTCTATCGTGCGTTTTTGCAGTCACCCCAGAGCGCAATGACCCTAGTGGTCCGCACCGGCACGGAGCCAACCGGGGCGGCTTCGGCTGTTCAGGTCGCTATATGGGCGTTGGATAAGGATCAAGTGCTTACCGACGTGATGACGATGTCGAAAATGATCGACGAAAGTGGAGCTGGTGGCGACCGAGTGATGGGGCAACTTCTTGATATCTTTGCCGCAATGGCGTTGCTCATGGCAGCGATTGGAATTTATGGCATCGTTGCCTTCACGGTAGCACGGAAGACTCGAGAGATCGGAATCCGCTTGGCGGTTGGAGCAAATCGACGGGATGTATTAGGTTTGGTCTTGAGTGACGGTCTGAAGCTCGCGGCACTGGGATTGGTGCCAGGGTTCGCCGTAAGTCTGGTCCTTCCCAAACTGTTTGCGAGCGTATTCAGCGGCTTCCATGTCAATCCGACGGTTGTATTAATCGTGGGGCCTGTTGCACTCCTAATTGTCGTTATTGCGGCGACCTATATTCCGGCGTACCGCGCGACGAAGCTCGATCCGATGATGGCCCTCAAATACGAGTAGCCAGCGCCACAAGACTGATCCGTCCGTGCATACAACCTGCAGATGGGGATGAGTGACCTCCTCCGATTTTCTCGGGTAACGTTTGCGT
>Ga0182024_10015210_pt1 | contig 14773 bp, 8 predicted proteins | sample P32metaG_FD_120480 | JGI IMG/M metagenome (GOLD analysis project Ga0182024, IMG submission 120480) | Permafrost microbial communities from Stordalen Mire, Sweden - P3-2 metaG (Illumina Assembly) | ecosystem: Environmental > Terrestrial > Soil > Wetlands > Permafrost | place: Sweden: Stordalen... | reverse complement strand
TGCGTAATCGAATCCGTGCTCTTCGCGGGCGTCTTCTGGGCGGGCTTTACTCCGCGCGCAACTTGCTTCACCACGTCCGCCGCCAGCTTGCCGCTATACGGACATTCCGTATCGTTCACGCGGCATTCCGAAAGTGTCAGCTTGCAGCCGCAGGTGCAGCTCTCCGAGTTCAATCGGCGCAGAGCAAGCTTCTTTTGCGCGGCGGTCAAACCCTTGAAACTCACGCCGGGCAATTCCGTGGCATTGGCGGCATTCTTGAGAAAAACCTGCCCGTAATCCACGAACGTTTCTACGCGCGCATCCGTCTGCATTCCCAGCAGCGAACTGATTTCGCGGCGATACCATTCGATGGGATACAGCCCGCTATGCTTCTGCACCACCCGACCCTGAGTATCGATCAAGAATGACGTGGGCAGGGCGGGCACCCCACCATAGGCCTCAATTAATTCCGGCGTGGCCATCACGATGGGATACATCATCCCCTTCTGCCGCGCGAATTTCAAAACACTTGCCGGGGGATCGTCGTCCTCGGATATACCCACAATCTCCAGCCGGTCCTTATATTCTTTTTTGAGTTGCAGCAATTCGGGAATTTCTTCGCGGCAGGGCGGGCACCACGTGGCCCAGAAATTTACCAGCACCACTTTGCCGCCCCAGTTATCCTTGTTTACCGGCTTTCCGAGAATGTCCTGGGCTTGCAGTGGCGGCGCCATTTCCGGATTTTTCACAAAATGAATCACCGGCTGATTCTCATCACCAGGAAGCGCCGCCGAGGCATAGGCAGAAGCGGGCGTTGTTACACCGTGAGAGGCATAAAGCAGGGCAAATCCTGCGACAGCAAATAGCGCGAGAATCGGTGCTTTCTTTCTAACCATGGCGGCTCTGACCATTATGAAGTCGAGAGGGTTTCAAGACAAGAGTCGATCGAGCATGCTCCCTTAAGATGCAACTCGGCTGCAATTCGCCCGCCTTGGTGTCCGCGCCCAAACTAATGCGAACGACTTTTTAAAAAACATCCCTTGGTCTTTCATTCATCAAGTTTTCACCGACGATTGATCTTGCAGTTCCAATTCCGTGAGACGTTTTCCCCCGCGCATTCCGTCCCAATGCGTAAATTCTAGGAGGAAATCGACGTGAAGAAATCACTTCTCGCACTCGCATTATCGATCGCGCTCGCCGGTGGGATTCAAGCCGGCCAGGGCAACGGTCAACAGCAGGGCAACAATCAACAACAAGACGACGGGCAACAATTCGATCATTTCGAATTCTTTCCCGGCACACTGGCTCTTACCCGCAGCGTCTATGTAGGGTATCCAACCTTGCTTGTGCCGGGTGTAACGGTTTTGCCGCCAGGCTGCGTGCCACTGACAGCTAATGTACCCCTCATTGCAGGTGGCACGACTCCAGTAGCAGTTACCTGCACCACCGCATCTGCCGACGCAACTTTCCCCACTGTTTTCAACAACGCTGCAACCGACGGCCACTTCGGCATTACCTCTCCGATTTTCCTGGATGAACTTACAACGGATGGCTTTCGGCTGGCTACCCTGCCAATTCCCACGGATCAAATTGTGACCAGCTTCAGCTCCAAATCCGAGTTGGCCCTTCACCTCTCCACCGACGGAAAATCGCTTACGTTCGTTGGTTATCGAGGCGGCCCGGGATTTGTGACCGCGGCAAACATCTTCGATGTATCCAACGGCAACACGCCAGGCCTGATTGACCCGACCAATGCCGCCGTCGGCCAATACTATCGATCCGTTGCCGAAGTGGACGCCCATGGCCACCTCATGGTTACAGAGGGAAACGCCTATAGCGGAGACAATGGCCGCGGCGCGATCAAGGGCGATTCGCTTTACTACATGGTTGGAAACGACAACAGCGGAAATCTCTCCAAGAAACAGACGACCACGACCATCGTTGGCGAGGAACTCGTGCACGCCACCGGCGTAGAGCTGCTCGTTCCCGGCCAGACGCCGCCCACTCCTCCAAACATCGCCAAGATCGGCGACTTCGAAATCACCCAGGTAATCGATCCATTGACCGGAGCAGCCTATGCGGCGGACAAGGCCGGCAAGGACAACAATTACCGCGGGATGACCATCTATAAGAACACGTTGTACGTCACCAAGGGCAGCGGAGGAAACGGCATCAACACGGTCTATCAGGTGGGGACTCCCGGCGTTCTGCCCTCCGGAGTTGAAACGGCTCTGGCTACCGTGCCCATCACGATTCTGCCCGGATTTCCCATTACTCTTGCGGCCGGCGCGGATCCAACCACCGGAGTAGCAACTCCTATCCTGTACCCATTCGGCATTTGGTTCGCCAACCCGAACACCCTGTACGTCTGCGACGAGGGAGACGGCACGCTGGTTTTTCCCGCAGTGAACGGAAATGTCGCCACCCCATATGCGCAGGCTACCGCTGGCGTTCAGAAATGGATTCAGACTAACGGCACCTGGCAGATGGCTTACGTAATGAACAGCGGCCTGAACATCGGAGTGCCCTACGGTGTTGACAATTACCCGACTGCCCTCAATCCCGCGACGGGCGGATGCCGCAATATGACCGGGCGCATCAACTTCGATGGCACGGCCACCATTTTTGCGGTCACCTCAACCATCAGCCCCAGCGGAGATCAGGGCGCCGATCCCAACAAACTATTCAAAGTCACCGACGTTATCGATTCCACGACTTTGCCGGCGAGCGGCGGCTTTTTTGGCCTTGGCGGTCTTTTTGGCTTTGGCGGTTTCCTGGACAAGATCCAGATCATGCGCTCGGCCAAGTCCGGCGAAGTGTTTCGCGGAGTATCGTTCGCACCCCAGGACTATGGGTTCTAACGATTCGCACGTGAAACCGCATTACAGCTGGAAGATTTGAAGCGGGTCGTGCTCTGCTGCAAAGGAATCCCGGGGCGAATGAAAATTCGGCCCGGGATTTTTGTGGCGCCGGCGTCTCGCCGGCGGTTTTCTTTCCCTGTCACCTGATTGGAAACCGCCGGCGCCACAAAATCAATGCGTCATGTCAAATAGGATGTAGTTGATCCCGATACGATACGCCAGCCCGGTCTCGCGTTCGGGATAGTGCGGGCTATCGGCCCACTCCCAGGCGTCGCCCACATCGGAGTTGTGGCAAATGGCCACCATGATGCGCCCCTTATCATCGCGAATGGCTCTCCATTTCGGCACCTTCATGTCGGGTGAGTAAGGGCGCCCTCCCCACAAAAATCGCGTTCCGTGAATCTGCACTCGATCGTCCAAGTCGTACATGACGTGAAAAATTTCGTCGTCGTTTTTCAGATCCTCGATGGCCCGTCCGGGAAAAATCATTTCCAACCCGCGGACAAGCGATTCCCATTCAAAATCTCCATGGGTATCGTCCGAAAGCAAAAAACCGCCCCGCAATAAATACTGGCGCAGCCGCAGCACTTCATCCTGTGTGAGATTCCAATTATTGCCGTGCTCCATGTAAATCCACGGCCAGTTGAACAGTTCGTCGGAATCCGCGTCCACAACCTGCTCGATGCCGCGTGCGTTCAGCCGAGTCAGCCTGCGCACGCCCATCGTGAATTGACGATCCGCTTTCGGGTAATCCGCCGCCCACATATGGAATCGGCGAAATCCTCCCATATCGCTGTCCGATCGGAAATGGTAGCGCGCGAAGGCCCATTCCGCGTTCTGGTGCGCGTCGGCTGCCAGCGGCGGCCCCTCATCTTCGTCCTCAAAATCCCGTCCCTGAAATGCGAGCAAGGTCATACTAAGGCTGGAGAGCAGAATTGCGGTTGCAATGGAGGAAAAAATTTTCATCATGCGTTCCGTTCAATTACGGCAACGCTCTGAAATCAGGGCCCAAATTTAGGTCATCGACGGTCCCTGGAGAGGTGCAGTTGCCGGAGGAACTTCGCCGGAAATCGCTGGGACATGCTTACGCCCCCGGATACGTTCCTGCAGCCGGTCCATGTAAAGATATATGACCGGAGTGGTATACAGCGTAAGCATCTGGCTGACCATCAATCCACCTACGATGCTTATGCCCAAGGGCCTCCGCAATTCCGATCCCGTGCCGCTCGCCAGCGCCAACGGCAAGCCTCCAAAGAGCGCTGCCATGGTGGTCATCATGATGGGACGAAAACGCAGCAGGCAGGCCTGGTATATGGAGTCCTCCGCTGATTTACCGGATCGCTCGGCCTCCACGGCAAAGTCGATCATCATGATGGCATTCTTCTTCACAATGCCAATTAATAAAATAATCCCGATCAGCGCAATAACGCTCAATTCCGTATGGAATACCAGCAATGCCAGCAACGCGCCCACACCGGCGGATGGCAATGTAGAAAGAATCGTAATGGGATGAATATAGCTCTCGTAAAGAATTCCCAGCACGATGTACACGGCAATCAGCGCCGACAAAATCAACCAGGGCTGGGACGACAATGAGGATTGAAAGGCCTGCGCATTCCCCTGGAAGGTCGGATGAATGTCGGAGGGCAATCCCATTTGCAAGATCGTGGCTTCAATGTCCGCCACGGCGTCACCAAGAGCGACACCCTCGGCAAGGTTAAAAGAAATGGTGACCGCCGGAAATTGGCCCTGGTGATTTACGGCGAGAGAGGTGTTCTGTGTTGCATAGTGAGTAAAAGCGCTTAGAGGAACCTGATTGCCCGTCGCCGACCGCACATAGAGACCCTGGATCGCATCCGTGCTTTCGCGAAAAGCCGAATCGACTTCCATAACGACGTGATATTGATTTAATTCCGTGAATGTCGTGGCCACCTGCCGCTGGCCGAACGCGTCATACAGCGTGCTGTCGATCGCGTTTGGTGAAATTCCCAATCGAGATGCGGTGTCCCGGTCGATGACAAGAGTTGCCTGCAACCCTTTCGTTTGTTGATCGCTGGCAATATCGCGCAGTTTGGGCATCTGCCTCATCTTGGCTTCGACGCGCGGCGACCATTGCAATAAATCGGCAAGATTTTCACTGGAAAGCGTGTATTGGTACTGAGAGCTGCTGACCCGCCCGCCTACATTGATGTCCTGATTGGCCCGCAGGAATAGCGTTGCTCCGGGTACCACCGCGAGCTTGCGACGAAGCCGCGCAATGACTTGATCCACACTCACATTGCGCTCGCCGATTGGCTTGAGCTCAACGTTCAAGCGCCCCGTATTTTCCGCGCCGCCGCCGGTATTGGCCTGTGTTTCCTTGACTGCCGGATCGCGCATCACGATGTCGGTATATTGCTTCAATTTCTCCTGCATCGAAGCGAACGAAGTATCCTGCGCCCCCACAACGTTTCCAGACATCATGCCAGTGTCCTGCTGCGGGAAGAAGCCCTTGGGAACGACAATATATAAGTACACGCTGAGACAAATCGTCGCGCCGGTCAGAACCAGCATGAAGGGTTGATGGCGCAGAACCCAGCGAAGCCCGCGAGCGTAGGTGTCCACGCTCCATTGGAACACTCGTTCACTTGTAGCATATATTTTACCGTGTTTCTCGTCCTTCGCCGATTTCAGAAAATGGGCGCACATCATCGGCGTGGTGGTCAGGGAGACGCACAGGGAAACAAAAATTGCCACGCTCAAGGTAACTGCAAACTCACGGAACAGCCTTCCAACGATCCCGCCCATCATCAATAGAGGAATGAATACCGCGGTCAGCGAAATGCTCATCGAGAGGACAGTGAATCCGATTTCGCGCGACCCTTTTATGGCCGCCTCCATTGGAGTCGCGCCGTCCTCCAGATAGCGCGTGATGTTCTCGATTACCACGATGGCGTCGTCCACCACGAAACCCGTGCAGATGGCCAGGGCCATCAGTGAGAGATTGTCCAGATTATACTTCAGGAGGAACATCACTCCGAACGTCCCGACGATGGAGAGCGGCACTGCGATGCTGGGAATGACCGTGGCCCAAGCATTGCGCAAAAAGAGAAATATAACCATGACCACCAGTGCGACCGTCAAGAGCAGCGTGAATTCGATGTCCTTTACGGAAGCACGGATCGTCGTGGTGCGGTCAAAAATGGGCTCCAACTTGACAGATGGCGGAACCGTAGCGCGCAGTTCCGGCAGCAATGCCTTGATGCGGTCAACCGTTTCGATAATGTTTGCGCCGGGTTGCCGGGTGATCCCCATCATCACGGCAGGTTTCCCGTCCACATTTCCCGAGTTTCTGACGTCTTCAATTCCCTCCGTCACCTTGGCGATGTCGCTCAGCCGAACGGGGGCCCCATTCTTGTAAGCAACGATTAGGGGCACATATTGCTCGGGCTTCAGAAGTTGGTCGGAAGTGTACAGCGTCCACCGATTCGAGGGATCCTCCAGATTTCCTTTCGGTGTGTTGGCGTTAGCCGTCACGATCGCGGTTCGAACTTGCTCCAGGCTGATTCCGTAGTGAGCCATTGCGTTTGGATTTACATCCACGCGAACGGCTGGTTTGGCTCCACCAGAAATACCGACCTGACCCACTCCATCGACCTGAGCTATCTTTTGCGCGAGAATCGAATCGCAAAGATCGTATAGACGGCTTCTGGGGATGGTGTCCGAGGAGACGGAGATATCCAGGATGTCTGTTTCAGATGGATTGATCTTGCGATAGTTCGGCAGGCTGGGCAACCCGGCGGGCAATTGACCGGCAGCGGCATTGATGGCAGCTTGCACGTCGCGGGCTGCAGCATTGATATCCCGATCCAGGTCAAACTGCAGCGCGATCCCCGTACTTCCCAATTGGCTGCTGGAGGTCATTTGCGTGACTCCGGCAATGCGTCCAAATTGCCGCTCCAGTGGCGTGGCTAGTGAGGATGCCACTGTCTCGGGACTCGCTCCGGGCAAGCCAGCGCGAACATAAATCGTGGGGAAATCAACTCGCGGAAGAGCCGCCACGGGAAGAAAATAGAATGCCACTCCCCCTGCCAGAAGGATGGCGACGCTCAATAGAGAGGTGGCGACGGGCCTGCGAATGAATGGCGCGGAAATGTGCATTTGTGGTCTGAGAATTCCCTATTCTTCATCCTGTCTACTGCGCTTATTCTAAAGTGTTAGAGGGGCGAAGGACACACTTTGGTTTCAAATAAATTTGGATTGTTGAGTCGCGCCGCCCACTTCTCGCTTTCACTTTAATTGTGCCATGGTTTGGTTCCTCGAAGCCGTTCAAAATCCTATCTCGATCAGAATACGGTAAAGAAAACATCTCAGGGAGCCGATAGAAAATATTGGGAGTGCAACCTTGCTGTCGCAAACACGTCATACAATGGTGCCTGCTTGAGGGGGTTGCGGCTCCCGATTCAATTTCTCGATGGAACAAATATGTATTAATTTTTGATGATCGACCCTAAACCAATTTACCTACAACACTTAGCTCCAGATGGAGCCTGGGAAGAATGCCCTGCAATGCTTAGGAACGCCGAAGCCGGGATTGTTTCCGCATCGGCACTCTCATACACTGAGCGTCGAAGAAAACGCTGCGAATTCAATCGTGAGGGTGCCTACCTTTGCAGACCGATGCTCTACGTGAACCAAGCAGAAGAGGATTGATGCAACCCATTCAATATGATCTGGTGGTGATCGGCAGCGGGCCAGCCGGCCAAAAGGGCGCCATTGCCGCCGCCAAACTCGGCAAGCGCGTGGCCATGGTGGATCGAAATGACATGGTCGGAGGCGTGTGCATCCACGGCGGAACTGTTCCCAGCAAAACCTTGCGCGAAGCGATTCTCCATCTCACCGGATTCCGCCATCGCTCCTTTTACGGGAGTGACTATGTAGTAAAAGACCGCATTTCCATTCGCGATTTGGGCGCGCGCGTGACGCAAGTGGTGGAGCGCGAAACCGGAGTGGTGCGCGACCAGTTGCGCCGCAACGGAATCGATTTGCTTAGCGGCACCGCACAATTCCAGGATGCCAACACCATCGAAGTAGTGGGCGCCACGGAAGCGCACCTGCTTCATGCCAACAATGTCTTGATTGCCTGCGGCACACGGCCTTCGCATCCCGACGACATCCCTTTTGACGGCAAGAAAGTTATTGCCAGCGATCAGTTTTTTCAGATGGACGAAATTCCGCACGAATTGATCATCGTGGGCGGCGGAGTGATTGGTCTCGAATACGCCTCCATGCTGGTGGCCATGGGTGTGGAAGTCACGCTGATCGAGCAGCGGCCGACGCTCCTGGATTTTGTGGATTCCGAAATCATGGAAGCGCTGCGATACCACATGCGCCGCCAGGGCGCCATCTTCCGCCTGGGCGAAAAAGTCACTTCGATTCGGACCGATGAGCGCGGCCGCGTGGTGGCCAGCCTGGAAAGCGGAAAGAACATTCACGCAACTTGCCTGATGTACGCCGTCGGCCGCCAGGCCAATACCGATCTCCTGAACCTGGAAGCCGCGGGCCTTACCCCTGCGTCGCGAGGCAAGCTTGACGTGAACGCTTCCTTCCAGACCGCCGTCCCCAATATCTACGCGGCGGGCGACGTCATCGGATTTCCTTCGCTAGCATCCACGTCCATGGAGCAGGGCCGCACCGCCAGTTGCCGCATTTTCGGCGTCCCCGCTGAAATGAGCACGGCTCTTCTTCCCTACGGAATTTACACCATCCCCGAGATTTCCATGGTCGGTCAGACCGAAGCCACGCTGACCGAAGCGCACATTCCCTTTGAAGTTGGCATCTCAAAATACGAAGAACTGGCCAAGGCGCAAATCGTGGGCGATCACACCGGCATGCTGAAAATTCTCTTCCACCCGGAAACCAGAAAAATTCTCGGAGTACACGTCATCGGAGAAAGTGCCGCCGAAATCGTGCACATCGGCCAGGCCGTCTTGTCCCTGGGCGGCACCATGGACTACTTCCGCGACACTGTCTTCAACTATCCGACCTTTGCCGAAGCCTACAAAGTCGCCGGACTCGACGGCCTGAACAAACTTTGAGCAAATGGAAATCAGCGATTCAGCGTGAATCCATGGCACCTCGATGACCGGTTGCGCACAACATCCCTCATGGGCATCATCTGGTTCATATTTTCTGTAATGATAATCAAAGGTTCTTACATCACTTTCTGCGAGGCTGTTCGGAGGAAGTTTCATGATCCTATCGAGGCCCCATCCCCGCCGTCGAATCGAGATGGCGTCCGCTGCGGCAATTGCTTTGGGCGTGTGTATGCTCGCTTTCGTGGTGGTGGGATGCCGGCATGAAGATCGTGTAACCGAATTAATCGGGAAATTAAAAGATAAGGAATCAGGGCCGAAAATCCGCGACCAGGCCGGCGAGGAACTTGTCGAAATCGGTGCGCCTGCCGTCAAGCCTCTGATCGCGACACTGGCGGAGCCGATGTGGGACCCACGATCCAGAGCATCCGCGGCGCTGATCAAAATCGGCGCTCCTGCCGTGGATCCCCTGGTCGCAGCGCTGAAAGATCCGAACGTGAGTGTGCGAGGAATTGCAACACTGACGTTGTTTAAGATCGGTGCGCCAGCCGTGGACCCTTTGATCGCCGCCTTGAAGAACCCCGACTCGCGTGTACGCTCTTCGGCCGCGCACATACTCGGAAATATTCGAGACCCTCACGCGGTTGCCCCGCTCTGCGACGCCCTGAGCGATCCGGATGCGTCCGTGCTAAACGAAATCATCTTGGCATTGGGCGCGATTAAGGACTCACGTGCGGTGGGGCCGTTGACGGCCGCGATGCACAACCCGGATGCGCGATTCGAAGCCGTATGGGCGTTGGGACAAATTAGGGATCCCCAGTCTCTGACGCCCCTGAACGATGCCATGCATGACACCGATTCGCACGTTCGAGATGCCGCGACCACGGCCATGACAAACATCGGCGCACCCTCTGTGGATCTCCTTATCCAGCATTTGAGCGACTCCAGTTCGGCCGTGCGGGCGTCGGCGGCCAAAGCGTTGGGAACGACTCTGGATCACCGCGCCTTCGAACCGCTGATAAAGGCCATGAAAGATCCGGCGCCCGAGGTGCGATCCAGCTCGGCAATATCCCTCGGAAGGTTGAATGACTCATGCGCGATTCCAGCTTTAACAAGCGCAGCGAACGACCCGGACCCGGACGTGCGGGAGAGCGTACACACATCGGTGGCACTTATCGCCATCAGTCTCACTTCGCGCGGCAAGGCCTGGGGCCCCTGTCCTCCAGAGTCTACTGCATCCCAGTAAACATGGTAAGGAACTGACCCTCTATATCCTCGTGGCAAAGTTTGACGTCTCGGCTCGCGTCCTGATAGCTTTGCAACTCATGCTCTTGGGGTGCGTTTCACAAATTCAATTCGTCGGGCGGCGAGGATGAAGGTTCTTCCATCTTCCCGAATCGCTTTTCAAGGAGAGCGCGGCGCATTCAGCGAAGAAGCAGCCGTGAAACTCCTCGGCGAGGACATCCAACTCGTCCCGCGTGCAACATTTGAGGCGTTGTACACAAGCATCACCGACGGCGCCGCGGATTACATTCTCGCGCCCATTGAAAACAGCCTGGCCGGTTCCGTTCACCGCTCCTACGACTTGCTGATTTCCAGCGGCCTGCATATCCAGGCCGAAGTGGTCATCCCCATTGTGCACAACTTGATCGGCGTGCCGGGCGCGACGTTCGAGCGCATCGCGCAGGTTTCATCGCACCCTGTAGCACTGGCGCAATGCGAAAAATTCTTCGCCAGCCACCCCGCCATCAAGCGCGTGGCCACGGACGACACGGCGGGAAGCGTGCGCGAGGTAATGGGCGCTGGCGATCCGACCAGGGCGGGAATCGCCAGCAAGCGCGCCGCGAAAGTTTACGGCGGTAAAATCCTGCGCGAGCATCTCGAAGATCATCCCGAAAATTACACGCGCTTCCTGCTGTTGGCCACTTCCGCCGAGGTCGCCGAAAACGCCGACAAGCTTTCCCTGGTCCTGAATCTGGCGCACAAACCGGGCTCTCTGTGCTCCGCGCTGAACGCTTTCGCGCGCCGCAAACTGAATTTACTCAAAATTGAAAGCCGCCCCATTCCCGGCACGCCGTGGAGCTATTGCTTCTATCTCGACCTCCTGGCATCGCTCAAAGATGCGGAGACGCGCGCGGCCCTCGAAGAGCTGAAAGAATTTGCCGATTCCATAAAAATTCTTGGCTGTTACCCGCAGGCCAGGGTTTAAACTATCTGCCGCGGATGTCCTTGGGTAGCACAGGCTTCAGCCTGTGGGTTTTTCGTCCGCACTATGACGCACCCCGACAGGTTTAAAGGTCCATAAATCAGGACAGACCTTGGACGCTTTTGTAGCGCCCGCCTTTGGGCGGGCATTGCAGTTTCGAGCGGAAGCCCGCCTGAAGGCGGGCGCTACGAAAGTAATGACGCCGATTCGTGATGGCGCATAAGAATAAAAGTTTAAGTAATTAATTTCGCAAACCCCAAGAACGCAACAGGAGGAACTGTGAAGGTTTATTACGATAAAGACGCGGATGTGAACTACATCAAGAACAAGAAAATTGCAGTGATCGGTTTTGGATCGCAGGGCCATGCCCACGCCATGAACCTTTCGGACTCGGGCTGCGACGTGATTGTCGGATTAAAACCGACCAGCGCTTCGGTTGCTAAAGCGCAAAAGGCGGGGCTACAAGTGATGTCCGTACGCGAAGCCTCGGAAGCTGCCGACATCGTCATGATCCTGACGCCGGATGAATTGACGCCGGCCATCTACGACGCCGAAATCGCGCAGACGATGCGCGCCGGAAAATATCTGGCGCTGGCCCATGGTTTCTCGATCCACTTTGGGTTCATCAAGCCGCCCAAGGACGTCAACGTGTTCATGGTCGCTCCCAAGGGGCCCGGACACTTGGTGCGCCACCAGTTTTCGCAAGGCGCGGGAGTTCCCTGCCTGATCGCCGTGCATCAGGACCCGGCGGGCGATACCAAAAAAATCGGCCTGGCCTACGCCAGCGCCATTGGCGGCGCGCGCGCCGGCGTGATCGAAACCAACTTTAAGGAAGAGACCGAAACCGACCTCTTCGGCGAACAGTCCGTGCTGTGCGGCGGCCTGACCGCGCTAATTCAAGCCGGATTCGAGACGCTGATCGAAGCGGGCTACGCCCCCGAGATGGCCTATTTCGAGTGCTGCCATGAGATGAAGCTCATCGTCGACCTGGTGTACGAAGGCGGCATCTCCGAAATGCGCTATTCCATTTCCAACACCGCCGAATATGGCGACCTCACTCGCGGCCCCATCGTCATCGACAAAGCCACTAAGGAACGCATGAAGGGTATCCTGACCGACATACAATCCGGCAAATTCGCCAAGGAGTGGATGGCCGAAGCGGCAGGCGGCCTGAAGAACTTCAAAGCGTTGCGCGAAGCCGGCCAAAAGCACCCCATCGAAAAAGTCGGCGCGGAATTGCGTTCGATGATGCCCTGGATGAAAAAGAACCGCGTAATCGCCGAAGGCGCATAAAGTTTACGTGGCATAGGCTTCAGCCTGTGCGGTTTTAACTCTTGCTAGGACTGAAACCGCACAGGCTGAAGCCTATGCCTCTCAACTCACGATTCGTTAGTCACCAGTCGCAAGTCACCAGTCACGTTTTTGCCCTCGGAGGCCCCATGGATTCGCAGTTCAGAGAACACAGCCGCATTATCATCGACGGCCCGTCGAGGGCGCCCGCACGAGCCTATTTCTACGCCATCGGCCTCACGGATGCGGATCTAGCTAAGCCGCTGGTCGGCATTGCCAACACCTGGATCGAGGCAATGCCCTGCAATTCGCACCTGCGCCATCTTGCGGAAAAGGTAAAGGAAGGCGTGCGCGCCGCTGGCGGCACGCCGCTGGAATTCAACACCATAGCCATCAGCGACGGCGAAACCATGGGTACTGAAGGCATGAAGGCTTCCCTTGTCAGCCGCGAACTGATCGCCGATTCGATTGAGCTTGTCGGCCAGGGTTACATGTTCGATGCCATGGTCGCCCTCGCCGGATGCGACAAAACGATTCCCGCAACCGCCATGGGCCTGACGCGCCTCAATCTGCCGAGCCTGGTTCTCTATGGCGGCTCGATTCAGCCCGGCCGTTTTCGCGGGCACGATGTGACCATTCAAGATGTGTTTGAAGCGGTCGGCGCGCACTCCGCCGGAAAAATGTCCGACGCCGATTTAAAGGAAATCGAGAGCGTGGCGTGTCCCGGCGCAGGCGCTTGCGGCGGGCAATTCACGGCCAACACCATGGCCACGGCGTTGGAATTTATCGGCCTTACACCTATGGGATTAGGTAATGTTCCAGCTACCGATTCCAAGAAAGATGCGGCGGCCTACCACGCAGGCACCCTCGTGATGGAACTGCTCCGCAAAGGCATCACGCCGCGCAAAATTCTTACCCGCGAGGCGTTTGAAAATGCCATCTTTGCTGTGGTCGCGACGGGCGGGTCGACCAACGCTGTCCTGCATTTGCTGGCCATGGCCAAGGAAGCGGACATCGATCTGAAGCTCGACGACTTCGGCGACATCAGCGCCAAGACTCCCTTGCTCGCCGACATGAAACCCTGGGGAAAATATACGGCCGTGGATCTGTACAATGCCGGAGGAAATGCGCTGCTTGCAAAACGTCTTCTCGACGCCGGCATCCTGCATCGCGGGCAAATGACCGCCAGCCTGAAAACGCTGGACGAAGAAGCCATGGCGGCGAAAGAAAAACCCGGTCAGGACGTGGTGCATGCTCTGTCCGATCCAATTAAAACCACGGGCGGCCTGATGGTTTTGCGCGGCAATTTGGTCCCCGAAGGATGCGTGGTGAAAACATCCGGCCACGAAAAACCGTATCACCGCGGCCCCGCTCGCGTTTTCGATCGCGAGGAAAACGCCATGGATGCCGCCGTAAAGGGAGAAATTAAAAAGGGCGACGTGGTCATCGTGCGCTATGAGGGGCCGTGCGGCGGCCCCGGCATGCGCGAAATGCTGGGGCTGACCGCAGCTCTCGTTGGCCAGGGACTTGGGGAAGATGTGGCGCTGTTAACCGACGGCCGCTTCAGCGGCGCGACGCGCGGACTGATGGCCGGCCACGCCGCTCCGGAAGCCGCGCGCGGCGGCCCCATCGCCATTGTCGCCGAAGGCGATCAAATCGTTTTCGATCTGGCAACCAAGAGCCTGCGCATCGAATTGAGCGACGCCGAAATTAAGGCGCGCCTGGCAAAATGGAAAGCGCCCGCGCCGCATTACAAGACCGGTGTGTTCGCCAAGTATGCCAAGCTGGTGAGTTCCGCGTCCCTGGGAGCGATTACCACCGCCGAGTAGGACAGGCTTAAGAAGTTGCGGAAGAAACTCGCACCATGTCATTCCGGGGGGCGGGGTTTGCCCGAGGAATCTGCTGTTTCTTGGGTGCCGTGAAGAAAAGCAGATCCCTCGCTTCGCTCGGGATGACAAAAGTTTTCTGTGCTTTTTCCGCAACCTGTTCGTCCTACTTGAAGCGTCCGACTGGAGAGTGCGATGAAAAATAAGCGTCGATATTTTTCGCTTGCCGCAATTTTGACCTTGTTCTTTGTAGCAGCGGTGGTGACCATGGCCGACTCACTCGTACTGAAAGAGCAAGGCACCTTCTTCGTTGGCGGCCATACAATTTTCACGGACGCGCTCACGGGATCGACCACCGGATTTCTTGGGAGCGGCGTCAACACGGGGAGCATTACCGTCGACCAGATGTACGTGCAGTATCAGATTCCTGAGGGCGCCGATTCGCATGTCCCTGTGGTCATGGTGCACGGCTGCTGCCTCAGCTCCAAGAGCTACGAAACCACGCCCGACGGGCGCATGGGCTGGAACGAATATTTC
>Ga0182024_10015209_pt1 | contig 14774 bp, 11 predicted proteins | sample P32metaG_FD_120480 | JGI IMG/M metagenome (GOLD analysis project Ga0182024, IMG submission 120480) | Permafrost microbial communities from Stordalen Mire, Sweden - P3-2 metaG (Illumina Assembly) | ecosystem: Environmental > Terrestrial > Soil > Wetlands > Permafrost | place: Sweden: Stordalen... | reverse complement strand
TCGGAGACCTCTCAAGCGAGTTCATCGTCGCGGCCGCGACGATGATCGAGGCCGAGATGACGTTGGCGCAGGCCGGCGAGATCATCTTCCCGCACCCAACCGTGGCCGAGGCGCTGCACGCGGCGATCCTCAAAGCCCAGTGACCACCGGCCAAGGAGAGAGCTGAATGCCAAAGTCCATGCTGATCGCCCCCGATGAGGTGTTCCGCCCCGGTGCAATCCACTTCAACGACATCCCGGTCAACGCCTACAGCCAGACGCCGGCCGAGGAGCGCAGCCGGTTCTCCGCCGAGGACCTCGTGCACATCTGGCGCGACATGTGCGCGATTCGCGAGTTCGAGACGGCGCTGAACGAGATCAAGACGAAGGGGGCGTACAAGGGCGTCGCCTACAACCACGCGGGTCCCGCGCACCTGTCGATCGGACAGGAGGCGGCCGCCGTGGGGATGGCGTTCTCACTGACGCCGCAGGACCACATCTTCGGCTCCCACCGCAGCCACGGCGAGATCCTCGCCAAGGGTCTGGCGGCGATCCGCCGCCTCGGCGACGACGAGCTCGAGCACGTGATGCGTGCCTACCGCGATGGGGCGGTGCTCGCGCCGGTGGAGAAGTCCTACAGCGGCAGCGTCAGCGAGCTCGCGCAGCGCTTCTTCGTCTACGGCGCCTACAGCGAGATCTTCGCCCGCGAGACGGGCTTCAACCGCGGCCTCGGCGGCTCGATGCACGCCTTCTTCACTGCCTTCGGCATCTATCCCAACAACGCGATCGTCGGCGGCTCGGGCTCGATCGCACCCGGCGCGGCCCTGTTCAAGCGGGTCAACCGCCGGCCGGGGATCGTCGTGGCCAACATCGGCGACGCGTCCTTCAGCTGCGGCCCCGTGTGGGAGGGCGTCACCTTCGCCGCAATGGACCAATACCGCACGCTGTGGGACGAATCGATCGGCGGCGGTCTGCCGATCGTGTTCAACTGCATGAACAACTTCTACGGCATGGGTGGCCAGCCCGAAGGTGAGACGACGGGGATGGGGTCGATCGCTCGCTTCGGTGCCGGCGTGAACCCCGATCAGATGCACGCCGAGGTCATCAATGGCTACAACCCGCTCGCGGTGATCGACGCCTTCGAGCGTTCGCGCGTCACGCTCGAGGCGGGGCACGGCCCGGTGCTGCTGGACACGCTCACCTACCGCTACAGCGGGCACTCGCCGTCGGACGCCTCGAGCTATCGCAGCCGCGAAGAGGTGGAGCAGTGGGAGGCGGCGGACTGCATCGAGAGTTTCCGCAGCAACGTTGTGGGGGGCGGAGCGGTCAGCGAGTCGACGCTGGAGGAGGAGAGGGCCGCCGTCGAGCAGCTGGTCTTCGACATGTTCTGCCTGGCCGTCGACGAAGAGGCGAGCCCGCGCATCCAGGCCGGCTCGGAGATGGTCGGCAGCGTGATGTTCTCGAACGGGCGCGTCGAGCAGTTCGACGAGCGCGCGCCCGAGCTGCTGGCGGACCTGGCGGAGAACCCGCGGGTCACGCAGATCGCCGGCAAGGTGCGTACCGCCGTGCTGGACGGCGAACCGGTGCCCAAGCTCAAGCTCTACAACGTCCGCGACGCTATCTTCGAGGCGCTGCTGCACCGCTTCGCGATCGACCCCACGATGGTCGCCTTCGGCGAGGAAAACCGCGACTGGGGCGGCGCCTTCGGTGTCTACCGCGGACTCACCGAGGCGCTGCCGTACCACCGTCTGTTCAACGCTCCCATCTCCGAGGCGGCGATCGTCGGAGCGGCGGTCGGGTACGCGATGGAGGGAGGCCGCGCGGTTGCCGAGCTCATGTACTCCGACTTCGTCGGTCGTGCGGGGGACGAGATCTTCAACCAGCTTTCGAAGTGGCAGGCGATGTCCGCGGGAGTGCTCTCGATGCCGGTCGTGCTGCGCATCTCGGTGGGAGCCAAGTACGGGGCCCAGCACTCGCAGGACTGGACCGCGCTGATGCATCACATACCGGGGCTGAAGGTCGTCTATCCCGTCACGCCCTACGACGCCAAGGGGATGATGAACTCGGCGCTCGTCGGCACCGATCCCGTGGTCTTCCTCGAGAGCCAGAAGCTCTACGACATGGGCGAGCTGTTCCAGCCGGGAGGGGTTCCAGAGGGCTACTACGAGGTCGAACTGGGTCAGCCCTCCGTCAAGCGAGCGGGCAGCGACCTCACGATCGTGACCCTCGGGCCGGCGCTGTACACCGCGATCGAGGCGGCCGAGCAGCTGTCCGCGGACTTCGGCGTGTCGGCTGAGGTGATCGACCTGCGCGCGGCGGTGCCGATCGACTACGCACCACTGGTCGATTCGCTGCGCAAGACCGGCAACCTTGTGTGTGTGTCCGAGGCGGTCGAGCGCGGTAGCGTCATGCAGACGGTCGCCGCGGACCTCACCCAGCTGTGCTTCGACGATCTCGAAGCGCCGCCGGTGATCGTCGGCGCGCGCAACTGGATCACCCCGGCGGCCGAGCTGGAGTCGCTCTTCTTCCCCCAGTCGTCGTGGCTGCTCGACGCGATCCACGAGCGCGTGCTGCCGCTTGCCGGCTACCAGCCGCTCACCAGCCCCACCAACGGCGAGCTGATCAGACGAGCTCGCCTGGGTATCTAGGGCGGCGGCGCGGGGCGGTGGCCCACCGACGACAGGCCAGGCCGCGGACGATGGCGCCAAGGCAACAGATCGCCCGCTCGTGAGCGCCGGGCGCCGCTTCGATGCGGTGATCTTCGACGTCGACGGGCTGCTGCTCGACACCGAGGAGTCCTGGACGCGCGCCGAGCGGATCCTGTTCCGGCGCCATGGGCGGACGCTCACAGCCGAGCACAGGCGCGAGCTGATCGGCCTGCCGCAGGGCGACACCGAGGCGATGTTCGAGCGCATGCTCGATGCGCCGGGCCGGGGCCGGGCGCTGATCGCCGAGACGTGGCAGCTCGTGTTCGCGGAGCTGACGAGCTACGCGCCGCCCCGGCCGGGTGCGCTCGAGCTGATCGCGCGGCTGCAGGCCGCGGGAATACCGCTGGCCCTGGCCTCGAACTCCCCGCGCCTGCTGGTCGACCGCGCACTCGCAACCGCACAGATCGAACAGGGCGTCTTCGGCGCGATCCTCACCGCCGACGTCGTCACACACCCCAAGCCGGCACCGGAGATATACCTCGCGGCCTGCGCGGCGCTCGGCAGCGAGCCCGCGCGCACCTTGGTGCTCGAGGACTCGCAGACCGGGGTCGCGGCGGGGATGGCCGCAGGCTGCTACACGATCGCTGTGCCCGGGATGCCCGGGGTCGATCTGGGGCAGGCGTCGCTGGTCGTTGACTCGCTCGCCTCGCCGGAGATCACGCAGGCGCTTGGCCTGTGATGCCGAGTGGCTGCGCCTGCTCCGCGAGCGCGGCGATCACGAACGCGACATGCTCGTCGAACGGGACACCGAGCTCGTCGGCCGAGCTCTGCAGCTCATCGCGGTTGACCGCCGCGGCAAAGGACGGCTGCTTGAGCTTCTTGCGAACCGACTTCGGCGTCAAGCCGACGATGCCCTCGGGGCGCACCATCGCGCAGGCGACCAGGAAGCCGCTCAGCTCATCAACGGCGTGCAGCGTGAGCTCGAGCGAGGTCCCGCGCGCGACGCCGAGATAGTCGGCATGGGTGGCGATCGCGCGGACCATCTCGGGCGGCGCGTCGCGGCGCTCGAGCTCGAGCATGATCGTCCGCGGGTGACCGGCGGTCGTGTCGGTCATGTCCGGGTGGCGCTCGTAGTCGGCGTCGTGCAGCAGCCCCGTCACGCCCCACAGCTCGACGTCGGCGCCGCCTGCCCCCGGCAATGGGGGGTCGCGCAGCGCGTACGCGCGCATCGCCGCCTCGACCGCCAGGCAGTGGCGGCGCAGCGGCGCGCCGCTCACCCACTCCTGGAGCAAAGCGATGGCCTGGTCTCTGGGGATCGGTCTGGACATGGCGGCGTGCGCCGCCGGGTGCGGCGGGCTCGGATGCGCCCCGTAATCTACCTGTGAGATGGCTGACCAGGCCCACATCCGCAACTTCTGCATCATCGCCCACATCGACCACGGCAAGTCGACGCTCGCCGACCGCATCCTCGAGCTGACGCACACCGTCGACGCGCGTGCGATGCGCGCGCAGGTGCTCGACTCGATGGAGCTCGAGCGCGAGCGCGGCATCACGATCAAGGCGCAGGCGGTGCGGGTTCAATATGCGGCGCGCAACGGAGAGACCTACCAGCTGCATCTGATCGACACGCCGGGTCACGTCGACTTCAGCTACGAGGTCTCGCGTTCGCTCGCGGCGTGTGAGGGCGCCGTGCTGGTGGTCGACGCCTCACAGGGCGTCGAGGCCCAGACGCTGGCGAACACGTACATGGCGGTCGAAGCCGGGCTCGAGCTGATCCCGGCGCTGAACAAGATCGACCTGCCGGGCGCGGAGCCCGAGCGCGTGGCCGACGAGATCTCGGAGTTGATCGGCGAGCCGCTCGACGACATCCTGCGGATCTCCGGCAAGACCGGCGAGGGTGTGGTCGAGGTGCTCGAGCGGATCGTCGAGCGGATCCCGCCGCCGCGAGGCGACCCGGACGCGCCACCGCGAGCGCTGATCTTCGATTCCGAGTTCGACCAGTATCGCGGCGTGGTGGCCTATGTGCGCGTCGTCGACGGCGTGTTTCGCAAGGGCGAGGCGATCCGCACGATGGTCGGCGCAAGCTCGGCCGAGATTGACGAGATCGGGTTCTTCTCGCCGCAGATGCGCGCGGTCGGCGAGCTGCGCGCCGGCGAGGTCGGCTACCTGATCACCGGCATCAAGGACGTTACGCAACTGCGCGTCGGCGACACGCTGACGACCAAGGCCAACCCCGCCAGCGAGCCGCTGCCGGGCTACCGCGACGTCAAGCCGATGGTCTTCTGCGGCCTGTTCCCGATCGACTCCGAGCGCTTCCCCGAGCTGCGTGACGCGCTCGAGAAGCTGACTCTCAACGACGCGGCGCTGTCGTGGGAGCCGGAGAGCTCGGACGCGCTCGGGTTCGGCTTCCGCGCCGGCTTCCTCGGCCTCCTGCACATGGACATCGTGCGCGAGCGGCTGGAGCGCGAGTACGACCTCGAGCTGCTGGCGACGATGCCGTCGGTCGGCTTCGAGGTCACGCTGACCAGCGGCGAGGAGGTCGTCGTGCACAACCCTTCGGACATGCCCGACCCGGCCGCGATCGCCGAGATCCGTGAGCCGATGATCCGCGCCACGATCATCGCGCCGAAAGAGTTCATCGGCGTGGTGATGGAGCTGTGTCGCGAGCGGCGCGGCACGCACGCCGGGATGCACTACCTCTCGCCCGAGCGCGTCCAGCTGACCTACGACCTGCCGCTGGCGGAGATCGTGATCGACTTCTTCGACCAGCTGAAGTCGCGCACGCGCGGCTACGCGTCGCTGGACTACGAGGTCACCGCGATGGTGCCCTCGAATCTCGTCAAGCTCGACGTGCTGCTCGGCGGCGACACGATCGACGCGCTGTCGATGATCGTCCACCGCGACAAGGCGTACGAGCTGGGCAAGATGCTGACCGAACGGCTGCGCACGAAGATCCCGCGCCAGCAGTACGACGTGCCGATCCAGGCGGCGATCGGCTCGCACGTGATCGCTCGCGAGACGGTCAAGGCGTTTCGCAAGGACGTGATCGCAAAGTGCTACGGCGGCGACATCACGCGCAAGCGCAAGCTGCTCGAGAAGCAGAAGGAGGGCAAGAAGCGGATGAAGCGGGTGGGGCGCATCGAGGTGCCCCAGGAGGCCTTCCTGGCCGTGCTGGAGCTGGGGAGCAAGCCCTAGCCGGCACGCAGCGCGGAGCAGACCGCCCACCACTGCCCGGCTTGATGGCGCTGCGATGCGAGCGGCCCGCGCAACGTTCGCATTTTGCGTGTTTTCGCCGCCGTGCCGTTTGTCATGTCGCGCGGCCGGGGCGGATACTTGCGCCGGCTGTCCCGCCGCGCGCGCGGCCGCCGGAAGAGGCAGGGAGGCGGTGGTGTCGACCATGGAGCGAGCGGTGCGCAAGGCGGGACGAGCGATCACAGGGATGTGTCTGACGCTCGCGTTCGCCTGTGCACTGAACGTCGCAGTCGCCAGGGCCGGGACCTACGCGGTGGCGATCTGCCACGACCCGGCGAGCGGCTTTGCCGCGCCGGTGGACGGCGTCTCCTTCCCCGACAGCGGCTCGTTCGTGTTGGCGGGCGTCTACCAGGGCTGCGGCAACGGCGGCTACGTCTACGCGACCCTTGACGGCGCTGCGCCGCACCCCTCGAGCGACCTCGCCGCCTGGCGCTTCCAGGCGCCCGCGGGCACGACGATCGTGGCGGCGCAGGTCTATCGCGCCTTCTCCGCCGGCCCGTACGATCCGTACGCCGCGCCGATCGCCGAGCTTGACGCGATCGCCCCCGATGGGTCGGCGAGCCCGATGGACGCATGCGCGCAGGTGTTCGGCTGCAGCTCGAGCGGCACCGGCCCGCTCAGCGAGTTCGCGCCCGCCGACGAACTCGACTTCACAGGCCTGACCAACGTGGCGGCGATCGAGGGCACGGCGGGCTGCGGCGGCGGGCTGGCCTGCCCGGCCGGCGGCGGCGCGATCTGCCCGGAGCTGGGTGGCGATTCCTGCATCGCCAGCAACCACCTCTACGCGATGGTCGTCACGCTCGAGGACGACACCGCCCCGATGGCCACCGACGTCAGCGGCAGCCTGACCACCCCGGGTGTGCTCGCCGGCGAAGCCGGCTTCTCCTTCGACGCCACCGACACCGGCTCGGGGCTCTATTCGACGGCCCTCACGGTCGACGGAATCGTGCGCGCCAGCGCGCCGATCGACTCCAACGGCGGGCGCTGCACGCCGATCGACGGTCCCGGATCGGACGGAGTGCAGACCGGTGTGCTGCGCTTCGACTGGGCGGTTCCGTGCGCCCTGGCTGGCAGCGGCGCGCTCCGGCTCGACACGAGCACGCTGAGCGACGGCCCTCACAGCGTGCTCGTCAGCGTGTCCGACGCCGCCGGCAACACCGCGACGGTGTGGAGCGGCACGATCCATACCGACAACGCCCCCCAGGGCGGGATTCCGCAGATCTTCGGTGACCCCCAGCAGGGGCAGTCGCTGGTCGCCGAGACGGGCAGCTGGTCGCCGGCGCCGAGCGCCTACGCGTACCAGTGGGAGCGCTGCAACGCCGCAGGGGGCGGCTGCGTGGCGATCCCCGGCGCCACGGCGCCGGCCTATGCCGTCACCGCGGCGGACGACTATCGCCAGCTGGCGGTGTCCGTCAGCGCGTCGGACTCCGATGGCGCGACGACCGCGCTGTCGCCCGGCTCGGGTGTCGTGCTGGACGCGAACGGCTACGCCAGCCAGCCCGAGGGCCCGGCGCTCATCTCGGGCAGCCTGCCGACGATCAGCGGCACGGCGCGCCAGGGTGACACGCTGAGCGCGCAGTCAGGCTCATGGGCCGGCGGCCCTCTGATCTACGCCTACCAGTGGCAGCGCTGCGACTCCTACGGCCTGGGCTGTGCCGCGATCGCCGGCGCGGCCGGCGACTCCTACAAGCTCGCCGGCGGCGACGTCGCCTCGCGCCTGCGCGTGCTCGTCAGCGCCTCCGGCCCCGGCGGCACCAGCCAGGCGGCGAGCGAGCCCTCCGCGCTGATCGCCGCCGCGAGCGGCTCGGCCGGCGCGCCGTCGAGCGTTTCGCCGCCGGCCGCCGCGGCCGCGACCCAGCGCGTCGCCAACGGTATCGGCGCCTGCCGCCACGCGCGGCTGCACGCCACCGTCAACGGCGCGTCGAGCGTGACGGTCACGTTCGGGCGCGCGGTCACGTTGCGCGGGACGCTTCACTGCGGCGGCGCGCCGGTCGCCGACGCGACGATCGAGCTCGCGCTGGCGCCCGCGGACGGATCCGCGCCGACCCGCGATGCGCGCGTGCAGACGGCGGTCGACGGGTCGTTCGCATACGTCGTCGCTCCCGGCAGCTCGAGGCGCATCACGGCCAGCTACAGCGAGTACCCGGCCGAGGCGACGCCGTCGGCCAGTGCGAGTGCGGCCGTGCTGGTGATGCCGTCGATCACGCTCTCGATCACGCCGGCGCGCACCTCGAACGGCCACACGATCACCTTCCGCGGCCGGGTGTCTGGCGGCGATGAGCCCCGCGGCGGCCTGCCACTCCAGCTCGAGTACCTCGAGGGCAGCAGGTGGATGATCTACACCGTCGTGCAGGCGCGCCCGACCGACGGACGCTTCGTCTACCGCTACACCTTCCGGCGCACGACGCAGTCGATCACCTACACCTTCCGCATGGCGATCCCGGCGAGCGGCGTTACGAACTACCCCTACCAGCCGACTGCGAGCCCCGCCCGCTCGGTCCACGTGGACCCCTAGTGAGTGGGTCTCCCGTTCAACGTTTCGAGAAGGCCCACTAGCGGTGTTCGCCCGCGCGTCGCGCGCGCGCGCGTGTTCTGTCGCATTCGCCGCCGCCGCTTTTGGCCCGCGGTCTAAGGAGCGGGTCCGGGTCGCCTGCGACAATCGCTGCAGTGCTGCCCGCCACCACCTCGATGGGAACCAACAAGCACATTGCGCTGATCGCGCACGATCACCGCAAGGCCGATCTGCTCGAGTGGGCTCGCTACAACCGCACGACGCTGTCGAAGCACGAGCTGTTCGCGACCGGCACGACGGGACAGCTGCTCGCCGACGAGCTCGATCTGCCGGTCAACCTCTACCTCAGCGGGCCGCTCGGGGGTGACCAGCAGGTCGGCGCGGCGATCGCCGAGGGGCGCATCGACCTCGTGATCTTCTTCTCGGATCCGCTTGCCGCGCACCCCCATGACGTCGATGTGAAGGCGCTGCTGCGGATCGCGGTGCTCTACGACATCCCGATCGCCTGCAACCGCGCCTCCGCCGACTTCATGCTTTCAAGCCCGCTGATGCTCTCCCCCTACCGCGGCAGCCCCCAGGTCGTCGAGCTCTAGGGGGCTCCGGCCCTGGCGGGCCTGCGCCGTCGGCGTTCGCTGCATGGGACGCTTCCGGAGTGTCCGCGCCGGACGTCCAGAGCTCAGCTGCGCCGCCGCAGCGTCCGGCGGTGACCCTGCGTCCACTGGCCGGCGGCGACGCGGCGGAGCTGCGCCGCATCCATGCGAGCGTGGAGGTGTCGCGCTGGTGGGACATCCCGGACGAGCGTTTCCCGTGGGATGAGCCGCAGGCGACGCGCCTGACGATCGTGGTGGACGGCGCGGTCGCCGGCCTGATCCAGTTCTGGGAGGAGCCCGAGCCGCGCTACCGCCACGCCGGCATCGACCTGTTCCTCGACCCGGCGCTGCACGGTCGTGGCGTCGGCACCGAGGCCGTCCGCCGCGTCGTGCGCCACCTGTTCGAGGAGCGTCGCCACCACCGCATCACGATCGACCCGGCCGCCGCGAACGCGGCGGCGATTCGCGCCTACGAGAAGGTCGGCTTCAGGGCCGTCGGCGTGATGCGCGCCTACGAGCGCGACACCGGCGGCGGTGGCTGGCACGACAGCCTGCTGATGGAGCTTTTGGCGGGCGAGGAACGGCTGGGCTGACGCGCAGCGCCCGCGCGGGCGCTCACGCTCCCCATGAGGCGACCGGCACGCGTAGGCGCACGACGGTGCCGCCGCCCGGCGCGGCGGCGACGGTCACGCTGCCGGCATGCAGCTCCGCGACCTGGCGCACGATCGCGAGCCCCAGTCCGCTGCCCGGGCGCGCGCGCGAGCGGGCACCGCGGAAGAAGCGGTCGAAGACATGTGGCAGGTCCTCAGCGTCGATGCCGGGGCCGTGGTCGCGGATCTCGAGCTCCCCGTCGTGCAGCCGAACCTCGATCGGCTCATCCGTGCCGGCAAACTTGACCGCGTTGTCGAGCAGGTTGTTGACGGCGCGGTCCAACCGCGAAGGAACTCCGTTCACGAGCGTCTGCTCGAGGCTCACGTCGAAACGGACCTGCGGGGCGTGCCGGCGTGCTCGCTCGATCGCCTCGTTGACGAGGATGTCGAAGCGGACCTCCTCGCGGGAGTCGATGTGCTCGTCCTCGCGGGCAAGCTCGATCAGGTCGTTGATCAAGGCCGATAGCTCCTCGAGCTGCTCGACGACGTCACCGATCAGGCGGGTGCGCTCGTCGGGCGGCAGCTCGTCGGCGCGTTCGAGGATCTCGATGTTGGTTCGCACGCTCGTCACCGGGGTGCGCAGCTCGTGCGACGCGTCGGCGACGAGGCGACGCTGCATACGGGCCGACTCGTCGAGCTTTTGGACCGTTTCGTCGAGCACGGATAGCATCGAATTGAAGCTGGCGGCGAGGCTGCCGAGCTCGTCGCGGCGGCGCTCGTCGATCCGCTCTCCGAGGTCCGTCGTCTCCGCGACATGGCGCACGGCCGCCGTCAGCCTTCGCACCGGCGCGAGCGCCATGCGAGCCACGAACCAGCCGAGCAGCGCGGCGAGCGCGATGCCGCCGAGCGTCAGGATGACGAGGATCAGGCTGAGCTCGCCGAGGGTCGAGTTGACGTCCGAGAGCGAGTGCGAGATGACGATGGCGTAGCCGGGGCTCACACCGATCGCCAGCACGCGGAACTGCCCGCCGTTCGCGCTCGCGTCGAAGGATTGGGAGCCGCCCCCGGCGCGCGCGACCGCCCTGATCGCCGCGAGCGTCTGCCTGGGCAGCGCAAGTAGCTGGCCATGGTAGGCGGGGTAGCTGGTTCCGGCGCCCGTGACGAGCTGCACGACGTTGGTCACATCGCCGGGACGGTCGGGGAAGCGGCGCAGCAGAACGCCGTAGGGGTAGGGCGGCGTGCCGGTCGCCTGGGGGCCGTGCGGGGAGGTCAGCGGCATGGCCTCCTCGGCGGCGACGAACGCCTGCGCCAGTGCAGTGAGCGAGCGGTTGATGTGTCGGTGCAGCTCGTTGCGCACCAGCACATAGGACGCCAGCGACGCGATCGCGACGGCGACCGCGACGGCGGTCGCGGAGGCGAGCGTGACGCGGCGTTGGAAGCTCATGGCGCCCTCAGGATGTAGCCGACGCCGCGGACGGTGTGCAGCAGCCGCGGCTCGCCGCCCTCCTCGGTCTTGCGTCGCAGGTAACCCATGTACACGCCGAGCGTGTTCGACGCGGCGCCGAAGTCGTAGCCCCAGACGTGCTCGAAGATCGTCGAACGGCTGAGCACCTGGCGCGGGTGGCGCATGAACAGCTCGAGCAGCGCGAACTCGGTGCGGGTCAGCTCGAGCCGGCGCTCGCCGCGCGCCACCTCGTGGGCGACCGAGTCGAGCGTCAGGTCCTCGAACGCGAGCGCCGGCGCGGAATCGGCCTCGTCGCCTTCGCGCCGTCGCAGCAGCGCGCGCATGCGCGCCATCAACTCGCGCAGCGCGAACGGCTTGACCAGGTAGTCGTCGGCGCCCGCGTCGAGCCCGGCGACGCGGTCGTCGATCCCGTCTCGCGCCGTCAGCATCAGCACGGGACTGCGGTCGCCGCTCGCTCGCAGCCGGCGGCAGACCTCGACACCGGAGACCCCGGGCATCATCACGTCGAGCACGACCGCGTCGAAGCGTTCGCTGGCGAGTGCCTCGAGCGCCTCGCCCCCGTCGCTCGCGACCGCCACCGTGTAGTGCTCGAGCGCAAACGCACGCGAGAGCGCCTGCTGCACAGCTGGCTCATCGTCGACCACCAGGATCTTCGGCCGCGCGTTCATGCCGTTTTCACGTTACCCGAGTGGGCTACCAGAGTGGCGAAGGTGCAGGCGAGGGCGGGCCCGGCCGGGGGATGCCGGGCCCATCGCAACTCTCGCATATCGCCTGAAGTGGCGAATAAGAGTCGGCAGTGGCGGATCCGCGTCCGCATTCGCGGACGCACGATCGTCGCTTCAGGCCGCCAGGCGGTCGCTCTGCGCCTCGATGTCGAACGGGCCGTCTGCGGCGCGCGTGGACACCGGCGAGCGCTCTGGACGCGACTCGTCCGTGAGCCGCGCGATCCCGAGGCGAGCCAGCGCGACGAGGACGCGCGCGAGCGACCAGGCGAACGCCACCGCGATCGGCGCCATCAGCAGGCCTGCGATCAGGCCGGCCGTCGTCTGATTGCTGTTGGTGGCCCAGTCCCACGCTCCCCAGTCGAGCGCGGCGAGCACTGCGGTCACCCCGAGCGGTCCCAGCGGCATCGCCTGACAGGCTATCGCCACCCCCCGACGGCGCGCCGTGCGCCACCCCGCACGGGCCGCCTCGCCCCCGGCCGCGCCGCCCCCGCGACGTCCGACGCCGATCGCCCCCCGCTTCGGACTATCCTGTGCGAACGGCTTGCGGGCGAAGTGTTGTGGTTGCACAGAAGCCTTCCAAGCTTCTAGGGCGGGTTCGATTCCCGTCGCCCGCTTGCATGAAGCCACGGGGAGTGGCGCAGTCTGGTAGCGCACCCGGCTGGGGGCCGGGCGGTCGCAGGTTCAAATCCTGTCTCCCCGATACGAGAAAAGGCCCGCTATCGCGGGCCTTTCCTTTTCGGTGGCGGGTGGCCTTGGAAACGCTCGTGTTCCGTTTGTGTTCTGTTTCGCATCGCCCCGCGCTTGCGGCGTGCAATCCCGCCCAGCCCAGTCCGCTTCGCTCCACCGCTAGCTCGCCGACTTGGGGCGGGGGGTTTGGCCAGCCATGCCTTCGATCGGCCGCGCGATGGCGTCGATCGTTCCCGCATCGCGCCTCGCGTCTACAGCACCGTTCGGCAACTATGAGCTACCGTCACGCTGTGGAGGACAACCCGGAGCCGATCGCGCCTGCATACAGGGTCGGTGACGTCGTTGCCTACCCGGATCCGCGCTTGGGCCGCGTAGAGGGTCTGGTGAGTCGGATTGTCGCGTCGGAGCGCACGATCGCGCACGACATCGAGATCGACGGAACCCCAATGCAGTACGAGACGGCCACGATCCCGCGTTACGCGCTGATCGTTGACGGAAAGCCGTTGACGGGCGAACACAGCAAGGAACTCGAGATCGTGCAGGGTTCCCTGACACTCATCGAGCCACGGCTCGGCAGCATGGTGTCCACCTATGACCGGCAAGACACGTGCGACCTCGTTTGGCTAGTACGGGCGTTCACGCGCCGAGACCGGGCCGCCTGGAAAGACATGCGATCGCACCCGTCCTCAGGCGAGCGGGGAACCTGGCTGTTGGCGGGCTGGAACGGAATGATTTGGGCTGCAATCCGCAGGACCGGCCCGAAGACCGTCATTGTCCCAGCAGGACTCCACGACTCGGAAGACCGAGGCCTGCGCGACCTGATTTGGATGGAGTCCAAGGACGCGGGGCTACGCGTGCGGATGAACAATGACGTGCTTGAGCGGCTGATGGGGCTTGAGCAGTCGGCGGCGTCGGCACGCGGCCGCGACGGCTCTTGAGCATCAGTCGCCTTCGAGGCGCATTCGCGGGCAAGAACTCGTTCGGCGAAGTCGATCTCTCGCGCCGACGCTATCCGAAGCGAGAGTGGCTTCCATCGTCGTGGATGGAGGGCAGGTCGCTTGCATTCACACGTCGGCGTGGCTCCGCAGGGGCATGTTGTAGGCAGTAAACGTGGGTACCTGAGCTACCGAATCCGACCTTGCCGGCACCCGGAGGAACCCACGCTCCGCAGTCGGCACACCGCTCACCGTAGATGTTCTCCTGCACGGAGATAGCATCGGCACGGCAGCGACGAACCGCGATGAGACATACGTTGGCCTCACAATTGCGACACCGATTGGCAACGAGCCCGCGCTTGCGCTTTCGCCTCAATCAAGGGCTGCTGTGCGGCCGGTGTTTGTCCGGCCGGTCCCTTGGGTCTCGAGCGGCGGCGGGCCGACCCGTTACGACCTGTCGGCCCTGGGTTTTGAACCCGCTGTCGTGACTGCACTCGGATCGACACGGACACACGACGTTCATGTGTGGTCATCGTCACAGCTGCCCAGGCGGGAGCGTCGTATCCTTGCCGTCGCCGAGCAGTCTCAGCCGTTCGGCAGTCACGACTTCGCGGGCAATCTCGACCTCGGAGATATCGACAGCCTCTGGAGCGCTGTCGGCCATCTCGCTGACGCGCGCGAACTCGTCAAACAACCGCTTCTTGCGGGCCAGGATTTCCCGAATCCGCTCGTCGACGCTGTCTTCGCTCAGCAGTCGATGGACCTGTACCGACTGCACCTGTCCCATCCGGTGCGCTCTGGCGATCGCCTGCGACTCGGTCGTCGGCTTGAGCTGCGGTTCGCAGAGCACAACGACAGACGCCGACTGAATGTTGAGACCGACGCCGCCCGCGACGATCTGGCTCACGAGGACCGCGCCAGCAGGATCAGCCGAGAAGGCGTCAACGATGTCCTGCCGGCGCGCCGCTGGAACGCTGCCGTTCAGCGGTCCGAAGACCTGACCAGGAAGCGGGTCGGCGCGAAGGTCCTCTGCGACGAGCGTAAGCACGTCGAGGAAGTAGGAGTAGACGATCACGCGGCGGCCGTTCTCTTCTGCTTCCGCGACGATCTCGCGCAGCCGGTGGAGCTTCTCCGACCCACGGTCGAGCATCGCTGCTCGGCGCATCGCGGTGAAGTTGCCATCGAGGACGGCATCGCGGTACTTCGAACGATCCTGCGGGGACATGTCGAGCCATTCGTCGACCTCGACGAGTTCAGGAAGCTCGCTCAGGACGTCTTCCTGGTTTCGCCGCAGGTAGACCGGCGCGACGTGCTTGCGGAAACGGACGGGCGAAATCTCCGACGCCGTGTTTGCCAGGTCGGGTCGGATGTACCCGATGAGGTTGCGGAACT
>Ga0182024_10015208_pt1 | contig 14774 bp, 17 predicted proteins | sample P32metaG_FD_120480 | JGI IMG/M metagenome (GOLD analysis project Ga0182024, IMG submission 120480) | Permafrost microbial communities from Stordalen Mire, Sweden - P3-2 metaG (Illumina Assembly) | ecosystem: Environmental > Terrestrial > Soil > Wetlands > Permafrost | place: Sweden: Stordalen... | reverse complement strand
TCGGCCGACCCGGCCGTTTCCCGCTTTCTTGATGCGGTGTGGATGGAGAGAGGTCTCTCCGCCAACACGCTCGCCGCTTATCGCGCGGATCTGACTTCGCTTGCGCGCTGGCTCGCCGAGCGCAACGTCTCGATCATGAAGACCTCGCGTGCGGACCTCTTGGGCTTTATCGCCTGGCGAGTCCATACCGGCGCACGGCCGCGTTCCACCGCTCGCCAGCTATCCAGTTTCAGACGCTTCTTTCGCTACTATATGCGCGAAGGCGTCGTCCGCGAGGACCCGACCGCGCAGATCGCCATGCCGAAGATCGGCCGCTCGCTGCCGAAGTCGGTGACCGAGGAGGAGGTCGAGGCGCTGCTCGCCGCTCCCACAGTCTCCGATCCGCTCGGCAACCGCGATCGGACCATGCTCGAAGTGCTGTATGCGACCGGCCTGCGCGTCTCGGAGCTTGTGAACCTGCGCATGGCGCAGGTGAACCTCAACCAGGGCGTCCTGCGGATCCTCGGCAAGGGCAACCGCGAGCGCCTGATCCCGCTGGGTGGCGAGTCAGTCAAGTGGCTGACCGATTTCGCGCGCGGTCCGCGCGGTGAGATCCTGCTCGAGCGGCAGACGGATTACCTGTTTCCCACGCGACGCGGCGATCGCATGACGCGCCAGGCGTTCTGGCACATCATCAAGCGCTATGCCCGCAAGGCCGCGATCGGCAAAGAGCTCTCGCCCCACAGTCTGCGGCACGCCTTCGCCACGCACCTCCTGAATCACGGTGCGGACCTGCGCGTGGTGCAGATGCTGCTCGGTCACAGTGATCTGTCGACGACACAGATCTACACCCATGTCGCTCGGGAGCGCATGAAGGAACTGCACGCGCTGCATCATCCGCGCGGCTGAAGGAACAAGCGCGGGCGCCAGTTCTGCTAGACTTATTCCGCAAGTCTTGCGGGAAACCTTCGTCAACCCCACCGGTCCAATCTGCACGATCAGTGCGACCTGGAAGATTCCATGACAATGCGTGTGCGTATCCTCTGGCTGGGTATCCTCGGCGCCTGCGCCTCCATCGCCTCCTCAGCCGATCAACCGGCACCGACGGTGGATCCGCGCATCGAGCTTGCGAAGAAAATCCCCGGAACGACTCCAGATGAGCTGCATGCCTCCCCCATTCCCGGCATGTGGGAAGTGGTGCGCGGCACCGACATCGCCTATGTGACTTCGGATGGCAAGTACGCCATTTCCGGCGATCTGTACGACCTTGCCAAGAATGACAATCTGACCGAGGCGCGTCGCAAGGACGTTCGGATGAAGCTCCTCGCGACCGTGCCCGAGTCAGACATGCTGATCTTCAGCCCGCGGGACCCGAAATACACCGTCACGGTGTTTACCGACGTCGACTGCGCCTATTGCCGCAAGCTTCACAGCCAGATCGCCGAATACAATCGGCTCGGCGTACGCGTGCGCTACATGTTCTATCCGCGCTCCGGTCCCAACACCGAGTCCTGGACCAAGGCGGAGCAGGTGTGGTGCTCGACCAACCGCAACGATGCGCTCACCCGGGCGAAGCTCGGCGAGGAGCTGAAGAGCCCGAAATCCTGCGGCAACTCGCCGGTGGGACGAGACTATGCGATGGGCCAGCAGTTCGATATCCGCGGTACGCCCGCCATCGTCATGAATAACGGCGAGATGCTGGGGGGCTATGTGTCGCCCATGCAGCTGGTGCAGCACCTGCAGGGCAAGTAGCTACCGTTCCAGAAGCTTGAGCTTATCAGGCTTGCCTTCCCACTCCTTAGCATCCGCTGGAGCCGCTTTTTTCTCCGTGATCACGGGCCACTGCTTCGCAAGCTCGGCGTTCAGCGGCGTGAAGTGATTCTGCCCCGCGGGCAGCTCCTCCTCGGAAAAGATCGCCTCCACCGGGCATTCCGGCTCACATAGCGTGCAGTCGATGCACTCATCCGGGTCAATCACGAGGAAATTCGGGCCCTCGTGGAAACAATCCACCGGGCACACTTCCACGCAGTCCATGTACTTGCACTTGATACAGTTTTCGGTGACGACGAATGTCATGAAGGTTCCGTGGGCTCTTGGGCCCGCTCGAAGAAAAAATCGGCAGGCCATTCTGCCATGGCCCCGCGGGTGCGTGAATGCGTACGGCTAAAAGCGCCGCGCAAGCTCGGCGAAGTGGTATCCGTCGCGCTGCGCCGCCCGGTCCTCAAGATAGCGGCGGAGTGCGAAGTCGGTGCTCGGAAAGGCGAGCTCCGACCAGGGGATGTCCTCCGGGTGCACGAGCTTCGTCTCCAGGCTCTCCACCCCCGCACCATAGCTTGCGCTTCTCATCCGGCCGCGAAAAAACACATGCACCTGGTGCGCATGCAGGACGTGCACGATGCATAGCAATGAGCCAATCTCCACATCGATCAGCGCCTCCTCGAGCGATTCGCGTGCCGCCGCCTGCTGCAGCGTCTCGCCGTTCTCCATGAAGCCTGCCGGCACGGTCCAGAAGCCGTGCCGCGGCTCGATTGCACGGCGGCAGAGCACGATCGCACCCTCGTGCTCAGGGACGCAGCCCACCACGAGCTTCGGGTTCTGGTAATGGATCGTGCCGCAGGCGTCGCATACGTAACGCGCGACGTTGTCGCCGGCTGGAATGCGCTGGGCGACGCGCGCGCCGCACTGACTGCAGAAATTCATAATTCTCATCCGCTTTTGGGCGCGCGCACGAAGCGGGCACGCCTACAGAGCTACGAATGATAGCGTTTTCTATCCAGGGAAGAGGGCCCCGAAGTGGCCGGTGTGCGCGATCAGCCGTCGAGATCATTCGGGTCGTCGGCGCTCCCCGATCGCTTGCCGTGCTTCACGGGCAGGAGCTTTTCAAGGTACAGCTCGATCGGCCTGCCAATGATGAGGGTCACGAGCGCAACCGCGAGCCCGGCGAGAGCCAGAGGAAATGCGCCTAGCCCGCAGGCGATTCCCAATCCGGCCGTCAGCCACACCGCCGCCGCCGTGGTCAATCCGGTGACGCGGCTCGAGGTCGGCTGGTGCAGTATCACGCCGGCGCCCAGGAATCCGATGCCGGTGAGCACGCCCTGAATCACGCGGCTCACCGCATTCACATCGGCGCTTACCTGGGTGATGACGAGCGCCACGATCGCCGACCCGACGCTGACGAGGCCAAATGTGCGAAAGCCCGCGGATTTCCTGTGCAGATCTCGATTCAGTCCGATGACGGCGCCGCAGGCGAGGGCCAAGAGAAGTCTCTCAAGCGTATCCCACAGTGAAAAGGTGCCCATGCTGGTGTCTCTTATCCGATTGGCATCATCTATTATGGATAATGTACTATCTGATGTATTAAAGCCACTTTCTGCATTAATGCGTTCAATGGATAATTATCCGATTGGCATAATGCTTAACAGATAATTAGAGAGATACCATGGTTGCGAAGGCGCACCGCGGCAGCGGCAACCCGTTCGAGTTCGGGCAGGCCGTGCACGCTGACTCTATCGTCGATCGCGAGGAAGAGTTGCGCCGGCTGAAAGACGCCGTCAGGAACGGCGAGCGGCTGTTCCTCATCGGGCCGCGCCGCTTCGGCAAGACCTCCCTCCTCAACGTCGTTCAGCAGCAGCTCGAACGCGAAGGAGTCGTGGTCCTGAAGTATGACGTCGAAAAGTTCGAAAGCGCGGAGCTTCTCGCCCGTGCGCTATTGGCCGGCGCCGTCCGTGCTCTGGCGGGTCCCACCGAAAAAATCGGCGCGGTCGTGATCCGCCAGTTGAAGCGCTTCTTCGGCGCGTTGAAACCCGAGGTCACCTATGACGTGATGCACGAGAGCATCTCGGTGTCCTTAGGAGTGACGAGAGGGAATAAGGATTCTGATCTGCCGCTTCTCACCGACGTGCTGGACGGCATCGATGCCATGGCGCGCGCAGGGGAGAAACGCGTCGCGGTCGTGCTCGATGAATTCCAGCAGCTGGTGGCCTCTGGTGGAGTTACCGCGGAGCGCCAGATTCGCGCCGCCGTGCAGACCCATCGTCATGTCAGCTACATCTTTGCAGGATCGAAGACGCGTCTTCTCACCGACATGACGAGTCAGCACGGCCGGCCGTTCTACCGTATGGGCTCCTCATTATTCCTAGGCCCCGTGCCGCGCAGCGCGTTCATTCCATTTATACGCGACGGCTTCGAACGCCATGGATTCAAGGTGGCGGCCGGTGCGGTGGAGCACATTCTTGATCTTGTGGAAGACGTTCCTTATAGCGTGCAGCGTTTGGCGCACCGCTGCTGGGATCTGCTGTGCGCGGGCGGCCCGGGCGCTCAGGGGGATTTGACGAGCGCATTTGTCGAACGGGCGCTGGAGCGCATTGCGCTCGAGGAGGATCCCGCCTATACACAGCTATGGATGTCGCTCACGGAAGTACAGAAGAAGGCCCTGAAAGCCGTCATCGGCAGCGGCGGACGACTCTTGCTGTCGAAGGCTGTGACGACCGAGCACTCGCTTTCGGCCGCGAGTATGCAAAAGGCTCTGAAGGCACTCAACGACCGGGGCATTATCCGCGAGGAGCAGTCCCTCGGTGATGCGCGTCTGCGTCTCGATGATCCGTTTCTCGCGACGTGGTTAAAAGCGGCGCAGGCAACGTAGACCCTCGAGGTGCCGCGGGCGAGGAGAACTTGTTGAGCGAAATCGTCGAATTCCTAGCTTCCTGTCACTGCGGAGCGCTTGAAGCCCGATATCGGACCGCGGTGCCCGTCGCTGACTGGTCGGTGCGCGCCTGCCAATGCGCTTTCTGTCGCGCGCACGGAGCGCTCACGACGTCCGATCCGGGCGGCACGCTCGCATTTACTGCGCGCGATCAAGAGCGCGTGCATCGCTACAAATTCGGCAGCGGCGCGACGGATTTTCTACTCTGTCGCGAGTGCGGCGTGTATGTGGGCGCTCGATTGCAGGCGAGTCGCGGACACTTTGGCGTTTTGAACACGCGCGCGCTGCGGCCGATCCCCGCAGGTCTGCCGGAACCCGCATTGATGCATTACGGTGACGAGCCGCCGGAGCTGCGCGAGGAGCGCAGGAAAAAGCGTTGGACCCCGCTTGCGATGCCGACGTTGTAAGCATGGCCATGTCATAACTTGAGCATTAAGCCCACGCGCGTGGTGTGCTACACACATGCCTGCTGACAGCCGTTACGCGCTGGCGGAATTCAATTGCTCGATCGCCGCCTGATCCAACTTTATTTTTGTGGCAGCGACCAATTCACTGACCTGCTCGACGGTCGTCGCGCTCGCGATCGGCGCGGTGATGGTGGGGCGTGCGATTTGCCAGGCGAGCGCTATGCTTGCGGGCGATGCGCCGTAGCGGCGGCCCACGTCGTCGAGCGCGGCAAGGATCCTGAACCCACGCTCGTTGAGGTATTTCGCAACCACACCGGCTCCGCGTGCGCTCTTCGCTGCATCCTCAGGCTTACGGTACTTCCCGCTGAGAAAGCCGGAGGCGAGCGCAAAGTAGGTGACGACGCTGATTTGCTGCTCGCGGCATAACGGCTCCAGTGCGGTTTCGTAGTCAGCGCGCGCATATAGATTGTAGAGCGGCTGCAGAACTTCGAATCGTGGCAGATCATGTTCACGACTTGTCTTAAGAGCTTCGGCCAAACGTGTCGCCGTGTAGTTCGATGCACCGATTACGCGAACCTTTCCCTGCTTAATCAGCTGTTGAAATGCCCCGAGGGTCTCCTCGAATGAGACGCCTGGATCGTCGCGATGAGCAAAATACAGATCAATATGGTCGGTCTTGAGCCTGCGCAGGGACTCTTCGGCAGAGCGCGCGATGTGGGTAGCGGAGAGCCCTTTGCGATCGGGAGGCATTTCCATGCCGACTTTGGTCGCGATCACAACGTCTTTGCGCCGCGCACTCTTCTTCAACCAATTGCCGATAATAGTTTCCGATTCACCGCCGTGATGACCGGGGAGCCACGCGGAATACACATCTGCGGTATCGATGAAGTTGAGTCCGGCGTCGACGGCAGCATCCAGTATTCTAAAAGACGCCGCTTCGTCTGCGGTCCAGCCAAATACATTGCCACCCAGACACAGTGGGGCCACCTGCAAACCGGAACGGCCGATTGTACGAAGCTGCATGGGACCTCCGGAACCAAAACTTATGATACGAAATCCGGCAGCCATGTGCCTGCTCGGACCGTCCTCGCGAGTACATCGGCGCTTGGGTGTTAAAGTTCACACCTTGCGCGAGTCATGCATCCCTGCAAAGCTTCGCATGATCACTCAAGCCGTTAGGGCTGCTATGCATGAACGCATTTCTCGAACCTTTGGGCTTGCTCTGGTCGTCGCCGGCATGACCGTTCCGTCCTTGGGCGCCGTGCAGCACGACGCGGACGTGCGATTGCAGGCGATCTACACTGCCGAATGGAAATGGCGCGAGCAGCAGCTCGCCGACGGCGAGGACAGCCAGAGGCCGATCGAAGACCATCTGCCGAAGGCCGATCCCGCCGCCCAGGAAATGCGCCTGCATTACTGGGAAGACGTGCATCGCAAGCTCGACGCCATCGATCGTGCGCAGCTTTCTCCAAAAGAGCAGATCAACTACGACGTCTATCGCCCGCAGATCGAAGTCTTAATAGAGAATCAGCGTTTCCGCACTTACGAGATGCCGGCCAACTCGGACTCGACCTTCTGGACCGATCTGGGATATACAGCGCGCCGCAACTTTCGCAAGAGAGAAGAGTACACGAACTGGCTTGGCCAGCTGCACGATGTGCGGCGCTATTTCCACGAGCAGATGGATGAGATGCGCGCGGGTGCCGCGCGCGGTTTCACGCCACCGGCCATCACCATGGTGGGTCGCGATGCCTCCATTACGGCGGTGATCGAAGCGACACCCGAGGGCAGCTTCTTTTATATCCCTTTCAAGGAGATGTCGGGATTCACGCCGGGGGAGGAAGCGCACCTGCGCGCGGAGGCGGTGAAGACGATTCGCGAAGTGGTGCAGCCCGCGTACGCTGAGCTCCTTAAGTTCATGCGCGGCGAGTATCTGCCGCGCCTGCGAACCACTCTCGCCGCGCAAGATCTGCCTGACGGCAAAGCGTTTTACCGCGCGAGAATCCGCGAGTTCACGACTGTCGATATGGATCCGGCGGCGATCCATGCATTGGGAGAAGAGGAAGTCGCGCGCCTGCACGGCGACATGCTGACCGTGATGAAGGACACGGGATTTAAGGGGGCTTTCCCGGCGTTCTTGAAATTCCTGCGTACGGATCCGCAGTTCTACGCCAAGACGCCGGATGAACTCCTCATGCATGCGGCGATGATCGCGAAGGACTTTGACGGCAAGGCTGCGCAGTATTTTGGTCTCCTGCCGCGGTCGCGCTTTGCGATCAAACCCGTGCCTGAGGACATGGCTCCGTTCTACACCGCCGGGCGCGGCGGACCCGGGCTGTATCTGGTCAACACCTACGCCTTATCCACGCGCCCACTATTCAACTTGACCGCGCTGACGCTGCACGAGTCGGCGCCGGGGCACGCGTTTCAGATGCCGATTGCGCTTGAGCACAAGGATCAGCCGGCTTTCCGGCAGCATACGTACATCTCCGCGTACGGAGAGGGCTGGGCGCTCTACTGCGAGAAGTTGGGGCTCGAGATGGGCATGTATAAGACGCCCTACGATCGCTTCGGAATGCTCGGTTACCAGATCTGGCGCGCGGCGCGTCTGGTCATTGATACCGGCATCCATTCGCAGGGTTGGACCCGCGAGCGTGCGATTGCGTACCTGCGCAGCTACACGGCGTTACCCGAGCACGAAATTGAAACCGAAGTCGACCGCTACATCGCCTGGCCTGCGCAGGCGCTGTCCTATTACCTGGGCGAGATGGCGATCGTCAAAGCGCGCGCCAAGGCCGAGAAGGAGCTTGGCACGCGATTCAATATCCGTGCCTTTCACGACACGGTGCTCGAGATGGGGTCGGTGCCCCTGCCGGTCCTCACGACGCGCGTCGACCGCTTCATCGCCGAGGGCGGCAGGGGCCCGTATCCGGATTTGGAATAGCGCTTAAGAGAAGCGCTTAGCGCGGGCCGTAATACCCGTAGTAGCCGTAGGGGCGTACCACCACGACCGGAGCCGGCACCGCCACGTAGGCGCGTCCTGCCGGGGTCACGACGCATCCCGTAAGAGATGCGCCAAAGATGCCTAAAATCAAGAGCTTAGTGAGTAAATTCATAAGCAGTTTCTCCACGTTTTCCTTACCCCATTCAACGCACGAGGCATCCTTGGGCTGACAACGTTTTTCAGGTCCTTGCGACCCTTCCCCCCTGTGGTGCATCTATATAGATGGTGGCTAAGCTCGTTCAAATAGGGATCACGGCGGATCTGCTCGCGCAGGCGTGCCGCGGCGACGAGCATGCGGAGTCTGAAATCTATGCAGCGGTTGCGCCGGCGACCTTTGCGCTCATCCGCCGCTTGGTGGGTAGCGGTGCGCAGGCCGAGGATGTGTTCCAGGACACGATGATGATTTTCTATGAGCGCTTGCCGACTTTTCGCGCCGAGGCGCCGATCGGAGCCTGGCTGCGTCAGATTGCCATCTCCAAGTGTCTGATGTATCTGCGCTCACCCTGGCACCGCGCGCGTCTGCAATTGGACGGCAGAGCGGAGGAGGAGAGCGAAAATTCAGATCTCTATCGCCCGTCACAGGCGCCGCCCGTGCCGGAGTCCCTCGACATTGAGCGTGCACTGGCGAGCTTGTCGCCCACCGCACGTGCGGTCGTGTGGCTTTTCGAGGTTGAAGGCTTTTCGCACGATGAGATTGGACGCTCCTTCGGGCGCACCGCCAGCTTTTCCAAATCGCAGCTCGCTCGCGCGCATCACCGCTTACGCGCCTGGTTCGAGCCCGCCGTGGAGCCCCCCGCATGCACTTCGATCTAGAAGACAGCCACAGCGTGCCGGAGATTGTTCAGATGCTGCAGCACCTGCCAACCGAGAGCACGCCGTCCCTTCATTGGAAGGAGTTCAAGCGGCGCCAGCTTTTGAAGCGCGCGCGCGTGCAAGCCGCGCAGCGGCGGCAATTCGCGCTCGTCGCGGGAGTTGCCGTCGTGATGATCGGCGCGGTTGCTCTGTGGAGGCACTTGCCGCCGCTACAGGACCCATCGGTGCCGCGGTTGCCCGTCGCCACTTTGCCCATGGCGCATCGGCCCATCGTGCCCATCGCCTGGGATGAGGCGGCGCTGCGCTCGGTGGCTTCGGAGCGCTGGCTCGCGACCCAGCCGGCGGAGCCCGTCATCGTGCGCGTTGGCACGCGCGCGGCGGTAACGAATCTCGAAGATCGCATTGCCTGGGCCGACGATACGCTCACCTCGATGCGCGCCAAGGGCGGTGAGGCGGACCGGGCGCGCGCCCTGCAATTCGAGCGCGACCGGCTCGTCAACTCTCTCGCACAAGTGCGCTACGCGGAAACGCTGGCAGCCGATCTGCCGTGAGCGCACTCATTAAATTTAGGAGATGTTCGTGATGCACACAAAATTCTTGGCGACCCTGTTTCTCGCCGCCACTTTGGTCTCCGGCGCGGTGCGCGCCGATGACCACTCTCAGGATGACAACGAGGCGCAACAGCATTCTCAGGATGACATCGAGAAGCAGCTGAAAGAAGCGCGGAAAAAACTTGAGGAGGCCGCGCACGAGGTCGCGGAACTCTCAACGCAGCTCGGCAAACCGTTTGTCGATCGACTGATGCAGATGGGTGAGGGCCCGAATCATGCCCTCATCGGCGTGCAGCTCGATTCAAATGGCTCCAAGGACGGCGCGCACGTGCGCGATGTAAGTCCCGGAGGACCTGCGGCCGAGGCCGGCATTCATGCAGGTGATGTCATCGTGGCTGTCAACGGCACGGATGTAAAATCAGAACATTCGTCCACCAGTGTTGCGCATCTCATGCGCAACGTTGAGCCCAACAGCAAGGTGAAGATCCACGTGCTGCGCGCGGGCAAACCGCTTGATTTCGAAGTGACTGCGCGGCCAGTCGAGAATGCCTGGGGCATTCCCGGCATGCCCTCCCTACCGGAAATGCCCTTCGATGGCCTGAGCGGCTTCATGGGCGGCGCGCACGGATCGGTGGCAGGGATGGAACTTGCGACCCTGACTCCGCAACTGGGGACGTATTTTGGCACCGACAAGGGCGTTCTTGTGCTGCGCGCGCCGAAGAACGCAACTTTCAACCTGCAGGACGGCGATGTGATTCTATCGATCGATGGCCGCGAGCCGACGAGCGGCTCGCACGCCACGCGAATACTTGCCTCCTATCAGGCGGGCGAAAAAGTCAAACTGGAAGTCATGCACCAGAAGAAGAAAATGACCGTCGAGGCCATCGTGCCCGAGCGGCATATGAAGGTGGTCCAACCCCTGGCGGTCGCGGACAGCGACGACGATTAATAGCGCAGGCTCGCTCCGGGTTGAGCGACTCGCAGCAGCTCGAGGAATTGCGGCACGCGCGCATCGCCCTCGGGGGGCGCCCAGGGCGCAAACTCCGCCGCGGTCGCCTGATCGTACGGTCCTTCTTTGATCTCGAGAAATGCGGATCCGTCGGCGCGCGCGATGAGCGTGTGCCAGGTCGCGCGCGGGGTTTCGTACCCTAGAAGCTCGCCGCCTGCGTCCACGACGTAGCGGGCGAGCATGCGTCCGGACTCATCGAAGGTCAGGACGTCGAAGCCGCCGCGTACCACAAACGCCAATTCCGATTTCGTCCGATGCCGGTGAGGGCGAAAGTAGGACTGGCGGTTCGCAACGACGAAGAAGCGCTGCACCGGATCATCCGCTGCACTGTGAATGTTGTGATTCGCGCGCCCGCGCGGGCTCGCCGTCGCCTTGGCGGAGAGCTCATCGAGGAGCGCGCTCGAGAATAGCTTCATCGTTTAGCCTTCCGTACGGACGCCTTGAAGATCTCACGATAACTGAAATCTGAAAAGCGGATCACGCGGCGTTTCGTGTAGGACCCGCGTGCGACGATCTTAGTTCTGCGCCGCGGAACTGGGACTTGATGCAGTCACACGCCATACGGCGTTGCCCACATCGTCGGCGACCAGGAGTGCGCCGCCTTTGTCGAGGGCGACTCCCACGGGTCGCCCGTAGGCATCGCCGTCCGGACTTAAAAAACCAGTCAACACATCGACCGGAGGTCCCTCGGGCTTGCCGTTGGCGAAGGGTATAAAGATGACCTTGTAGCCGCTGCGCGGGCGTCGGTTCCACGAGCCGTGCTGACCTATGAACATCCCGTCGTGGTACATCGGCAGGAGTGGGCTCGAATCCAAGTACGCAAGGCCCAAGGATGCAGTATGCGATCCCAGCGCATAGTCGGGTGCAATCGCGCGCGCCACGAGGTCGGGGCGCTGGGGGCTCATGCGCGTATCGACGTGCTGACCGTAGTAGCTGTAAGGCCAGCCGTAGAAAGCGCCATCCTTAAGGGCCGTCATGTAATCCGGTACGAGATCGCTGCCCAACTCATCACGCTCGTTGACCGTGGTCCAAAGGGCACCTGTGCGTGGCTCCCAGGCTAGTCCATTCGGGTTGCGCAGGCCGGAGGCGTAGATGCGGTGGCTGCCATCGGCTAAGTTGACCTCCCACACCGCGGCACGCTCGGCTTCCGCATCGACGCCGTTCTCTCCTTCGTTGCTGTTAGCGCCCACGGTGACATAGAGATGCGTCCCATCGGCGGTTGCGATCAGGTTCTTGGTCCAATGGTGGTTGATGGTACCCGCCGGCAGGTCGATGACCTTCGTTCCTTTTCCGGTGAGATGCGTTTCGCCCTGAAGATAATCAAAGCGCAGGACAGCGTCGGTGTCGGCTACATAGAGTTGATCGCCGATGAGTGTCATGCCGAAGGGGGAGTTGAGTCCCTCCAGGAAGGTCGTGCGGATGACAGCCACTCCGTGGTCATCCGCATCTCGCAGCAGGGTGATGCGATTGGCGCTCGCGTCTCCTGAGCCCGCGCGTTGCATGACCTTCTTCGTCAGCCAGCCCTTGATGCCCTTGTTGTCATCTGGCTTGGGCGGAGCATCGGTCTCAGCGACCAGCACGTCGCCGTTCGGCAGCACGTAGAGCCAGCGTGGATGCTTAAGTCCTTGGGCTAAAGCGTGGACGGTGGTCCCCGGCGCGGCGACGGGGGTTGCACCGTCGGGCCAGCCCTTTGCCGGCGCAATGTTGACCGTCGGGATGAGGGACCGATCCGGTGCCGGCAGGGTGGGATTGGGGCCGAAACCTGCGGAGGCCGGCAGGCGCGCGCTTTCATGATGACAGGCCGTGAAAGACAACGCCGTGACGGCGAGTAGCAGCGCTCCCGGTAAAGACTTGGTATTCAATGACGCTGCAACAGGTGATTTAACGTCGAGGATCATCGGAGGGGCAAGTTCTATGCCTGTACCAACTCGGCTGAGTGTTGCCGCTCTTTTCAGTCCGCCTTAATTTTCGCTGCGGCCATTGCAACGGGGTCTTACCTGCGTTACCGGGGACCCGGCAGTGCGGCTTCGGGGGTGAAAGCGATGGATCGATCCCATCTTGGCTGTTATTATTAAACCATATGGTTTAATGATGAAAGCTCCCGTAAATTTACAGGAACGATGACCATGCCAAACCAAACTTCCGCCACAGTGCGTGTTGCCCGGCACTTCGCGTTTTCAGCCGAGCGCGTTTTCGATGCGTGGCTTGATCCCAAGAGAGCGGGGCGCTGGCTCTTTTCCACGCCGACAGGCCAGATGGTACGGGTCGAGGTCGATGCGCGCGTTGGAGGTGGCTTTGTGTTCGTCGATCGCCGCAATGGCGAGGATGTCGAGCATAAGGGCGAATATCTCGAGCTGAATCGACCAAAGCGGCTCGTCTTCAAGTTCGTGGTGCCGAAATATTCGCCCCTCTATTCGCGCGTCGCGATCGACATCGTGCCGGCCGGGGAAGGGTGCAATCTCACGCTCGTCCACGAGGGTGTTCTGCCTGAATACAAGGAACAAACTCAAAGCGGATGGACGGCGATTCTTGAGGGGCTCGCCGCAAATTTAGCGCCTGTCTCGCGCGCCTAGTTTCCGCTCATAAGATCGGTTGCACGCCAATGAGCCACAAATGCAGCCGCCAGACAAATAGAATGTAGAGAGCAAGCCCGCCGATGACGGCGATGGCATCGTTGAACGATGATGCGGGCAGGGTCTGAATGGGCGCCTGCACGCGGTGCTTCAACGAGATCCGATCGACCACGGCCCAGGCGAGGAAGGATCCGAAGAGAACAACCGCGGCAAGAGAGCCATTTGATAGCAGATGTGCGGTCGCCCAGAATTTGGTCGCCGCGAGGAGCGGGTGGCGGGTGGCGGTCTTGATTTCTCCGGGGAGATAGGCGGCAAGCGCGAGCGGGAAAACCGGCAGCATCAAGAAGAAAGTCACATAGCGGAGCCAAAAAGGCGGCGTATAAAGGATCACCGGCGACTGCCGGGCAAGCCCATAACCCCAGATGATGGCCACGAATCCGGCGATGGAGATGACTGCGTACACCCCTTTCCACTGGATCTGGCCCATGAGAAGCGCCATGCGGTCGCGCCAATAGGGCGCGACGATGGCAACCGAGTGCGCTCCGAGGAAAAGGACAAGACCAGCAATCAGGATGAGCATCGCGACATTCCATGTGGATAGCGCAGCCTGCAATGGTACGGGAATAGCGTCAACCGGGTCAGAATCTTGCTAGGACTTCGCCATACGGCAACTTAGGGAACGGCTTCAATGCGGTTGCGAACAATCGGGATTTTCGGCATGGTTTGCGCGCTGGCGGTATCGTCCACGGTCGCGGCGGATGCCGACTGGCCAAGCTACAACCGCACGTTGAGCAGTGATCGCTACTCGGCCCTTGCCGACATCAACCGCTCCAACGTGACGACGCTCAAGGTCACATGCACGTTCGATACCGGGATCCAGACGAGTTTCCAGTCAGGGATCATCGACGTTGCCGGAGTACTGTACGGCACGACGGAGATGGATACCTTCGCGATTGACCCCGGTACGTGCGTACAGAAGTGGCGCGTGCACGAGAGTTACAAGAGTGCGAGTCCTCTCAAGGTCAATCGCGGCGTTGCTTATTTGGATGGGCGCCTGTTCCGCGGCACCCAGGATGGCCGTGTGCTCGCCTATGAGGCCATGACCGGCAAGCGTCTGTGGGAAGCCCAGATTGCCGATCCCAAGCGGGGTGAAACCGTACCGGCCGCCCCGATTGCGTGGAACGGACTGGTATTCGTCGGCAATGCCGGCGGTGACAATAAGGGCGTCAAGGGCCGCATGTACGCGCTTGATGCGGCAAGTGGCAAGACGGTTTGGAAATTTGACATGGCCCGTCGAATCCGGGCGCGGACCGGGCTTTAGGCTGGGGAAACGCGGCGGGCGTGCCCGTCACCGGTGGCGCCACCTGGACGTCGTACACGCTTGATCCCACGAGTGGTCTTCTCTATGTTCCCGGCGGGAATCCAGCCCCTGACTTCGATCATCGGCTGCGCCCCGGCAACAACCTGTATACCGGCTCGATCGTCGTGCTGGATGCCAAGGCCGGAAGCTATAAGACGCATTATTCCATCGCGCCGGCTGACTACCACGACGCCGACGTCTCCTCCGCGCCCACTCTACTCACGACGCGTGCGGGCAGGCACCTCGTTGCCGAAGCGCCGAAGGACGGCTTTCTGCATGCTTTCGATCTGCAAAGCGGCACGCGCGTGTACGCGAACGCAATCACGCGGATCGAGAATCGCAGCGTCCCGTTCTCCGAGCATCCCGTGCACTTTTG
>Ga0182024_10015207_pt1 | contig 14775 bp, 14 predicted proteins | sample P32metaG_FD_120480 | JGI IMG/M metagenome (GOLD analysis project Ga0182024, IMG submission 120480) | Permafrost microbial communities from Stordalen Mire, Sweden - P3-2 metaG (Illumina Assembly) | ecosystem: Environmental > Terrestrial > Soil > Wetlands > Permafrost | place: Sweden: Stordalen... | reverse complement strand
CTGTCGCTCTTTGAAAAAATGCCCATTTTACAGGCACTTCAGCCATCGGAGTCCGAAATCGACTTTATCGATCCAGGCAAGCAACTGATTCTGTTCGACTTATAACCGGACAGCAGTGATTTCATCACCGGCGCGAACAAACGAATCCTGCTTGAGCACGATGAAGATTTCTGCTTGCCCGTTAACGGCAACCCCGCGCCTCCGCTTCCGGTTTGCGACGCCATGAATGCCGAGGCAGCCGATACCGACCTCACTGCCGCGTATTACTTGGATCAGGTTCACTATGCGCCCAACGCGACCGCGTGGATGATCGTCGGAAGAGAGCAGGTGTCATGGATTCGTGTCCGCGACGACACCTGCAGGATCGGTCCCGAACCGCTGCGCTGCCGTATACGCATGACGCGCGCACGCACGCACTTTATCATTCATCGCCGGTATCCGGCGCCCACCATACGGAAATAATTTCCTCAAATCACTTCACGGCTGCGAAAAGTTCAGCTTGGCCGTGTCCGCGGCACGATATCAACGAATATCGGTAGGTTTGCCCGAGGCGATGCCAAAAGCAGTGTGATTTCGGTCGCGTGCGCAGGCTGCGTAATCGGGACCCAATTGCCGGAATCACATCGCGTCCCTAAGGCAGTGGAACTACTTGGCCGCACCACTCCGGAGCCCCGTAGATAGTAAACGAAAATCCATAAAACCGGCGACGGCCAGTCGAATTCTCATGAGGCAATCTTACGCTCATCCGCATACGCAGACTGCGCCTTGCGGGGGCGCGGATTTCAATTTCCCCCTGTCGCACGGCGACGAGCAGTTTCTCACAGTTATTCGATGCGGACATCCACCGTGCAACAGTTGTCGCGCTATACCTCTCACCAGACGTTAACCTGCGCCTGCGGCCCGGCTCCTCCGCGAACTCAAACCCGGCACGCAAATGGGTGTATTCTAACCAAACCCAGGGTTCCATATTGGAAATCCTGGGCAAATGGGTGTAGTCTAACGGAAGGCAAGGGTCCGTAATGAAATCCTGGTTGACTTGCCGACAGCAGTGGGAAATGGAGGCAATATGTTGCGTTTGTACTGTCTGGCTGCAATCGGCCTGCTTGCACTGACGGTTGGGTCTGCGAACGCTGACACAATATTCAATGTCTCTGGAACCATCAATAGTGACTTCCCTCCTCCCGCTACCTCCACGCTATCCGGGACGATCACTATCAATACCGGCACGGGCGCAATCGATGGTGTTGATCTTCAATTCACTTCTCCATCAACTACAATTGCCGGATCGTTGCCTGACTTAACGAATGTCGGAATAGAAACCTCGGGCACGAATGAGCAAATTTACGAAGTTGAAGTGTGCGCGTCTCCTTCCTGCGGCAGCAATTGGTTAATCACAATGCTCCTGGATGTTCCCTCCTTTACTTCCGGCGAGCTGACTTCGCTGGTTGGGTACGACGGCGGTGACATTTACTCACTTGGACTTTTTTATGGCGGCGTTCAGGATACTTGGGGGGGGTGTCAGGCGGATAGTTTGAGTTCATCAACGTGCGGTCAACTGTCAGGGGCGGGGCCTGTCTCGACGCCAGAGCCAGCCGTCCTCCCGCTCGTCGCCGCCGGCCTCGGCATAATTGGGCTGGTTGCACGTCGCAGGAGAATGGCCACTTCGCTAATGATCGCCGGCTGAGCCCCGAGGACATCGGCATCCTCACCGCGTAGCTGAGCCGTGTTTGCGCCCTCATTTGCGGCACGGTTGCCCGCGCTTGATTTCTCGCCCCCTTGACCTAATGTCCATGAGGCTTCCGAGATTGTCAAATATCGTTTCGTGAACTGTTGGTGGACCAGAGGCCGTCGCCAACGCCGGGATTCAACGGATTGCCGACTTAGCTAAAATCAGCTGATGGGACGCTCAGGAGAAACATATGAAGCGCAAGGCCGCCGTTCTGTCAGCTTTTCTGGGCCTGATGGCAGGAACCGCATCGGCACAGGCGGTAAAGGATGTACGCGCTGTTTTGGAGGCTTCTCTAAAGGCCATGGGAGGCGCCAATCTTAAGACGATCCGATATTCCGCCGGCGGCTGGTCCTCGCGAATCGGCCAGACCTACGGGCTCGCCGAGGATTGGCCGCACTACGAAGTTGCCGACTATACGCGTGTTATCGACTACGATGCCAAGTGGTCGCGCGAGGACTATACGCGCAGGCAGGGCAGTTATCCGCTTCTCGGCAGGCCGCCGATGTCCGAGGAGCGCGTCACGTCCATTCTCAGCGGCAATTACGCCTGGGACATGCGGGGCGACACGCCGGTGCCTCTCACGAGCTTGTATCTCGACGGGGTACCCTACGCGGACCTGCGTCAGCTTGAACTCGCGATTACGCCGCACGGATTCCTCAAAGCGGCGCTGGCCGCGAAAGATGCAACGGCCATTACCCTGCCGATCGTGGGCTCGTCGGACGCCGGCCTCTCGCAAAATGGGCGCAGAGTGACGATCGTTTCCTTCATGATCGGGAAGTACCGGGTCAACGGAACCATCAACGATCAGAATCTGGTTGAGCTGACGGACACCTGGTTTCCCAACCCCGTTTACGGCGATATGGATTACGAGATGCGCTTCACGAAGTACAAGAATTTTGACGGTGTACAGTTCCCCACGTTGCTGCATGTGCACCAGGGCGATCCGAGATTGAACCCTGCGCACAACTACTACGAGTACAACGTTACCGAGGTGAAGGCCAACGTGCCGGTGGCCGCCATGCCCGTCCCCGATGTGGTGCGCACGGCGACTGTTCCGCCGGTTAAAGTCGATAGCCAAAAAATCTCCGATGGCGTTTGGCTGCTCGGCGGAGGCACTCACAACAGCGTCCTGGTTGAATTCAGGGACTTCGTTGCGGTCGTGGAGGCGCCGCAGAACGAAGCCCGGTCGCTTGCCGTCATCGACGAAGTAAACCGGTTGTCCTCCAACAAACTGATCAAATACGTGGTCAACACCCACCATCATTTCGATCACGCCGGCGGGCTTCGGACGTATCTCTCCCAGGGCACGACCGTGATTACACACGAATCCAACAAGGAGTATTACCTCGGCATCGTGTTTTACCCGGCGGCTCGCGAATTGCAGCCGGACCGCATGGCCCTTTACAGCCCGATGTATATGATCAGCCGGCGCCCCGCTCCGATCGAAACGGTCGCCAGCTTTGCCGGCGGACCCGGCGGCGGCGCCGCGAAATATGTCATCACGGATGGCGAGCGCATACTCGAGATCATTCACGTACAGGATATGGCCTATGAGTTGGGAGATTCATCGTACGCGCAGGGCAACCACAGCGCCGACATGCTGATGGCTTATCTCCCGAAGGAAAAGATCCTGATCAATGCGGATCTCTACTCGCCGCCGGCGCAGAGCGCTCCGACGCTCGCTCCGACCGCCGGGATGCGAACGCTGTATCAGAATATGCGGAAGCAGAAGTTGGACGTAGCCCGGCACGTACCCATTCACGGACGCGTCGGAACCGAAGACGAGTTCTTGAAAATTGTGGGCCAGACCGGGGCGCAAAACCGTTAACGGATAATTTCCATGCCGATTCGTGTCCGGATGTGTTGATATGCTCAAGCCAGGTTTTGCGATGTTGCATAAATACGCCGAACGTGCGTGGCGTTGGTTGAGTGGGCGGAAACACCGCCCGCACGATCCCTGGGCTTTGGTGCGCCAACCAATTCGGCGCGGCCCTTCATCGCCTAATGCCGGTGTAGCGTTGAAGGAACCGACTCGTCGGCGAATCATAAATCTCTTCGGGTCCATGCACGGGAAGTTCACGCAGGATTAGCCACACACTGAAGCGCGGGCAGTGACATGTCCAACGCGGCCGATCGCAGAAATACCTGCCGATATAGGCCTTAACGCCGCCACGCAAGCAAGGCCAAACGTGAGAGAGGTCTTCGAGAGAGGCCCAGTTCCGGGCGCTATGATAGCTGGGAAATGAAGCTCGCGGCCGTATTCGCGCTCGTCGTCCTCGGCATCCAGGCACAGACGATCAACGCGCGGATGGAAGCTCTCGTCGCGCCATACCGGGAAGCCAACGCCCCAGGTATGGTTGCGGTACTCGTCCGCGAAGGCCGGATCAACTGGCAAACAGCCTTCGGCCTTGCGGACCTCGAGACGCACCGACCCATCACGCCTGATACGCAGTTCGAACTCGCGTCCATGACAAAACAATTCACGGCCATGGCAATCATGATTCTTTCCGAACAGGGCAAACTTAAATTCGACGACACGCTGGACAAGTATTGCCCCGAGTTCCCGGTTTACGCGCGGACTATCTACATTCGCGATCTGCTGCATCATGTTTCCGGGCTGCCGGATTACGAAGAGCTGATGGTAGGGAAGCTCGGCGACAATTTCTTCCGCTCCTCCAAAGGCCCGCCCGCCGCGCATGAGTTTACGTCGGCCGAGGTGTTGAAGACGCTCAGCCGGCAGCCGAAGCTGAAATTCGCTCCCGGTTCCGGATTCGAATACAGCAATTCCGGGTATGAAGTGCTTGGGCAAATCATTGAGCGGGTCAGCGGCAAGCGCTACGCCGAATTTCTGAAGGAAAAGATCTTCGATCCGCTCGGTATGCACGACACGCTGGTGCTGGATGAACGCAAGCATTCAGGGCCTCACCTCGCACTCGCCTACAGAAAGCGCAACGGACAGTGGGAGGACATCACCTACTCACCTGAGAACTATGAATATGGCGACGGCGGCGTCGAAAGCACCGGGAATGACCTCTTCAAATGGGATCAGGCGCTTAGTGCCGGGAAACTGGTTCGCCACGCCACCCTCGATCTGGCGTTTACGCCGGGCCGCACCACGAACGGCAAGGTCATCGAGACACACTTCTTCGAACATCCGAGCGCTTACGGATTCGGCTGGTTCGTAAGTTCGGAACACGACACCGTCGTCTTCGAACATGGCGGCGACTGGTCGGGCTATCGCACGCACATTATTCGCGTGCCGTCGCGCCAGGTGACGGCCATCGTCTTGACGAACTCGTCAAACAACGACGTCGCACGAATCGCGCACAGGATACTCGAGATCGCGGGGACCTGAGGCGGTTAGTCGAACGGCCCTTCAAGGCCGAAAGACATACCGATATTCGTTGATCGCGTACCGATTCGTGTATCGGCCCCGAATGCCCGAATCGCTCGCAGAAGCAGGGCTGAGGGTGTATATCGTGGTGAAAGCCCTGCTCAGGTTGAAGCTGAAGAACAAGGTCCTGATCGGAAACTTGCGCTTGCCCACGCGCAAAACCATTAGGGGTCAGGGGTAACCCTGAAGCCTTGGCGTCCCGTGCTTCCACTCCGGAGGAAGAGCAAATCCATCATGATTCGGCATCTTGACCTTCGGCAGACTCTGGGCGTCCATGACTTCGTCTTCCTTGATGACGTCGTTCTTGAACAGCAGGAAGGCGGTGAGGGAGTAAACCTCGTTGGGAGTGAGCGACCCCTCTTTTCCCAGAGGCATGCCGCGATTGATGTAATCCCATATCGTCGTCGCGAAGGGCGAGTGAACCGACATGGTGTTGGCGTCGTTCACACAAGGGGCGAGACAGGGCATGGGCATGGAAGAGGGCGTCTGAGGGCCTTTCCTGCTGATTAACGTGGGAGCATGGGCTCCGGATCCTGTTGCCCCGTGGCATCCCGCGCACCCCTTCCGGACATAGAGCGCCGCACCTTCTTTTGCAGTCCCCTGTCCGGGCGGGAGTTCCTTTCCCGTCGGGCTGATGGCGATATCCCAGGCACGGATTTCTTCCGCGCCAGGGGTCTTCCCGAGGCCGTAGGTGGGCGACTGTGTCCAGGCAAGCGCGCAAATCCCAAGAACCGCCGTAACCAGCAAAAGCCTAGACAAGCCCATTGTGAACACTCCCGTCGCCGGCGATTCTCCACGGTTGAACGCTGTTGTCGGCTCCTTGAATCCGAACTTTGTCCAGGGGTTGGTTCCAGTACTTCGCGATGTCGGCTCGCGTGGGTTGAACCGTGCCCAGTTCGTCCGTGCAGCGCGACATCAGCGTGCACTCTTTTCCGTCCCAGTTCCAGTGGTAGCCGAATCGCGTATGCGCCATCGGCCAGGACGGTGATCGAAGTTCGGCATTCTTCCAGCTCTGGCCGCCGTCGGTGGATATCTCAACGCCACGGATGGCCCCCCCGCCGGACCACGCCAGACCGCTGACTTCGTAGAACCCCGGGCCCGACAGCTGCTGCCCGCCGGAAGGAAAGGTTATGACGGATTTCGGTCCGATCATGTGAGTCAACGCGGCCACTTTCGGATCCGGGTTGATATGTCCGTAGTCGTCATAGGTCATGTAATAACGGTCCACGACCTTGATCCGCCTCAGGTACTTGATCTGATAAATGCCTTCAAAGCCGGGCACCATGAGCCTCAGCGGAAAGCCCTGCTGCGGACGGAGTGGCTCGCCATTTTGCGCATAGCACACGATACAGTCGTCCATCGCCTTCGCGAGCGGGATGCTCGACGCGCCCTTTACTTCTTCCGCGCCTTCCGCGACGATCCAGGATGCCGCGTTTTGCACACCGGCTTCCTTGAGCAGCAAGGACAGCGGCACGCCGGTCCATTCGGCGCAACTCGTCAATCCGTGCGTTTCCTGAACGGTTTTGTGCGTCGGCCTTGCACGATTTCCCAGGCACTCAATGAAGTGAATGCGGGATACGTAGGGGAGACGCTTAAGCTCTTCCATGTTGAAAACCAGCGGCCGGTCCACCATCCCGTGGATCATGAGACGATGTTCCCGAGGGTCGATGTCGGGAACAAACGCGCCGCGGTGTGTCGCCGTATAGAAGAGCGAGGATGGCGTGATGATCCCGACCGAATCCTGAAGGGGTGTCAAGACGTGAAACGTGAGCCCGAATTCATCGGGCGAATGCCTCTCGGCCACCGGCACGCGTATCGAAGTGACGAAACGCGAGCGCTCGCCATAGGCGATCAGCTCGTCTATTTTTTTGGAGGGCGTCCCTTGTGTCTGGCCTTCCGCAAGTCGTACGCCCCCCGCGGCCAGACCGGCCACTGCGGCGCCACCTTTGAGGAATTTCCTTCGATCAGGCTTTTTCGAATCCATGGGCGTCTCCTTGAGGATTTGAAAGTCCCCGGCCGGAATTAGCTTTTCGCCTTCCGATCGTTGAAAGTATACACCCATTTTAATCGGACGATTTCTTGTCCGAAAAATGCGATTCGCTCCTTCTCCCGCCGTTAAGGCAATGAGCAGCCTCGGTAGCATAATCACGCCCTCAACGCCGATCGCTTCCGGCGGCCTGCTACTTACTGTTTTCCCAAGTGCGCGCTGTCCTTTTCGTTTTCGGTGCAGAAGCTCTCAAAGATATCGGCATCGGCCAGCAGATCGTGGGGAACCTTGATGGTAAAAGGCCTGGTATACATCCTGGGGTCGTCGAAGGTCATTTCCACATCCATGTGTCCGAAGTCGCGGCGGCGGAGCCGCTCCGTAATTCGCAGAGCTTCGCTGTGTGGGTGGCCAATGAGATCCAGTGCGGTTTTGTCGTTGAAACCGGCGGTCTCCACCACGAGCGTATCGCCCTCCCAATGACCAACCGAGTAGCCCAGGAAGGCCGGAAAGTCGAACTCCCTGGGAAGTGCGCGGCCATCGGTGTAAATCTGGCGGTGCACGTTGTCGACTTCATACATGAAAACGGTCAGCCTGGGTGACTGCACGATCTTCATGGGTTCCGAGAGGAGATCGTTGAGCGGTATGCCCGCGACGTCTGCGCAAACCTTCGCCGGATCGCTGTCTCCGCGGCGACGCATTGCTTGCGCGGCCTCGGGGCGCATGGGAGAGTCCTGTGGCTTGAAGTCCAGCAGAATGTTCATCGCGTACTTGTGTTGGGTGCCGATCTCCATTCCCGGCACGTCCACCTTAATTGCTTCCTCGATGGCCTCGCGGTAGAGGCGCTTCATTTCCGCGACTGTCGTGATCTCGTGCATCCAGACGCCCGAGAGGTCCGGCTTTCCATCCGCGGCGCGCGGCACGGGGGCGGCAAGGTTTGGTTTGCCATCGGGCAGCCGGGGCGTTCCGGGCGTGGGAAAGTTCAACCATTGCGCGTCGGCGCCGGCCGAAAGGAGCGCGAACAGGAAGACCAGCCGCTGATAAGGCATCTTGAGGCCTCCGAAACTTGGCACTGCAAACACGTTGGCGATGATAGCACTTGAGCGCTAAATCTTGCGTTAGCGGTGCTGCGGACATCCGCAATGCGCGTCATCCAGGCGCTATCCGCTTATTTTTGGACTGCGTGGGCGCGGTCCTTCTCGTTTTCGTTACAGACGAATTCGAAGATATCGGAGTCCGGCCAAAGATCGTAGGTGACTTTGATGCTGAACGGCCTGGTGTACATATTGGGATCGTCGAACGTCATTTCCACGTCCAGATGTCCGAAGTCGCGGCGGTGGTAGCGTTCCAACACTCTTAGAGAGCTTCGCTGTGCGGGTGGCCTACATAGTCGAGCGAGGACTTGTCGTTGAAACCGGCGGATTCCACCACCAGCGTGTCACGCTCCCATTTGCCAACAGAGTACCCATTCCAGGCCGGTTGATCGAATTCTCTGGGAAGCGTGCGGCCGTCGGTGTAGATTTGGCGGTATTTGTCGTCGGCTTCATACAGAATGGCCATCAGCCGGGGCGACTGAAGGATCTTCACCGGTTCAGAGAGCATGCTGTTAAGCGGGATGCCGAAGGGCAGGCAGCGGGACGATGTAAGATCGCTCCCCGCCCGTCGGCGCATTGCTTCCACGGCTGCAGGCCGCAGCGGCCTTTCTTCAGGCTTGAAGTCCTGCAGGATATTGATACCGTACTTGGAAACAGTGTCCGCCTCCATTCCGGGCACGTCGAGGTTATCGACACTGTTTCCGAACAGTCGCTTCATCTCCGTGAGGGGAGTGGGCTCGACGTGCCAGACACCGGAGAAGTCGGGCTTGCCGTTTCCAGCGCGAGGCGCCGGTGCGGCGAGGTTGGGTTTGCCGTCTTTCGTACGCGGTGTGCCGGGTGTGGGATAGTTCAGCCATTGCGCGTGTGCACCGATCGTAAGGAGCGCGAACAGGACCAACAGCCGCGAATAAAGCATCTTGAAGCCTCCGATACCTGGCTGTGCAAAAAACTTTCGCCGATGATAGCACATGAGCGCTGAATCTCGCTTTGGCGGGCTACGGAATGTATGATCGGCGGTTAGTGAGGGTTTCTTTGGGTTTCGGCCTACTTGTGCGTCTCCGTTAGCCGCAGAATCTTCGCGCTGATTGATGACCGCGATAGCGCTTGGCGACTCCACCACGGCAGACTGCCGGATGCCAACACGACGCCGAGGGCGACCACATTGAACGAGATCCAGCCGGCTTGGGAATGAAACCCGCCCATGGCGATCCCCGGTGCGCCGGCGTTTCCGATAAGGATCAGGGCTGCGATGCGCACGCCGTTTGACAACCACATCACGGCCATGCCGCCAGGAATGAGGAGCAGGGCTTGGGGAAACCGGAACTCTCGACGCAGGAACCACAACCAGCCGATGCTGAAGACCAGCATGAGCCCGCCACCCTCCAGACCGGAACAGGCGCCGCCGATGGAGACGGCGAATTTGTGGGTGCCCAGCAACGCGGTGGCCCGATCGCTGATCAAGCCGGAGAAGAAGGGTTTCAGCAGGAGCGTTGCCAGCGCGAATGTGCTGTCCGTAAGCGGCGCCCAGCCCGAATCGCCCCACACTGCCCAGAGCGGGACCACCATGCGCCATGCCACGACCGACCCAACGGCCGCAAAAATCCAAACGGGGCCCGCGGCGCGCAGCAGCGCAACCCAAAAAGGAGGCGGCACGAAAGCCAGAGCGGCCAAAGCGATACCCAGCAGGCCAGCAGTGAGCCAAACCACTGAGAGCAAGGCGGACGGAAACCGTGAGAAAGCCGGCGTTAACGAAATGGCCAGGAAGACAGCCATCGCGCAGACATGGCTGGCGAGAAATCCCGGTGATATCGAAGCGTTGTCGAGTTCACGGGAAAGATTGGCAAGGCTGTTCCTGAGCTTGTAGGATCCAAATGCCAGTACGAGAAAGATGAAGGCAACCAGGGCGCGCGCCAGCGATTGCCCGCCGCGTCCCGTGGATATCCACGCGGAAATGGGGAGCCACTCCGCCACCAGCAGCGCGGTGAGGAGACCCATGCGCAACAAGAGGATGCCATTTGGCAAACCACGCTGTAAGGGTGGGGATGTGCTGGCCAGCTCCGGGGTGGCTCTCATGATTCAGGTATTCTCGCATGAACTGCGGGACGAAGAGTGGGCACTGGTTCAGTTTGAGTACTGTTGCAGTTTGAAATGGGTCTACAGTGCGTCCGGGGCCAATCGTCACGGACTACAACCCAAACACCTGATTGCGTTCCTTGTAATCGCTGGCCTCCGAAAGGCCAGTCCTCCCTCCGGCCGGATACCGGATCTTTGGCGAGCAGTTTGGCGATTCTGGCGTAAAGTGCCTTCTTCGGCTCAGGCGTCCGTAGTTACCCAGAACTGGATGGTCGGGCGTTCGGAAGTTATTGATACGTGCCTTATTTTTTGGGCCGAGCATTAATCGCCTCGTGGCACGTTTCTTGAACGCAGTTCGGGCGGGCGTTAACGGTAATTATCGGAAGCTATCCGCGAGCTGTTCGCGTTGCGTCCACCGGCACGTTATTCATTCGGCGGACGGGCAGACCGTTTACGGCAGCGACGGGGAGACTCACCTCCAGCAACCGCTGAATCCAGTTACCTGTCGCGAGAAGCCAGATAATCGTTTTCTTCTGCACTGTTTCTCACCTCATCTTGGGTCAGGCCCTGATTAGATGTACAGGCTCCAAACGTCCGTGTCACCATTGACTTTGGATAACAGAAAGCCCCGCCCGGCCTATGACTAAAGCGCGAGATCACGTGCGACGCCTTGACGGTTGGCGGCTGCTCTATGTCAGCCGCACGGTCAGTATAGGGAACTTTTTCCCGGCAAAGGCGAGGGCGTTTCGACCATGACCGATTCCCAGTGAGAGCGAATATGACGGATACGTTCGCGAACGCGAGCATCCTGCTTCTGGATTCCGATCCGCTGATGCGGACAGTACTTCACGAGACTTTGGAGCGCGCCCGATATCTGGTAGTCGCGGTCGGCGGTGTGGGTGCGGCAGTCGATCGCCTGAAGCGGATGAGGCCGGATTTGCTGATCATTCGCCCCTACATCAACGGCATGCCCGGGTATATGGCAGCCCGTTATCTGCGCACTTGGTGTCAGGGCTTGCCCGTTCTGATCGTGGATGGATTCCTCGATGACGAACGGATTGACGTGCAGAACGAGGTTGAGGACTTTTATACCTTCCCGAAGCCTTTTGCCCGGGATGAACTGTTGGGCAAGGTGAGGGACGTCTTGCACAAGGTTCATGAAAGAGCGCGTTAGAGATTCGCCGGAATGCGACCCCTGTTCAGCAGTACAACGTCAATCGGTGCTCTTCTACCAGAGCGGCCCGTCGTCGTTCCGCAGATAGATAGTCATATCTTCGTGGAATACTCCCGTTCTCTTGTCAATCGACCCTGTGGTGATCGAGCGAGCCAGCACGAGGTCCGCTTCGCCGGACCTTACCTGCGTTCCGGCTCGAATGACGTGTTTTTTCTGCGAGACGCAAAAATCGTGGAGTGGACCATACGATTGCGACCGGGCGCGCGTAATCAGACTGAGAGTTTCCTTTACCACGCCGTAGTCGTATTACTCGGTCTTAACGTGCCGTGTGAATTGCTGGTTCTCATTGCATTCGAATTCGATGAGGTCCTGATCGACAATAAGCCGCTGATCGACTCGAACAGTCCACGGCTTCGTATACGCCTTGAGATCTTCCAGCGTGAGGTCAATCTGCAGGTGGTCGTAGGCCGGACGACGGATTTTCTCCGTAAACTTCGCCTGCTCCGAATACGGACTGCCATTAACATCAAGCCAGCCGTCATGCGGGCCGTCTTCGGCGCCCCGCAGGTTATTCGTTTCGACTATCAGGGTATCGCCGTCCCAATGGCCCACCGAGTAGCCGTACCACCAGGATTGCGGGTCGCCTTGCGGTGGAAGTTTCCGGCCATCCATATAGATTTGACGCAGGCCGTTATTCGCTTCGTACTCGATCAGGAGCATTTTCGGATTCGAAATGTTCATGATCCTGCGTGGCTGGGGCTGTTGGTGAAACTGCAGAAATCCCATCGGAAGACAATTGGCGTCGGGGTTATCGCGGGCCTGCAGATCCGTCCGTTTCTTCTTGATGTCCCGAGCCCATTGGGTGTACGGCAGCCCACCTTCCATGTTGGCACCGGCCTCGAAGAAAGCGGCCACAGGTGGGCCATTCGGATCGAAGGGGAAGGGTTTGGTCGGGGCCTCAAGCCGAAAATTACCGGGGACAGGAGGGGTAAAGGCCGCGTTTCCATCACCCTGCTGACCGCCACGTCCGCCGCGCCCCGGTGGTCCACTGTTTGCGTGCATCCAGAGCCCGGAAAAGTCCGGCTTCCCATCCGGTGTCCGCGGAGTTGGCGCATCTCCACGGACGTCGCCCTTGGAATCGCGCGGGACCTTCGGATCCGGAATACTGGGCCATTGCGCAGCGATCGGAACGGAACCCACCGTAAGCACGCCGAACAAAAGAGCCGTTACGCCTGTGCGGTTCATCATCATTAGTGCCCTCCGCCCAACTAGTTTCCTACACCCGGCTTCACCGGCGCTCCCTGCAATTCAAACGAGGCAACATTGACCCCGCGAAAACGGGATGCCGCCGCTCCAATCGTGGCGGGCACCCTGATAACCGCGAATATCGTTAGCTATTCAGTCCGCGTTGATGGAGAGTTCGCTTGCCAGGACATATCCTCAATTGTTATCGCGCACCGGAGTGACTTCGACGTTTTGGCGCTCGCCTTCCGCGACATTGACGGCCTTCCCTGAGTCTTCGATATCTGTCGTTGCGGCCGGATCACGGAAGTCGAGCTGCCTCTCTTCGGCGAATGCGAAGACGCGATACTTGCCTGGAGCCACGCCGAGCAGGCCACACGCCCCGCTCGCGTCCGTTTTGCATTCGCCGTACAACGCCATTTGGGCGCGTCGCGGGGCATCGGGAACCAGCCGGACGTGAGAGTCCGGCAAAGGCTTTCCCTGAGAATCCTTGACACTCGCCTGCACCGTACCGCCATTGCCTTTGAGGATGACCTTGAGCCGCCCGACGGGCAGCATGCCGACGTGAACTCCGCCGCTGAGGGCATCATCATCGCCCGCTTGAATCGCGCTTACGTACAAGTCGTCGCCGGCACCCGTGTTGGCAAAGGCGACATCGTAATCGCCCGGAGCGACGTCTCGAATCTGAAATTCTCCATCGCTGCCAGGCTGGCTCAATCCACCGCCGCCATCGTAGCGACTCTCACGCGGTATCAGCACGGCCACGAGACCTGCCGGCATCTTTCGGTCCTCCGGCAAGACAATGACACCACTGACGGTTTGCGGAGGAGCGAGCGTGAGATGTATCCCGTCAATGTCCGCGTTCCCCACGTCAACCACCTGGTGGGCGGAGAGCATCTTGTCACCCAGAGGCGCCGTGGCCGCTAGAGCGTAGCTTCCCGCCAACACCTGCGTAACTTCAAAAGCGCCGCTGGAATCCTGAATCACGTTCTCGTACGTCCGGAAGCCGATCGTCCGCCGGACGGGAGTCAAGCTGACAAATACGATCGCTCCGGCGGGTGCGCCGCCGGCGGCACTTACGACTCCCCGCACAGTCACACCCTGGGCGCTTAACATCCGGACATCAAGGCCATGCAGGTCCGCTCCGGCTTCCACCGTAATCGTCTGAGCTTGTTTTGCATCCAGTACAGCCGGGTAATACGTCAGAGTATAGGTCTCCTGAGGCGGGTTGTTGGATTGGGCCGCTGGACGCTGCATTCTGACTTGCCTCTGCTGGAAAGGGGGCTCGTACGACACCGCGATATGGTACATGCCCGGCGGAATGTTGTATGCCCGGTATTCCCCCCGATCATCGGTAGTCGCACCGAATGACGGGATTCCATCTTTTTTCCGATTGATCGGCGCGACCTGGACACTGGCTCCCGTGACTGGTTCTCCTTCGCTGTCAAGGACGCGTCCGGAAATCGCGCCGGTGCGGATCATCTTCAATGTGACTTCCGATTCCTCGGGCCCGGGCTTAACATTAACGACGCTTCGCTCCGATTCGGCAGCGAGGACGAAACCCGTGCGTTCGGTGGAGAGTGTGTATGCGCCGGGCTCAAGGTTGTCAAATCGAAAAGCTCCTGATGGGTCTGTCGAAGCGCCTGTACCGGGTTCCTGACCGCGCTTCAGGATGACGAGGGCCTTTGTCACCGGCTCGCCTGATTTGGACTGCAGGACATGCCCGCGAATTGCCCCACGATTGCGAGCAGCGGTAGTCGGGCTCTGGAAAGAATACAGCCCGGAGGCAGCGGAAATCGAGAGTGTGAGGGCGAGAATGATACGCACAGAAACCGGCCCGGTTCGATTTTATCGCGTATTCGTGATTGAAACGAAATCTGGCGCTTCGCAGTTGCAGCATGAATTCCGGGCGTTCTGGGGATTGCTCCTGCTTGGCTCGGGAAGTGCAGCGCCACCCGTCGTCTGTTAAGACTTAGTGCTGTATCGGGAACGCTCCGGCGAGGAGAGTTTCGGGCACGAGAGAGTGGTGATCGCCGGAGCGTTTTCGATACAGCGTCTTGAAGGAAGCCGTTTTGGAACGGTCAT
>Ga0182024_10015206_pt1 | contig 14775 bp, 15 predicted proteins | sample P32metaG_FD_120480 | JGI IMG/M metagenome (GOLD analysis project Ga0182024, IMG submission 120480) | Permafrost microbial communities from Stordalen Mire, Sweden - P3-2 metaG (Illumina Assembly) | ecosystem: Environmental > Terrestrial > Soil > Wetlands > Permafrost | place: Sweden: Stordalen... | reverse complement strand
GCGCTGCTTTGCCACGGCGCCCACATCCACTTTCATGCCGCCGGAGAGATAGATGCGCCGCGCCACTTCGGCCAGGCCGGACTCGGCCTCTTCTGCCGCCTGCTTGCCTTCGATGGCACGCTTGAGCAGCGACTCCAGCACGGGGAGCAGGGATTGCGCTTCTTCGATAGTGAAAGTCTTCATGGAAAGATACCCTGGCTATAGGATACGACGAAATGTAGCAAGGAAAATGATCAATAAGTACCAGTAATCTGGCGCATTTCCGGCAGGGAGGCTCACCGCGTCGCGAAGGCGGCGCTGTCAAGGACAGGTGACGATGGCAGGTCCGTCGTCCCTGATTCTGCGCGCATCCTCGACCATAAACAACCGCACCTATCCCACTTCCAGCATGCGATCGAGCGCCACGCGCGCCCAATGCTTCACGTTCGCCCGCACCTGGATGCGGTTGACGACGCGCCCCTCGATCAGGTTCTCCAGAGCCCAGGCCAGGTGCTGCGGGCTGATGCGATACATGGTGGTGCACAGGCAGCCGGTGTCGTCGAGCGTGATAATGCGTTTGCCCTCCGCGGCGAAGCGGCGCGCGAGGCGATTGACCAGGTGAATCTCGGTGCCGATGGCAAACATGGAACCCGTCGGCGCGTCCTCCACAATCTTGATCAGCCGCTCCGTCGAGCCCAGCGCGTCGGCCTTCTGGCACACCTCCCAACGGCACTCTGGATGCACAATCACCTGAATACCAGGATACTTGGCGCGCACCGCGTCCACGTGGCTGGGAAGAAAACGCTGATGCACAGCGCAGTGGCCCTTCCAAAGCACAATGCGGCTGGCAGCCAGCGTGGCCTTCGTCTGGCCCCCTTGCAGCGCCCACGGATCCCAGACGGCCATCTCATCCAGCGCAATACCCATCGCAAACCCCGTGTTACGGCCCAAATGTTGATCGGGCAAAAACAGAATGCGCTTAGCTCGCGCAAAAGCCCACTCAAACGCCGCGCGGGCGTTCGAGGACGTGCAGACCAGTCCGCCGCGCTCGCCGCAAAAAGCCTTGATGGCCGCGGTCGAATTCATGTAGGTCAGCGGAATCAAATCCTCGGTAAGACCGATCCGCTCCAGCGCCTCCCAGCAGGCTTCCACCTGTGAAATTTCGGCCATATCGGCCATGGAGCAGCCCGCGTTCAGATCCGGCAGAATTACCTGCTGGCCATCGCGCCCCAGCACATCGGCGCTCTCGGCCATGAAATGCACGCCGCAAAAAACAATGTACTGCGCATCGGTTTCAGCAGCAATTTTGGAGAGCTTGTAGCTGTCGCCGGTAAAGTCGGCGAAGCGGATCACCTCGTCGCGCTGGTAGTGGTGGCCGAGCAGGATGGTGGTCGCGCCAAGCCGCGCGCGCGCCTCCGCAATGCGTGCGTCCATCGAGTGGTCGGGAAGCGCCAGGTAGTTTTCCAGGCTGCAGGCGCTGTCAGCCTGCGGCGAGGCCGCGGTCAGTTCGTCAAGAACCAGGTTCATTTTTATTCCGCCTTCAGTCCAGCCAGCCTCAGGCGGGCAGCCGGACGGGGATGTTGAAAGCAATCGCGGCCGCAGCGGATGCACTGACGCCTTGAGATGACCGGCAATTCCGCCGGCTAACTCAGGCATCCCCACCCACGGGGTTGTTGCAGCCCATTCAAACCATTGGATGCGGCAGGAACCGGTTCGTCTCAAAGAGATTGCCCCGGAAACAGCCCACCCATCTGCACCTATTTTACCGCAGATGCAACCGCAGGACGCGCATGGAATAATTTTCGGAGACCGGGCGGGTTGAACAGGAGTGAAGATGAACGAACTGGAGCAGGTGCTGGCGGGCGACAGCGCCCACACGCCGCCGGCAATCCTTCTTGAGGGCCCAGGTGAATTGAATGGCCGCTGAAACTGATTGCCGCGCCGGGACGTACCGATTGTGACCGCGATGTACGGAAAGGTATCATTACAGCTTATGGGAACACCGCAAATTCAGATGGCCAACCTGGGGATGGCAGACTCGCTGATCCTCATGGTCATGGCGCTGGTGGTCTTTGGGCCGCGCCGGCTGCCGCAGATCGGACGCCAGATCGGCAAGCTCATGTACGAGTTCCGCAAGGCCTCCAACGACTTCAAGTTCCAGATGGAAGAGGAACTGCGCAGCGCCGAAGACGCCGACCGCCGCAAGAAGGAAGAAGATCGCCTGCGCACGCTGGCGCTTGCGCCGCCAGCGCAGCCTGCTCTCTCGGTCGAGACTCCCGCAACAACCGCGATTGAAAACCCGCATCCGGAGGAGGGCGTCTTCCCTCCCGCGATTGCGGCAACACCTGAGTCCCCGGCGGAAGACACCTATCCCCGCATTCAACCTCCTTCCATCGGCGAGCAGGTAGCTGCGGCGCGGCCCAATAGCCTGACGGCGCAGGCGCAGGTTGCCGGGGAGTCCGGCGCCACTAACGTCGATGCGGAGCCCCCAGCCAATCCGGAGTCCGGCGCTGTGGAAGCGATGGTTTCCGAAGGCGCGCCTGCGGAGCCGGGCGCCTCAGATCCGGAACAGAACTCCGCGCAACCGGAGCAGGCGGCCCACCATGGTTGATGCGGCAGATGCAATCGGCAAGGCGCGCGCAGCAGTAACGGAACGCGCAGAGTTGCCCGGCATGAGCCTGATGGAGCATCTGGACGAGTTGCGCAAGCGCATCGTTCGCTCGGCCATCTTCCTGGGCCTCGGCTTCCTTGCGGTGTGGTCGTTTCACAACCGCTTCGTCGATTTCATTCAGGCGCCGCTCAACCACATCGGCAAATCGCTGGTCTTCACCCATCCCATGGATGCCCTGAACCTGGACCTGCAGGTTTCCCTGGTGGGCGGAGCAATTCTGTCTTCACCGTTCGTCCTCTATCAGGTATGGCTGTTCATTGCGCCGGGACTTTACCAGAAAGAACGGCGGTTCGTGATCCCGTTCATGCTGGCGACGGTGACGCTGTTTCTGGGAGGCGCAGCCTTCGGCTACTACTATGTGCTACCCGGCGCGCTCAAGATTCTGATTGTCGATTTCGGCCACAACTTCACGCCCATGGTCACCATTGAGGAGTACAGCAGCTTCTTCCTCTCCATTATTCTCGGCCTGGGCATCAGCTTTGAAATGCCCATCCTCATCTTCTTTCTGGCCATGTTCGGCATCGTCAGCCCCAGGTTCCTTTGGAAGAACATCCGCTACGCGATCCTGGCGGTTTTTCTGGTAGCGGCCTTCATCTGCCCCAGCCCCGATCCGTGGACCATGTGCATCTACGCCGTTCCCATGCTGTCGCTCTATATGATCGGCATCGGCGTGGCGTGGTGGGTGCATCCCTCGCGCCGCAAGGCCAAGGAAGCCAAAGAGGCCGCGCAATGACCTCCTTCGCGCAATGGAAAAGAGTTGTGGCAGAAGCCCGGGTGCCCCAGGTCCGGGGTCCCCGCGGACAGGTCTTCGTCCGTGGGGTGGAGATCTCGCTTCTGAGACCTGGGAGTCTATGCCTCCAAATCGGGCTTACGGCCGTCCTGACCCTAATCCTCGCTCCCCTCGCCGCCCCCGCCCAGCCGCACTTCAACGGCGCCAAAGCTCTCGAATACGCGAGCAAGTTCGTCGCCATCGGCCCGCGCTGGCCCACCAGCCAGGGCCACCTCAACGCCGAAGCCTTCCTGCGCAATCAGTTCCAGCACGACCAGCTCGAAGAAGACACCTTCACCTCCAATACGCCCATCGGCCCTGTCGCCATGCGCAACTTCATCGCGCGTTTCCCCGGCAAAAAAGATGGCGTCATCGTGCTCGCCACCCACTACGAAACCAACTACCCGCTGCGCACCATCAACTTCGTCGGCGCCAACGACGGAGCCTCGACCACCGGCCTGCTGCTGACCATCGCCGACCAGTTGCGCGCCGAAGTGGCCCGCAACAAGCAGCTCGACGGCTACTCGGTCTGGCTGGTCTTCTTTGACGGCGAAGAAGCCTTCCAAACCTGGTCGGCCTCCGACTCCACATACGGCAGCCGCCACCTGGCAGCCAAGTGGGGCCGCGATGGCACGCTCGGAAAGATCAAGGCCTTCATGCTCGCCGACATGATAGGCGACAAGGACCTCGACATCCAGCGCGAAACCCGATCGACAGGCTGGCTGGTCGAGCTCGTCCGTCAGGCCGCCCACAAATACGGCTACGACCGCTATTTTTTCCAGACTGAAGAGCCGGTCGACGACGACCATCTGCCATTCGTCCAGCGCGGCGTGCCGTCGATCGACGTAATCGACCTCGACTACGGCCCCAACAACAGTTACCACCACACCGCCCAGGACACCATGGACAAGATCAGCGCCCGCAGCCTGACCATCGACGGCGACGTCTTTCTCGAAACCATCCGCCAGATCGACCTGCGCTAAATAGAATCCCTGCAGCAGGTTGCGCATATCCTTCGGTACATCAGCAATCGACCCGCATCATTTATATAAAGTGCATCATTATTCTCAACTGCATCACTATTACATCTTGCATCAAACGTAAAGATGATGCATAATAGCCCCATGAGAACCACCGTCAATCTCGACCAGGAAGCCTACGAGTTGGCCACTCTCTACTCCAGGGGCCGAGGAGTCACCCTCGGCACCGCCCTGAGCGAGTTGGCTAAGAAAGGCATTGAAGCTCTGCGCGACGAACCCAGCCCGCCACCGGGCTTGATGCGGGCTCCAAATGGCATGCTGATCTTCGCCCCACGGAAGGACGGAAGAGTCATCACCAACGAGATGGTGAGAGCGGCCCTGGAAGAGGATGACTATTGACCGAGCCGAAATGCCTGCTCGACGTGAATGTTCTTATCGCGCTGGCGGACCCGCTCCATATGCACCATCATCTGGTAATGCAGTGGTTCGGCACGGGCGGCCGCGATTGGGGCGTGTGCGCATTTTCTGAAGCGGGCTTTCTGCGAGTTACCACGAATCCCAAAGTCGGAACGCGTTCACTCAAGCAGGCGGCAGGAGTTTTGGCAGGCCTCACGAGCTATCCAGGCTACCGATTCTGGCCGATGAACTCAGGGTGGACAGCATTGGCAGCGCCTCTTTCCGGCCGCGTCTACGGACACCAGCAAATCACCGATGCCTATCTGCTCGGGCTCGCAATCAAAGAAAACGGCGTCCTGGTCACGCTGGACAAAGCGATCCGCTACATGGCCGGGCCGCGCTACGCCAAGCATCTGCTAGTCCTCGAATAGCCGACGGAGCATCAATGATCAACAGGCTCGTGTTGATGCCCGGAATGCATGGAACCGCAGAGCTCTTCTCCGAATTCATGAGTAGAATCCCTGAGCCAAAGCACATCGAAGCGCTCTATTATCCGACCGATGTGAGCCTTTCGTACCCACAGCTGCTGGGTCTCGTCCACTCCTTTGTTCCCGCATCCGATCCGTATTTTTTGCTCGCTGAGTCGTTCTCCACTCCCCTTGCCATTCAGTTTGCCGCAACGAACCCAGCAAACCTCAATGGCCTGATCCTCTGCGCCGGATTCGCATCCAGCCCATTGACGGGCCCCAGCCGTTTCGCTGCGTCCCTACTCGCGCCGCTCTTATTTCGTCTGCCGGTTTTCGGTTTCGCGATGAACTTCCTCATCGGACCCCACGCACCCGAACCGCTTCAAGCTGCGATTCGCGCAGCAGTGGCCTCAGTGAAGCCAAGAGTTCTTAGCGCGCGCCTTCGGGCCGTGCTCTCTTGCGATGCGCGTCAAGCTCTGAGCCAGGTAGCCGTGCCCCTTCTTTACATCCAGGCGACAGAGGACAAAGTCGTTCCAAAATCCTGTCTCGCAGAAATTCGACGCATCAAGCCGGATATTCGCGTAGCGGAGGTCGACGGCCCTCACCTGATCCTTCAACGAGAACCAAAACAATCAGCCAACATCGTCGCGAAATTCATCGAAGAGTTTCAATGAACGCCCATTCCCTCTTTGCTATTCCCTATTCCCTATTCCCTGATCCCTGCCTCTCCCGTCCTGTAGCATTCCAACTATGATTGCCGGCGCATCCTGGGTCTGGTGGGTGGGGTTCCATGCGGTCGTGGCGGTGCTGCTGCTCGTCGATTCCCTGCTGCCTGGCCACAAATCCGACGACAGGAACGCGCAGCTCTTCGCATGGCTCTGGACCGGCTTCATCGTACTCGCCGCAGCCGCCTTTGCCGCCTGGATCTCCATCACGCAAGGCCGCCAGACCGCGCTCGAATGGGTCGGCGGCTACGCCGTCGAGACCTCGCTCAGTGTCGACAATCTCTTCATCTTCCTGGTCATCTTTCAAGGCTTCCGCATCAGCCGCCAGCGCCAGCACAACGCCCTGCTCTGGGGCGTCGCCGGAGCGGTGGTGCTGCGCGCGCTGTTCATTGCCGCCGGCATTACGCTGCTGAAACGCTTCGACTGGATCAACTGGATCTTCGGCCTGTTCCTGCTCTATGCGGCCTGGCGGCTGGTGCGCGGCAGCTCGGCCAACGCGGCCATTCCGGAATGGATTCGCAAGCTGCAACCGGCCACGGGCTCGCTGCTGCCGGTGATTCTGGCCATCGAAGTCACCGACGTAGTCTTCGCCACCGACTCCATCCCCGCGGTGCTGGCCATCAGCCACAATCCCTTTGTCGTCTACACGTCCAATATCGCCGCCATCCTCGGCCTGCGCTCGCTCTACTTCGCCCTGGCCGCGCTGCTCGACCGCTTCCGCTATCTGCATTATGGCCTCGGCGCGCTGCTGGCTTTTGTCGCGCTCAAGATGCTCACTGCCCGCTGGATCGACGTGCCGATAACCCTGTCGCTGGCCGTGATCGGCGCCATCCTGACAGTGTGCGCGATAGTGTCGTGGGTGGCTGCGAACCGGGAGCAGGCAACAGGGATCAGGGATCGGTCGCGGGGACCGGGCAGTTGATTTGGCTACCAGTTTTCGAAGACAACGTCGCCGTTCCTGTCGAAAATCGAGTGCCTCTGAAAGTGTTCGTCATCCCGCTGCGGATAGTCATTGCGAAAGTGCGCGCCGCGGCTCTCCGTGCGCGCCAGCGCCGAGCGAAGAATGGCATGAGCGACGCGGCTCAACGCCAGCCCCTCGACCAGTCGGCGGCTGGTCTTGCCTTGCTCCACGAAGTGGGCGAGCCCGGCTTCGCACGCGGCCTGCGCGGCGAGTCCGTGCCGCAGCGTGGATTCATGACGCAGCAAACCCGCATAGGCCCACATGGCCTTCTGCAGCCGGTCCACGTACCCATCGACCAGAGCGTCGTCCTCTTTCGTCATCTGCCGTGCAGCAGCCGCAGGCTCCGCGACAGGAAGCCTAGGCAGCCCATCGGTCAGCATCGCCTGCGCCGTTCGCGCGCCAAAAACCAGGCCCTCCAGCAACGAATTCGAAGCCAGCCGGTTGGCCCCATGAACGCCTGTGCAGGCCGCCTCGCCCGCCGCATACAAACCCTTCAAGCTCGTCCGTCCGTCCAAATCCGTCCGGATGCCGCCCATCAGGTAATGCGCCGCCGGGCGAACGGGAATGAGGTCGTGTACCAGGTTCAGGCCATGCTGTGCCAGAAAGGCGCTGATGCCCGGGAAACGCTTGTGCAGATCGATGTTTGTGACATGCCGCATGTCGAGATGAACGACACGGGCACGGGATGAGGTCGAAGCCGAAGCGGGGCTCCCGTCCATGCCCTCGCGCGCAATAGCCCGCGCCACCACATCGCGCGGAGCGAGTTCGAGCAGCGGGTGATAGCGCTCCATAAACCGCTCACCTCGATCGTTCCGCAGGTACGCCCCCTCGCCGCGCAACGCTTCCGAGAGCAGGAAGCGCGGTACGCCCTCAAGAGCCAGCGCCGTGGGGTGGAACTGGTAGAACTCCATGTCTGCCAGGTCAGCTCCGGCCGCATGGGCAAGCGCGATTCCGTCTCCTGTGGCTACGGCGGGGTTGGTGGTGTCGGAGTAGACTTGTCCCGCACCGCCGGACGCAATCAACACCGAGCGTGCGCCCACTCGCCGCGCCCCAAGCTCCGCGGCGAGTGGTCCGGCACCGGCCAGGTCGGCCCCCACCACCCTGCCATCCGCGACCACCAACCCGCCCAACATGGTCCACTCGGCAAACTGAATTCGCTTGTGCGCGCGCGCAAACTCGACCAGCGACCGGCTGATCTCGGCTCCCGTGGCATCGCCGTTGGCGTGCAGAATGCGCGGCAGCGAATGAGCGCCTTCGCGGGTGCGCAGCAGCTCGCCGGCGTCTTTGTCGAAGTTCGCGCCCCACTCGATCAGCTCGGCTACGCGCAATGGCCCTTCGGAGACCAACACCTCGGCCGCCGGCCGGTAAACAAGGCCATCGCCGGCATTCACCGTATCTTGCAGATGCAGTGCAACGTCCGCCTCGCCCTCCGTGGCCACGGCGATTCCGCCCTGCGCATAGTGCGTGTTGGATTCGCCCAGCGACTCCTTTGTGACGACCAGGACCTCGCCGTGGCCGGCCAACTCGACCGCCGCGCGCAGGCCGGCCACGCCTGCCCCCATCACCAGAAAATCCACCTTGGACGGCATTGCCATAACCTTTGAGGCTAACACCGCAAGAACAGGAATCAGGGGTCAGAGATCAGGGATCAGGGGAGCCCCGCCCGCACAAGCTGAGTCATACTGCTCAGACCGAGGCCGTGGCCGCGGCTTAGAGTCGGAAGCGTAAGGACAGATAGAAAAAAACAACCCCCGACAGCGTGAGGGATCTCTCGGAACGACTCGGAATCCTTATGGTCGCTGCTGTTGCCCGATGGTTCATCGCGGCCGCAGAGCATCCCACGCACTTCAGGCAACCGCAGACACCTTAAGGGGGGGTCAACTCATGCGCGGATTCAAAACTTTACTCTGCAGCACAGCATTGCTCGCGGGCCTGGCCATGGCGCCGGCCGTCAATGCGCAAATCGTCGTCGGTGTCGGCGTCGGCATTCAACCGGTCTGCTCCTACGGCTACTACGACTACGCGCCCTACGCCTGCTCGCCCATGGGCTTCTACGGGCCAGGGTATTTTTACAACGGCATCTTCCTGGGCATGGGCCCATGGGCCGGCTGGGGCTATGGCCACGGCTGGGGGGGCCACCGGTTCGTCGAAGGTGGTGGCGGAAGCTATCGCGGCGGCGGCGGCGAAGCGGCCAATCGAAGCAGCTTTGCCCGCGGCGGATCGGCACGCGGTGGCGCGGTCAATGCGGGCGGAGCGCGGCCTAGCGCCGGACGCGTGGCAACGACGCGCACTTCCACAGCGCGCACAAGCCACACAGCAGCTCCCCGCGCCAGCGCGCCGCACGCATCGGCTCCGCGTGGCGGCGGTGGCGGTGGCGGGGCACGCGCCGGTGGCGGAGCTCGCGGCGGACATGATGGCGGCGGCGACAAGAAGTAACCTGACAGCTGCTGAACCAGGCGGCGACTTCAACAACCAGCGGCGGAGCTTACCAGCTCCGCCGCTTTGCATTGGTGGGACGCCTCCGTCTTTGTCGGCTCATGCGAAGCGCGTGTGCAATGAGGAGCACGACTTGCCGGATGAATCCCTGGCATTCCATCGCGGCGCAGCCATTTAAGATTGAAGCAGCGTGCAAACCATACGGGTAGACACACCTTCGGCGAAATACGACGTCGTGACGGGCAGCGGGCTGATTCAAGCGCTGGCGCCGCGCATTGAGCGGGTTGCGGGCAGATTGCCGCGACGAGTTTTTGTGTTGACTTCGGGGCCTGTTTGGTCGCTCTGGAATGAGGCCTTTCTGACTTCTTTTCCAGAATCGCCGATCATGCTGTTTCTGGAGCCGGGCGAGAAATCGAAGACACTGGCCAGCGTGGAGAAATTGTTACGGCAGATGGCGCGGGCGGGCGGGGATCGCGGCTCGTTGCTCATCGCCTTCGGCGGCGGCATTGTGGGCGATGTAGGCGGATTCCTGGCCGCGATTTACATGCGCGGCATCTTCTATATTCAGGTACCGACCACGTTCCTGGCGCAGGTAGACTCAAGCGTCGGCGGCAAGACCGGCGTGAACCTTCCCGAGGGCAAGAACCTGGTCGGCAGCTTTCATCATCCGCTCGCCGTCTTCGCCGATATCGGCGTCCTCGGCACGCTGCCCGACCGCGAACTGCGCGCCGGATTGATGGAGAGCGTGAAAGCCGGCATCATCCGCGACCGGACGCTGGTGCGGTTCATGGAAGAGCACGTGGACGAAGTGCTGGCCCGCGATGCGAAGGCGCTGGAGAAGGTGATTGCCGCGTCGATAAGGATGAAGGCCGGCGTAGTAAACAAGGATGAGCGCGAGAGCGGCCTGCGCATGATTTTGAATTTTGGCCACACCGTGGGCCACGCGCTGGAGCAGGCCACCGGCTACAAGGCTCTGCTGCATGGCGAGGCGATTGGCTGGGGCATGATTGCCGCGCTCCATCTCGCGCGCGGGCGGGGAACGATCAGCGGCCCACAGTTTGATCGCCTGCAGCGCCTGATCCATTTGTATGGTCCGCTGCCCGCACTGAAGCTGAAGGCGAAGAGAGTGATCGCCGCAACCGGCGGCGACAAAAAGAACGTGGGCGGAGTGAGGCGATTCGTGCTGCCGATAGGGATTGGCGATGCGGGCGTGGTGGAAGACGTGACCCCGCTGGAACTGGAAACCGCAGTGGGGTATATGCTGGCGCGTGCTGCGGAACGGCCCGCGCGCTAACTGTGGATATTTGAGGGTTCGATGAGCGTCACAGGCGCCAAACCGGCAGGGATCGTAGACGAAGCGCAAGCCGCGCGCGCCGTGCAGCAGATGTTCGACTCGATTGCCCCCCGCTACGACCTTCTGAATCATGTGCTCTCGGCCAGCGTCGATCGCTTATGGTGGTGGCAGACTGCACGCAAGTTCCGCACCATCCTTGCCGACCCCGATGCGGCGGTGCTGGATGTTTGCTGCGGCACGGGCCACATGACGCGGGCGATGCTCAAAGGCCGTCCCCGCGGCGCGCGCCCGATTCTGGCGGCAGACTTTGCGCGCGAGATGCTCAGCCGTGCCGCGCGACGCTTTGCTGCGCGCAAGCCAGGCGAGCCCGCAGCCATCGCTCTCGAAGCCGACGCGCTCCATTTGCCGCTGCGGCCTGCTTCGCTGGACCTGATCGTAACCGCGTTCGGGTTCAGAAATCTGGCCAACTACGAGGCAGGCCTGCACGAGTTTGCCCGCGTGTTGAAGCCGGGCGCGCAATTGGGCATTTTGGACTTTGCCGAGCCCGGCGGACTGATAGGCAAGTTGTACGCAGTCTACTTCCGCCGCGTACTTCCCGCGATTGGCCGCATGATTTGTGGCCCCGCAGCTGCGGGAAAGGACGGCCCGTACAATTATTTGCCTGCTTCCGTAGCTAAGTTTCCGCCGCCCGCGGAAATGCTCGAACTGATGCGCGCAACGGGTTACACGCAATGCACGTGGCAGCCCTACACATTTGGAATTGCGGGATTGTACACGGGCGTTCGGTGCAACGCAGGCTGAGAATCGAATGACGACCGCCGCTCAAAACCCGCTGGAAACACGCACGGCCGGATTCTCCGCCGCCAAACGCCGCGTAGCTCTTCACTCAATGATTGCCGCGGCCGCCATGACGCTCCTGAAGCTCACGGCGGGACTGTTTTCGGGCTCGCTGGGCGTGCTGTCGGACGCGGCTCACTCTGCGCTGGACCTGGTCGGCGTTACGCTGACGTTTTTCTCCGTGCAGGTAAGCGACAAGCCGGCAGACGAGGACCACACCTACGGGCACGGGAAGTTTGAAAACCTGTCGGCGTTTGGCGAAGCGGGACTGATGGCCCTCTCCTGCGCGTGGATCATCTGGGAGGCGATGCAGCGCATCATCAGCCACACCGTGGTTCTGCACCACTCGGTGTGGCCGGTGCTTGTGCTGCTCACCTCGATCGGTGTGGACTGGTGGCGGTCGCGGCGGCTGCGCCAAGTGGCGGAACGAACCGGGAGCCCGGCGCTGGCCACGGATGCATTTCACTTTGCCTCGGACATCTGGTCGACCGTCGCGGTGCTCGCCGGCCTGGGCGCAAGCTGGATTGGCATGCACTTCGGCATTGGCTGGCTCCGCTTTGCGGACCCGTTTGCGGCGGTCGTGGTGTCGCTCATGATTCTGCGCATGACGCTTTATCTTGGCCGCGAGACGATGGCCGTGCTTATGGACGAGGTTCCCGCGGAGACCCGCCAGCGCCTCTTGGAAGAGGTCGCCAAGGTTGAGGGCGTGCTGGCCGTCGAGCAAGCGCGTGTGCGCCGCGCGGGCGCCAGCTATTTCGCCGACCTGACGCTTGCACTGCCCCGCCAGGACACCTTCGAGCACACCGGCGAACTGGTGCGCGCCGCCACCGAGGCCGCGCACCGCGCTCTGCCGCAGGCCGACGTGGTCATCCATACCGTCCCGCGCGGGTCCCGTGCCGAGAGCATCTTCGACCGCGTACGGGCCGTAGCCGCGCGCAACAATGTGAACGTGCATGAGCTGAGCGTCCAATCGCATCACGGGCGGCTGCGCGTGGAGCAGCATGTGGAACTGGACGAAAACATGCCCCTGCTGAAGGCGCACGGATTTGTGACTGCCATGGAGGCTGAAATTCTACGCGAGACGCCGGAGATCGATTCGGTGCTGACGCATATCGAGAGCGAGCCGGCCACCATCGAGCAGCCCGAGGAGATGGTCGAAGTGGACCGCAAGATCGAGCACGCTCTGCGCAAGACGGCGCGCATGTTCGCCGAGATCAAGGATGTGCATGAGATTGTCGTCGGCCGCACCGTCGATCACATCTCGCTCACTTGCCACTGCACCCTGCCCGACGACCTGCCCATGCTGCGCGTACATGAGGTGATCACCGCGCTCGAGGACCGCTTCAAGCTGGAGTGCCCGGAAGTATACCGGGTAACCATTCATCCCGAGCCGGTGACGGATAATTTGCGGTAGGGGCGAATAGGTGCCGGTGAAACAACTTCTAAGAACTCGTTGAAATTCGCCTGTTTGCGGCGTTTTTCCTGGCGATTATTGTTTCTCCCCGTAGGAAATTTGCTTGAAGTGCGATTCTGGCCAGTGTTTATTGGGGTTTGCGAGCCTCAGGGAATCATCCCCGAGGTCTGCAACCGTTGCTCAGGCACACTTCTCCCGGAGCATTTCCGGCGGTTGAGCCATCAATGGTGGCAACCGGATCAGGTTGTGCGCCGCGCAACGGAAGACGAACAGCCAGTCCACTTTCTCCACGCCTCGCAACTTGACCTGGCGCAGCGGGCCGGTTTGCTTCAGCCATCCGTCAAGAGACACTACGCCCTTTGCGCAGCCAGCCGGTTGCGGTGTTGGTACAGGTTCACCAGCGCGAAGGCCGCGCACAGCCACTGGTGGTTCTTCCAGATGCCACGATAACGAACCTTGGTAAATCCGAAGACACGCTTCAGGATGCGAAAAGGATGCTCGATACTCTGACCTTCAAAGACGATTACTCCAAGCCGCAAAACTATCTCACTCCCGCGCAACTCGACGCCTGCCTTTCCAGCCTGGCGCAAAACGCCGCCCCGGCGGGGAAGCTTTCACTCGATGAAATCCGGTCCTGTGAAAAAGGCGCTCCCGCTGCCGCCGCCGGTTACCGCTTCTCCAGGCTGGTGCGATGAACGGGCTCGACCTGCTTGCCATAGCGTCCGCGGAAGGCATTCCAGCGGATGGTGGCTATTTCTTCCAGCATCTTGATGCCGTCTTTGAGGTAGCTCATGCGGGTGCGCTCGTCGTGCCCCCAGCTCACCGGCACCTCCACCACGCGGTAACCGCATTTGAGGGCGATGAAAAGAATCTCAGGGTCGAAGCCCCAGCGCTCGATGGTCTGCAGTTGAAAGACGGTCTGCGCTGCGGCGCGCGTGAAGGCCTTGAAGCCGCACTGCGTATCGGCAAAGTGCAGCCCCATCACGCCGCGCGTAACCGCGTTGAAACAGCGCCCGAAGAACTGCCTGTAAAGCGGCTGGCGGTGCGTCTGGCGGCCTTTTTCCATCCACCGCGACCCGATGGCGATGTCGGCCCCGGCGGCGATGGCGGCAAACAGTCTTTCCGCCTCATCCATGGGCGCGGAAAGGTCGGCATCGGTGAACATGACCACTTCGCCCAATGCCTGCAGCATACCCGAACGCACGCTGTAACCCTTGCCGCGGTTGCCGGGGTTTTCCACCAGCCGTACTTCCGGCGCCGAGCGCGCAAAATCGAGCACCACCTGGGCCGTCGCGTCTGTGGAGCCGTCGTTGACCACAATGACCTCGGCATTCCAGTGGTGTTCACGGACACAGGAAACGACCTCTTTGAGCGTCGCCGGGATGCGGGCGCTCTCATTGAAGGCCGGAATGACGATGCTGTAACTGGGATACTGTGTCACGCCAACAACCACCCCAAGCCTGAAGTCCGGCATGCATTTTGCGCCATGCCCAGGAAGAGACTTGAGCCATGATAACCCAAGTTGCGCTCCCGGCCCGGGCAAACACCACCCAGTGCCATTTTCCCCATCTTATTGATGAGCAAAGGCTCAATTCCCACAAGACCTCTTTTTTTTGACGCTCTCCGGAGTAAAATCCGGTTATGCTGGGAGCGGAGGCTTAGAGGGACATGACAAAAGCAGACCTGGTGGAGAAGGTGACCGGTTTGGGAGACCTGACCCGGCGAGACGGCGAAGTCATCGTTGAAACCATCTTTGGTTCCGTGATCGGCGCCCTGCAGAGCGGAGACAAGATCGAGATTCGCGGCTTTGGCTCCTTTCGCATCCGTCAGCGCAACTCCCGCATTG
>Ga0182024_10015205_pt1 | contig 14775 bp, 4 predicted proteins | sample P32metaG_FD_120480 | JGI IMG/M metagenome (GOLD analysis project Ga0182024, IMG submission 120480) | Permafrost microbial communities from Stordalen Mire, Sweden - P3-2 metaG (Illumina Assembly) | ecosystem: Environmental > Terrestrial > Soil > Wetlands > Permafrost | place: Sweden: Stordalen... | reverse complement strand
CGTCTTGCACCAGATGGAACCGGTCCAGGTCGTTCTGCACTCTCATGTCAAAAGCCGTTGTGATGGTGCCCTCTTCCTTGTAGCCCCGGACGTGGAGGTTGTGGTTGGTTCGGCGGTACGTCAACCGATGGACCAGCCAGGGGTAGCCATGAAAGCCAAAGATGATGTGCTTATCTTTGGTGAAGAGCGAATCGTAATCCGTTTCGCTAAGTCCGTGCGGATGCTCGCTCGCGGACTGTAACTTCATCAGATCAACGACGTTGATTACCCGGATTTTCAGTTCGGGCAGATGCTGGCGAAGGATGGAAACGGCAGCCAGGATCTCCAGCGTAGGCGTGTCCCCGCAGCAGGCCATCACAACGTCCGGCTCGGCGTCCTGGTCATTGCTGGCCCACTGCCAGATGCCAATCCCTTCCGTGCAGTGCACGACCGCGGCGTCCATGGTCAGCCATTGAGGCAGTGCGTGTTTCCCCGCAACTACCACGTTGACGTAGTGCCGGGTCCGCAGGCAATGGTCGAAGACCGACAGCAGGCAGTTGGCGTCGGGCGGCAAATAGACCCGCACGATATCGGCCTTCTTGTTGATCACGTGGTCCAGGAAGCCGGGGTCCTGGTGCGTGAAGCCATTATGGTCCTGCTGCCAGACGTGGGATGCCAGCAGATAGTTCAGCGACGCGATCTTGCGGCGCCAGGGAAGTTCGGAAGTTACCTTCAACCACTTGGCGTGCTGGCTGAACATCGAGTCGACGATGCGAATGAAGGCCTCATAGCTGTTGAACAGCCCGTGCCGCCCGGTCAACAGGTATCCTTCCAGCCAACCCTGACACTGGTGCTCGCTGAGCTGCGAGTCAACCACTTGTCCGGCGGGCGCGAGGAACTCGTCGTTTTCTTCTTCCCGGCCCTCCCACTGGCGGCTGGTGACTTCAAACACCGCGCCCAGGAGGTTCGAGAGCGTCTCGTCGGGGCCGAAGATGCGGAAATTATGCTGCTCCTGATTCAGCTTTGCCACGTCGCGTAGGAAGTTGCCCAGAACCATCGTGTCCCCGGCGTCAATGGCGCCGGGCGCGGGCACAGCCACCGCGTGGGCGTGAAAGTCCGGCATGCGCAGGTCGCGCAGCAGAAGCCCTCCGTTGGTGTGGGGATTGGCTCCCATCCGGCGGTCGCCCTTGGGCGCAAGCTCCGCCAGTTCGGGGATGAGCCGGCCATCCGCGTCGAACAGTTCTTCCGCCTTATAGCTCTTCATCCAGCTTTCAAGCTGCTTGACATGATCCGGATGCTCGCTGTCGACCAGGAGCGGCACCTGGTGCGCCCGGAACGTGCCCTCGCATTGCAGCCCGTCGACAACTTTCGGCCCCGTCCAGCCCTTGGGCGACCTCAGCACGATCACGGGCCAGCGCGGCCGGGTGGCGTCGTTCTTGTTCCGTGCATTGGTTTGGATCCGCCGGATGTCTTCGATGGCCTTTTCAAGGGTGGCCGCCATGAGCTGGTGCATCGCCTCCGGCTCATCGCCTTCCACGAAGTAGGGCGTCCAGCCGCAGCCGCGCAGGAATTGTTCCAGCTCCTCATGCTCGATGCGGGCGAGCAATGTCGGGTTGCTGATCTTGTAGCCGTTGAGGTGCAGGATCGGCAGAACGGCCCCATCGGAAATCGGGTTGAGGAACTTATTGGAATGCCACGCGGTCGCCAGCGGTCCGGTTTCGGCTTCGCCATCGCCTATCACGCAGGCGACGATCAGGTCCGGGTTGTCGAAAGCGGCCCCGAAGGCATGGCTCAGCGAGTACCCCAGCTCGCCGCCCTCGTGAATCGAGCCGGGCGTGGTCGGCGCGACATGGCTGGAAATCCCGCCGGGGAACGAAAACTGCATGAACAGCTTTTTGAGCCCGGCCTCATCCTGCGTGATGTTGGGATATACCTCGCTGTAAGTGCCTTCGAGGTATGTATTGCCCACCAGCGCCGGCCCGCCGTGACCGGGGCCGGCTATGTAGAACATATCCAGGTCGTACTTCTTGATGACCCGGTTCAAATGCACATAGATAAAGTTCTGGCCCGGCGTCGTGCCCCAGTGCCCGACCACCAGCGGCTTCACGTGCGACAGCTTGAGCGGCCGTTTCAGCAGCGGATTGTCGTAGAGATAAATCTGTCCAACCGAGAGATAGTTCGCGGCGCGCCAATAGGCGTTCATCTTTCGAAGCAGATCGGGGGAGAGCGGGCCTTTCGCAGTGAGTGGTTGCAGCTCGTGGTCATGAGTCTTGAGGTCGGGTTCCATTACATCGATTGACATCATTCACTCCTGTAGGTAGGCGCTAACGTGAATTCGCCGTAGGGGTTGGTTGAATCGTGCGCTTGCCCCATCCAAGGGACAGGTTGTTCGTCATCACGAAGACAAGGATCAGGGCGACCATCAACATCGCCGCCACCCACACTCGCCAGTCTCGATGTGCGTGCCGCCAAAAGTGGTGACGCGGGTGAGCGTGATCGTGCGGCTTGGCGCCTTCGCTCTCAACATTGTGCTTATGTCCGCTCATGCCCTTTCCTTCCCTGAACTTAGCGGTCGGCCGCGCCGGAGAGACGCCTATCAGCGTACGGAAAATGCCGGGCACAGCGTCCAACGCAACGCCTTGGTCACGTCTGCTAACGATTTTGCCTGCAACAATCCGGCGACCGATCCCAACACGATCCAGCCGATTACGCTCATCAACATGGTGCATCTCCTTTGCAAACGACAATTCGATGAAACAAAAAAAGCCGACGCAACCGAACACACGTGGTGTTCGATTGCGTCGGCTTACTCAGTAACGGGTCTCCCGGCCGGCGGCCGGACTACCCTTTATTTAGTCATCCGAGGATTTCAATTATCTGGAGCGAGCCGATGTCTTCCGCGCCTCCGCTCAAGTCACATCTTAGGCCGGCCAGCCGTCAAGGCAAGCAAAATGTCGGAAGATTTACTGCCAGCTACATTAGCCCGTCAGTGTTTTAGCTCGGTATGGCATTGTAGGGTATCTTCATCATGCGTTCGTACATCTGACTTGTCACACGGAAGCACTCGCAGGAGGCCTCCTCGAGCCCTGCCCGGTCGAGGATCGTGAGTTCACCCCTGTGGTACTTGATCAGGTTCGCCTGCTGGAGGATGCGGGCCGTCAGGTTCACGCTCTGGCGGCGGACGCCGAGCAGGTCGCTGAGGAACTCCTGGGTCAGGGCAAAATGGTCCTGGCCCTTGCGGTGGGCAGTCTCCAGAAGCCACCGGCACATCCGTTCCTCAATGGTATGGTGCTGGATGCATGCTCCGTTCTGAGCGCCGCGCTGGATCAACACAAATGCATACCTCAATAATAACTGCGACAGGGCATGGCTTTCTGCCAGTGCCCGCCTGAAAGCCGCTGCCGACATTCGGAACATGTCCCCCTGCACCTGCACGTTGACGCGGTAGGGGTTGGCTAGCGGGTCGGCGAGCAGGTAGAGCCCGTCCATCCCCTCGTTGCCGATGGTGGAGGCCTCGATCATCGAGCCGTCCTCGAGGACGACCATCGACGAGAGCACGCCGGAAACGGGGAAGTGGACCCACTTCGGCTCTTTGTCGGGGAAGGCCACGATGTCCCCAACTTCGGGGGAGACTTTCTGCATCAACCCGACGATCCGCTGGAAATCCAGCTCGGGGAGCCGCTCCAGAATCTTGTTGCCGAGACGGTCGGACATCGTCATTCGCATTGCTCCAATGCGCAGTCACCAGTTTCGCGTGGAGGGACAGCCTCCTGCCCCTAAACCGTAGCAATTTAATCGTATTGGTTCTGTCCGCTACCGGACAGACGGCCTATTTTCAATAGGTAAGATCTCAGTGTTTCCAGAAGTACCGGCGAAAGAGCGAAGATAAGGACATGATCCGGAAACGCCGCATGCCACGGATGTTACGCATTAGCCGAAAGGACAAACCGATGAATCCACTGCTCGCCCAACTCACACACCGACCGTTCCCTGAGGTCGCGGAAATTATTCGTATCGGCGCGGATCAGATCACGCGGGAGTGGGACGCAGCCGTTCGACAGGCCATGCCTCAGATGCGGCATCTTACATACGATGAACTGAAAGACTCAACGCCCCAAATCCTGAAGGCCATCGCCCACGCTCTGGCGTCGGACGATCCCGGTGTGATTCGCGACCTGGTAAAATGTGCACCGTCGCAGGGGCTTTCCCGCTTCAGGCTCAACTTCGACGTGGTCGAAGTCATGCAGGAAGACCGTCTGCTGCGGGCCATCGTCGTGCAGCACGTGGAGGCCCGGCTGGGCCGGCGGATGGAGATTCCGGAATCGGCGGCCCTGCACGCCGCCATCGACGTCATGCTCCAGCGATCGGTGATCGCGCTCGTCGACGAGCAAAAGCTTCAACTCCGGGCTGCCGCCGAAACCGAGTTGAAATTCCTTTCGTTTCTCTCTCACGACCTGAACAATAACCTCAACAGTGTTACCATGTCGCTGTACGCGCTGGGTCTGAATCTAAAGGAAATCGGAGGCTTTGCCGGGGCGGAATTGTCGCTCTGGCTCGCCCAGGAATCCATTTTTGAAACCGTCGCGGGCATGCGTAGGATGCTCGACCACGAGCGGCTCCGCAAGTTGGGCGATAAGCCCAGGTTGTCTCCGGTGGATCTGCACGCGGCGGCCACGAAGGTCGTGGCACAGTTCTCGAGGGAGGCCGACGCAAAGGGGGCGAAACTCACCGTCGAGATGCGGCCCGGGACGGTCGTGGAGTCAGATGCCGATCTGCTCGCGCTGGTGCTGCAGAACCTCGTCGGCAACGGTGTGAAATACAGCAGCGGCGGCGCTGTCCGCGTTGGCTTCAGCGGCGGAGCCAACGCTGATCGTCCAGTCGTTTGGGTATCGGACGAGGGGTCGGGAATCGCACCAGAGGAAATCAAGCATGTTTTTGAGATGTACAAGAGAGGCGCAGTCCACGGCCAGCAAGGCTTGGGCCTGGGTCTGGCGATTGCCTCACAAGCGGCGAAGTTGCTCGGGGCCAGACTAACCGTCGAGTCGCGCGTCGGGGTGGGGTCGACATTCCGCCTGGCGCTGCCGGAGAATGGCCAACCTCAAATCAAAACCTCAATACGGGCTCTGGTACCAGCCTGATTGCCGAAGCGACTATGCGACTTTCTGGCGGGCTAATCAACCTCAACCTCGACGTTGTGCTCCCGGCGGTCGTCAATCATGCGTAGCAATCCATCCGGCTGGTGCACCCCGTCCACCGTCAGGCGTTTGACGAGCTTCCCGCCGCCGGCATTCTGGAAGATGATGTGGTAGAGGGTTTCGCGGTAACGGTAGTGGACCTTGAAGGTTTTCCACTCTGCCGGTAGGCACGGGGCAAAGCGCAGCCGGTCGGTTTCCAGGTGGATCCCGAGGAGCGATTCGGTAATCAGGCGGTACATCCACCCGGCAGAGCCGGTATACCAGGTCCACCCGCCGCGGCCGGCGTGCTGCGGGTTGGCGTATACGTCGGCGGCGACGACATAGGGTTCGACCTTGTATTTGCGGATGGCCGCTTCATCGTCGCCGTGGCGTATCGGGTTGATGAGATGGAACAGCTCCCAGGCGCGTGCGGCATCGCCGGCGGCGGCGAACGCCATGACGGTCCAGATTGCGGCGTGTGTGTACTGACCGCCGTTCTCACGCACCCCCGGCACATATCCCTTCACATACCCGGGATTGAGGTCCGATTTGTCGAACGGCGGGTCGAACAACTGGATGATCCCGATGTCGCGCTTCACAAGCTGACTGTCGACAGCCGCCATGGCCCGGCGCGAGCGGTCCGGTTCACCGGCTTGGGAGAGCACGGACCAACTCTGTGGGATCGAGTCGATCCGGCATTCGGGGTTGGATGCCGAGCCGAGCGGCTCGCCACTGTCGAACCAGGCACGCCGATACCATTCGCCGTCCCAGGCGTGCTCTTCTATGTTCTGGCGGAGCTTTGTTGCCTCTGAAGTGCACAACGTCGCAACGGGTTCATCCTGGCGGCGTGTTGCCAGCTCCGAGAACTGCATGAGGACGTCGTATAGAAAGAAGGCCAGCCAGACGCTTTCACCTTTACCGTGTTCGCCCACGAGATTCATTCCGTCGTTCCAGTCGCCGCCTCCCATCAACGGCAACCCGTGACTGCCGAAGCGAAGGCCATGCCTGATGGCGCGGACACAATGATCGTAAATCGTAACAGACTCTTCGGATCGGCCCGGGAGGTCGTAGTAAGCGTCTTCCTCGGGCTTCAGGGGCCTGCCCTCAAGGAACTTGACCTTTTCGTCGAGCACGCCGGTGTCGCCAAGCGCTGTTACATAGCGGCAGACGGCAAATGGGAGCCAGAGAAAATCGTCCGAGATCGTAGTGCGCACCCCGCGGCCCAGGACCGGGTGCCACCAGTGCTGAACGTCCCCTTCGTGGAATTGGCGGGAGGCGCAACGTAGGATCTGCTCCCGCAGCACCGTAGGCTGCGCATGCACGAGCGACATGACGTCCTGGAGCTGGTCGCGGAAACCGAAGGCCCCGCCGGATTGATAAAACCCGCTGCGGCCCCAGACGCGACAAGCGAGCACCTGGTACAACAGCCAGCCATTTGCCAGGAAGTTGACCGAGGCATCGGGAGTTTCAACATGTAGAATGCCCAGCGTCCTGCCCCAGAACCCCCAGACGGCTTCCAGCGCTCCGCGAGCGGGCCCCGTTCCGCGGAAGCGATTGACCAGGTTGCGGGTGTCCGCCAAATCCCGGCCCGACCCGAAGGTGAAGGCGATCTCGCGCTCCTGCCCATCCGCCAGGTCGATAGGCACTTGCATTGCCGCACACGGATCGATCCCCGCGCCGACCCGTCCTGACAGGCGAGCACGCCAGAGGGAGGCGGGGTCGACGACGCTCCCGTTGCGGCCCAGGAACTCGCCGCGGTCGCCGGTCACCGTCCGCTTTGACTCGCTGCAGTCCAGAAAGGCGACGCGTTCGGCAAACTCGGTGTTGTAGGGGTTGCGCGCCAGAAGCGCCCCGGTCTTCGGATCGACCTCCATAACAATATATGGCGAGTGTGCTTCCCGCCGATCGCCGAGGACCAGCTCAAAGAATGCGGAGACCGACAGACGCCGCGGCCTTCCCGAAGTGTTGCGGAGCTTGATAACGATGAACTTCACCGGCGCGTCGGTCGCGACATACATACGCGTTTCCGTCGAGATGCCGTCATCGGCGTATTCGAAAACGCTGTAGCCAAAGCCATGCCGGGTTGTGTACGGCATCGGCCCGCGCGCCGGGAGGGGCGAAGGGGACCAGAAGCGGCCGGTTTCTTCGTCCCGAACATAAAAGGCTTCGCCGCCAAAGTCACTAATGGCGTCGTTGTTCCATGGGGTCAGCCGGTTTGTTTGCGCGTTTTCGCACCAGGTGTACGCGCCGCCGCTTTCGCTGACGACGGTCCCGAACCACGGATTGGCCAGTACATTCACCCAGGGCGCGGGCGTTTGCGATTGGGGCGTCGTGATAATGACGTATTCCCGTCCATCGTGCGTGAATCCGCCAATTCCGTTGAACGCAACCAGATCATGGGCCGGCGGCTTCACTGCCGGCTGTCTCTCTGCCGTGCGGACGCGGATGGGGTGGAACGCGGGTACCGGCACTTCCGAACCGGTGCGCCGCTCCATTTGCTCTGCCAGCGTGCCGGCAGAGTCGCTGATGATGACTCGGGCAACCGTCTGCATGAGGACTTTGTCTTCATCGGAAATGAGTTCGAGACGTCGAATGAAGACGCCGCCGGGCTTGTCGAGCAAGCTCGCCTCCCCCTGTGAGGCAATCGCTTCGGTAATCTGGTCATGAAGCGCCTGCCGGTAGCCGGACTGATCTTCATTCCAGATCACCAGGTCGACCGCCAGCCCATGGCCGCGCCAGTAGGCATGGGCCTGTGCGAGCCTGCGAACCATGTGTACCTGTGCCTGGTCTGCGATTCGCAACAACACGATCGGCAGGTCCCCGGAAATGCCATAAGCCCAAAGGCCGGATTGCCCCCGCCGATTGCGCGCGATCACGCTGGCGTTCGATCGTAGCAACGGGTTGGCGTAGAGGATGCTGCTGGCAAGTCGTCCGTAGAGTTGGGTGTCGGCCTCGGCGGCGTCGAGCTGCCGCAGCATGACCTGGCTTTGAGTCCAGGCGAGCTCGAACACCCGGGCAGCCAGATGGCGGTCGTGGTACTTTTCCACAAGCGCCAGCGCCGCATCGTGTGTCTCGGCGACACCGGTGACCAGGTGCACTCGCACTGTCTCGTCCGGGCCGATGACGACGGTATTGCGTATGGCGACGATCGGATCGAGCACCGCCCCTTGGCTGTCGGTCAGCGAAGCTCGATGCATGGCCGCCGGGTCCGCCAAATTTCGCCCCCGGCCGATGAATTCGTTTCTGGAAGTCTCGTAAGACGGAGCGGCGATCGCCGCGCCGTAAACGGTCATCAGGTGCAGCATCCAGGGCGGCTTTTCTGCGGCGCCGCGCGGGCGGCGGGTGCAGAGGATCGCCTGCCGGTCACGAATGAGCTGCGTTTGAACGAACAGATTACCGAAGGCGGGGTTTGTCGCGTCTGCCGCCGGATGGGCCAGCACCACTTCGGCGTAGCTGGTTAACTCAATCGTACGCGGAGCGCTCCCACGGTTGGTGAGGGTGATGCGGCGCAGCTCGATATCGTCCTCGGGTGAAACGCTGATCTCCAGATGCGACTCCAGTCCTCTGTCGAGACGCCGGAACTCCGCCCGGCCCTGTGAGTAGATCACCTCGTAGGAGGCAGGCAGCCGGGTCGTTGGTTGCTGCGCCACGGACCAGAACTTCCCACTCTTGACATCGCGGAGGTAGCAGAACGTGCCCCAGCAATCGCGCGTGGAATCCTCACGCCAGCGCGTAACGGCCAGGTCACGCCATCGGCTGTAACCGCCGCCCGCCGCGGTGACGGCAACGTGGTACCGCCCATTGGAGAGAAGGTGTACCTCGGGAACGGCCGTCCGGGCGGTGGTGAAGACGCGGAAATTTGAGCCGGCTTCCGTCGATGCACCCGGGGCATGGGAAACTTCGCCGGGGTGCGGGAAGACCGAAGGCGCCTTCGGGACCCTTTCCTGCAACAGTAGGTCCGTGGCCTGGAACGCGGGATCGGATTCGAAACGCCGCTGCATCGGCCGGGAGTGCAGCAGATACACCAGGGAAAGGAACGCCATTCCCTGATGGTGCGCCATGTAAGACTGCACCGTGGCGCTATCCTGCCCTCGCCGCAACCGCGACGGCGAGTAATCCACCGCCTCATAGAACCCGTATTCGCCAAGACGGCCCTCCCGAGCCAATCGGCGGAGGTTTGCGCAGGCCGGTTCGGGGTCCACCATCAGCGCCATGGCGCTCGCATACGGCGCGACTACCAGGTCGTTGGCCAACCCCCGCTTGAATCCCAGCCCGGGAACGCCGAATGCCTGGTACTGATAGTTGCCCTGTGCATCGGTCTTGGTATACCCGGACTCCGAGAGCCCCCATGGGATACTCCGCTCTCGACCGTAGTCGATTTGCCGGGCCACCACGGCATGGTAGGTCTCATCCAGCAGGGTGTGGTCATAGGTTGGCATGACCAGCAGCGGCATGAGGTATTCGAACATCGAGCCGCTCCAGGAGAGCAGTGCCGCTCCTCCGCCGGTGTTGGTCAATGATCGGCCCAGGCTGAACCAGTGTTCCGCCGGGAGTTTCTCCTGGGCGATGGCGACGAAGCTGGCCAGTCGCGCTTCCGAGGCAAGCAGGTCGTAGAAGCCGCCGTCGAGGCGGTGATCGGCGACGTTATACCCGATGCTCAGGAGGTGACGGTCCTTGTCGTAGAGGAACGCGTAGTCGATGTCGGCGAGCTCGCGGCAACGAACAGCGAGCTGACGCAACTCCGAGATGCGCTTCGCGGCAGACTCTGATGCCGCTGTTACCGCGGCACGCAACGATTCGAACCCTTCCTTTGGTCCCGCCACCCCAATCGCCGCATCGATCGCGGGAAGCAACGTCGATTCCAGTTGGGCCACGTCGCTGATGGTTGGCACAGCCTGCAACCGTTGCAAGGCATTCCTCAGTTCACCAAACGCGGCCTGTTGGATGTGCTCTGCCGCCTCTAGCCACGGAGCGAGTTGATTCAACTCTTCGCTGGCCAGGCGGCATTGACGCTCGACGGCCTCGGCCCACCACTTCAACTCGTCGTCGGCTTCAGGCCCGATCGCGGCGGCCAGGCCCCTGCACGCCGACACTACCCGCTTCAGGAGCAGCGCGGAACCCGGCAAGTCGCCGGGGGGCAATCGCAGTTCATTTCGCAATCGTTCCAAGGGGACAACCAGTTTAATTCCGGTGGCAGCAGAAGGCCCATGCGCGGCCTGAAGGAACATGTCGAGCGTTGCGGCGATTCCCGTGAAGACAACGGGACGGAAGACTTTCTCGACCGCCAGTTCGTCCAGGCCCGCGGCAAGAGTGAGCAGATGTCCGGCCAGGTTCCCGCTATCAACGGTCGAGATGTACAGAGGACGCAGGGGTTCGAGCGTCCGCGTGTCGTACCAGTTGTAGAAGTGCCCCCGATAGCGTTGGAGTTTGTCCAATGTTGCAAGCGTGAGCGTCGTTCGCTCGATGACGTCCATAACGGTAACGTAGCCGAAGTCGTAAGCGGCCAGGTTCGCCAGAAGCAACATGCCCACGTTGGTGGGTGAAGTTCGATGCGCGACGCCTTGCGGCGGGTCCTCTTGAAAGTTGTCCGGAGGAAGGTAATTCTCCGCCGGCCCGGCAAACGTCTCAAAAAACCGCCAGGTGCGCCGGGAAACGGTCTGGAGGAACGCAACATCATCCGCAGTCAGGCGGGGCCGGGGAAGTTTAGAGGGCCGGCTCAGCCAGAATGCGATCGCCGGCGCGAGGAACCACAGCCCAATCACAGGCGCAGCCGGCGCCAGGGCATTGGGGCGACAGAAGGCCAGGGCCAGGATTGCCGAAGTACCCACCAGCGGAAGCACCCACATCGCGAAGTAGAAACCGGTGATGTTAGTGAGTGCGGCGCGCTGCGCTTCGTAAGCGGTGCGCCACTGTAACAGCCCGCGGCCGGTGAGCAGCAATCGCACTGTTGTGGAGATCATCGCCTTCACGTTCAACAGGGCGTCGTACGGCAAGCATGCCAGCGCAAATCCCTGTTGCAGCACCTGCCGCCAGATCGAGCCCGCGACCAGCCGTGCGTGATGAATGAAGGGGAGGTCCCGGGGCCGGCGGGTCAGTTCAACAGCACCATTGAGGATCGCGGGAAACAGCAGAAGCGTGATGACGACAAGCGTGTAAAACAGCGCTCCGCCGGGCAGGAACCAACCGAAGACCAACAGCGCGAGCAGTGCCCCGGGTACGAGGCTGCGACGAACATTGTCCAGGATCTTCCATCGCGACAGTCCCGAGATCGGGTTCTTCACGCGGTGAGCATCGGGCCCCGGGACGCGTGGGAGCACCCACGGAGCGATCTGCCAATCCCCGCGGACCCAACGGTAGCGACGGCTGACATCGGCGGGGTACGATGACGGGTATTCTTCGAACAGCAGTATATCGCTCACCAGACCCGATCGAGCGTAGCCGCCTTCGAGCAGGTCGTGGCTGAGAATGCGGTTCTCCGGCAGGCGCCCGCCGGTCGCCTTCTGGAAGACGTCCAGATCGTAAATCCCCTTCCCTATGAACGACCCTTCCTGGAAGACGTCCTGGTAGACGTCGGAAACCGCTTGGGTGTAGGGGTCGATGCCCGGCTCGCCGGCGAAGAGCCGCGCGAATTGCGAGCGGTTTGCGCTGGGCATGCTGATGCCCACGCGTGGCTGCAGGATGCCGTATCCCTCAGTTACGCGACCAAGCTTCTCGTCATAGTGCGGGCGGTTCAGGGGATGGGCCATGGTGCCAATGAGTTGCCATGCTGAATCCCGTGGCAGTTGCGTGTCACTGTCGAGCGTGATCACATAGCGGATACCTTTCAGGCAATCGGTTGGGCCGACAATCGTGTCGAATCGGCCCGTCTCCCCGCGCAAAGCGGCGTTGAAGTCTTCCAGTTTGCCGCGCTTTCGCTCCCAGCCCATCCACACATTCTCTTTCGAATTCCAACGCCGCGCTCGATGGAACAGGTAGAAGCGGCCAAACTCGTTTTGTCCTGATTCCCCGGCTGACCCGTTAGCGCCGTCAACCTTCTTCTGAGCCCCACCCCGGTACTTTACGTTGAGGGCCTCTATTCCATGCCTCACGTTTTGGAGCGAGGCCTCGTCTTTAGCCATTTTCTCCTGCGGGGCATCGGGGAAATCGGTGACGAGGGCAAAGCAAAGGTTCTTGTCCCGATTGGCGAGATAGCGCACTTCCAGCGCTTCCACTATATCGATGATCTCCTGGCCGTCGGTGATCATTGTGGGCACCGCCACGATCGTCTGGCACTCGAGGGGGATCCCTTTTGAGAAATCCAGCCGAGGCAGGATTCGCGGGGATACCAGCAACATCGTCGCCCAATTAACCACGGCCACGGCCAGTTTGCTCGAACAAAGCAACAGGAGCACGCCAAGCACGCCGAGGGCCCAGTTGCCGACTCCGTGTCGCGCGGCCCACAGGACGACGGCGGCCGTCATCACCGCCACGATTAGGAAGATCGAACCGATATAGATCGACAGAGGGAACCGCCGACCGAACTGACGCAGCAATCGGCCGGTGGCAAATCGCAGTTGCGCCCACTGCTCAAGGGCCTGACGGCCCTTTCCCACAAGGAAGTAACCGACGTGAGCCGTGCGGTCCTCGCAGGGGGCCCCATTCGCATTGCTGACAGAGCCGTGGGTGAGGTTATTCCGTGCCAGTTGCACGGCTTGTCGCGCCACCTCGTTTTCCGTCCGGCTGCCGTGCTTGGCGATCTCCTCGACGGCGTGCCGGTACCGATCGCGCGTTATGAAATCCATCAGGGGATAAACACCGGCCGGGTCGGTGCGGAGGACATGATCCACGCCGCTCATGGCTTCCACAAAGTCGCGCCAGTTCATCGCGCCCAGGAAGCGGAGGCTCGCGATGCCGTTGCCGATCGAGACCTGGTCCGCCGCCTGGATTTGGCTCGCCTGCTGGAAAATGGTTTCGATCGTCTGGCCCTGTTCGGCGACCCGTTGTTCCAGCCACGTCATCGGGAAGCTCAGGGCCGCCCCCTGGCCCTGTGCACGACTGGCAAATTCAGTGACGAAGGCTGTCGAGAGAGGCGGGTTCTCCTTCACCATCTCCGCCAGGACCAGCACTACCTCGGCCGGTGCTTTGGCTGCGACTTCCCGCATGCGATCGATCCAATGGGCCGCTCGCTCGCGGTCGCGCCGCCCGGCAGCCACCCGCCCGACCACGCGCCGTATGTTCTCCAGCAATGCGAGCCGCAGCATGATGGGGATGGCCCAAAGCTCGCCAAGCCGAAGAGTCGTGACCGACTGGTATGACGCGACAAACGCGCGGAGGCTCTCGGCGTCGACCCGGCCGTCGACGTGGGCGATCAGTTCCAATGCAATGACGTACGCGCGAGGTTCGCCCGCGCCAGAGCCAGCGCTCAGCCGCGGCAATTCCCGGCTGTAGCCGCGGGGCAGGTCCCGGCGCGCGATGCGGAATTGCTCTTCGATGAGGTGGTAGTTGTCGAGGAACCACTCCGCCGCCGGTGTAATGCGTCGGCCTCGGTTCAGGGCGTCGGTCACCACGCCGTAGGCTTCGCTCAGCACTTCCTCGTTCGCCGAAAGACGGCTCAGGAGGCGATCCGAATCGGGACTGCTGCGGGCGGAAGACACCTCGTGTCCAGTGGCCAGGGCCCTGGCATGGCGATCCAGTTGATCGACGCTGTACAACTCATCGCGGATCGGCTGATCGTCCGGCAAGGATGCCGGCGCTCGCTTCCCGTCCGGCGAAGGGTAGGCCCTTCTGAAGGATCTGCGTCTCAGGGCAAGTGTGGGAAGGTTAAGGAACACTCAGATATCTCCATTTTCACTCAGCCGCGGATCTCGTCGCGTCGCTCATTTTGCAAAAAAAAGCCGACGCAACGGAACACCAGCGGCGTTCGGTCGCGTCGGCTTACTCATTAACGGGTCTTCCGACCGTTGGCCGGACTACCCCTTATCTAGTCATCCGAGGACTTCGATTTTCGGGCGGCAGCAGGCGTTAGCTGAGACTTCCGCGCATCAGATGGTATGCCTCCGAACCGGCAAGACAAGGAGATTGCCGGAATCGTTGATTCCAGAAATCCGGCTCGGGAAGCCGCTCCAGTATCTTGTTGCCGAGGCGGTCCGACGTCGTCATTCGCATCGCTCCAAGCTCAGTCACCAATTCCCGCTGGCGCTTCGATAGTCGGCCACATCCAAGGCCGCCTTCTTGGGGTCCGACACCTTCCAAAATAGCACGGCATCGACGTCCGCCTGCACCGTGTCCTTGGTGAGCGTCTTCTCCGCCTTGAATCGTGCGAAAGCGCTCGCTGGGCGCTCTGATTTCGATCACATCGAATGCAAGCATCGCCGCAGATCCAACCATAAATTTAGTAATGACAACGTCTTAACCTCATGATATTTCGGGCTCTTCCGATTCATTCGACGATTCTTTGTCAGTCAGGGAAATAATCCATTGGATTTCCGAAAAACCTGATAGACTTCTTGCACACCGATCCTGGCCGGCCGGGACCGCTGAAAGGACCCATGTCGATTTCGCGAAGGAACATTCTCAGGATGGGCACTGCCTTGGCCGTCCCGCTCATGGGGAGCATTTCTCAGGCATCGGTTGGCCGGCGAAT
>Ga0182024_10015204_pt1 | contig 14776 bp, 13 predicted proteins | sample P32metaG_FD_120480 | JGI IMG/M metagenome (GOLD analysis project Ga0182024, IMG submission 120480) | Permafrost microbial communities from Stordalen Mire, Sweden - P3-2 metaG (Illumina Assembly) | ecosystem: Environmental > Terrestrial > Soil > Wetlands > Permafrost | place: Sweden: Stordalen... | reverse complement strand
GACTTGGCCACCCTTCGTCGCCACCGTGGAGGTGTTGCCGTCGTTCGAAGAGATCTGTCCGCCCTTCGTCGCCACCGTGGACGTATTGCCGTTGTCCGCGCTGACGGTCGTCGTGGGGGTGATCGTCGTCGTGTTGTTGCTGTCGGCGGTGACGTTCTTGGTTACGGTCGTCGTGGGGGTGATGGTCGTCGTCTTGGTGACCGACGTGGTGTTGTCGGAGCCCTTCGTGACCGACGTGGTGTTGTCGGAGCCCTTCGTGATCGACGTGTTGTTGGCGGAGTCCGCCGTGATTTCCGTGGGGTTGTTCTGGGCTTGGTTGCCCATCAGGTTCCCACCCAGCTGAGGGCTGAACTGCGCCATCGAGGCGCCCGCCAGCGCCAGACCCAAGGCCAGGGCCGTACCGCTCAAAAGAATATTTCGCATGAAAATTACCTCACGTGTTTGTTGCACGGAGGAGGACCCCCCCTCCCGACGGCCTGAGCCTGTGGATAACCTACCCCATCCCGGCGGCCTTGTTAAGAGGAATTTAACAGAATCGCTTAGGCGGCCCGTCGAAAGCTTGACAATGGCGGTTGTTGGCCCGCCATAGCCAGGCGTTCGAAGCAGCTACCAATCAGCCCGCACAATAGATTCCCATCTATTCGAGAGAACTCCGCGGGACCGGCGGACGGCCCCCTGGAAGATCGTCCTGCGCTGAACACGCATAAGACTGATCGCGGACGACGCGCATGGCGAAGCTCGGGCTGCGGGAACAGATCGACCATCAACCGTGCTTGCCGTCCGCCAGCTCGATGAGGTAACGGCCATAGGCGGTCTGGCCGAGGCAAGCGGCTTGAGCCCGCAGGCCGGCGGCGTCCAGAAAGCCCAATCGGAAGCCGATCTCTTCGGGACATCCCACCTGCAGGCTCTGCCGGTCCTGCATCACCTGCACGAACTGCGAGGCCTGGAGCAGCGAAGCGGGCAGGCCGGCGTCGAACCAGGCGCAGCCGCGGCCCAGCTGCTCGACGCGCAGGTCGCCCAGTTCGAGATAGGCGCGGTTGAGGTCGGTGATCTCCAGTTCGCCGCGCGCCGACGGCCTCAGGGCCGTTGCGAGTTCACAGACCCGCCGGTCGTAGAAATAGAGGCCTATCACCGCCCAGTCGGACCTGGGCGCCGCCGGTTTCTCCTCGATGGAGAGCACGGCGCCATGGTCGTCGAATTCGACCACGCCGTAGCGCTCCGGGTCGGTCACGCGATAGCCGAACACCGTCGCCTCCCCCTCCCGCGCGCGCCGGGCCGCCGCCGCCAGGGCGTCGCTGACGCGGTCCCCGAAGACGATGTTGTCGCCCAGAGCCAGGGCGCAGGCTTCGCCCGCGATCCACTCGGCCGCGATGTGGAAAGCCTGGGCTATGCCTTCGGGTCTTGGCTGCGCCGCATAGGAAAGACGCACGCCGAACTGCGCGCCGTCGGCCAACAGACGCTTGAACATGGGCAGGTCATGGGGGGTCGAGATCACCAGGATGTCGCGGATGCCCGCCAGCATCAGGGTGCCCAGCGGATAATAGATCATCGGCTTGTCGTAGATCGGCAGCAACTGCTTGCTCGCGGCCAACGTCATCGGATGCAGCCGCGTCCCCGATCCGCCGGCCAGGAGTATGCCCTTCATTTCATCTGAACTTCAGCGGGCCGCGGCGGCGGCGGTCCCCAGGCGCCGGCCCGAATAGGATCGGTCGCGAATGGCCCGCCACCAGGGCTCGTGATCCAGATACCAGGCCAGGGTCTCTTCCAGGCCGGTTTCGAAGGGGCGACGGGCCTTCCAGCCCAAGGCCCGCTCGGCGCGCGACGGATCCATGGCGTAGCGGAAGTCGTGCCCCGGACGGTCCTCGACAAAGCTGATCAGCCGGCGCCGCGGACCCGCCGGATCCGGTCGCAGGCGGTCGAGGATGTCGCAGATCGCTTCGGCCACCCGCAGATTGGTGCGCTCCTGCCGGGCCCCCAGGCAGTAGGTCTCGCCCGGCCGGCCGCGCTCGAGGGCGAGGCAAAGGGCCTCGGCGTGGTCGTCGACGTGGATCCAGTCGCGCACGTTGGAGCCGTCGCCGTAGAGAGGCAGCGGCAAACCCTGGAGGGCGTTCAGGCCGGAAAGGGGGATGAGCTTTTCGGGGAACTGCCATGGACCATAGTTGTTGGTGGTGTTGGTGACGAAGCTCGGCAGTCCGTAGGTGTGTCGCCAGGCCCGCACGAGATGGTCCGAAGAGGCCTTGGAAGCGGCGTAGGGGCTGCGCGGATCGTAGGGGGTCCGCTCGTCGAAGGCCGGATCGCTGGCCCCGAGGGCGCCGAACACCTCGTCGGTGGAGACCTGGTGAAAGCGAAAGGCGTCCCTGCCGCGCGCATCGAGGCGCTCCCAATGCCCGCGCGCCGCCTCGAGCAGCACCTGCGTGCCGACGACGTTGGTGCGCACGAATTGCGCCGGCCCGTCGATGGAACGGTCCACGTGGCTTTCGGCGGCCAGGTGCATGACCCGGTCCGGACGCCAGCGCGCGAAGACCGACCGCATCGCTTCGGTATCGCAAATGTCCGCGCGCACGTGCGCGTGGCGGGCGTGATCCTTCCAATCGCCGAGGCTTTCGGGGCTGGCGGCGTAGGTGACCTTGTCGAGGTTGACAACGGTGTCGTCGGTGGTCGCCAACAGCCGGCGCACCACCGCCGAGCCGATGAACCCCAGGCCGCCCGAAACCAGAGTGATCACTGAGAGTCCCCTCCACGGTTCGCTCTAACCGCCGCCGCAGCGCCGTGCAATGCGGGGCGGCGGCCCGCGAGGTTACGATGGATATCGGCGTGCGCCTTCCCTAAGAATCGCCAGCGAGAGGGGCGAGCGGCCGGGTGGCGAGGCGCGCGGAGCGATGATAGAGCATCGCCGGTGATCCGCCGGAGTGACATGATGTTGGCAACCGTCACCCTCGCGTCGGACGCTACGACGCAGGATTGCGCCAGGGCGGTCCGGGCAGCTTGGCCCCTGCACCGCGTGGTACATCTCGCGGGCGTCCGCCCCGGAGAGGATCTTCGGGACTACTATGGCCGCTTCTTCGATCTCGTCGGACGCCCGGTTCCCCTTGGCGAGGACGCGAGCTTGGGCGATCGCGACCATCAGCGGTCAGGCGAGATATGGATGGAAGTCCGATATGATCCGGACATCCCCGACGCCTATCGCCATTCAGCGAACGCTCAGCCGCTCCATACCGACGGCTCCTACATTCCCGACTTCCCCAATGCCGGGTTCCTGGCCTGCAAGAGCATGTCCGGCGAGGGCGGTGCGACGATCTTCATCGACGGCCCCGACGTCGTCGCCGCCTTGAAAGCCCACGCCCCGGATCTTCTGCGGCGGCTGCGAGCGACGCCGGTTCCTCACGCTCGCTCCGGCGATCGCCGGGTCGAGCCGGTCATCAGGGAGAACGACGGCGAAATCCTGTTCAATTGGAACTACTATTGCGTCGACCCCCACGTCGACGAGGAGACGCTGGCGCTGCGTGAGGAGTTCTTCCAATTCCTTAGGACGGACAAGCTCATAGTGGAGAATCTTCATCGAGTGAGGATGAAACCTGGCGAGGCCGTGCTGTGGAAGGACGACCGCACCCTCCACGGACGGGACAGCTTCAACGCCAAGGAGCGTTCGGAACGCCACCTTTGGAAGGCGCAGGTCCAGGTCGACGCGTGACCGCCAGCGTCATGGCTCGACGGATTCGCCCACGAGACGTCGAGGTCTCCGCTCTCACGTTCGGCACCCTGCGGCTCAATCGGGCGGGCGATGTCCGGGCGGCGTCGGACCTCATTCGGCTGGCCATCGAACTGGGCGTCTCAACGTTCCATGTTTCGACGGAGTACGAGACCTGGCCTCTGTTCCTCGCCGCCTGGCGCCGCCTGCCGAGCAGCCTTACGGGCGAGGTCAAATTCATGGCCAAGGTGGCCGCGCCGCATTTTGGCGAAGCGGGGTTCGATCCGCTCGCCTTTCGCACGAAGATCGACGGCTATCGGCATGATCTTGCGGCAGATCGCCTGGATGTCGTCCAGTGGCTACTGCGATCCGATCTGAACGACGAGAAAGCCCGAGCCGAGATCTTCGACCGTGATGGCGAACTCATCGGGGCGACGGTCGACGCCTTGCGAGAGGCGGGCGTGATCCGGTCTCTGATCAGCTTCCCCTACACGCGACCGATCGCCGGGCGCGCACTCGCCGCGAGTTGGTGCGATGGCTTGGCGCTCTATTGCAATCCGCTCGAACTCGAAACGATCGACCTCATGGATCGGGCCGGATCGGCAGGCAAGACCGTGGTCGCCCTCCGCCCTTTCGCCGCCGGCAGGGTGTTCGCCGAGACCCGCGTCACCGGCGACGACGCCGTCAGCTTTCCTCTAGCCCATGCGGCGGTGGCGAGCGTGGTCGCTTCCCTTTCTTCGGCCGACCACTTGCGGACGGCGGTCAGCGCCGCCGCGCGCGCGAACGGCGAGTGGCCCGGACGTCTGGCGGCATTGCGGAGGACCGGGCATGTATAGGGCCTTCGCAAAGCGCGCGTTCGACATCGTCATCACCATGCTGGCCCTGATACCGGCATCGCCGATCCTGCTCGGTCTGGCCGTGCTCATCGGCGCCAGGCTCGGGCGGCCGATTCTGTTCCGGCAGAAAAGGGGTGGGTACCGATGCCGGCCCTTCGAGGTCATAAAGTTCCGCTCGATGACAAAGGCGATCGGCCCCGACGGCGCCTCGCTGTCGGATGCCGAGCGATTGACGCCCTTCGGCAGGTGGCTCCGCGAGAACAGCCTGGACGAGTTGCCCGGACTCTGGAACGTGCTCAGGGGCCAGATGAGCCTGGTCGGACCGCGCCCATTCATATTCGATTACATGCCGCTTTATTCGCCCACTCAGCGACGCCGACACGAGGTGAGACCCGGCATCACGGGCTGGGCTCAGGTAAACGGCCGCAACAATCTGTCCTGGGAAGAACGATTCGCGCTCGACGTCTGGTACGTCGACAATTACAACTTCTTTCTCGATCTGAAGATCCTTGCAATGACCGTCGCCAAGGTCTTCCGTCGGGAAGATATAAATGCCGATGGCGAGGCGACCATGCCTCGATTTGAGGGCTGAGTCACAGCCGCGTACGGGCCGCTTCCAGCGCCTCTGTCGGGTCGAGCGCTATTCTCTATTGGCAAGTCCCGCGTCTTGGGCCACGGCCATCGCTTGAACCGGCATTGAATAGAGCGGATTTGGAAAGCGGCGCTGGTTGGGCCGGCTACGGCGCCGCGCCTTGTTCGGACGCTTCCTTCCGGTTCGATCCGAGCCACCGGCGCAACGGCCTGTCATAGAGTCGATCTATGATTGGACATAGCACCAGCAGAGCCGCGATCAATGCAAACGTCAGAATGATCGGGTTAACCCCAAGCATGTGGGTTGCACCGCTCAGCAACTGAAATAGTGGAAAGTGAATCGCATAAAGACAATAAGACGCCGCCGCGCCATAGGCCGCTAGCGCCGGTTTGGCGCGTCCTTGCGAGGCCGCGATCACGAGCAGCGGGGAGGCGAGCAGAACGAACGCCAAATCGTGCCACGCCGAGCCGGGAATCTCGAAGCCTCCGATCAGCCCGAACAGGACGAGAGGCGCGGCGGGCGATAAATCGGGCAACCTGTCGCGCCAGCGATAGAGCAGCACGCCGAGAGGAAACGAGAAACAGACGCGAGCGGCGCCTGTCGCGAACGTCGACCAATACGGCCCTCCGTTCAGGGACGATGAAGAGAAGGCGAGAGTCGCGAGAAAGCCCGCCGATGTGAAGACAATGACTGAAAGGACTCGCGCCGAGAGTCGAGGAAAGAGCAGGCCGTAGAGGATATTGATCCACATTTCGAAAAACAGCGACCATGCGGGGCCATCCAGCGGCGAAATCGCGCCTGCGGCAAACGCGCTCGGCGGCGCCGGCAGAAAAAATAGGTTGGCGCCGAATGCCGATGCGACGCCCCCGAGAGACTGTGCGTGTCGTAGGGCTAAGATTGCCCCGCACGGCAACCCGAGGCCGAGACCCAAGAGGTAGACCGGATAGAGCCGGACGGCCCGGACCTTCATGAAGCCCCAGAGCCCAAGCGTAGGCAGCTTTGCGTCGTAGGAGTGGGCGATCACGAAGCCGCTCATGACGAAGAACAGATCGACCGCGAGATAACCGCTCGGCATCAACCATGGTGTCTTGAGCAAACTGCCGGCGTGCAGGAGCATAACGGCGACCGCCGCATAGCCCCGCAACGCGTCTAGTCCGCCAAGCCGAGCCTTGGGGTGTGGGTCCATTGGATTCTGGTTGAGTTTTCGCTCTCCGCGGTAGTCCGGCTTTGATCTGGAAAATGCGGGGTCTATGATTTTGCCGCATCCTCGTCTTTCAACCACGATACGAGACTCGTCAGCCCCGACCGGATGGGGGTCGGCTCAAAGCGCAGATCGCGTTTCGCCCGCGAGATATTCAGCGCCGGAAAGCCGACATCGCACTCATCATGCGCTGCTTCGATATCCAAGAGACTTGCTTGGGCGCCACTAACCTCCAACAGCATGGATGCAATTTGGCGAAGGCTGTAGCGGACCCCCCCGCCGATGTTGATCGCTCCCGCAACGCCCGTTCTCAAGGTGGAGACGAGCGCGCGTACGACGTCGTCACGGGTTACGAAATCGGCTCCAAAAACGCCACCGTTGGAAATGCGTACGGTCTGACCATGGATCATGGCGCGGGCCCACTGGGTAAGGACTCCGGTTTCCTGTCCCACCCCGTAGACCGACCCGAGCCGCAGGCACGCGACATGCAAACCCCGCGCGACGCGCCAATGTTCGGCAAAAATCTCCTGGGTAATCTTCGAGGCGAGGTAAAACGGTGCGCGACGGCCGGGAAACATCGCCGACCTCTCGTCGGGGAGCATCTGTTCGGGCGAGTAGGCGTTCGCGGACGCCGTATGCACGAAAGAACGGACGCCGGCTCGTTCGACAGCTTCAAGGAGCCGAAGAGTCCCAAGGCAGTTCACCTGGAAGCACGATTCCGCTTCCCGTGGGTCTGCTTGGTTTTTCGGAATGTGGGCAGCCAAGTGGACCACGGCATCGCAGTCAGCGAGCGTCCTGGTCTCAATGGGCGAAGTTTCCGTCAAGTCCAAATGCTCACGGTCGAGATCTTGGGCGCCTGTTACCCATGCCGGTCGACGGACTAGAGGACGCACACGGAATCCGGCCTCGGCGAGATGGAGTGTCAGCGCGCGGCCTATGAAACCGTTCGCCCCGGTGACGGCGATGAGCGCTCCGGGCAGGATGTTCATTTGAGCTGGTTCAGATCCGCCGGCTGGATAGCGATCTCGCTCCAGTACCGCAGGATCGTCATGGACTGGATAAGTGGCTGAATGACCGGTTCATCGAGCAAGATCCTTCGCAGGCATATATCGACTTCATTGAAGCCGGCCAGGGCGCGTAGGGGGGTCGTGCCGGAAAAGCGAGCGTTGATCTCAAACACTCGGGGCGTGCCCTCCTCATCCAATCGGAATTGAAAGTTGGCCGGCCCGTAGGGCTGCAGCACATCCCCCATGGCCACGACGGCGGCGCGAAGAGGCTCGAATGGCTCGACGAAAGCGCGATAGGTGTTCCCGTCCCGCAGATCGCGACGCATGACGATCGCGGCTTGCACGGCCCCGTCGAAGGCTATCACGCCGGCTGTGTACTCGCTCGTATCGTCCCCAATGCACTCCTGCACGAGTAGGCCATCCTTGCCCGCAAGCGCCACATCGAGTTCCGCACGCGATCTGACCACCGACATGCCGATCGAGCGAGCTCCGATACGTGGCTTTACAACCAGTGGGAAGCCCAACTCATCAATCAGGGAGTCGAGCGCGTCCGGCTGTTCGGGAAGGGCGGAGGCGGGCGGGGCCAACCCTGCGCGCGCCAGGAACTCGTAAGTCAGGTACTTGTCGTCGGCTACGCTGACCACCTGGGGACTGCTAACAAGAATCCGAGTCGAATGGCGGCCCTCCAACGCGTGGCGTTCCCGGGCGAATACAGGGAGTTCCACGTCGGTTCCAACAAGGACGATTGCCGGACGTTCTGCCCGGATGACATCTTCCAGCCGGTCGAGGTACGCAGGATGGTCGGCGCGCTCGATCAAGTAGCCCTGATCGCCCCAAAACAGGGCCGCGGAAAGCGGACTTGGATCGGCGGTGACAATTCTCAAGGGCAAGGAAGAGCGTTGCAGCGAACGTACTATGCCCTGGCCGAGCAACGCTCCCGCGCCAGTGACGAGAACCGTGATCACCGCCAAAAAAACCGGCAGAGACGCTCCTGGGTGGCTTTGGAAAGACTAGTCGCTTCAATCGCCGCCATATGGCTTCTCCAGTCACAGGGCACCGCGCGTGGCATTATTTCGAACGAGCTGTCCGAGACAGTCACCATCGCCCACTGGCTGATACACATTGCAGGGTCCCGCGGCTGACCCAGAGATCCCACTGTGGCAATGACTGTCAGGCCGTCCGCACTGGTTTGATGCAGAAACCGGTGGGTATGGCCGAACAAACCCCAACGGTGTCCGCCTTCGGCCAGAGCCTGGGCAGCGCGATTCACTTCGGCTGAGGATGAGAGGTAGGTCCAGTCACCGTAGGGATAAGGATTGGCGTGCGCCGCGAAAAGACGCCCGGATTCCCAACTCTTGCGCCAAGCGAACTCACGGTCCGCGAGCGAACCAACAAGTTGGTCCCTCGTCCAATCGATGGACTCGCGAATCCAGTCTGGAAGTGACGCCGAATAACTCGAACCCACCCCCTCCAGATCCAGATAGAGCTGGTCATGATTTCCAAGAATCAGCACGGCGCCATCTCGGTCTAGCGCGTTCCTGGTCAAGTCCAGAGTGCGTTGGGGGGCAACGCCATAGGTCAACAGGTCGCCGAGGATGAGCATGGCGTCGAAGCCTTCGATTCGCGCCGCCGCCAGTGCGGCCTCGAAGGCGTCGGCATGAGCATGAACGTCGCTCAAGACCGCTATGCGCATCGCCACCAGGGAATGTTTCGAGCTGTCAAGCGCGTAGCTCCAAACCGCCAGGCGAGCGGTCTCGGCATTGGTCGCCCCCGAGCCAATTGTTTCCACAACTTGTCTAGCACCCGCACCTCGTTTTCCAGGCAAAATTACAGGGCTGTTACGAAACTGCCGGCGGCGGAGAGAAAATCGGTGGCCGGCCGGGCCTCGGCGGCTGTAGTCGGAGTATAGGGCCGCCTGGGTTGGGCGCCCTCTCCGCCGCTCTCGCCGCCACTTCCGCGCTCGAGTCCGTCACCTCCGGGACCATATCACCGCCGCTCAGATTTCGCGGCTAGCCGTAATCGCGCGACCGTGGACGTTGCCTCAGGGGCGCGGCGTGGTCGGGCGGCGGTTATTGGCGACTCGGCGCGCCCACTGGCACGTGATGGCGTATCCCGGCATAAGGCGACATGACGGATTCCAGGCTGTTCCTCTCGCCACCCCACATGTCCGGGCGAGAAATCGAAGAGGTCGCGCGGGTTTTCGCCTCGAATTACGTGGCGCCGGCGGGACCGGCTCTCGCCGCTTTCGAGGAGGCGTTCAAGACCCGCACCGGTTTTCCGCACGCGGTTGCGCTGGCCAGCGGCACGGCGGCCACCCATCTGGCGCTGCGCCATTTGGGCGTCGGACCCGGCGACGAGGTCTGGGCCGCGAGCCTCACCTTTATCGGCTCCATCTCTCCGGCGGCGCACGAGCGCGCGACACCCGTCTTCTTCGACTGCGACGAAGATACCTGGACGCTCGACCCCGGCCTTCTCGGCGACGCGCTCGCTTCCGCGGAGCGCGGGCGGCGGCTGCCCAGAGCCGTCATCCCGACCGATCTCTACGGCCAATCCTGCGATCTCGACGCCATCGTCGAAACCTGCGCGCGCTACGAGGTTCCGGTCATCTGCGACTCGGCCGAAGCGATGGGGACCCTCTACAAGGGCCGCCACGCCGGCCGCGGGGCCTGGTGCGCCGTGTTTTCCTTCAACGGCAACAAGGTGATCACGACTTCCGGCGGCGGAATGCTCGCTTCCGAGGATGCGGGATTGATAGAGCATGCGCGCAAGCTTTCGCAGCAGGCGCGCGAGCCGGCGGCGCACTATGAGCACGTCGAGATCGGTTACAACTATCGCCTTTCGAATGTCCTGGCGGCTATAGGAGTGGGCCAGCTGTCGGCCCTCGAGGCCCGCGTCGCGCGCCGCCGCGGAATATTCTCCCGATACCGGGAGCGGCTGGGTTCGCTGCCAGGCGTCAGCTTCATGCCCGAAGCCGCCTACGGCCGGCACAATCGCTGGCTGACGGTGCTGCTCATCGATCCGACTGTCTCTGGAGCCACTCGCGAGGAAGTCCGTCTGGCGTTGGAAGGCAGGAACATCGAAAGCCGCCCGATCTGGAAACCCATGCACATGCAGCCTGTGTTCAAGGACGCGCCCCGGGTCGGGGGGGCGGTGTCGGAGCGGCTGTTCGAGATCGGCTTGTGCCTGCCTTCCGGATCGGCGATGTCCGACGCGGATGTCGACCGGGTTTGCGAGATTTTCGCGAGCCGGTTCTAAGGCGCCGACATGTCCGTGACTTCTTCTCGCGTTCCTCTCGCTCGGGCTCGGAACCGCGGGGGTTTCGAATGGGGAAGCCTCTTCCCCGGTTTCGCGCTCCTCTTCTTGGGTGTCGCCTTGGGCTTCGGCGGCGCGACCCATGGGGACGCGCTTTCCAGCGCCGTGGTGCGGCTCGCCAGTCTGCCGCTGCTCGGCGTAGCGGTCTGGCGATTGGCGCAGCGCCGTCAACGGCCGCGTGCGCAGGCGGCGATCTGGCTGCTCTGCGCCATCATCGCCGTGCCATTGATCCAGCTGATTCCGCTTCCGCCCCAGCTCTGGTCCCGGCTACCCGGTCACGGGTTCTTGATGGGCGACTATCGGGCGGCGGCAATCGCCCCCCCATGGCTCCCGATGAGCCTGACGCCCTATGAGACCGCCGATGCGCTGCCGTGGCTCGCGCCTCCGGCGGCGATGTTTCTGGCCACGCTCAGCCTCGTCGCGGCCGAGCGCCGCCGAATGGTTCTGGCGGTCCCCGTGTTCGCCCTGCTGGCCGTCGCTCTGGGGATAGCGCAGGTGGCCGGCGGCGAGGAAAGCCCGCTGCGCTTCTACGGGGTAACGAACGTCGACTCGGCGGTGGGCTTTTTCGCGAACAAGAACCATCAGGCCTCCTTGCTGCTGGTCGCCGCTGCTCTCGCTCCCCTGTGGGTCACGGCGTTCCGGAACGTCGATCGACAAGGCCGAGGCTTTGGACTGATCCTGGCGATCGCGATCGAACTGGTGCTGATCGTCGGCATCGGCGTCTCGGGATCGCGAGCCGGCGTGTTGCTGGCGATACCGGCCATATTGGGCGGCGCTCTGATCGTCCTGGCTCAGGGCGGCGGTAAGGCCTTCCGACGTTCAGCGGCCGCCATGCTTCTCGCCGGCGCCGTCGGCGCGGGCCTGGTGGGCGTCTTCGCCTCGACGTATATCGTCGAGAGATTCCAGTCGCCGCTGCGCGCCGATCTGCGCGTCCAGGTCATGCCGGTAATCGAGCACTCCGCCGAGGTCTTTTTCCCGGTCGGTTCGGGCCTGGGTTCGTTCGATCAAATCTACCCGATGTTCGAGCCGATCGGCGCGGTCAGCGACAGCTATCTCAACCACGCCCACAACGACCTGCTGGAACTCTGGCTGGAAACCGGAGCGTTCGGCCCCGTCCTGATCGGCGCCTTCCTGCTGTGGTGGTTCTGGACGACGCTCCGGCTCTGGCGTCATCGGCGTCAGCCGCCTCACGATGGGGTCAGGCAGGCGGCCAGCCTGGCAGTCGGCCTGCTCCTCGCCCACTCTCTCGTCGACTATCCGCTGCGAACGGCCGCTCTGGCGACACTATTCGCCCTGGCCTGCGGCCTTCTCGCCGCACCGGCCGACCTTAGCGCGCGGACCTCTCGCCGTTCGGGGGCGCCGCCCTGAGAACGCCGATGTCGGCGGCCGCATTTTGAAACCGACAGCCCTTGACGACCGCCAGCGTCACGCCAGTGTGAGGGCCGATGATGGGAGTACATGACATGAAACGCTTCGGCGCTGGCCTGGCAGCCGGATTGGCGCTGGCTTCCCTCGCCGCCGCGACAGCCGCGACGCTGGAGGGCGACAGGGGATATCTAAGGGGCTGGGATGTGACGACCAGCGACGGCAAGACGCTCTGTTCCGACCCATATATCTGGCCGACCGCCCACCAGATCCAGTGTGATTTCAGGAAGGCTCCGCCAAAGGCGCCGGGCGGATGATTTCGCAGGCGTCCCCGACCGGAGGCCGCTCGATTTTCCAGCCCGGCCGCCAGCGATCCGAGGATCGGCTCGCTTGGAGAGTGTCGATAGTGTAGGAAACGCCCCGCAACTGTCGCGGCGGTCGTCGGCCAGGCAGTCCGCAACATGCCTGAGCTGAACGAGGGAAGGTCATCGTCCTCGCCCAGAGGAAGGCCCGTTCGCCGAGCGGAGGAGCCGTTCCTTCGCGGATCAGCGAGTTCGCAAGGGGGCCGCAGAGGAAGGAACGACGTCGATGATGTTGACTCGGACGCCGAAATTTGTTGAGGGGCGCGGCTCTCCCGCCTCGGGACGCTTTTCCCCCGAGCGCCGGGTGGCGATGTCCGGCCTCGTTTCGTCATGTCCGCCGGTTCGGCTCGGGGCGGCTCAGTCAGTGGGATCGCGAATGGATCGAACTTTCGTGGCCGCCATCGGGGCCGCCCTGACGTTGGCGGCTCTGGCGATGCCCGACCCGCATGGCGCGATTGCCTCGAGTCCGGCGGTCGCGCCATCGGACCTTCCCCCTCCCAACTACACTCCGCCGGCGACCGGGCAGTTGCAAGACTATCGAGTGGGTCCTTTCGACGTGCTGGACGTGTCGGTGCTGGAGGTCGACAACCTCAGCCGCACCGTGGTGGTCAGCTCGACCGGCGTGATCTCCCTGCCTCTGTCGGGTGATATCAATGTCACGGGGAAGACCACCGATCAGATCGCCGCCGAGATCGCCCATCGATTGGGCGAGCACGACCTTCAGAATCCCCAGGTCACCGTGACGCTCAAGGATTCGGCGAGTCTGAAATTCACCGTCGAGGGGTCGGTGTTGCAGCCGGGCGTCTACCCCATCACCGGGCCGATGACGCTGTTGCAGGGACTGGCCACCGCTCACGGGCCAGACCCGGTGGCCGATGAAAAGCACGTCACGATCTATCGCCTCGTGGACGGGCGGCGCATATCGGCCGTCTACAACGTCGACGACGTTCGCGGCGGCAAGGTCGCCGATCCGCGGATCTACGCCGGCGACGTGATCGTCGTGGCCTTGTCGGGCAAGCGACGAGCCATCAGGGACTACGCTCCGGCGCTGCCTCTCGTGTACTTGCTCACTCTAATCCACTAAAAGGCGCCCGACGGGCGCCCGCTGTCCAACACCTTCATACGAACTTCCTTTTGGCGTCGAGGCTAGGCTCTTGGATCAGAAAACCAATTCCGTCATCGCTCTGGCCCCCGCTCCCCAGCGGCTGGCGTTGCCCAACGAGGAACTGGACTGGCGAGAGGAGGATCCCCAGCTTCGCACCCAGATCCTGTTCGTCTGGCGCGTGATCTTGAAGTGGCGGTGGCTGATCCTGGCCATCGCCATCGCCGGACTGCTGGCGGGACTGGTGGCGACCCTCCTGACGACGCCGGTCTACAGGGGAACGGCGACCGTGCAGATCGACCGTGAGGCGCCCAAGATCGTCAAGGCCGAAGGAGTCCAGCCCGAGGAGTCGTACCAGGACGCCGAGTTCTTCGGCACGCAGTACGGGTTGCTGAAGAGCCGGGCCCTGGCCCAGCGCGTCATCCGCAAACTCAATCTCGTCGACGACCCGGAGCTCGCGCCAAAATCCATTCACGGCGAGGCGAAAAGGTTCGACAAGGCCACGGACAAGTTCATGAAGAACCTGCACGTCGACCCCATCCGGTTGTCCAGTCTCGTGGATGTCAGTTTCGACAGCACCGATCCCGTGCTCGCCGCCCGGGTCACCAATGAAATCACTCAAAACTTCATCCAGACGAATCTGGAACGCCGGTATGAGGCCTCCTCGTTCGCCAGAGCCTTTCTCGACGCCAGAATCGGTCAGGTGCGCGAGAAACTCGAGGATTCGGAAAAAGAGCTGGCGGCGTACGCCGCTAGGCAACAGATCATCAATGTCGGAAGCAACGGCGCGGCGACCAAGTCCGACCCTGGCGGCGGCGCCGTCCAATCGCTCACGGCCACCGACCTCGATTCGATGAACAGGGCCCTGGCGGACGCCCAACAGGCGCGGTTGCTGGCGGAACAGCGTTGGCGCCAGGCCCGAGCGACCAACGGGCTGGGCTTGCCGGAATTGCAGCAGAGCCTCACCCTGCAGGCGCTGCAGGAATCGAGGGCCTCCCTTGCCGCGGACTATCAGGACAAGCTGAAGCGATTCAAACCCGAATACGCCGACATGGTGCAGCTTCATGCGCGCATCGCCGAGACCGACCACCAGATCGCCGCGGTGTCGGACTCCATCAAGGATTCGCTGCGCGCCCAGTATCAAATCACTCTCAACAACGAGAATGCCCTGGCCGCCAAAGTGGCGGCGTTGAAGGGCGCCTTCCTGAACCTGCAGAACCGGAGCATTCGCTACAACATCATCCAGCGCGACGTCGATACCAGCCGAACCTTCTATGAGGGCCTTTTGGAGCGGGAGAAGGAGGTGGCGGT
>Ga0182024_10015203_pt1 | contig 14777 bp, 14 predicted proteins | sample P32metaG_FD_120480 | JGI IMG/M metagenome (GOLD analysis project Ga0182024, IMG submission 120480) | Permafrost microbial communities from Stordalen Mire, Sweden - P3-2 metaG (Illumina Assembly) | ecosystem: Environmental > Terrestrial > Soil > Wetlands > Permafrost | place: Sweden: Stordalen... | reverse complement strand
TGACTCGACGAGGCGCCTGCCGCCAAGAACAGACACGCCACGACGACGCCATAGGGGACGCCACAAGACGAGGCCCTCTTCATTCGAACCTCCCACAAAATTTTTCTGGTTAGTAAACATGGAGGCTAGGCCTGAGCGAATGGGCCTGTCAAGAAAAGAATGACCAGCTTTCGCGAGCTCGCCTGTCGCCCCGGCTTTGGTAACGCCGATTTTGCCGGGTTTTGTGCGCTGCAGAGCAGAAGGCGATAGACCGGGCCGCGTTACTGTCGCAATCGATTGAAATATCTCAGATCCGGGGCCGCCTGATTCCTCTTGGTGGGCATCAACAAGCCATCCGTGCGCAGGAAATAGTTTTCCTTGCCGATCACGACATTTGCGTTGCTTTCCTGGCACCAGGTTTCCGGCCACTGCACCACCTTTTCCGAGACCCGCCGAAATTGCCGGTCGGAGGTCCATGGCCGCGTCAAGGCATTGTCGATGACCGTGGTGAGATCGTGCAGAATGTCGGGATCGTCCTTGTCCATGAAGAACCGCTCCATGAATATCGACTGGTTGTCGAAGGCCAGCGGCAGCCCGGTCGCGTCATAGGCGCGAGGACCCTTGAAGTACCTGGTCTCGGACAGAAGCACATTGTAACGGCCGGTGCCGTCCCGGTCGATCCATCTGCCGATGGAGTAGCCGCCGTAGGTCGGCTGCGGCTTCTGCGGCCAGTCGCGGCCGTCGGTGAAGATTCGGCGCAAGTGGTCCGATCCGCTGAGCAGGATGTAGGTGGTTTCCGGCGTGATGACGTATTCGTGCGACCCGAATGTCATCATGCGCGGCATGCCGCTGGGCAGGCACTGTGCGTTGGGGTAATTGCCCAGCCCGCCCTCGGCCTGGTCCTTCATGCTGTCCTCCAGCACCTTTCGGTACTCCGGGGTCAGCGGCGCCTCTTGCTCAATTCCCCAATGCTTGGTCTGATCGAAGCCGCCCTGGAAGACGGCGCCCTCGATCTCGATCTCCGGATGCACGACGCGAACCCATTGGCCCTTCCATGTGGTGGGGTATTTGCCCTCATCGAATGCCTGGGCGCGCCCGATTGTCATTGCCATCGTCATGGTGACGGAGATGAGAGCAACCGCGAGTGCGCCGGATGGGCTTCGGTCGAGCATCATCTTCTCCCTCGCTTGAGCGCGATCGACGCGAACAGGATGGCCGGTTCCTTCGCGCGCGGCTTGGCGCTCACTTCCGCGGCTGCTTGAAATATCTCAAATCGGGCGGCGCCTGATTTTTCTTGGTGGGCATCAAAAGGCCGTCCGCGCTCAGAAAATAGTTTTCCTTCCCGACCGCGATCTGCGCGTTGTCTTCGGTGGTATAGAATTCCCGCCACTCCGGACGCGGGTCTGGATTGTGCACGTACCTTTTGTCGACGGTCCACGGATGCGTCAGCGCATGGTCGATGGTGGTGATCTCGTCATGAAGAATGTTTGGATCGGCCTTGTCGCGGTATATGCGCTCCTTGAAGATCGACTGGTTGTCGAAGTGCAGCGGTAGGCCGGTTTCATCGTAGGCACGGGGTCCCTTGAAGCCGCGCGTCTCGACTTGGAGCACGTCGTAGCGGCCGCCGCCGCCCTCGTCGATCCATCGGCCGATCGAGTAGCCCGAATAGGTCGGCTCGATCTCGGCCGGCCAATCGCGTCCGTCGGTGAAGATTCGACGATAGTGGTCATGCCAACCGATCAAGACATAAGTCGTTTCCGGGGTGATGATCAGTTCCAGCGGACCGAACGCCATCATCATGTTGGGCATGCCGGCTGCGCGGCCCAAGGTGGTCGGGAAGTTGCCCAGCCCGCCATTGGCCTGATCCGCGATGCTCGCCGCCAGCACCGCCTGATACTCTGGCGTCAGCGGCGCCTGTTGCCCAAATCCCCACGGCTTGGTCTGGTCGTGAGACGGCTGGCCGCCAAGGCCACGAACGGCGAACCGTTCCCACTGGCCGGTCCAGTCGGGATACTTGGCATCATCCGATGCCCGCGCGCCGCCGGCCGGCATTGCCAGCGCCGCCAGCAGGGTTGCGCCGATCAAGCTCCGATGCAGCATGGCTGTCCTCGCGCAACGCCAGGATTTAGGCGCATCCCGCTGGCAGTTTGTGGACCATCTCAATGTCCACGCAAGCAGAATACATGGTCGATGTGCCGGTCGGAAGGGGTAGTGCACATTGTGTTGCACATGCAATCGCAGGCGGATTAGGTTCGCACGCCGCTGGCTCCTGCGGTCGACAAGGATCCCGAATGTCAGCGTTTCGACAAGCCCCCGTCAAAGGCGGTATCGCCGGGCTGATCGCCGGCCTCCTCTTCGCCGTATCGTCGAGCGGAATGGCGGAGCCGGTCGCGGATTTCTACAAGGGCAAGCAACTGCGAATTATCGTCAGAGCCGGTCCTGGGGGCAATTACGATCTGTACTCGCGGCTGCTGGTGCGCCACATGGTTCAGTACATCCCCGGCCGACCTGTCGGCGTGCCGGTGAACATGCCGGGCGGCAGCGGATTGACCGCGCTCAACTACGTTGCCGAGGTCGCACCCAAGGACGGCACGGTGCTGACGATGGTGACGCAGACATTTCCGCTCGAGCAGGCATTGGGTCTGAACAAGAACCTCAAGCTTGATCTGAGAAAGCTGGATTGGCTCGGCAATATGACCGAGGCCAATACCTTCCTTTTGACGTCCCGCTTCTCGCCGACCAGGACTCTGGATGATGCCAAGCGCCGTGAAACCGTCATGGCGGTTCCGAGCACGGCCGACGTGACGGCATGGCTGGCCGCGCTTCTCAACAACGCGCTCGGCACGAAGCTCAAACTGGTGGCGGGCTATCCCAGCGGGCCGGCGATGAATTTGGCCATGGAGCGCAACGAGGTCGAAGGTCGCGGCACGACCAATCCGCGCGCGATGCTCATCGGCGGCGGGAGCAGCGAGAGTGCGGCTGCCTTCAACCTGCTGCTTCAGTCGGGCTTGAGAAAAGACAAGGATTATCCGGACGTTCCGTTGCTGCGGGACCTCGCAACCAATGACCGGCAACGCCTCGTGTTCGAATACTTCTCCAAGATGGGGGCTCTCGCACGCCCCATCGCGCTGGCAGCCGGTATCCCGCCGGACCGGCTTGCCGCGCTACGCGCGGCTTTCAAGGCGACCATGGAGGACGCGGATTTCATCGCTGAGGCCAAACGGCAGATGATGGAGATCGGCATGATGAGCGGCGAGGAGGTGCAGCAGATCGTCGACGATCTCGTCGATATATCGCCCGACCTTGCCGACCAGGTGAGGCATGCCTTCCAGGTGCAAGATGCCGTCCAGTTGGAAGGCGGGGGCGGGGGACCGCAGTAGCAGTCATTCCCCTTTGATGCCTGCCGCCTTGATGATCGGCCACCACTTTTCGATCTCGGCCTTGTGAAAGCTACCCAGCGCCTCGGGCGTATGCTGCTCGGCCGGCAGAATCTCCATGCTCTGATCCGCCAGCTTCCGGCGTATCGTCGGGTCGGCCAACGTGGTGACGACCGCGGCATTGAGCGTCGCAATTACGTCCTTGGGGGTACCTTTGGGCGCCCACAGCGCGAACCAAAGCGAAAAGTGGAAGCCGGGCAATCCGGCCTCGTCCACCGTCGGGATCTCGGGCGCCGCTGCCAGGCGGGTCCCGGACATGACCGCATAGCCCTTGATTCGGCCCGCATGCACTTGCGGCAGCGAGGAGGCCGGCGCGTCGAACATCAGGTCGATCCGGCCGGCAATCAGATCCTGCATCGCCGGGGGGGTGCCCCGATAGGGTACAAACTGAAAGCGGGTGCCGGTGATGTTCTGAAAGAGGACGCCGCTGACATGCGCTATGCTGCCGACGCCGGGGATTCCCTCCGAGCCCTGGTCCGGGTTGGCCTGCAACCAGGCGATCAGTCCTGCGAGGTCGTTTGCTGGCAGCGTATTCCGTGCGACGATCAGTTGAGGGAAGCTCGAGATCAGCGCAATCGGCTCGAAATCCTTCAGCAGGTCATACTGGAGCGTATACAGCGCTCCATTCGCGACCTGGCTATTCCAGTTTCCCACCAGCAGCGTGTAGCCATCGGGCGCTGCGCGTGCCACCCGGCCGACGCCGATGTTCCCATTGGCCCCGCCCACGCTCTCGATGATAACGGGTTGACCGAGCGACACGCGCATCCGCTCGGCCATGAAACGCGCGAACGTATCCATGGCCCCGCCCGCGGCAGTCGGCACCACCATCGTGATCGCGCGGGAAGGATAGTCCTGCGCCCGTGCGCGGCGCGCGACGGCCGGGAGCGCGGCAGCGCCGACCGCGAGGTGCAGGAATTGACGACGTGGAATTCTCATATGCGCTCCCTGGCAATGCTGAAGCTATTGGAATTTTCGTGCTCCAGATAGGTTCGCGATGTCCGGACGCGTATACAGGTTTTCAGAGTAGACCGACCGGGCGTCCCGTCACGGCACCAAGATTGGCGCTCTTTCGAACCCAGCGTCCTTGCGTCGCTGGCTCGCCGTCGCCGCCTCATCTATGGTGCGAAAGCTCACCGCGCCCTCATCTCGTAGGCATCGCCGCATGATCCCACGCCGCCTTGACCCGCCGCTTTCCATCGCCGTTGTCGCCGTGCTCGCATTCGCCTTGCTGCCGGCTCCAGCCCAGGCGCAGGACGCCTCGCGGCTGCCGGACTGGAAGGGCCAATGGATCCGGACCGGCTCGGGCAGCTTCGATCCGAGCAAGCCGCCCGGTCTGCGCCAAGGCGCCCCGCTGACCACTGAATACCAGGGGCTGCTGGAGGAGACCGCCGCCGCCCAGGCCAACGGGGCCCAGGGCAACGATCCGATGGCGCGCTGCATTCCGCCCGGCATGCCGCGCATGATGATCAACTATGGGCTCGGGATGGAATTCGTCATCACGCCGGAGACCACCTATCTCCTGTTCGGCGAGCCGATGCGACAGCTGCGCCGCATCTATACCGACGGCCGCGATTGGCCGGCCCAGATCGTGCCGACCTTCTCGGGCTATTCCATTGGCCGCTGGGAAGGCGATGACGGCCGCGGCCAGGCTGAGGCGCTGGTGGTCGAGACCCGCGGACTGCGCGGACCGCGCACCTTCGACAGCAACGGCGCCGCGTTGCATGCCGACAACCGGACGATCGTCCAGGAGCGCATGCATCTCGATCCGGGCAAGCCCGACATCCTCTACGACGACATGACGGTGCATGACGACGCCCTGACGCGGCCGTGGAGCGTGCGGCGCACCTACCGGCGCGAGCGTCATCCGGTCTGGCTCGAAACCATCTGCGGCGAGGTCGAGCCGCAGGTGAAGATCGGCAGCGAGGATTACTACCTCACCTATGACGGTCTCCTGATGCCCACCCGCAAGAACCAGCCGCCGCCCGATCTGCGCAATTTCAAGTGAGCAGGCGCGCCGCGAGCTCGGCGCATCACCGTCCCGGCAACAAAGGCGGTCAGTTCGATCCTGGCCGTGGGTGGTCACGCCGGTCGTGCTGGCGTCCGCTTGCCGCCCGATCGGTGCCGGGATAGTGCCGCGAGGCCGAGGTTGCAGCCCTCGTTATTTCGTGCTGAGTGGCTGCCAGTATGGGTCGCGGCGGTGCTTGCGCCGCAAGGAGCCGGCATGCGCGGTTCGGTTTTGCGGATTGCAGTCGTCAGCCTGCTCGTGGCCGCGCCGGGGTCGCTGGCCTTGGCGCAGGACGATGACCCGTGCAATCAACTGGTGCTTCAAGCCGCGAACGATGAGAAGCTTGCCGCCTGCACGCGCGATATCGATTCCGGACTGCGTCAGGGCACCGATCTGGCCGCCGCTTATCTCCATCGAGGCGTCGCTTATGTCACCCGGCACGACGCCGATCATGCCTTTGCGGATTACGGCGAAGCGATCCGTCTCGATCCCAAGAACGTCATGGCCTATACGGGCCGCGGCGGATTGTTTTTGGCCGAAGGAGACTTCGACCGTGCCATCGCCGACTACGGCGCAGTGATCGAGATCAATCCCACGCTCGCCTTTGCGTTTTACAACCGCGGCAATGCCTACACCATGATGCGCGACTACGACCGCGCCATCGCCGACTTCAGCGAGGCTGTCCGCTTGGATCCCGGCTTCCTCATCGCCCGCATCGCCCGCGCCGCCGTGTATGGAGCCGAGGGCGATCTCGATGGCGCCATCGCCGATTTGACCGAAGTGATCCGGATCAATCCCGACGAACCCAACGCCTACAACAACCGCGGCGATGCATATGCGGCCGAGCACGACTACGACCATGCCATCGCGGACTATACCGAGGTGATCCGGCTGGTTCCCGACTATGCGGGCGCGTATCAGACCCGCGGCCTGGCATACTATGGCAAGGGGGATCTCGACCGCGCCATCGCCGACTATGGCGATTCGATCCGGCTCGCACCGACATCCATCGACAGCTATAGCAGCCGGGCCAGAGCGTACGCCGCCAAGGGCGACCTCGACCATGCCATCGCCGACTATAGCGAAGTCGTCCGGCTCGATCCCACGCTCGTCCTCGGCTACGACAACCGCGGCCTTGCCTATTACGCCAAGCGCGATCTTGACCGCGCCGTTGCCGACTTCAGCCGGGCGATCGAACTCGATCCCGACTATGCGGACGCCTACGACAACCGGGGCAATGCCTACGACGACGAAGGCGACCATGATCGTGCGATCGCCGACTACAGCGAGGCGATCCGGCTCGATCCGACCGACCCCAATGTCTACTTCAACCGGGGCCTTGCCTACTACGCCAAGAGCGACCTCGGTAACGCCATCGCCGACTTCGATGAAGCGATCCGGCGCGATCCGGGGCTCGCCTTTGCCTATCTCAACCGGGGGCGGGCGAAGCGGGCAAATGGCGATATCGCCGCTGGCGATGCGGATATCGCCAAGGCCAAGCAGCTCGATCCGAACATGCCCAATTGATGCCGGGGGCGGCCGGGCCGCGCTCCAGTGCTGGCGTCCCGCGAGCGGACTCCGCGCAGCAGGCAGCGCGCCGCGTGCATCACGCGCTTTTTTTTCGAGACGGGTCCGGCAATCTGTGATGTGATGGCGCCTTGATATCAACTACCGGTCTTGGGGCGGGGGCGAATGACTGGGCTCAATGAAACTCCTCAACGGGCAGATGATATCATTCGGGAGCTGGGCAGCTTCATTCGCGCCCGGATCCATCGACCGGCGGCGGGAGATGTCGGCGAGCTTACCTGCTTTGGCGGCGGGATGCTGAGATCGCTGAAGAAGATCGCGAGCGGAAGCGCCAAGCCGGAGGATCGGGAGCGGCTGCAGCAACAACTCGCCGCCACCGAGCGCGGACTTGACGAAATGATGGAACGGTTGAGAGATGCGCGCGACAAGCTTGCCGGTCAGGCCGGCGCCACTGAATTTGCCGGTTGCCTCGACGAGCTTTTGAACGGTTCGTTTGAGAAGACGAGCATCCCTGAACGTATTGGCGAAGTCATCGAAACCGACTTGGCGAGCTCCGACCTCCCTACTCTGGCGCAGGCGGTCTGCAGGGAAATCGATGTCTTCAATCGCCTCGTGATCGAGCTGGGGCGCCAGGCAAGGAAGGCGGAAGCCCATCCCCTGAGGTCGGTTGTCGAGCGATACCAAGACTGCAGTGTCGAAGCTATCTATGAGTTTGTAGGCAACGACGCGGATCGATTCCTTACCGACGGTGATCGTCAGCGCTATGTGCTGGGAATCCCCGACCCGTGCGAGCGCGGCAAGCGGATCGTCGACGAGTTCGGCCGCAGAATTTGTGCGCCACCAAAGAGGGCCGAACTGGAAGTATTGGCGGAACTCAACGGGGGCCCCGTGCTCGAGCCAATCGCTTGGCTGCTGGCAATTACCGGTTTCAGATTCGAGTTTGGAATTCTGAGCGGATTATCGATAGATGACATAGATGCCGTGGCCATGGCATTGGGCCGCAGGTGCGGCTGGAACCTGGACAAGCTCTGCGATTGGTAGGTCCTTCGGGTCGATCTGGAACCGGAGCGCACCGGTGCGATGTGCGGTGCGGCGTGAAGGTGCGCCGGCGGTGCACCTGGGATAAAATGCCGGAGCTTGCCGCCTGACGACGCGAACCAGGGAACGGAGGTGAGGATGATTGTGCGGCTGCGGAATTTCCTTTTTCTGGCTACCTTGGCGGCAGCGGGCGCTAGCGCCTTGGGGCAGGCGCTGGCGCCTGCGGCCGCGCCGGCCGATACCATCAAGCAAAGCGCCGCCGCGATCCCCGATTTCTCCGGCATCTGGTCGCACCCCTATCTCACCGGCTTCGAGATACCATTCTCCGGTCCGGGGCCGGTATTGAACCGGGCGCGCGCGCGCAACGGGGTGGCCAACTTCCAGGAACTGGTCGGCGATTATACCAATCCGATCCTGCAGCCCTGGGCGGCCGAGGTGGTCAAGAAGCATGGCGAGATCTCGTTGGCCGGCATGGGCTATCCGACGCCGAGCAACCAGTGCTGGCCGGGCGGCGTGCCCTATGTCTTTTGGGATTTTTTGATGGAGATGTTCCAGCAGCCGGACAGGATCACGATGATTTACCGCCACGGCAATGAAATCCGCCGCGTGCGCATGAACGAGCCGCATCCGGCGCAGGTAACGCCATCCTGGTACGGGGATTCGGTCGGCCACTACGAAGGCGACACGCTGGTGATCGATACGGTGGGAATCAAGGTCGGGCCCTTCGCCATGGTCGACATGTACGGCACGCCGTATACCGAGGCGTTGCACGTGGTGGAACGCTATCGGCTGCTTGACTACGACGACGCCAAGGAGGCCATCGTCCGCAACGACAAGGAGAATTTCCGCGTCAGCCAGGACGGCTTCGACCCCGATTACCGGGGCAAGGTGCTGCAGCTCAAGTTCACCGTCGAGGATCCAGGCGCCTTCACCATGCCGTGGTCTTCGATGATCACGTATCGGCGCGCCTTGGGCGGCTGGACCGACCTGATCTGCGCCGAAAACCGGCATGAATACTATGGGGGCAAGGAATCCGCGGTCCCGACCGAGGACAAGCCGGATTTCTAGGCCGACGAGCGATGGCGCCGCCCGCTTCGGTATTCGGGAGTGGTCGTCATTTCCGCGATTGATCAAAATATCTCAAATCGGGGACCGGCTGATTCCTCTTCGTGGGCATCAGGTAACCGTCGGCGCTGATGAAATAGGTTTCATTGCCGATCAGGACGTAGTGGTTGCCGGAGGCGCAAGTGTTCTCGACCCAGTTCGGAACGGCTTCACGGCGATAGTCCCGCATCACCGTCCACGGCCTCGCATAAGCATGGTCGATGGTCGTGATCTGGTCATGCAGAAGATCGCGATTGGCCTTGTCGAGGAATAGCCGCTCCTTCACGATGGTCTGATTGTCGCGGTGCAGCGGCAGGCCGTTGACGTCGAGGACACGCGGGCCCTTCATGTCGCGGGTTTCCACCTCGAGCATCTCGTAGCGGCCATCGCCATCTGCGCCGACCCAGCGGCCGATCGAATATCCCGCGAAGGTCGGCGTGATCCTCTGCGGCCAGTCGCGGCCGTCGGTGTAGATGCGGCGGTTCTCCGTCAAGTGGTCGCTGCGAATGTAGGTGACCTCCGGCGTGATGATGATTTCGAGCGGATCGTAGGCCACCATTATCCGCGGCATGCCGGCCGGCAGGCAATTGATCGCGGGGTTGTATTCCTGTCCGCCGGTGGCCCGGTTTGCGAGGTTGGCCTCGAATATCGCCTGATACTCGGGTGTGAGCGGAGCCTGCTGCTGCAAACCCGGAGGCTTGCTGGGGTCCCACGCCGCGCTCGAGCCCCCTCTGGCGGTCCGCTCCCAGGCGCCGCGGAACTCGGGATACTTCGGATCATCGAGCGCCCGCGTTTCGGTCGAAGCCACTGCGAGCGCCAGGGCAAGTGCCGCCGCACCGATTGGATCCCGGTAACGCATGACCGTGCTTCCTGCTTGGTGGTTGGGGCTGGCTTATTCGATGCAGTCTTATGGATAGGGAGCAACCCGCCCGGTTGCCCAAGGATTTGTGGTGTGCCTCCTCGGCAGCACCCTGTGAAACTATACCGCCTTCTCGCCCGGACGGAAGAGGCGGTTGGCCGCTGGACCGAGATGAGGGCGATCCAAGAACGTCGGTTCTCGGCAGGAGGAATGTTGCGCGCAACGGCTCTATCAAACGTGTATGCTTCGGGATAGGATGACAACCGGCCACACCGGCACATTTTACTGATCTTCTGTATGGCGGCCAAACAACCAATTGGGGAGATTGGGCATGACCAAGCGAAGTTGGGCGCTGATGGCGCGATGCGCCTGCATTATATATGTCGGAATGCTGGTGGAGGCCGGCGCCGCACCCACCGCCAAGGTGGTCGCGTGCTTGAACGCATGTGCGCAGGTGCAGATGGCGTGCGCGCAACCAACGCTCCAAATGTCGCCCGAGCAAAGGACCATAAAGGATCTCAATGTCATACGGGCGTGTAACGCAACCGATCTCAAATGCGATCGCCGTTGCAGGGTCGCCAGATGATGGAGGGTGAAGTCGCCCTGGGCGGCGGCCATCCCGGGAGCGTGCGGTACTACCGCAGCTTCCGCTTCAGATCGGCATAGACCTCTTCCACGATCTGGTCGGGGCGGATGGGGCCGTTGCCCCATTTGGGGTCGAGATCGGCCGTGGGCTTCAAGGCCACCGCTTCCTCCACGCTCTTTCCCTCGCGGATCAGCATGCTGATGCGGTCGCGCAGCGCGCTCATGACGGCGAGATAATCTTCCATGTCCCTTTTCGTCGCCACCCGCCCGCGTCCGGGCACCACCTTCACCTGGTCGTCCAGCGCCGGCAGCAGCTTCTGATAGGCCGCGATCATCCCGTCGAGACTGCCGCCGCGCAGATCGACGCGGGTGTAGTCGCCATTGTTGAACAGATCGGCGGCGAACAGCACGTCGGCTTGGCGCAGGCGCACGATGACATCGCCGTCGGTATGGCCGCTGGGCACATGGACCACGTCGATATCGTCCCCATTGAAGTGGAGGGTGAGCTGGTCCGCGAAAGTCAGCGTCGGCCAGAACGATGCCGGGAACGCCCGCTGCTTGCCGCCGAGCGGGTTCACTTGCTCGGTCATCAGCCGCCGGCGGGTGTTCTCCTGCGCGATGATGATGGCACCTTGCCGGCGATAGAGCTCGTTTCCGCCCACATGGTCGAAATGCCAATGCGAGTCGATCACGATGCGGACCGGCCTGTCGGAGCGCTTGGCGATCTCGGCCTGCAGCCTCGGCACTGCCGGTTCATCCTGGGCATCGACCAGCAGAATGCCGTCGTCGCCGCTCGACATGCCGACATTGAGCCCCATTGTCCCCCAATTGATGCTGTAGATGCCGTTTCCGAGCACCTGGCTGTGATCTTCCCCTTCGCCCGCGGGCGGCCGTTGCGCGAACGCCAGCGCGACCATCAGGGCCAGCAGGGCCGCCGCGAGGACCGGACGTTTCATCGTCTTCCTTCCTGATCCAGCTGAACACGTGAGTTCGTTGAATACCCCATTTAGATACCTGGTGCTGCAAATGACATCAACCGCGCGTCCGGGGCTTGCGGCCGTCAATCGGCGCGCCAATCGTTGTAGCCCAAGATCGTGGGAGCGCCGCGCCGGTTGACAAATTCGCGTGGCTGGAATGCGTGATGACGAAGGTTGCGCCAAGGCCGGCATCGCGGCGGTGTTCAACAACCAGCGAGGGCGCGCGTACCGGCAACGCTGAGGGATGCGGCGGGGTCGGAGCCGACGCAAGAACCGAACGCCACGACGGCGTCCGTCGACTCCGACCCCATTTCTCCTCAGCGCATTACGAGGAAACCTCTCATCCCTCGCGCCACGCGATGACGCCCGCGGTCGAGCGCGGGCGTACCCGCACGGCATGGTCGTCATTGCCGCTGATCGCCAGCACGGTTCCGCGGCCCAGGACCTGAATCACCTTGAAGACATGGTGCGGCATCACCCCGATGACGCCGGGTGCCGGGCCGCTCGCGGGTTGGCCCCAATGCGCCCAATTGCGGGCGAGATTGTATTCGGGTCCGGCATTGCCGCCGACCAGCTGGCGCATCTCCCACCCGCACCACGCGGACGGGCGCCCGCCGGCGGATCTGTGAGATGAAATATATTGATACGCAATGTGATGGCTGTGTTGAGAATGATGGTGGGCTGCGGATGCCGCACTCGCACCGCTCCCCGTCGTTATTTGAAAGACCGACGCAAGCAAAAAGATGACGCTTAGTTTCATTACGCTCTCCAACGCTTTTGAACGGCCTTGCGGCCGTTGTTTGGTTTGACGCCTTTTGTGGGGAAGCGGGCCGTTTGGTTGATCAATGTGGCGACAAGAGGGCTTCGCCAACAACTACTTTGAGAATCCGGAGGGGTTCACGCGACCGGCGGATTGCAACAACCAGGCACATGTACCGTCGATTGATTTTTTGCGCCCGGACCGCGCGCGCATATCAGCTATGCGGCGTCGAGCTGCTGAGCGGGGCCCTGGTCGCGGTCGGCCACCCCCCGGTTGCCGGCGCAATTGTGTCGCAGGCGTGATTGTTATGACGGTGACGCCTCAATCCAACGCGCTAACGTTGGAGATCGCCGATCCTACGGGAGAGCTCGTCAAGCAAGGGGATCGCCCGATCCCGGAATATCACTTTTGCGCGGTCGCTGTAGGCTGCAAATATTTGGTTCGCCGGATGAGCGGCCGCCATGCTGGCGATCGCGTTCTGTTTCTCCTGCAGGAAGTTCTTGCTCTGCGGCAGCAGTTGTCCATGCATGACGCTCGCGATCAGGAGCTGATCGGACGATGATTCCAGGTAGATGGAAACGGCGACCAGCATGAACACCGTGTTCAGCCGCTCATGGGCGGCTTCCAGGTTGAGCTCCACATAGGCATAGGACTCGATCAACTCGGCGTCGTTGGACGGCAGGTCGTGGAGCGCCGAGCTTACGTCGTCTTCAAAGGATTTGATCGCCTGGCTTACAGCGGCCAGCCGCGTCGTGTCGTTTTCCTCAAACCCGGCGGCTCGCGCCGGCGGCGTCGCCAGCCCGATGGCACCCACGAGCACGAGCAGCCAAACCGCCAGCGCCGCAATCCGGTCATTCATCTTTGGACCTCGCTCTCTGTCTCGCCGCCAACCGCGTCGTGAGTCGTCGATACCCATGCGTCCATCCATCCGTGCGGCGATCGCGCAGGAGATCAATCCTGCTTATCATTGCGCAGCGGCAGCGAAGTGCGCGCAGCAATACAAGCCCCACGACCGGTAGCGATATGAGCTTTTTGGGCAAGAACGGCAAGCGCAATGCATGCCCGAGTTGATTGCAGTGGCCTGCCAATTCGGCCGCAAGGACCGTCCTCGTGGGCGGTCCTTTTGCGCGGTCATGGTCGGCTTAATTTGATCGCCATCCGGCCTGAAACGTTGTACGCTTCGGGCCGGCAAGGATGAGAATGATGGGCTTTCACTGGGCGGCGACGGCGGCTCTTCCGTTCATGGCGGTTTCGGCTTTTGCGCTGGATTGCGGACATGCTGCGGATAGGTGTGGTGCGAATGGCGTTGTCCGCGAACCGATAGATTGTGCGCGACCAGTTTCTGAAGTTCTCCACGCCGCGCCAGCCAGTGGCTTATTCACGAGCCAACCGGTCGATTTCCGCCCAATCGAGCTGGCCCGGCTCGAAACCGAGATTGCCCACTCGCAGCGGACTCCCGGCGTCAGGCAGCGGCCCAGGTCCGGTCGCCAGGTCACTCGCTACACCAAGTTGATCATCGGCGATCGGAAAAATGACGACGCGTATTTTCGACGCGCCATCGCGAATCTGTATTCGGGCGCGCTGACGAAGGCGGTGTCGGACATGACTCATGCGAGCGATCTCGATCCGACCTACGCTTATTACGCCATATGGCTCGATATTTTGAGCAAGCGGAATCATCAGGCCAGCCGTTTGCCGCAGGCCGTCTCTCAAATCGACATGACGAAATGGCCCGCGCCGATCGTCCGCATGTTCCTCGGTGAGGTCACGCCGGCGGCCGTTCTGACCGCTGCCGACGATCCAGACGCCAGGACGAGGAAGGGTCGGCTGTGCGAGGCCAATTTCTATATCGGAGAATTGGCGCTGCAGCAGGGTACGAACGAAGAGGCCGCACGCCGATTCCGCCTTGCCACCGACGACTGTCCGCACTTCAATTTTGTCGAAAGTGGTGCCGCCGACGCGGAACTCAGGGGGCTCGGCGCGAGCCCTTGAAGCTTTCGCAATGATAGGAGGCGAAGATCGTGCGCGAAAGCGACATCCAATCCCGATGCCCTGTGGCTTGGTTTGATGGTGACGAACGCATTTCAGTACGATGGGGTCTTATCGAATCCAGCGCCTTTGCCAGCTTTGCGATCTGCCGGCGTGTATCCGGCGTCTATAGAGCATCCGGAGCGAAATGGCTGGGCAAGCGCCATGGTTCAATCGCTCATTTTGCCCTAGAAGGTGAAGCTCTTAACGATTGACAAGTACCGGCGCACCCGCAATCTGTCTTTGAAGAGGATCAAGGAAGTCCTGCTCTCGGCCGAGAGAGTAAGACGACTTCGGCGCCTCCTTGCACGGCCGCGCTTAGCGCTGTGGACGAAGGTCGATAAGTTCTTGTGACGGAGAATGCCATGCTTAGCCGGTGCGCAGGCCGTTCGGGATTCGCACGCATTGTCATCCTGGTGCCGCTCTTGGGCCTCCTGCTCTCCGGGTGCGGCGTCAATAACATCCCGACCTATGAGGA
>Ga0182024_10015202_pt1 | contig 14779 bp, 19 predicted proteins | sample P32metaG_FD_120480 | JGI IMG/M metagenome (GOLD analysis project Ga0182024, IMG submission 120480) | Permafrost microbial communities from Stordalen Mire, Sweden - P3-2 metaG (Illumina Assembly) | ecosystem: Environmental > Terrestrial > Soil > Wetlands > Permafrost | place: Sweden: Stordalen... | reverse complement strand
TACCGGACAATGTTGCTGGTACTGAATATTGCAAGCCGCCGCCGAAGGATATGAGCCGCAACAAGCAGAAGTCCTACTGGCACAATCGTTTAGGCTTCTTGCCCAAGGATTGGGAAGATTTCCCCACTCACTACAAGATGCCCATTAAAGACTTCAAGGACTTGCCGGCAGCAAACGTTAACACTGCAAGAACTGCCGAAGACAAAGTGGATACGTCGGGTACCGGTGTTACGACCGAGACGTTGCCCATCATGTCTCCCAAGATCATCGAATCCATCAACCATGACTTCAATAAGGTCTTGGACAAGAACAGCGGTGTAGTCCCACTCGACCCGGAGAAGATTCAGGAAGAGGAAGACAAGCACCCCACATTCGGGGAGGCTACTGGCTTGGGCTTCGACAGTACGGACAAGTGGCCGTTCGCTACTATTCTCAGTCTGTGCGAGAAATATCCCAAAGGTGCTGCCATTCTGCTCTGTAACTATAGAGCGGCAGACTTGGCTCGCATCGAGGAGGCTGCTGGTACAGCCAATGAGGCTATCGAGGCAGAAGCAGTCGAAAGTGCAGAACCGCCGATTACCGACGGTCTATTGATGGGAGAGCCTGAGAAGAAGGCTGTTACAGCCCTTACTCAGAAGGTTACGCATAGCCACGGCATCGTGAAGAAGAAGCGCATCGTAGCATAAGCTAACGTCAACCCACTCAACAGGAGCGTTAGCGTCATGTGGTTCAATAATCCATTTAAGAAGAAACCCGTCGTATGCGACGATGGGTTCCCTAATCAAGATTGGGTGCGTGAGCACCCAGTCCCTTCGTTCACTAACGACATGACTAAGCTGGAAGATAGCGAATGGAAGTATCTGTTCGTCTATAACCATATGATGCGTGGGCATCGTGCCTACGACTTTACGTTGAAAGATTACGTCAAGTATGATCGAGCCATCGGTGTTGCGTACACCAAGTCCACTAGGCTTGTAATGTACAAGAAGCGATTAGGCTTGGGTACATTTCCCATCGTTCTAACAGAGACACGTCCCAGAAGAAATCTAGCAGGAAAGTCTCTCGAAGGTAGAATTAAAGGGGAACTGTATTTAGTTAAGTCTTCACGCTATGAAGAGCTTGACAACTACATGCTGAACGGAGTAGAATTCAGGCGTAAACGTGTCAAACTGTTATTCGCCTACCGACACCAACTAGGCAGATCGGGGGCGGCCGCAGAAGAATTGATTAAGGAAGTTGAAGCCTATATGTATGTCGGGAGACAGACGTATTGGCGCGAGCATATTGATGCAGGTCATATGTTTCCTAGGGTTCAAATGTATGAACCCAATACACGTTATTCGGACGGTCTATTGATGGGAAATTACTTTGCCTTCACTACAAACGAGTACAACGATAGTTGAGAGACACATACCTTGTCCGGTATGTCCGTCTAGTGATGCTTATTGTTTATACGACGATGGGCATGGCTACTGTTATTCATGTAAGTATTTGTATAAACCTAATAAAGAGGAAGAAGCTTTGAATGATTACACCTACGAATATATTGGACATAGAGGCATTAACAAAGAAACATTTAGATTTTATAATTCCATTACTAAAATCAGCGAAAACGGAAAACCTAAGTCCATCGGTTTTAAGTATCCTAATCAAGCTGTTAAAGTTAGAACTCTTGCTTCAAAAGATTTCTACTGGGACAAAAACAGTCCCAGTCCAGAACCCGGTCTATTCGGATTAGATAAGTTTGGTGCGGGAAGTCACAAGTATGTGACGATAACAGAAGGAGAGTTAGATGCGCTCTCTCTTTACCAAGTGCTCAGGTCTCCTGTCGTTTCTGTGCATTCTGCTGTTACTGCTGCTCGTGATTGCGCAGCAGCTCGATCCTGGCTTAACTCGTTCGAGAGAATTTATATTGCATTCGACAATGACTCGGCAGGACGGGAAGCTCTGCGTGACGTGGCCCGCCTTTTTGATTACTCCAAAGTCTACGCCGTAAAGTTCTCCAACCGAAAGGATGCCAATGAATACACGCAGGCAGGAGAGGAGACTAACCTCCTCAACATATGGAGTAATGCAAAGAAGTATCTACCGGAGAGCATTGTATCTTCGTTCTCAGAGTTCGGACGAATATTGGGCGATCCAGTTACAAGAGGAGTTGCGTATCCTTTCCATACGTTGTCAGAACTTACGTACGGCATCCGAACGGGTGAAACGGTCCTCATCACGGCGCAAGAAGGAATAGGTAAGACTGAGATAATGCACGCAATCGAGTATCAACTCTTAAAGGAGACGGACTCAAATGTCGGAGCAATCTTCCTCGAAGAACCCAAGAAACGTCATCTCCAAGCTATCGCTGGCCTGGAACTCAGAAAGCCGGTCCACCTTCCAGACTGCAATGTCACGCCGAGTGAAGTCATTTCTGCGCTGGAAAAGGCTGTGGCAGTGGATGAGCGTCTGCATGTATATAGTCACTTTGGGAGCGACGATCCAGGTGTACTTCTCGACACTATTCGGTTTCTCGTTTCTGCCCGTGCTTGTCGGTATATCCTTCTTGACCACATTACCATGGCTGTTAGCGGGCTTGCGGGTGAAGACGAGAGACGAGCACTAGACTTCCTCTCCACTAAGTTGGAGATGATGGTTAAAGAGTTAGACTTCGCCCTCATAATCGTGAGTCATGTCAATGACTTTGGACAAACTCGTGGCAGTCGTTACATCTCAAAGATCGCAGATATACGCATTGATTGTGTCCGTGATCTGGTTTCTCTCGATCCTGTTATTAAGAACACTACTTCACTTACGATCTCTAAGAACAGGTACTCGGGGAAGACGGGACCCGCCGGAAAGATAGTCTTCGATCCTGAAACGTTTACTATGTCTGAACAAGAGGAGGTTGGGAATGCCGATGCCAGTGGAACCCAGAGCGGAGATCAGAGGATGGCGTTTTAAAGCCTTCCAGAAGCACGGACAAGTCACAGGCTTTGTCTTCAATGACAAAGAAGAGTTCTATACTGACGGCACTAAAGTTACCTTGAATATTAAATCTCGTTCAGAATACAACGATCATTATATTGTTAAAACAATTTCAAACACATTTCTCTTAAAGAAGAGTGAACAGGTATTACGCTAATGGACACGTGGAAAGAGCTGCAATGGTGGGACTGTGGCGAACAACAAGTCATCAAGGAGAAACTCGATGAGCTGGATAAGAGCGGTGCTACTTACTGTCCTGGTCGCGATCATCTGTACGCTGCTATGGAACTATGTCCATACGGGAACACTCACGTGGTTCTCATGGGGCAAGACCCATATCCTAATCCAAAGCTGGCTACCGGACTTGCATTTGACGTCCCTGCATCGGTACGTAAGTACCCTCCTAGCCTACAAATTATCTACGACGAGCTGCAGTCTGACCTTCAAGTAGAACGTAAGAACGGCAGCCTACGTAGTTGGTGTAAGCAGGGTGTGTTCTTATGGAATGCAATCCCTACTTGCTTAGCATGGAAGTCCCTTAGTCATGAGAGATGGACTGAGTGGACTTACTTGACTAAAGAGATAGTTGAGAAGCTGTCTGAACGAGGAATAGTGTTTGTATTCCTAGGTCGAGTGGCTAGGCAGTACGCCAAGTATGTTGATCTGAGAAACAACCAAATACTTGAATACTCACACCCCAGTCCCATGGGTTTAATAAGTAAGAAACAAACATTCAAAGGTTCGCGGTTGTTCAGTACCGTCAATGCCAAGCTTGTGGAGAATGGTCTCAGTCCAATAGATTGGAGGCTCTGATGTTTGAACGAGGGATGAAGCTGTTTCTCAAGTATAAAGAAGTGTACCTTGAGGTTCAATACTTAGGGATCATTGCTAGGTCAGATGGAACTATTTTTCATGTGGTCGAAGAAGACCCTGAAAAGGTCTATGTGACCTCTGAGAAGAACCTGTCAAAAGAACCCGGACCAGCCTTGACACTTAGAGCAGTTCCAACCAAGAAACGTAAGCCTCAATTAGAGCTAAAAGCCGCTAAGTACTAATTTCAGGCTACTACCCTACCGGGGTAGGTAAAATAACGCACCAGTGAGCTTCCCTGCGGCTCTGAGAGGCATCCTATTAGCGACCTAACCCCCTCCGGAGTAGACATTTGGCAACAAGTTTATGATATTTGTCATCCAGTGTGGAAAAGGCCCCCGTTTATTGATGATGGTATTTGTACCAAAGAGCAATACACCGAGGCTTGGAATTTAGTTTATTCTACCTATGAAACGTACCCTGTACTAAAGAAGGGGAACCCAATGAAGAAAGGAACAGAGAATAGCATGAAAGTAATAGAAACTAAAGAAGAGGACGATAAAGTCCTACCGTTTAAACCTAAGTTGATTACGGGTGGCAAAGGTCCACCTAGTGATAATTGGTTAGTAGATTTGAAGGTTGGTTGTGTGTTCTTGTGTAAGAATAAACAACCCGGTGCATTTGCATTAGCTCAGTTTCATGTTGAACAAAAGATTGAGAATGCTATTATGTTGATGAGCAATCTTCATAATGGACCGGAGGAATTCATATGGGTTGATCCCACTAACTTCTGCAATGTGTACAAGCTTGTGGCGAAGTTGTATGAACCCGACGAGGAGTAATCGTAATGCGTATTCTCACCGGTATCTTCCTATCAGCACTGGCGTTTAATGCAGTTCACGCGGAAGGACGGCCGGCCGGTTGTCCCTCTATGTGGTGCGGGTGTTATCTACGTCATCAGCTGGGCATTGAAGACCCAGCGTTCAACTTAGCATCACGTTGGGCTAGCTACGGCAGCAGAGCAAACCGTCCTGGCGTAGGAGAGATTTATATTATTCCACATCACGTAGGAAGAATTACCGGGTACGAAGGTGGACAATGGATTTGTACCGATGGTAATTGGAGGAACACAATCCATACAGGTCCGTGTAACCTTCGGGGTACGTACGCATATCGTAATCCATATTGACAACAAGGAGTAACCAGAGTACTATGACTGTTATACCTGTAGATCAAGCTACCTGGAGTACCTTAGTAATGCTAAGGGATAGTATAGGCTTTATGAAAGAAAAAGATAGAACTAAGTATTCTTTAGCTATTGACAAAGAAGAAAGATTGTATAAGTATATGATTGAAGAAGTCCTAGAGAAGAAAGTAGCTTAGAGTATTACGCTTGAAAACTATTGTAATAGATATTGAAGCGGATCGTCTAGTTAACCCTACAACTATACATGTTATAGTTTGTAAGGATATTTCTTCTATGGATGTGTCTATCTTTAGGAACCTAACCAACGATGACAAAGAAAAAGAACGTTTTAAACAGTTTGCGTCAACTGTCACTACTTGGGTTGGTCATAACTTTCTTGGGTATGATTATCCTGTCCTCTATGATCTTATCAGTCTTAGAGTGGACAACATTGTACCGCATTCCCTGGATACTCTCATCCTGTCAAAACTGGTTGACTATTCTAGAGAAGGCGGACATTCGATTGAAGCATATGGCCGAGAGTTTGGATTAGAGAAAGGCAAGTTCTCAGACTGGTCTAAATACTCTCAAGAGATGGAGGACTATTGTGTCAGAGATGTGGAAATCTGTCATAGGATTTATAATAAATACATCAGGATTATTTCTGATGACATATGGAAGCCTGCAATACTACTGGAACACCACTTCCAGTTGGTGGTTAATGAGCTTCACAATGCTGGCTTTTGTTTTAATAGTAGACAAGCTCGTGAACTGTTGCAAACTGTTCAATCAGAACTTCAAGGATTAGACGAAGAGATACTAAAACAATTTCCTCCTAAGCTTAAGTTGATTAGAGCGATTACGCCACGGAGGACTAAACATGGAACGCTTAATAAGTCTGATTTCAGATTTGTCAAAGATGGTGATCTTAGTGAGTATAGCGGTGATCCTTTCAGTCTGTGCAGTTGGGTCCCTTTCAATCCTAGTTCACATAAGCAACTCATTGGCGTCTTATCAGCAGCTGGGTGGTCCCCCACTGATCGAACACAGACCCATGTAGACACAGAAAGAGAACTACAAAGACTTAGATACTCTAAAAACCGCGATAAGTCGGTTGACTTACAACAAACAGAATTGTATAATAGGTTATTAGAATTAAGGAAGAGTGGTTGGAAGATCAACGAACAAAACTTAAGTACATTACCTAAGAGTGCTCCTGCCCCCGCACGCACTCTCGCCAGACGGATCTTGTTAGAAGCAAGGCGCAGGACCTTGACCGAATGGCTATCCTTGGTTCAGCCCGACGGCCGTATTCATGGCAAATTCTATGGCCTCGGAGCGTGGACCCACCGTATGGCTCACCAGCAGCCTAACACGGCTAACATCCCCACTGACGTGAAGTTATACGGCAAGGAGATGCGTTCACTCTGGCAGGCACCTAGCAATAGGTTGCTTGTCGGAGTGGATGCAGAAGGTATTCAACTTAGGATCTTTGCTCACTACATCGACGATAAGGAGTTCACTGATGCTCTTGTCAAAGGACGCAAAGAAGATCAGAGTGACCCTCACTCTCTCAACAGAAGAATTATTGGGGCTATTTGTAAATCTCGACAAGACGCCAAGCGGTTTATCTACGCGCTGCTGCTTGGAGCAGGTTTGGGAAAACTTGCTCAAATCCTTGGATGTTCAGAAGCCGAAAGCCGAGACGCTCTGGAACGTATACTTGACAGATATACCGGCTTCAAGTATCTTAAGGACACGATCATACCGAAGGATGCTAAGACAGGCTGGTTCCAAGGGTTGGACGGCCGCTCAGTTAAAATTCCTGGCGATACAACTGGCGAGCGAAAGCATCTATGTATGTCTGGGTATCTCCAAAATGGAGAGGCGATTATCGTCAAGCGAACAGTTAATCAAACGATTGAAAAACTACTTGCCGACAGAACAGATGCAATTCTAGTTGATGTAGTTCATGACGAAGTTATCTTTGAAGTCCCAGACAAAATGGTTGGGAAGCATGTGTTAAAGACATTCTGTGATACTATCGTAGAGGTAGGTCAGCAACTAGGACTTAAGTGTCCTTTAGCAGGAGACGGCCACATTGGAACCAACTGGTCCGAAATTCATTAAATGGATAAATTGTTTAGGGGAGATTAAAGAAGACCCCGTGCGAATACAAAGAGCAATAGACTATATTGAGGAGTACGAAAATGAAGAGCTTCGAGATTGATTATACTTATGACATTGAGGAATACGGTGTCGTAGAGTTGGTTGCAGATAGTATTGAAGAGGCAGAAGAACTGGCCTTGAGCAACATTAAAGAATTATATCCTGATATTAAGAACATAGTCATTGACGGTGTTCGACAAAGCAACGGAGCTAATAAGAGCTAATGACTATAGAGAAAACCCAGTACAAGAAGACTAAGCACGTATTTGTGCAGGGGAAAGTCAAGTGGTGTAAGACACAGGCCCCCAATAAGTATGGGAACTGGTCTACAGACTTGTATCCCACAGCTGAGTCTCGTATTATATTAGAAGAATTGAAGAGCGGTGAAGCTGGTATTAAGAACGATTGGAAACACGATGATGACGGGGACTTCATGTCATTTAGTCGTCCGACTCAGAGAGTTTACAACGGGAAAACTGTTGGCTTTGCACCGCCAGAGGTTCTCGGATCCGACAATAATCCCCTACGCGATGTACTTGTGGGCAACGGAAGCGATGTTACACTCAAATTGGAGGTCTATCCATATCGAGGTGGAAAAGGAACAGCAGCCAGATTGATGGCAATCAAGGTTGATAACCTAATCCCATTCGAGATACGTAAGGACTTTGACGAAGATCAGAAGAAGCAGATTGAAGGTATTACAGAAGTTCCTTCACAACCGTTATTCTAATTAATTCATTGTCGCCTTGGAACAGCCGGTAGGCACTGGCCAGATAAGCCTGAATGTGAGCCATTGTGGATCATTCGCCGAAAGCATAGAACCTGCGAAATGAAGTCGCTGCCCAGGTGTCCAATCCGTGAGGCGCGATCTACCTACATAGCTGAGGCAACGTATAGCGTCCCGTCTATGTAGACAGCCATCCCGTACTGTGGCCCTTAGTACGGAACTAGGGCTCTAACACTACACCCGCCGTTCACCGACGTGAGAGAAGGATAGTTTGACCTCAAAGGATACTGTAACTTGAAACAGGCCGTGCAAGTCGGCAGGGTTAAACACCGGGAACTGTACTACGTAGTCCGAGCCAATCGGGGCCTCACCCCGATAGTAGTAAGCAACAGAGTGTCTCCTGACTGTCTGTGTAGGCAGTTACAGTAGCCTTAGGGTGAAAGTACGAGCTAGCTCTAAATCAGTACCTGACGCAGCTGATGATCTGTATGATGGCCGAGAACATGTCCTGCTGTTAGAGAGGTGTGTAACTCCCTCCCCAACTTAGGTTGGTTCAACTAGGCAGCTGTAGCGTGGGACAGAGGCAACTGGGGTGCAAGCCAGTACGACGTTGGACGCCACCCAACTCAGCAGATAACCTGCCGGTACGCAAACGACGGTTGAAGTATCTGACCTACCCCTTGAAGGAAGGACAGTAACTCAAATCAAAGCAGGTCTCATTAGCCTGTGTAGATGCGAAGCACCAGGGTAAGTAACCCACAACTAGGAAATAGGCGACCCGATCACTTGCCAGACTGCCCGGTAGTCAACCGGTGTGTGACGAAGGTAAGCTTATTAGCGGGATTAGGATCACATTCGCAGCAAAGCCTCGTATGGAGGTGAGCCTTTGGAACCCTCGCGAGAAGAACCCCATTGCTGCTAGTCAGTCATGACCTACGAAGGTAGGCTGAATAGACGAAGGGAAACACTCGGAGATCAGAGTGAGCATCGCAGAGCACTATCTCACACAGTGCGTTGAAGCATAGCTTCCTGCAGCATGGACGTTATCTACTATTCTTGTTTCCACAGCCATGAGGAGAAACAGAATGTGTATCTACCGTCTAGCCCCCAAACGTCCACCCTAAATGAACCGTATGTCTAGGAGTAGAATGTTTATTAAAGATTTAAGAATGGAGCAAATCCATGAATTGGAACCAACAACAGACTCCGTACTGGTATACCAATCCCCCTATGCCGATGGGATACATGCCAGTGCGTAGAGACGATGAGGATATGGTTACCTACCTACGTAGGGCACGAAGAGAAATGAAGGAACTGGAAGAAGAATTTAAGTCCGAGAAGAAAGAGGACAAGAAGAGGTCAGGCAAAGGTTTATCAGCTGTTGATATCTTCTTGATCTTAACATTAGCATCACCAATCATTGGGCCGCTGTACATGTACGCGGTAATCGCAGGAGCTAGGCACATCTCAGAGATGCTGTCCGCAACATTACATTGAACATCAAGACTTTAATAGATGACATATACGCAACAGTGGAGAAGAAGGATGGTTGGTTTCACCCAGAACTTTCTGCAAGACTATCCACTGATATTGCTAGCCGCCTCTCCACACAACTCGGAGAAAGTACCCAACGAGCTACGCTTAGGCTGTCGCAGATGGGTCCGAGATGTCCTCGCGCTCTCTGGTACTCAATCCACAATCCGGAACTGGCAGAGAGCCTGCCGCCTTGGGCAGAGATTAAATACTCGTTTGGCCACATCATCGAGGCTCTTGCCGTAACACTAGCCAAGGCATCTGGACACGAAGTCACAGGAGAACAAGATGAACTCGTCGTGGATGGGGTCGTCGGTCATCGTGATTGTGTCATTGATGGGTGTGTGGTTGACGTCAAATCTTCTACTAGCCGTGGTTTTCAAAAGTTTAAGGAAGGCACGATTAAAGAGGATGATACTTTTGGGTATCTGGATCAATTGGATGGGTATCTTGTCGGCAGTCTTCAAGACCCTCTTGTTCGGGTGAAGGACAAAGCATATCTATTGGTAATAGACAAACAACTAGGACATATGTGTTTATATGAGCATACCATCAGAGAACGTCATATCAGAGATCGTATTGCAGAATATCGACAGCTTGTGGCAAGAGCTACAGCTCCAGCTTGTACCTGTGAAACTGTCCCTGACGGAAAGTCGGGAAATATTAAGCTTGGAACAAAAGCTAGTTACTCTGCTTACAAACATATATGCTTCCCGCTTCTTAGAACCTTCCTCTATGCCTCAGGACCAGTCTATCTCACCCACGTCGAACGAAAGCCAGACGTAACAGAGATTGACTCCTCAGGTAACATAGTGTATAATTAATCATGTCTGGAAAATATGGTAGTGGCGAAGACGGCTCAAACATTGAAGTACAGAAATTCTTAGGTCGTTGTCACTTATGTGGTGAGATGATCTACGAAGGATATAAATGTGGTTATATGTTTCTGTTTGGGTGTCTAGTTAGATTAAGAGCAATTAAAGAAATTGAAGAAGAAGTTAAGAAATCGTTTCGAGACCAAGATTGATAAACAGATCAAACGATCTAAACTCATTTATGCTTATGAGGGAGAACGATGGCCATATGTTTTGGCTTGTCACTACATCCCCGACTTTGATATTATTACTCCAAACGGGCATCTATACATTGAAACAAAAGGATACCTCAGGCCGGAGGATAAACGTAAACTGGCCGCAGTTAAACGACAGCACCCGGATAAAGATATTAGAATTGTGTTCTATTCTCGCAACAAATCCTATATTCGATGGGCTGAAAGAAATGGTTATAGATTTTCAATAGGCAGTATTCCTAAAGAATGGTTAATCGGATTATGATTACAGACCCAGAAGATGAGTTTTATAACTCACATACATTTTATATGGAAGTTACAGGAAGAGCTTGGCGCTGCCGATGGTGGTGGGGCTTTGGAGCAGGCTTCATAGCAGCTTCAACGATATGGATACTAGTTGTCTATCTCTTACCCACAAGCTGAACGTATCTTAGGTACGTACTCTCTAGAAGAAATCTACGAATGGAATGAGTTAACGGAAGAAGAAGTTCTGATCCTATTAGTAGAACATGAGTTAATAGAATTGCCTAATCCTAGACCTGTCGATTTGGAGAACTAAGATGTACTTCGGTCCCCCAGCCTACTGAAAAAGAATGGTCTGTTTGGTGCGAGAAGATTAAACACATCCGCGAGTCTTGGAAAGATACTTGGTGGGCTAGTTCATGGACTCAAGACATGAACCCAAAGAAGATTAACTTTGATATCAACGATCACGGGTATATACTAGCAAGCCAATATTATAATGATAAATAAACACCCTGCCAGTAGGGCAGAGAGACTGAGACTTAAAGTTGAGAAAGATCAAAAGAAAGCAAGCGAAGAGCGCGCCAGTAAAGTTCGGCGACGCCTCATCCGAGAAAGATACAAAACAGAGGAAGCCAGCAATGAACTCCGAGCTGTCAGTGTCAATCGACAACATCAAGAGTTGGATTGAAACGGGTATGAAGTCTATGTCTACCATCGAAGATGATCAGGGCATTGAACTCCCGTGGGAACTCCCATTCATTACAATCAAAGTTATTAAAGAGGAGGCTACTGTTCACTAATGGCTAAGGGGGCAAGAGACTACAAAAAAGAATATAGAGACTATCATGGTACAAAAGCTCAGAAGCTTCGCCGTGCTGACCGAAATAAAGCTCGTAGAAAAGCTCTTCGGGATGGAAGAGTCCACAAGGGGGACAGTAAGGAAGTTGACCATAAGGGAAGTCACCGGACGGGTAGACTCAAGAATGTATCTACACGTGTGGTATCTCGTAAGTCTAATCGTTCACGGCAACCCAAGCGGTCTTAACTAATGCATTTTTATAAAATGAAAACGCCCACAAACAAAGGTAATAGATACAGCTATAGCCTATGGATTGGGTCATTCATATTTAACATAGTTTACTTTAGTATATTTGCGAAAGGAAAGAAAATGAATGCGCAGATTTCTAAGCAGATGGTGGAAGCTCATGACGAGCTGGCCACTGCAGACGCCGCCCTCAAAGGCAAGCCCTTCCTCGACGAAAAGGTCGAAGCACCTTTCATACAGACGGAAGAGCATACCGGCACCGAAACCAAACCGGTCCTCAACTAAGAGTGCTCTGCACTCCGGATTGTCAAGAGACAATCTTAGCATGTTTACCCATGTGATGTAGATTACATCACATATACAAAAGGCCCTCAGCAATGGGGGCCTTTTCTTTTGGGAATTATCATGATGACAAGTATACAAAGACTCAAACAACGAAAGCACGCGAAAGCTAGAAAGATGAAATCTTTACAACAACTACAATTGGAGTGTCTGAGAGATGTCGATCATTGCTTAGACCTTTGCGTTAACCCGCCGGTCATTCAATGGTCAGGCCCGCTTGAGTGGTATACACCTTGTGTGCAGACCCAAGAAAAGGAAACTACAATGGAAAGCTATGCCCAAGCTACGGTCAATGCCCCCGTCTATACAGACGAGGCTCGTGACTATCTGCTCCACCGTCTGTATGACGTGCGTTGCACGCATTACGAAAAGCTCCATAAGGACTTCAACACCGACGGCTTCAGGCCCAAGGACGCCAAGGAGATGGCGAAGTGGTTGAAGGAAGGCTTCTATACCGTCAAGACCCCCAAGGAAGACGACGAAGACGAGGCTGACGGATACTTCTACTGGGATACCTATTTCTCATGGGGCAAAGAGAAGCCGGACATGAAGGGTTACCGTGCCGCTTCGGTGAAGCTGGAAGAGAAGTACGAGGATGCCAAGACCACTGTCTACGTCGTCACTGACGAGGCTGCTCGGTTGAAGGCTCTGGAAGACTTCAAGGCCGCTACGTTCCACTAATAATAAGAAACCACTTGTGTGTAGCTCAAGTGTAGAGTCCCACATTTATGGATCGACGTGATTCGACGCGAAAGCGTGGGAGGTCCGGCTTAACGACCCGGCACACAAACTAAAAGCCCGGTGGCCTTACGGCTGCCGGGCTATTTTTGTGTCTAGTCTAGAATTAGCTTAGTTAAGCAGTAGTTTTATCTCTTGTATAATCCTAGCATGAACACTGGGATCAATGTCTGCCTCAGGGTGTGTATCAGAATTAGTTACGTATGTAACATGCCCTGTAAGTTTTCTACTACCTAGCCCACCTGTCTCTATGACATTAATGTTATAAAACTCTATTGCCTTCTTAACGTTAGCGCCAATAGACGCGGCATCTTCATATAAAGTAGGCTGTATTGCACACAATAGATCTACGTGAGAAAGAGCTTGTGCCATATAGGTTACATTATTAGCTCCCATGGAATAACCGATCAAAACAATCTTCTCGACTGTCCATGTCTTTGTATCAGCTACCGCTGTCTCCCATTCGGACTCATCATATGGACCACGTACAGTAACATCTGGGATAGCTTTAATCTGTGTTGCTAATTGAGCCATACCTGGACTAGTAGTTTCGCCACCTAGACCATATAACATTTCAACTATTACTTTAGCCATTTAAGGATTTTCCTTTAAGTAATTCATAACGCGTTTCCACATTAAATCATCTTCGGGTCTAATGTCCCAATTCTTCTTTGGATCTGCACCACGTTTAATATCATCTCTGATAGCATTTAATGCTTCTGAGGGGCGATCAAAACCTAGATTGTCTAAACCTTTTATAGATGTTAAAACATCCGTTGGAATAGTACCTCTACTTACAGGGCCTAAAAGTCTGTTTCTAATCTCTTCAAACTTGGCATTAAAATCTTCTTGAGTAGGCCAATCAGGTTCTTTGCTTTCTAATTGCTCTGATTTTACATTCATATTAGCAGGTTTGTTTATTACTCCCGGACCTGGGCTAACTCCATGCCCAAGCATCTGTGTACCCAGAACATCCATCTGAATTGGAGGATGAGTTTCATTCTGAGCTAATTTAGTCTCCACTAATGTCGAGTCGGGTTCTTTATTTTTAAAGTATTCTCGCATCTCTTCCATTGTATGGTGTTTAAGATTAGTAGGCCCAGGTGTGAAATACCAATGCTTGTCTATGTTATCCCAATGTCCAGCACCACCATCGTTGTATTTACTTTCATCTGAGAAAGTAATGTGATTAGGTTTCTTATAGGTATCGGGCCAATGACCTTGTGCATTAGGTTTTATACCCGCAGCTTTAGCAGCATCATAATCATAATCATCTGAATTACCTGCATGCACCCCTTCGCTTTCATCTAATCCATACCTAGTAGTATGAGCATCTAGGTGTCTGGGTTTATCAGAGGGTTCAGCAGCTATGGTAGCAGCTTCACGCATATGTTCCTTATACTTCTCATGACCATCCACACCCCACTTAGCTATAGAAGCAGCAGTCTCTACAGAGGTAGCTACCTTATGGGCTTCTGCGTAAGCATCGGAGGGTTTCATACCACCCTTAACCAGATCATTCATATAAGGTAACTCAGTACCTTCGTGTAGCTTTAATAGCTCTTTCTCATCATCGTTAGTCTTAACTCTAGAGTCTATAGCCATCCCATACATCTTACCGTCAGCATCCATCAGGGCAGAAGCTACGAGAGGTACATGATGTGCCTGATCTATCAGTATCCCTTGTTTATTATCATTAGCCGGATCAGACAGAGGTTTCAAAAGAGGGTGTTGGTTTGTTAGTTGATTTGCAGGAGAGTTTAAATATTGTTTAAAACTCTTCATCTGCTCTGGAGTCAGAGTAATAGGCCCCGAAGGCTTGTCAGGAAAGTCAATTACATCGCTGGCTACCTGAGTATCCTTTGAACTATTTAACTCACCAGTGGGCTTCTCTATGTCACTGCGCGGCATTGTAGCAGAGCTGGACTGGCCAGTGTTGAT
>Ga0182024_10015201_pt1 | contig 14779 bp, 7 predicted proteins | sample P32metaG_FD_120480 | JGI IMG/M metagenome (GOLD analysis project Ga0182024, IMG submission 120480) | Permafrost microbial communities from Stordalen Mire, Sweden - P3-2 metaG (Illumina Assembly) | ecosystem: Environmental > Terrestrial > Soil > Wetlands > Permafrost | place: Sweden: Stordalen... | reverse complement strand
TCCGGGTAGAGGCGGCCAAGCTGCTTGGCCTCGACAGCGCGCCGTGCATACGCATGGCTCATCTGTCGAAGGGCGAACAGCGCCTGCTGCGTTTGGCCGTCAATCGCCTTGGCGAAAAGGGGGAGTGGGACCTTGACGAACTGAAGATCGAGTTCGAGGAGTTGATCTTGGCCGACGCGCCGATCGAGATCTCCGGCTTCTCGCTTGACGAAATCGACCAGATCGTGGCCGGCGACGAGGCGGAAGCTGTCGAGCAAGGACCGCTCGCGCCTAATCCAGGCGCCATCCCGGTCGCCCGCTTGGGCGACATCTATCAACTCGGGCCTCATCGCCTCATCTGCGGCGATGCGACGGACCCGATCGTCCTTCGCCGGCTTATGGAAGGCGATGGCGCGGGCCCCCTCGTTTTGACCGACGAGCCCTATAACGTGAAAATCGCCGGCCATGTGACTGGCGGCGCTCATCGCGAATTCGCCATGGCCTCGGGCGAGATGACCAACGAGGAGTTCCTCGCGTTCAACGTTGCCTGGATGGAAGCTGTCCTTCCTCACCTCTGCGATGGCGGGGTCTTTGGCACATACATCGACTGGGGCGGCTGGCCTACCGTGTTCGCGGCGGCCGCCAAGCTTGGCCTGACGCCCCTCAATCTCATCGTCTGGGCCAAGACCAACGCCGGCATGGGGAGCCTGTATCGCTCGGCGCATGAGCTTCTGCCGCTGTTCAAGAAGGGGGGAGCGCCGCACGTCAACAATGTCCAGCTAGGCAAGCGCGGTCGCTGGCGTTCCAATGTGTGGACCTATCCGGGCGCCTCGTCGCTGGGTTCCGACGCTCGCCGCGGCTTGCAGGACCACCCGACTGTCAAGCCTGCCGCGATGCTTGAGGACGCCCTGCTCGATCTCACCAACCGCGGCGAAATCGTGCTCGATCCCTTCCTTGGCTCGGGCTCGACCCTCATCGCCGCCGACAAGGCCGGTCGCGTCTGCCGCGGCGTCGAGCTCGATCCGCTCTACGTCGACGTGATCATTCGCCGTTATGAGGCCGTGACGGGCCAAGCGGCCGTCCTTGCGGATACGGGCGAGACGTTTGCGGATCTTGCCGCGCGCAGGGCGGGGGAGGCTTACCCTTCCTCATGACAAGGGCGCCTCGACGAAGCGGGCGATCGCGAGCAGACGAGCATCGCAGCGCGGCCCGGCGACCAACTGGACGCCGATCGGCATGTCGTGCGGCCCGAACCCGGCCGGTAGGGTGAGACAGGGCAGCTGCAGCAGCGTCCAGGGCCGGCAGAATACGGGATCGCCGGTGGCGTCGAGACCAAGCGGCGGCAGGGGCAAGCACCGCATCCAGCTTCGCCATTGTGATGGCGACGGCGGCGCGGATGCGCTTCGCGTCTTCGCGGGCGACGTCATAACGCGCCGCATCGATTGCCGCCCCGTCGTCGAGCGAGGCAGCGAGCGCCGGCGACAGGGCCGCGTGGCGGAAAAGCCGCTCATAGGCGAGCGCGCTGGCCGCCTCGTAGGCCATCACGGTCTTGTGCGCCCCGATCAGCCGTTCGAATCCTGCGGGCAGCTTGAGCGGCCGGAGGGTGGCGCCGCGCCTCGACCCGCCGTGCCGCGGCCTCGATCAGACAGAGCGTTGCGTCCGAAGGCGATGCCGCGCCGCAGGGTGAGGCACAGACCGATGGTCGGGGCGGCGGTAGCCGCCCCTGGCCGATTGAGCTCCGGACGCCCGCTGAGAACGGCTGAGAACAGCGCCACGTCATCGACGCTGCGGGCCATACGCCGACCGTGTCGAGGCTATCGGCCAGCAGCTTGGCGCCGGCGCGCGGTATCGTGCCAAAACTCGGCTTGAAGCCGACTACGCCGCAGAACGCCGCCGGCCGGATGATCGAGCCCGTGCCTCTCCGACGCGGCGCGACGGACGGGCTCAGCTATTCACTATTAGGAGCGAGTGCCGGCCGTTCTCCAGCAATTGATCGGCGGTATTGCCGAAGAGCAAGGCTTCGCTCGGCCGGGTGGCGACGCCGATAACAATCAATGTGTCGGACGCTCCGTCCGCCTCTTCGAGGATGGCGACCGCAGGACTGTCGGAGATCTTGATCTTGGTGTGCACGCGCACCTCATAGTGATCGGCGACTTCGACGATTTCCCTGAGCACGGCCTCTTCATGGCGCCTCGCTAGGAGTCGACGTCTTCGCTGCGATTTTGCGTCGGGTGGGGATTGCGCGGGGGAGACATAGAGGATGGTGACATCGGCGCGAGCGGCGCGCGCGAGTTCGATGCTGACTTCCGCGGCGTGTTTGGAGATGGTCGTTCCGGTAACCGGCGCCAGAATCTTGATGCGTCCGCCGATCGGATCGTCATTATGCACGCCGCGCGCCACGGCGACGGCCAAAGGGCCTTCATAGGCGCGCGCCGCCTTGGCGATTTCCGGATTGATCCCGCCCTCCGGCATTCTCGCCGGGTCGAGCCCTATTATCAGGAGATCATAGCCTATGGGCGCTTCATGCGAAACGGCTTGTTCGGGACCCAAGAGTTCGGCGCGCGTCTTGACCGCGACCGTCGGCGCCCCCTTGGCGCCGTCCGGCTGGGCGTGACGCGCCTGGTCCGCGCTTTGCTTCACATCGGCCGCCATCTCGCCTGCTTTCGCTGCCGCGGCACTCCGTTCATCGGTCGAGTCGAGCTCGGGCTCGACATGGAGGACCGTTGTCGGCAGGCCGCGCGGGCCCGCCAGCAGACCCGCCAAGCGCGAGGCGAAGCGGCCGTTCGGATTGTCACTCACTGTGAGCAGCAGCCGTTCCATCTTGGCGACGAAGCCCTTGGCCTCGAAGGCCTCGCGTTCGAGCCTCTCCTTCTCGCCCGGCCGCAGCGGCACGCGCGATAACGCCCAGCGCAACGTCGGCGGCATGGCGCAGGTGGTCAGCACAGCCATCGTGACGATCATCGTATAGAGATTCTGGCTTAGGGCGCCGATTGATAGGCCGATGCTGGCGACGATGATCTCGGTCGAACCGCGCGCATTCATGCCGATGGCGAGGGCCAAAGATTCGTGACGCGACAGTCGGCCGATCGCGCCGCCGAGAAATGCGCCCGCAAATTTGCCCATGCTCGCGATCAATATGAGCCCCAGCGTGAGCGCCGCGAGCGCCGGCGATTTTAGCACCGTGAGATCGGAACTCAGCCCGGCGAGGGCGAAAAATATTGGCGCGAAGAAGGAGGTAATCATCCCGCGCAGCTGCGTGTTGATATGCTTGGTCAGGATCGGCGACTCACCAATCAATAGGCCGGCGACGAAGGCGCCGAGCACGGTCTGCACGCCAAGCGCGTCGGTGATCAGCGCCATCGCCCCCATGATGATCAAGATCAGCGTGACGACCGGGAGTTCGCTCACGAAATTGTCATTGACGAAACGGATCGCGAAGGCGACCACGCGGCGACCGAGGGTCAAGCTCAAGGCGAGGAACGCCGCGACGCCGGCAACGCTTTCCGCAACCTGTCCGATCTGGACTGAGTCGGCGCGCGCGATGCCGAAGACGATGGCGATGATGATCCATCCGATGGAATCGTCGATGATGGCGGAGGCGACGATGATCTGCCCGAGATCGCGGCGCATGAAGTTCATCTCGTGCACGACCATCGCTACGATCTTGATTGAGGAGATCGACAAGGCGACGCCTAGGAAGAGCGCCATCATGAGCCTTTGCTCGGCATGGGGAATCAGCGCGTCGGGCAAGAAGAAGGCGAGGGAAACGCCACATGCGAAGGGGATCGCAATGCCGGTGAGCGAAACGGTTATTGCTGGACGGCCGACCCTACGGATAAGCCCGACATCCATGTCCATGCCTGTAAGGAGCAACAGCAGCAGCACGCCGAATTGAGCAATGCCATCAAGCATAGCCTTTTGCGCCGCGTTCTGCGGGAAGAGCGCATGCTGCATCTCAGGCCAGATCAGGCCGAAAAGAGATGGCCCGAGCAGGATGCCGGCGATGAGCTGGCCGATTACGGCGGGCTGACCAAGGCGCTGCATCGCCTCGCCGAGGAGGCGCGACGTCAAGAGGATGACGAGGATCGCCGCGATGAATTTCGCTTCCGACGGCGCCGACGAGGCGTCGCCCGCCGCCAAGGCCGGCGAAATGGTAAAGCCCGCCAGGACCGCGGTGGCAACGGTGATCGAGAAGACTGCTGCTGATTTGCAGCTCAACAGCACACCCTTTCGATTGACCTGCTTTCGCTAAAAGCTCGACATGATGAGCGGCACGCGCATCAAATGCACTGGGACGCGGGAAGCACACGACTAGGCGCTCTCAACCGACATCCGGTAGATGACGGCGTTGGCGGGACTGAAATTGTCGCTTTCGATGGGCTTTGGCAATGCCAACTCGCCGAAACGCGGTTTCGGGCTCGCCCAGAGGCTAAAAGGCCTGGAAGACGAGAACCGTCGGCTGAAGAAGCTGCTGGCCGAGGCGATGCTGGATGTTTCGGCGCTGAAGGACATCCTGGGAAAAAACTGATTGAGCCTGCGGCGCGCCGCTCGGCCGCGCTTCGCCTGATTGCGGAGCGCGGCTTCATGGCGCGCCGCAAGCGAGCTGAAGTCTCTGGCGCGATCCGCGAGCTTGAGGCTAATATCCACGGCATGAAGCGCGACCTGGCCCATATTGACGCTACGTTGAAGATGTTCGATCCCAAGGCTCAGCCTCGCCTCATTAAGGCCATCCGGCCCTACCGTCCGCGCAATCGCCTGTTCGAGCCCAAAGAGCTGTCGGTTCGCATTCTCACGGTGCTGCGCGAGGCTCAGGGCGAACCCCTAACGCTGGACGCCATTGCGGAGCGGATCGTTGGGGACAAGGGGCTTGGCGCCGCCGCAGCGCCGATGGTCCGCCCTATTGCAGCGATAGCGTTGCTGGCGCTCAAAAAGCGCGGGATCGTCGCTGGCGATGGAACGCCGACCTGCGGGTCAATTGCGTCCGGCAGCACGTCCCGTCCCTACCCTAAATTCAATCCGACTGAACGATGCATTGCCCCATGGGAGACATGCTCAAACTGAGCTGGTGGGCGCAATGTTAGGATCTCCGCCTAAGCGAAGCTCTTGATCGGAACAGCCCGATCTCCGTCACCAGCTCAATGTGCTGCCGCGAAAATCCCCGAATAGGTCACTTTCAACAATATTGATCGCTTGATTTTTGCCGCCCTCTATCGGTTTGCGCCGTGCGTTTGTGAACGCTTTGGCGATCGTTGGCCGGTGCCGATCTGTGACGTAAGGGCTGGATTTCGGTCTGCGAGGGTTTCCCCTTATATTTACAGCAACCGACCGGCCGCTCTGGGGGGAAAGCAGACACTTGCGCCATCGTGTGACGTCAATTCATGTCCCCGCGGAATTGTTTTTGCCGCTCTGCTATTCCGGCAATCCCAGCAGGCGAGCGCCTTTGACCAATTTCTCAACGAGCATAGGTGCAATTCCCCATTGGAAGAACATTCGGATTTGGTAACCCGGTTCGAGCTCCAAGCCGCGATTAGCCCAAGGTCTTGCCTCTTCCACGCGCCCCTCCAGCGCCAGCGCATAGGCCCGACAAAAGTACGCGGTGCTAAAGTTTGGATTGGACTGTGCCGCCCGAGCGAAGCACGACGCTGCTTCTTCGTAGCGCTCGTCCAAAAACGCAGCTTCCCCGAGGGCCATATGGGCCTCAAATGCGAGCGGATCAAATGGGCTAAGCCGAAGTGCGCGCTGAGCAAACGTCGTGGCCTTTTCGCTGTGGGCCGCGAGTGCGTGGGCTTGCGCGCCCAAGTAGAGCGCCGTGGCGCAGGAGGCGTTGAGCGCCAAGGCGCGGTCGATCGCGCTCAGCGCCGCTTCCTGCTCGTTGCCCAGAAGAAAGCTGACAAATCCAGCGACGGCAAGCGCGGTCGTATCGTCGGTGCCGCCGGCCAGCGCCGCGCGTGCGTGCCGTAGCGCGGCGTTCTTGTCCGCTTCATGCATGCCAGCACGAGCAAAGAGCAACTCGTGGCACCAGGCGATTTGAGCGTGAGCGGCCGCGTAGTCGTGCTCCAGCCCGAGCGCCTCGTCAAGAAGCGGTATCGCGATCTTGACCCCCTCGGGCATTTGAGACGTCATATGAGGAAGGGCGCGAAGATATAGATCGTAGGCGTCAAGGTTTTCCGGTCGCTTTCGCCGCGAGCGTTCGATCTCCGACTGCCGAAGGCTTGGTTCGACGATGCCGACCACTCGATCAGTGATTTGATCCTGCAACTCGAAAACGTCCTCCAGCGCGCCGTCGTATTTGTCGGCCCATAGATGCGCTCCGGTTTCCGCCTCGACCAACTGCGCCGTGATGCGCACGCGGTTGCCCGCCTTGCGCACGCCCCCCTCCAGAACGTAGCGCACGCCCAGCTCGCGCCCGACCTGCCTGATATCGACGGCCTTGCCCTTGTAAACGAAGCTCGAATTGCGGGCGATCACGAACAACCATTTGATCCGTGACAGTCCCGTGATGATGTCCTCGACCATCCCGTCGGCGAAATATTCTTGGCTTGGATCGTCGCTCATGTTCTGGAACGGCAAGACCGCGATCGAAGGCTTGTCGGGCAGCGCGAGACGCGGCGAGGGCTTTTCCGGCGCAGCTGGCTCCACTGGCGGTGCGAGCTTGGCCTCGGCGGGGACGCCAACTTGCAGCGAATAGACCCGGATGGGATCGGCGATGTTCTTGAGTTGGGTCGGGCCGAGATCGGTGACTGCAAGATCGAGCCGCGCTCTCACCTGGCGGTAAGCGTCCTCGGAAAGACAGATCGTGCCGGGCTTGGCGATGCCCTCCAATCGTGCAGCGATATTGACGCCATCGCCCATCAGGTCGCCATCGCTCTCCTCGACGACGTCGCCGAGATGAATGCCAATGCGAAAGAGGATGCGGCTGTTCTCGGGCACGCCGGCGTTGCGCTCGACCATGGCGTTCTGCACTTCGATCGCGCAGCGAACGGCATCGACGACGCTGCGGAACTCGACGAGGCTGCCATCTCCGGTGCGCTTGACGATGCGTCCGCGGTGCGCGGCGATCGCCGGATCGATCAGATCGCTGCGCAGCCCGCGCAGCCGCGAAAGCGTGCGATCCTCGTCCGCCCCGGCGAGCCGAGAATATCCGACCACGTCCGAAACCAGAATCGCCGCAAGCTTCCGGGTCTCGCTCATCGCGCCAGTCCCCCTCGATCCTGCCTAGCACAGAGAACGGCCCGTAGCGCGAAGTTTCGACATGGCCCAGCTGGGCCGAAGGGCCGCCCAGGGTCGAAAGTCGCCGTTCGTTTATTCCCCATCGACGCAGCGATGATCGCCCCCCAACTTGCTCGCGCAAGAGTCGCATTCACTCTTCCGGCAGCCCCGCCTTGCGCAGGCCTTCGAACAGCGGCGGCAGGTTTGGCGCGATAGAGATTAGCCATTTGACAGTGAGTTTGGGGTTGAGGCGGCGTGCTTCCGCCAAGGAGGATTTCGCCTCTTCCACCTTGCCTTCGAGCGCATAGGCGGCAGCTAGATCAGCGTACGGCACGAAATTGCTTAGGCCGGCTTCGATTGCTTTGTGGTAATCGTCGATAGCGGCATCGAAATGGCCGAGGCCAAGTTCCACATCGCCCAGCCCAAGGTGCCACCAACCTATGGCCGGATCGCGGGGACTTAGCCGAATCGCCTGTTGCAGATCGAACTTAGCTTGCTCGAAGCGGCCGAGGGAAGTTTCGGCATTGCCTCGCGCCGCGTATAGCGGAGCGTAGCTCGGATTGATCGCGAGTCCAGCGTCGGCGACGCCGAGCGACTCCTTCACTCGGTGCGAACTGGACAGGTAAACGCTCTTTACAAAATATGCCCGCATGTTCTCGGGAGCTAGCGCGATGGCGTGGTCGGCTTGACCAAGTATTTTTGCATCGTAATCTATCTCGGTGGTTGTCAATCCGTATTGATACTCGGCCTCATAGCTCAAAGCGTCACCCGCCAACGCATCGGCATTGTTCGGGTCGATCTTGAGCGCCTGTTCGAACAAGGTTCGCTCCGCATTGATGTTCTCTCTCGCATTGAAGTTACTTTTCGAACGTTGCTGCATCCCCTGCCACAGCACGGCCCAGCCGCGCATGGCGAGTTCGATCGCGTCTGGGTTATTGGAACGTGGGCTTCTTTCCGCCTCTGCCTTGACCAGTTCGTAGCCCAAGCTATTGGCCAATCGCGCGACCACTTGGTCCTGAAGCTTGAACAAGTCGGCCACATCTTCCTCGAATCGGTCTGCCCAGAGATGCGCGCCGGTTTCCGCATCAATAAGTTGCGCGTTGACGCGCACCCGGTTCTGGTCGCGCTGCACCGAGCCTTCGAGCACATAGCGCACACCAAGTTCCTTGCCGATCTCCTTGGCGTCGATGGCGTTGCCCTTGAAGGTGAAGGCGGTATTGCGGGCGATCACGAAGCTGTTGTGGATACGAGACAGATCGGTCGTCAAATTCTCCGTGATGCCGTCGGCGAAATAATCCTGCGCCGAATCGTTCGAGAGGTTCGTGAAGGGGAGCACCACGATGGAAAGACGCGCGGCCTCGGTCGGTGCGCTTCGGATCGCGTCGCGAAAATACCAGGCTCCGGCTCCAACCGCGATAAGCAAGACGGCGATACCGGCGGCGAGTGGGGCCATTGCCAATCGTCGTGTCGGCGCAAGCGTCTTCGTCGTGGCGGCATGAGGCGCAGGCGCTTGGCGTTCCGAGCTGGTCTCGACTGAATAGGCCCGAACCGGTCGGGCAATGTTCTTGAGCTCCTTCTCGCCGAGGTCGACGAAGTCCGCGTCGATCTTGCCGCGCACTTGGTCGTGCGCCGAGCTTGAAATCAGAACGCCGCCGGGCTCGCATATGCCCTCCAGCCGCGCCGCGATGTTGACGCCATCGCCGAGAATGTCGTCGCCCTCGATCAGCACCTCGCCGAGATTAACGCCGATGCGATAGACGATGCGCTTGGCCTCCGGAATACCCTCGTTGCGTTCGACCATCAGTTTCTGGATCGCAATGGCGCATTCGACGGCGGCGACCACGGAGGGAAACTCCAGGAGCAAGCCGTCGCCCATTGTCTTGACGATGCGGCCGCCCAGGTTCGCGATGATGGGACGCGCCGCCTCGCGATGCTCGCGCACCGCCCGCGCCGTGCCCGCCTCGTCCTCGCCCATGAGACGCGAGTAGCCAACGACGTCGACCGCCAGTATCGCCGCAAGTTTCCGGGTTTCGGCCATGACGCCCCTTTGCCGCCATGAAGCGTAGCACAACGACCCGGCCAAACACCGCCCCAACCAGAGATGGTTCGATTCACGCGAAGGCGGTCGACGCCGAGGCAACGCGAGAAGCGTGAGATTGCTATCCATGAGCGAACGCACGGCGCAGTAGAAGACATATTCCATGCGCGGCCCCCAACTCTCGGCATAGACATGCTTAAAGGACGCAACCAAGTTCGCCGCTGCGAGCGGCCTGTCCGATGGCGATATGTGCGTGAGGAAGTTGAGGCCAGGAGCGCAATTCGGGTCAGCGAGGTCGATGAAGACGAGGTCGTCTTCCTCGTCCTCACCCATCAGGCGAGAATAGCCGACGACGTCGACAGCCATGATCGCGGCAAGTCTGCGTGTTTCGGCCATGGGTTCCCTCGAATGCGCCCCATCATAGCACGAGGCGATACAGGGCGAAGGGCGGCTTTGGGTCGATTTGCGACGGTCGCCTCTATCGCAGCAGTCGGGGGGAATCCGGACCTTCGCCAGGGTCCGGCCGCCCAATGGAAATTGCCCGTAGGAAGTCGCCCACTTTATGATGCGCGGTGTCCCGGCTTCGGGTCAAGATGCGACTTCGCGTAAGGGATCCGACCCGCAGTCTCCCATCTAGTGGACTACGCTCAAGGCGACTCCGAATATCGGGCCGCCGTTTCAATGATGCGAGAAGGTGGCGACAGAATCGTTTATTCGTCGCCTTGGGCGGCTCTCAGCTTGGCGCGCCAGGTCAAGGGAATCATCAACAGCACGCCGGTGGCCGCGGCGAAAAAAGCGACCGGGAGCCCTGCGGCCTTCGCGACCTGACCCCAAACCAGACTACCGGCGGTGATGGACCCGAAAATCGCCGTCAAGAAGATTCCGAGCCCGCGCGCCCGGACCCAATCAGGCAGACAAAGCAGGGCCGACACGTAGAGGCCAACGAGGACGATCGTCCAGGACGCGCCGGCGAGCACGGCCGCGCATACCGCCAGAAAGGGATCGCGCGAAAGGCCAAACATGACCAAGGCCGCCGCAAGGGCCACGGTCCCCAGGGCGACGACGAGGTCGGGGCCGAACTGCCGCCGCATCCAACTCAAGAGAAACGAGCCGAGCACCGCGCCTACGCTGACGACCGCGAGCAGGACGCCGTAGAATTCGGGGCCCATTTCCGTCTGATCGCGCGCAACGAGCGGCAGCAGTGCGGTATAGGCGCAGGCGAAAGGATAAACCGCGACCGTGCGTATCAACGTGGATCGCAGCCCCTTGTTGCCGGCCGCGTGTCTAAGCCCGGTCTGAACGGCGCCGGCCAGGCGCTCGGGCGGGCGGCCTGACGCTTGCCGAGGCGGCGCGCGCCACCAGATGAGCGCGGCGACCGAGGCGAGATCGGCCGCGCCGAAGATCCAGTACGGCGCCGCGGCGCCTAATCCCGCTAGTGCAAGCCCCGCCAGAGGCGGGCCGATCGCACGGCTGACATTGTAGCCCACGCTGTTGGCGGCGTTGGCGCTGTCGAGATCTCGCGGTGGCACGAGAAGCGGCGTGATCGAAAGCCACGCCGGCGCTGCCACGGACCAGCAGGCACTCAGGATGAAAGTCGTTGCGATCAAACTTGTCGGCGTGACCCAATCGAAAAAAACCACGGCGCCGAAAACGCTCATCATGAGAACGATGATGCTCTCGAGACCGATGAGAAATCGGCGCGGCTCCACGAGATCCGCGAGCGCGCCAGCCAGAAGCGTGAACAGAAACATCGGCAGGCTGCTAGCCACTTGCACTAGAGAGACAGCGCGCGGATCGGCGTTCAAATTCGTCATCAGCCAAGCCGAGGCGGTGTCGGAAATCGCCACGCCCGTAAGCGAGCATGTGGTCGCTGCCCACATCACCGTGAACGGCAGGTGGGAGAAGGCGCCGTAGCGGGACTTGGCGGGATTGCGGGGGACAGGCTTCAAAAGCCGCCCCCCGCAGGGTCGAGGCCCGCCGCCGCCAAAAGGGCATTTGCGCGCGTTCGGTTCGACGCGGTCGCGAGCGGAGGACAACGCATCGGCTTTCCTGGCAAACGCGGGCGCAGCGGCGACATTACGCGGCGCGCCGCCAATCGCAAAGCGTCGCCCGAAATTCCTCTCCGCACGCGCTCCTCGCGCTTTGTCGATTTGTTCTGGCGGCAGGGATCGGCTGATTAAAAAAACTTGGACATCCGTGCAATCGTCGGAAGCAACGCGCGCCATTTGCTCGTCGGTTTCTACGCCTTCCTGACCGACGGCGGCGTTCGACGCTCGAGGTCTGCTTCGCGCCCAACATAGTCGTTCAGCCGACAGTCGCTGCAACTCCGAAGAAGACGTTCCGGCGAAGGGCGGAATCGACTGCTGTGGGGGGATTCCTGCCATTCGCGAGGAACCCTGAACCAGCGCGCCGCACTAGCCTGCCAGGGAAGCGATGACCTGACATATCTGGCGTGGGTCGCGCCTAATGTCCGCGAACCGCCGCCCGCGCTCAATCTAGCCGGAAGCTATTGAGGGTGCGCAGCTATCGAGATCGACTTCGGTCGGTATTTTCTGCACACTCTGCTTTTGACGCTGACGGGACCCGAAGCATTTTACATTTTAGGAACAGTAGGCCAATGAGCGATTTTGAATTGCCAAATACTCGTTACGCGCTCAGCGGCGACGTTAACATTGCCTACCAGATAATGGGCGACGGGCCGATCGATATCGTTGTCGTAGCCGGGATCGCCTCACACGTCGAATATCTGCATGAATTTCCGGAATATACGCGGTTTCTGCGTCGTCTAGCCACGTTCGCCCGCGTCGTAACCTTCGATAAGCGAGGTCAGGGATTGTCGGACGCGATATTGGGCGCGCCCTCCCTCGAACAGCGCGTCGACGACGTCCGCGCCGTCATGGACGAAATCGGGTCACATCGCGCCGTGCTGCTAGGATTGTCCGAGGGCTGTCCGATGAGCGCGTTTTTCGCTGCCGCTAATCCGGAGCGCGTATCGAAGTTCATTGTTTTTGGCGGCTTCGCCAAGTCATTGCTAACGGAAGCGGCTGTGTCGCACGTCTCGAAAATCTGGGGCACCGGCGCTGCGATGAGCCAGGCGATGGCGAGCCTGTCTACGAATCCGGACGCGGTCAAAATGTTCGCCAAATTCGAGCGGCTTTCCGCGAGCCCAGGGGCCGCCAAAGCATATATGTCGTTAAACAGGCTGATCGACGTCACGGCGATATTGCCGAGCGTGCACGTGCCCACGCTCGTACTACATCGTCGAACCGACGCGATGATTGCGGTTGAACGAGGCCGCGAAGTTGCAGCGCTGATCCCGAACGCCAAATACATCGAGTATCCCGAGGGAGACCATGTGCCGTTCACCGGCGACGCCGAGACGGTGCTTGGCGATATCCAGGAATTTGTGACAGGGGAGCGAGAGAGCTTCACTTCGGATCTAGAGCGCATCCTGACGACGGTCATGTTTACCGACATCGTCGATTCCACGCGAAACGCTGCCGAGTTGGGCGATTATCAATGGCGACGATTGCTCGACAGCCATGACCAAGCCGCGAAACTGGCGATCGAGAAGCATCGCGGCAATCTAATCAAAACTACCGGTGATGGCGTTCTTGCGACGTTCGACGGTCCTGGCCGCGCAGTTCGATGCGCGCTTGCATTTGAAGCGACCACAAAGCAGATCGGTCTGCCGTTGCGCGCGGGCTTGCATACCGGCGAGATCGAGCTGCGGGGTCGGGATGTCGGCGGCATTGCCGTGCATGCCGCGGCTCGCGTCATGGCGCAATGCGCGCCGGGCGAGGTCCTCGTTTCCCGAGTTATTACCGATCTTGTTGCCGGGGCCGGTCTAAAATTCGCTGACCGGGGTTCGCATGAGCTAAAGGGTCTTCCGGGGCGATGGGACTTGTTCGCAGCAAGTCTGTAACGGAATGTGATGGCGCTGATGCTCTAGTCGGTCATCTCACAGCATCTTATTGGACCTGGTCGCAAAAGGCGTCGGAATGGCGAAGCTACAGCTTTCATCAATTGGGCCGAGGTTGACTCGTGGCGTCCGAGCTCGATTTCGTTCTACGAAGGCCGCCAAATTGCAGCGGCTGACTGACCGCTTTGGGCGGCCATGTGTCCGACCTACTTGTGCGGCACATAGCGCCGCTGGCCGTAATGCCATCCGCGTATCGGGTCCCGACCAAAAGCTCGCACTCGAGGTGCTGGGTCGAATTGGGGTCTCCTGATCCGGCGGTTTCAACCGACTTGTTGCATTAGCTCCCGATCGCCCTCTCCAACCTCTTCAGCGTAACCGTAGTTGCGCCTTGTTCTATGCCACCGCTGACACTTCCGGCGGGGCGATTTGCGGATCGCGATAGCGCTCACCACTGGACATGAGCACCCAAACTATCCGTGCGGTCTTGTTGGCTAACGCGACAGCTGCCACCTTGATCTTGCGTCGCGCCAGCAACTGCGCCAACCAGGGCCGCCGCGCGGCGTTGCGCTCTGCGTGCCGGATCACCGCCATGGCGCCGACCACTAACATCTGGCGCAGATAACGATGACCTGCTTTGGAGATGCCGCCGAGCCGTTCCTTGCCGCCGCTGGAGTTCTGCCGCGGCACCAACCCGATCCAGGCAGCCAGATTGCGGCCGGACTTGAACATAGCCGGGTCGGCGACCGTGGCGACAAAGGCGCTGGCCAGCACCGGCCCCACGCCAGGGATTTCCATCAAGCGCCTGCCGACCTCGGTCGCCCGTGCGCTGGCAATGATCTGCCGGTCGTTGTCGAGGATTTGCACCTTCACCCCTGCGAGCTGAACCGCAAGCATGGTCAGCGATGCACGGGCTTCCGCAGGCACCCGCCTGTCATCCGTGTCGGTCACGATCGCGAGCAACCGGTCCAGGCCTTCTCGGCCGATCGGTGAGACGGTGCCGAACTCCGCCAAATGGGAACGCAGCGCATTGGATAGCTGCGTGCGCTGATGCGTCAGGATCAGCCGGACTCGATGTAGCATCATGATACTCTGCTGCTCGGGAGTCTTCACGCCCACGAACCGCATTGTCGGTCTGGTCACCGCCTCGCAGATCGCCTCCGCGTCCGCTGCGTCGTTCTTACCGCGCTTGACGTAGGGCTTCACGTACTGAGCCGGCATGAGCTTCACCTCGTGACCGAGCGCGATCAATTCACGCGCCCAATAATGCGACGAAGCACACGCCTCGATGCCCACCAGGCATTTCGGCAGCTTACCAAAAAATTCCAGCATCCGGCTTCGGGTCAACTTTTTGCGTAGTACCACCTTGCCGGTCGCATCTACGCCGTGGATCTGGAAAACGGACTTGGCAATATCCAGCCCGATCGTTGTGACTTGCTTCATCGTTGCTCTCCTTACGGCACACCCGCAAACTATCCTGCAGGAGGGGTGGAGAGCCGTCCACATCATCAAAAGCGGCCGGTCGAGGTTGCCTTTCTCAATGAGACGATTCTGGCCGTTCTCTGTGCTATCCTGCGCGCCGGGTGGGGGGCCATGGCCGAAACTCGCAAACTTGCAGCCATCCTGTGCTCGGA
>Ga0182024_10015200_pt1 | contig 14779 bp, 12 predicted proteins | sample P32metaG_FD_120480 | JGI IMG/M metagenome (GOLD analysis project Ga0182024, IMG submission 120480) | Permafrost microbial communities from Stordalen Mire, Sweden - P3-2 metaG (Illumina Assembly) | ecosystem: Environmental > Terrestrial > Soil > Wetlands > Permafrost | place: Sweden: Stordalen... | reverse complement strand
CCCGGAATCAGCCCTGAGCCCGGAATCAGCCCTGAGCCCGGAATCAGCCGTGAGCCAAGAGAGATAAACACATGAGCCAGCAATTTCTGAAATACATCCAACGCGGAGCCACCGTCGAGGTCGCCGACGCCGTAGCCGCCGATCCAGCTCTCCTCGCCTGGCGGGACGTGCAGGGAGTCTCCGCGCTGATGTGGGCCATTTACCACGGACAGGTGCTGGTGCGGGATTTTCTCCTCGCCGAGCGTCTGCGGACAGGCGTAGCGCTCGATGCCTTCGAAGCCGCGGCGGTCGGCGATGTGGAATCGTTGTCCAAAGCACTAGACGCTGTGCCGGATGTAGTCCACGAGCAGTCCGGCGACGGCTGGACCGCCCTTCACCTCGCCGCAGCCTTCGGCACCCCCGAAGCAGTCAAGCTCTTTCTCGAAAAAGGCGCATCCGTCCACGCCGTCTCCAAAAACGCGCAGAAAAACCAACCCCTGCACGCCGCGCTGGCCCTCGGCCGCAACCCCGAAACGATCCGCCTCCTCCTCGCCGCCGGAGCCGACACGAACGCCCGCCAGACCGCCGGCTTCACCCCCATTTTCTCCGCTGCAGCCGCCAACCTCCGCGACCTCACTGAGCTCCTCATCGCCCACGGAGCCGACCCCAGCCTAACCAACGACTTCGGCCAGACAGCAGCAGGCTTCGCCCGCGAACGCAACCACCAGGAAATGGCCGACTGGCTCGACAGCCTCCCGACGAAATAATCTGGGTGCCCCAGGTCTCGCTTCTGAGACCTGGGATTGCTCCAACCCAAGAAAATGACTGGGGCCCCCTTCGCGCGCTTGCGAAAGGGGGATAAGCAGATGCGCGTCCTCTACCAACAACCCGCTAACTTGCAGAATCCGTCACCGGCTCCCAAAGCTCCACCCGGTTCCCCTCTGGATCCCAAAACCACCCAAACCGCCCATAGGACTCATCCATCCGCTTCGGATCGATCTTCGCCCCCGCAGCCTCAAGCCTCGCCAGCACCCCATCCAGCGAATCCACCCGAAAATTCACCATCGCTCGCTGCGAAGCGTCCCCGAAATACCCGGTATCCTCCGCAAAGAAAGAAAACACCGTCATCCCCGCAGCCTCCGGCCCATCAAAAGCCGAGTATCCACCCTCGATCGGCACACCAAGATGCTCCGCATACCACCGCTGAAGACCCTTCGGGTCCTTCGCCTTGAGAAAGATTCCCCCAACTCCAACCGCCTTCGCCATATCACTCTCCCCCTTCTTCTCCCGACTCAATCAACTCCTCCAGACTTGGCTTATGCTTGCTCTCCCGCCCATCCTCTTTCGGCCGGTCATCGATCACCCGCCCGGCCTTCGGCTGACCAACCTGGTCCCGCGCATTCGACTTCACCGCTTTGGTAACGGAAAACCTCTCAACTTTTCGCTTAGTCATGGCACTCCCGAGTATGGAATACTTTTGTGCGGGAAGAAAGCTGGGAGTTGAAGTCCTATGGAAGAACGCGAATTTTTTACCGAGACCAATGAAACGAAAACCCACACCCTGGTTTGCCCACACTGTGGCCAGCCAAGCGAACATCAGATCAACTGGGTAGTCCGGCGCAAACGCGCCCAGTTGCCCCGTAACGCCGACGATCGCGACCGGGCCAGATTCGCCAAGGCCCAGCCCTACATGGTCCGCCGCGACGACATGGTAGCATGCGGCAACATCCGCTGCCGCAAGCGCTTTGAAATCACCTCGCTGCAAACGCTCGCTTTCCTGTAGCCGCAGCGGCTCTTCCACCGGCCCATAACTAAATGCGTATCGCAATTTGACAGAACTTTTCAAAGGTTCCGGGTATCGAACGCTATAGGTTGCCTTCGATGCCCGGAACCGATTTACAATCGCAGTGAAGCATCATCATCTCGACCAGTCTGGAGAACCGCCATGGCCAACACCCGCCTGCCCCTCGCCGAACGCAACCTGACACCCGAACAGGTAGAGGCTCTCGACAGGCGCCGCGACTGGGGTCTGACGCTCCAGGTCATCGCCGGCCAGTTCTCAGTAATCGCCACTCTACTTCTACTCTGGGTAGGCCAGGATCTCACCTACTCCCCCGGCTGGCAGCACCCCATGGCCTATTACATGGCCGTCGCCCTCACCATCATCCTCGTCTGCGGCGGAGCTGGCACCATCATGCGCCACGGCACCCAACCCATCGACTGAGCTCGCACTTCGTCTTCTAAAAATCCTCGCCGCTCACCGCCCATAACGCTCTCCTGAGTCCAGCGACATCGAAATACCTGCAGTCCTCCTGCCTTAGTCATTCCCACGCTTGTCCTGGAATCTGGCGCATCGCCTCTCCCATGGAGTAGCCTAAGACGATGGCAACCGTCCCCGAGACCGCCGTGAACCCCGCATTCGCAGGTTCATCCGAGCCTTTGCCTGATCGATTACTGGACAGCCACGGCCGCGTCATCACCGACCTCCGTGTCTCCATCACCGACCGCTGCAACTACAAATGCGTCTACTGCCGCACCGGCCAGGTCGGCGCGCAGTATTCCGAACTCACCACCGAAGAATATCTCCGCCTCATCCGCATCTTCGTCTCCCTCGGCATTGAAAAAGTCCGCCTGACCGGCGGCGAACCGCTCCTTCGCCGCGAGCTGCCCCACATCGTCCGCGAACTGGCAGGCTGGCGCACCCCCTCCGGCGACCCGCTCGACATCGCCATCACCACCAACGGACACCTCCTCGAAGACCTCGCCGCCCCGCTCAAATCCGCCGGCCTCAGCCGCGTCACCGTCAGCATGGACGCCGTCGATCAACCCACCTTCGAGCGCATCACCCGCATCCCCGGCAGCTTTTCCGCCGTTGTCCGAGGCATCCGGGCCGCCCAGCAAGCAGGCTTCGAACGCGTCAAGATCAACTGCGTCCTCCTCCGCGGCTTCAACGACGACCAGGTCGAGGCCTTCGCCCACTTCGCCCGACGCGAAAACGTCATCGTCCGCTTCATCGAGTTCATGCCTCTCGAAGAAGGCCGTCTCTGGACCCCCGAAATGGTCGTCTCCCTGCGCGAGATCGTCGACCGCATCGGCAAAGTCCTGCCCCTCCGGCCCCTCGCTCCCAATTCCCCCAGCGAAACCGCCCGCCGCTACGGTTTCGAAGACGGCGTCGGCGAAATCGGCATCATCGCCCCCGTCACCCAGGCGTTTTGCGGAGCCTGCAGCCGCATCCGCCTCACCTCAGACGGCAAAATCCGCACCTGCCTCTTCTCCCACCATGAACACGATCTCTACGAAGAAATGCGACAAGGCGCATCCGATGAAAATCTGCGCAGCTATATCGTGCGTACAGTCATCAAGAAGGAAGCACGACACCACATAGGCGAACCAGGATTCCTTAAGCCCTCCCGGTCCATGGTTCACATAGGCGGTTAGCGTCAGCTCCCGAAATTCGTCTCATATGCTTTTTCATCAAACGTAGTGAAGTATCTGCTTTTCAGCGATTTGTAAGTGGTTGAATCCTGCCGATATCTTTAGCGAACTTCAGGAGCACCACACCAGCGTTATGAACTGTTTATGCGTTTTTGTACTACATTTGTCTTACTGAAAAAAATTCGAAGGACCTCCTTTCAGAGCCTTCCCCAAACCGATGCCTCGGCATGTTAAACGAAACAATCCCTCACGGCAGCCGATCGGTGTGACTGCCTGTTACTATGGCTTGCATATCTCCATGGCCTGAGCAATCATCCGAAAAGCTTTAAACATCGCGTCCTCCGATTCGAACATTCACTGTTTCGCTTAATTGATCGATTCGCCATGCCCAAGACTGCTGCAAGCCGTGGTCCGCTGGATGACCTCCTCGTCTTTCACGAGTTGGCGCGCTCCCTCACCTCCACCCTCGACCTCAAATCCATCCTGCGCACCATGCTCGAATACATGGACCGCTTCATCGATGCCGAGCTTTGGGCCCTGCTGATGCTCGACCACGAACGGCAGGAGCTCTACTACGCCTCCCCCGACGGCAATCAGAACCCAAAGCTCGCCGACCTGCGAGTCAAAGTTGGCGAAGGCCTCGCCGGGTGGGTCGTCCAGCACGGCGAAACCCTCATCATCCCCGAAGCAGCCGCCGATCCCAGGATCGCCAGCGCCGCCAAAGGTCAGGCATTCGTCGTTCGCTCCGCCGTCGGCCTGCCCATTCGCGGACGCAAAGGCACCCACGGCGTACTCGAAATCTTCAACCCCCGCCTCGACAAGCACGCCGACTACACCATCGCCTTCCTTCACATCCTCGCCGACTACGCAGCCATCGCCATCGAAAACGCCCAGGACGTCGCCCACGCCCAGCAACTCACCATCACCGACGACGCCACAGGCCTCTACAACGCGCGCTACCTCTACGCCGCCCTCGAACGCGAACTCGAAATCTCCCGCAAGGACTCAAAGGCCCTCAGCCTGGTCTTCCTCGATCTCGACCGCTTCAAAGCCGTCAACGACGTCCACGGCCACCTCGTCGGCAGCGAACTCCTGAGCCGCGTAGCCAAACGCATCAGCGAACTTTGCCGCAGCACCGACCTCTGCTTTCGCTACGGCGGCGACGAATTCGTCATCCTCATGCCCGACACCACCCGGCAAGAGGCCCTCTTCATGGCGCGCTCCATCCACAGCAACCTCTCGCGCACCGTCTTCACCCTGGGCAAAGGCCTTGAACTGTCCATCGGCTCAAGCGCCGGAGTAGCCACCTACCCCGGCGACGGCCGCACCGTCCACGCCATCCTCGGCGCAGCCGACAAGCGCATGTACTCAGTAAAAAGCAACGGCCGCGGTCGAGTAGAAGCCTGAGAAACTGTCTTTACCGGGCCCGTTTTGAAAGGGCACGCCTTTACGGCTGCGGAAAAACTCGTCCTTAAGGCAGGCCGGGGATTCATCCCCGGGCCTACAAGCAACGGAATCCATGTGGGCTTCACAGGCTGTGGAAAAACTCCCATCGCAGGCGCTTTGTAAAAGGGCACGACTTCAGTCGTGCCGCTAAAGCCAATCAAATCAATGGGGCTTTAGCCCCTGAGGGGCGCTCTTTCTCTCATGTCCGAGGTTCCTCCAGAGTTTCTGGACAGGTTCTAAGAGACACAACTCATGCGCATGAATCGCACTCATAGCCATGCTTATTAACCGCAGGCGGCTTACTTCATAATCGGGACATGCCCTTCACGCTCGCCCACGCAGCCGCAGCGCTCCCATTTCGGCGCACGCGCCTGAATGCCTCAGCCCTGATCGTGGGCGCCTTCGCGCCCGATTTCGAATACTTCCTTCGTCTCTCACCGCTCGGCGGCTTCGGGCACACACTGCCCGGCGCCTTCGTCCTGTCGCTTCCCCTGGCATTGCTGGTCCTGTGGCTCTTCCATAATGTCGTCAAGATCCCCCTGATCCAGCTCCTGCCAGACTCAATCCAGAGCCGCGTAACCGTCGATCCGCACAAATTCAGCTTCTCCAGCCTAGCAATATTCGCCCTGGTCGCCGGCTCTGCCCTGGTCGGAATCATGACCCACATACTCTGGGATTCATTCACGCATCCCCATACCTGGCCCTATAACCATTGGCTGTTTCTCCGCCAGGCCGTGCAGCTGCCATTCGGGATATCGCTTCCCGGCTACAAGATCCTCCAGCACACCAGCACCATCATCGGAACCACCATCCTCACAGTCTGGTTCGTCCTCTGGTACCGCGCCACCGAACCCGTCATTCAACCTCAAGTCAGCCCAATCCCGCGCCAGCGAAAACTGGCCATCATCGCAGTCGTGCTGATTCTGGCGCTTCTCGGTTCCGCAGCCCGCACCGCCGTCGCAGTCAAACTATCGGCAGGCACCCACCGCCCCCTTGAGAGTTTTATTGGTAAAGCTGTCTGTACGTTGATAGCCCTGATCTGGTGGCAGCTCCTGGCCTACGGCCTGTATTTGAAAAAACGCACAACGAATCCATAGAACACACGCGCAATCAGCGGCACATCAGGAAGCGCCCTCAAGCCTCTCCCGCCGAACCATCCCCCTGCGGCTGAGCCTCGTCTACAGATTCGGCCTCGAGTCCCTGCCGCTTGGCCATATCCTCAAGCTGCTTCCGCCAGTCCAGCGTGTCGATAAACCCTCGCGACTCCCGCCATCCCGGCTCCACAATCACATGCAGCTCCAGATAAACCCGCGTCCCCAGCAGCGACTCAATCTCCTTACGAGCACTCGTCCCAATCGCCTTCAGCTTCGCCCCGCCCTTGCCGATCAGAATCGCCTTCTGCCCATCGCGCTCGCAGTAGATCACCGCCGAAATACTGGTCACCGGCAGCACCGGCTCGGCAAACCCGCCACCCTTCAAAGGCCGGGGCTTCTTAGGCTTGCCTGACTTTCCAGCCGGCTGCGGGGGCGGCTCCTCAAACTTCTCAATCACCACGGCCGCCGCATACGGAACCTCTTCTCCCGTCTCCATCAAAATCCGCTCGCGAATCAGCTCCGCCACCAGAAACCGCTCCGGCTGATCCGTAAACTGCTCCGGCGGAAAATACCTCTCACCCTTCGGCAGATAGTCGACCAGCTTCTCAATCAGCGTCTCAAGCCCATCCCGCTTGCGCGCCGAGACCGGCAGCACCTCCGCAAACTTGAACTGCTTCATCAGCGACTCAATCAGCGGCAGCAACTCCTCCCGCCGAACCAGATCAATCTTGTTGATCACCAGAAACACGGGACAATCCAGCTTGCGCACAAGCTGCAAAACAAACTCATCCTCACTCCGCCAATTCCGCTTCCGCGGAGCCAACTCCCTATCCAATGCGGGTGCCTCAAGTCTCGATTCTGAAACCTCGGTTCCCTCATTCTCAATAAATGCGGGTGCCCCAGGTCCCGCTTCTGGGACCTGGGTTCCGAGGATCGCGGCGGGATCGCCCTCATCCAACTGCATCTCCCTGCTAGCATCCACCAGCAGAATCACGATGTCGCGCGTCTCCAGCGCATCGTAGACCTCCTGCATCATCCGCCGATCCAACTGCGTCCCCGGCTTATGCACCCCCGGAGTATCCACAAAAACAATCTGCGCCGCCGGCTGCTTCTTCTTCGCCGGAACCTCAAGCACCCCGGTAATGCGGTTCCGCGTAGTCTGCGGCTTGCTGGTGACAATCGCCACCTTCTCCCCCACCAGCCCATTCAGCAGGGTACTTTTGCCAGCATTAGGCCGGCCCAAAATCGATACAAATCCAGATTTCAATCCACCAACTCCACTTCTCGTCCAGCTACCACCAATGCGTGTACCACCACTCCGGGTGCCCCATCTTTGACGCAGTCTCATCGCGTCTAAGGTGGGATACTTTGTACCTATAGTCCCTTATAGTTCTTCCAGTCTTTTATAGCTCTTCGACCATCAATTCTCCCCCTCAACCGAAGCATCAACCGGAGACTCCGTAACCAGCGAATCAGCCTTCAAATCCCCAACCCGCACCCGCACCTGCTCCACCCGCCGATCCGTCGAAGCCACTACTTCAATATGAAGCTTCCCCACCTCAACCACCTCACCCGTATGAGGAATCCGCCCCTCAGCCTCGCTCACCAGCCCGCCAACCGTCTGCGCCTCATACTCCTCGTCCGGATGCCAATCCGGCCCAGCCAACTCCTCCAGCCGATCCACCGGAAATCCCCCCGGCACCAGCCAAACACCCTCGCCCTCCGGCTGCGCGTCCTCCACCTGGGAATCCGCCTCGTCCTCATGCTCATCGCCGATGTTGCCCACGATCTGCTCCAACAGATCCTCGATCGTGACCAGCCCAGCGACCTCGCCATACTCATCGATCACGATGCGCATATGCTGCTTCTCGCGCTGCATCTCCCGCAGCAGCTCATAGCCCTTCTTCGTCTCCGGAACCAGCGCCGCCGACCGCTGAATACTGCCCACCGTCCGCGTCCGAATCTCCTCATCCGAAATCTGCAGCAGATCATGCGTAAACGCAATACCCGTAATCGAATCCAGCGTCCCTGAATACACCGGCACCCGCGAAAAGTTATGCTCCCGCAGTTCCCCCAGAAAAGCCTCCAGCAGCATCCCCTCCGGCACCGCAAAAATCTGTGGTCTCGGAGTCATCACATCCCGCACCAGCTTGTCCCCAAACTCCACCGCCGACCGCACCAGCTCGCGATCGCTCTCCTCCAGAATGCCTTCCTCCTGCCCAGCCTCCAGCAGAGCCTCGACATCCCCCGCCGCCTCTTCCTCAGGAGTCACAGACTCCTCGGCCAGCGTCGCAATCGACAGCAAAAAACTCACCAGCAGCGTCACCGGAAAAACCACAAACAGCAGCAGTCGCACTGGCCACAGCAACCGCACCACCCAAAGCCCGCGCGTCCGCTGAAACAGCAAAAACGGCACTACCTGCGTACAAAAAGCCGCCACCAGGATCACCGCCAGCACAGCCTGCGAAAGCTCCTCCAGCGTAGGCCGCGCCAAAGGCGTCGCACGGTCGAACAACACCGCCCCAAACTCCAGCGCAAGAAACCCGGTAGCCAGATGCATCAGCACCGAAGAAGCCAGCGAAGCCCGCTCCCGCGACATCCAAAGCCGAGGCTCTACATACTGCTCCCAGGCATCAAGATTGTCCTGCACCTCCCGCGAAAGAATCTTCCCAAACTCCGAGTAAACCCGCGCCATATAAGCCGCAATCGTCACCACAGCAGCCAAAAAGATAATCAGCGCCAACGAATATGGACTCATAGCGCCACACCCCGCGCGCTCCGCGATACAGACTTCTTCGACCGAGAAGAACTCGCCTCAACCCGCTCAATCAACCCCAGCGGCAACCCAAGCCTCTCCCGCAATAGCCGCTCCTTCCGAGCCATCTCCCCCGAATCCGCCTCATGGTCATACCCAGCCAGATGCAAAAGACCATGCAACATCAGCACCCGCAACTCCACCGAAAGCCGATGTCCCTGCTCCTCCGCCTGCCGAGCCGCCGTCTCCACCGAAACAGCCAGGTCCCCAGCCACCCCAAAACCTGCCTCCGCAGGAAACGAAAGCACATCCGTAGCCTTGTTCTTCTTCCGAAAACGCCGGTTCAGCCCGCGAATCCCCTCATCCGTAGTCAGCAGAACGCAAACCTCGCCCTTGAGGCCCACAGCAGATTGCGCCTCGCGCAGGTAGCGCGTCAGCGTCGGTCGTGTCGGAACGGCGGCCCGAACCTGCTTACCCGCACCCGCCAAAGCAAGTCGCGGGAAGCCAAGAGCCGCCTCCGGTTGGTCTGGATCAAAGAGAATCATCATTCGCAGGGTCAGCCACATAAGCCACCCCACCTACCTGGATGATACGTGAAACCATAATCCACCGCGGTTCAAAGCAAGTTGACAGTGCTAGACCCTAAGCATTTTCCTCCGCACACCACAAACCCGTCATCCCAGGCAACACTGTCATCCGAAGCAGCATTGTCATCCTGAGCAAAGCGAAGGATCTGCTGTTGCACTTGCCTTTCTGTCTGTCATTCCCAAAGGGAATCTGCTGTTGCACTTGTCTTTGCTCTTGCCTTTCCTGCTGTCAGCCACGGAGGAAGTCCACCTTCATCGCCCTCAAGGTATTGTCATCCTTAGCAAATCGAAGAATCTGCTTCTCCATCCTCAGCCCCCAAAAGATACAGGGGCGTCAGCCCCGGAAGGCCACGCCCCTGCTAAAACCACCATAAATCCAGCTAACCTGCTAACTCGCTAACCAGCCAACCCGCCGCTTCATTGCGGCTTGGACGAACCCTTGATCGGAATCCCACCCCGATCCGTTCGCTCCGCCCCGGGCCCATCCCCAATCCCGAGTCCGGCCCCCAGCGGCAACTCCTGCTGCTGCGTCTTGCCCTCATACGCCCGAATAATCCGCTGCACCAGCGAGTGCCGCACCACGTCCACATCCTCAAAGTGGCAGAACTGAATCCCCTCCACCCCCTTGAGCAGGTTGATCGCCTCCACCAGCCCCGACTTCTTAGGATTCGGCAAGTCGATCTGCGTGATGTCGCCCGTAATGACAGCTTTGGAATTCTGCCCCAGCCGGGTCAGAAACATCTTCATCTGCTCGGTCGTAGTATTCTGCGCCTCGTCCATGATGATGAAGGCATCGCTCAGCGTCCGCCCGCGCATAAACGCCAGCGGAGCCACCTCGATGATGTTCTTCTCCAGCATCTTGTCCACCTTCTCCGGCTCGCATAGATCGTAGAGCGCGTCATAAAGCGGCCTCAGATACGGGTCCACCTTCTCCTGCAACGAGCCAGGCAAAAACCCCAGCCGCTCGCCCGCCTCAACCGCCGGCCTCACCAGAATGATCCGGCTGACCTTCTTCGCATTCATCGCCGCCACTGCCATCGCGACAGCAAGATACGTCTTGCCCGTACCCGCCGGCCCGACGCCAAAGGTCATGTCGTTCTTCTCAATCGCCTCAAGGTATTTCCCCTGATTGACGGAACGCGCCGTAACCGAGCGCTTCACCCCCGCCGACCCAGCCGCGGACCTCTGCTTCGTAGCATCCGCCAACCCCTTCAGATTCACCGACGAATCCGCCACCACCAGCTTCAGCATCGAGTGCAACTCCCCGTTATGCGGATGCACCCCCGCCTTCCGCAGCGCCTCAAAGTCCGCAAAGATGCGCTTCACCCTGCCCACGCTCTCCTCCGGCCCTTGCACATGCACCGCGTCAGAGCGAAGATCGATCCGCACTCCAAGCGCGTCTTCCATCAAGCTAAGGTTTTCGTCACGGGTCCCGAACAGGGGCTCAAGGTTGGGCGTGATCTCCAGGGCGATCTTCAAGGATTAAGCGGCCTCCGTGGCTGCGCGGCTCTACCGGCAGCGGGTAATGTTGATTTGGATGCTTGGGGAATGGAATCGGACGGGAAGGTGTGTACTTGAGTGCAAAGGCGCGAGAAGGGCCACTATCGGCCAGTCTGCGAAACGGGATGGCGTAGATGACCAAATCCTGTATCTGCGCTCAGAGTAGCGCGACCCCTCCATCCAGTCAACCCCACGAACGTAATTTAACGCTGTGCACTTTGGTTCACCCCCGGCCAAAACCGGGGGCAAGTCGCTCAACCTACTCCGATTCCGAGACAAAAACCGCAGTCGTCAGCGCAGGCACAGTCACCGTCCCCTGTCTGGAGTTGAAGGTGGATTGCCGCGTGATCGGGTCGCTCGATCCGCGCTGCACCGGATGCAGTTTCAGCCCCAGCCCCTGCAGCCGGCCATCGGTAAATGTGATCTGCGCGTTGGTCGCGTTGAATACCACCACGATGTGCTTGTACGCTCCGTAGCGCCCACCATTCGCATCCAGCTTCATCACAATCAAACCCGGCGTCTGGGTCTGCCCCGTATTCAGGAAGCTAAGGTTCTGCTGCACTTCCTCAAACGTAGCCATCCTGAACAGCCCCGAACTATACCGGATCTGCAGCAACTCCTCGAACGCCGCGTTACTGTAAGCGATATTCGCCGGCAGCGGCGTATAGCTCGCATTCCCAAGCAGCGGAGTCATAATCGGCCACTGCCCCTGATTCTGGCTCGCAATCGGCAACCCGATGCCCCAGTTAGCCGTAGCGCCGGTCCAGTCGATCTTGTTAAACCAGTCGCCCGAGTTATAACTGTTCTGGTCCATATCCTTTGAGCGCAACATGTCGTCGCCGCCCTGGAAGAACGGAATCCCCTCACCCAGCGTCACCAGGCTCATGCCCATCACCTGCCTTCGCGCGCGAGTAGCAATCCTGTCGCTGAAACTCGACTTCAACTGCACCGCGTCGAAGAGATCCTGATTGTCATGCACCGACGCATAATTGATCGCCTCAATCGGACTCTTCGTATAACCCGTCGGCTGTCCGTTGTAACTCACCTGCGCCCCAGTCACCGTAGTCCCCTGGCTATCCGTGAACGTATAGTCACGCAGATTGCCCGTCAATCCCACCAGGACCCAATCCGAATACTGTAACAGCTGATTCTGCTGCCCACCGACCGGCGGATTCGCATTCGTGTAGTCGCTCGAATCCGTAAACAGTCCCGTCGCAAACCCCTGCACCCTCTCATCCGTAAACGGACTGCCCCCACGAATTCCATCGCGAATACGATCGTTGAACGTTCCGATGCCATATCCATAAAGATTGATCTGCGAAGCATTCGGGCCGATTTGATTGTTAGCCGTATCTCCGAAGTTGAAGCCCTCGCCATACAGATAGATCTTGCTTCCATCCACGCCGTCGCGCTCCGCCGTCAGCGCTCGCAGTGCCTGCTGGATATGCTGCATGTTATAGAGGAAGTGAAAACTCATGATGTCAAACCGGAAGCCATCGATCTTATAATCCCGCGCATTCAGCACCAGCGTATCGATCATCAGCTTCTCCATCATGCGGTGTTCGCTCGCCGTATCCGCGCAACACGACCCATTCTCGAGGCTCCCATTCGCATCCAGCCGATGGTAGTATCCCGGCACAACCTCATCCAGATTTGAATTCGGCCCTTCACCGCTGGCATTCGTATGGTTAAACACCACATCCTGCACCACCCTCAGCCCTGCCCTGTGCAACCCCTTCACCATCGTTCGATATTCGCGCACACGCGCCTCAGGATGGATCGCATAACTTCCCTCCGGCGTCATGTAGTGAACCGGATCATAGCCCCAGTTATAAGCAGGACTCGTCTGGCTGGCCGTCACAGCCGCCTGCTGCTGCTCGCCATCCGGCGGATACTGACCCAGCCCGCTAGGAATAATCCACGTACTCTTGTCCTCATTCACACTCGCAAAGTGGAACGATGGCAGAATATGCACCGCCTTGAGCCCGCTCTCAGCCAGTGAACGCAGATGCTTCATGCCATCCGAATTCTGATCGTCAAAGGCCTCATACATCCCCCGATGCCCCGCAGGAACCGTAAGATCGTTAACACTGAAGTCTCGAACATGTAACTCATACAAGCTAAGATCGCTGAAACTTCGCAGCCCCGGCGAGCTCTCCCAGTCCCACCCGTCCGGCTTCGTTTCATCGGACTCAAGATCCGTAATCCGGCTCTTCGTCCCATTCAGCGCAATGTCGATCGAATAAGGATCGCTCGTAACATTCGTATCCACAGCAGAGTCCGCAGGCACCCACACCTGCACGCTGTACAGGTAATACTTGCTCTTCCAGTAGGGCTCTCCGCACGCCACCCAAACGCCATTATGCGCATGCATCGCCACAGTAATCGAAGGCGCAGCATCCGTCTCGTGATCGAATACCTCCAGCGAAACATGCTGCGCCGTCGGCGCCCATAGCTTCAACTTTACGCCGCAGTTATCATCGTCCGGCCAGTCGTGCCAACCCCGGCCCTCCCCATGACGAAAGACAACGCCCAGCTTCCCTGCATAGTAATAAAGATCATCCAGCACTCCCGCAATCTGCATTCCGGTCGCATATTGCAGCGTTCCACCTGAGCTAACCGCGGAAAACGCAAGCTGCCCCTTCAGCGCCGTTTGCACCGCCGGCAGTTGCACACTCGCCGGCAATTCGAGCACCGTATACCCGCTCAACTGCGGATAACGCATCAACTCATCCGCCGTCAGACTTCCGCCAACAGTCAGAGGAATGTTAGTGCCTCCAACAATGCCGGAAGTCGTCACCGACAGGCCTCCAGTCAGACTTGAACTGATCGCATAAGTATCGCCACTCTGCGCAAACTGCGGCTGAATAGCCACCCTCTGACGATCGATCCAGTAAGCCTGCTGAATATTCAACAGACTGCTCAGTATCTGCGCCGGCGTCGGAGTCATCGTAAACACCGTAGCATTCCCCGAAATCACCCACGCCTGTGTATACGTCGCAACATCAAGATGCATGTCCGGCCCGGGATCCTTCACCCCCGTCGAAACGTTATGCACGATAAATCCCAGATCCTTCGCATTCGCAATCAGGCTGATGTCGTAATACGCACCATACGCGTCAAAGCCCGTAACAAACGTGAGCCCATCGTTAAAGTCGCCCGTAAACTCCGCAGTATCTCCAAACGCATAGACTGTCCAGTTCGCATAATTCCCATCCGGTCTGAAGTAATGAATACGCGCATACCCCGGCAGCAGCGCCGTAGGATTCGCTAAATTCGGCTGGCTCTTGTATAACTTCCCAATTCCCGAGTAAGCCCAGTACTCATTCCCCTCCGTCGCAGGATCGACGAACTCCTTCGGACCAGGATCTTTTTGGTCGCCGCCCGCGGCCGTAGGGTTATGAATGATCAGCCCCACATTCTGCGCGCCCGCAGTAACACCCACATCGAAATACGCCCCATAAGCATCCGTTCCAGTCACCTGCACCGGACCGCCACCATAATTCCCCGTATCTTCCGTCGTGTCAAAAAACGCATACACCGTCCAGCCCGCATAGTTACCATCCACGCGGTGATAGTGAATGCGTATATCACCCGCTGGAATAGCCGGATCAGGCGCAGCAAAAGCCCGCACCTGAACAACAGCAAAAAGGCCCAGCAAGATAACCAACAGACGCGATGCGAACCTGCGCTGAAGACGAGGCGTTTGAATTCTGAATGTCATAGGGGGCTCTCCGGAAGACTCGGTTGCGTTCATCTGGCACAAGCGCACCGCCTCGACGTTCCGGCCACGCGCTCACTCGAGAGGTCGTTCCCAGTAGCGCCGAAATCCTATCCAGACAGAGAGCCCCCTGTCAACGCATACTCTCTTCCAACACAAGATGAGCCTGAAGGCAGAAGTTGATTCCAACACAAGATGAGCCTGAAGGATTAGGCATGCTGGAGATTGAACATCCGCGTGCATGAAGCAGAGAAGTTGAGCT
>Ga0182024_10015199_pt1 | contig 14780 bp, 12 predicted proteins | sample P32metaG_FD_120480 | JGI IMG/M metagenome (GOLD analysis project Ga0182024, IMG submission 120480) | Permafrost microbial communities from Stordalen Mire, Sweden - P3-2 metaG (Illumina Assembly) | ecosystem: Environmental > Terrestrial > Soil > Wetlands > Permafrost | place: Sweden: Stordalen... | reverse complement strand
TCGAGCTCGATCACCGCGGGGATCGCCTCGCGGCACATATATTCGATCGCGTCCTGGTCGCCGAGCCAGTCCGAGCCCTTGACCGTGTCGAACATGTGCCAGCGCCAATCGTCCTCGCCCATATTGCCGAGCGCCGCGCCGATGCCGCCCTGCGCCGAGACCGTATGGCTGCGCGTCGGAAACACTTTCGAGATGCAGGCGGTCTTGAGGCCGGCCATGCCCATGCCCAGGGTCGCGCGCAGCCCCGCGCCGCCGGCGCCGACGACGACGACATCGTAAATGTGATCGACGATGCGATAGGACTCCGCCATGCCTCAGGCTCCGAACGCGATCTTGAGCACCGCGAATATCCCGGCGATCGCCAGGGCCAGCGCGAGCAGCTTGGTGACGACGATGCCCGCGAGCTTGGTGCTCTCCGACGGGGCGTAATCCTCGACCACGACCTGGACGCCGAGCGCGCCGTGATAGAACACGGCGCCCAGCGTCAGGATCATCAGGATCGCGGGCAGCGGCTCCCGCAGCCAGATCACGAATTGCGCCCGATCCGCGCCGGCCAGCGAAATCAGCGACGCCGCGAACCAAACCCCCAGCGGCACGAGCGCGATCGCGCTGACGCGCTGCGCCCACCAATGGCCGACGCCTTCCTTGGCCGAGCCGAGACCGAGGGCGCGGCCGAGCGGCGAGCGAAGGCGCATGTCGCTCATATCAGCCTCGCACCAGGACGCCGGCGACGAAGGCGACCATGGTCAGCACCGTACTCGCCGCCACCACGACATAACCGGACCGATAGGTGGTCGTGAGTTCGAAGCCGTAGCCGGCGTCCCAGGCCAAATGCCGGATGCCGTTGCACAGATGATAGAAAAAGCAGAAGCACCAGCCGAGCAGCATCAGAAGCCCGAGCCAGGAGCCGAAGAACCATTGCGCCTGCGCGAAGGCGCGTCCGCCGCTCGCCGCCGCGACCAGCCACCAGACCAGGAACACGCTGCCGACGGTCAAGGCAATGCCGGTAGCGCGATGGAGAATCGACATCACCGATGTCAATTGCCAGCGATAGATCTGAAGATGGGGCGAAAGCGGCCGTTGAGCGGGCGTCATTGGGGGAATCCCATGGGATGGCGCGAACAGCGCCTGAGCGGGATTTAACCCGCGTCCTACCTCAAGTCAACGCGCCCTTCCCGCATGGCAATACTGCCTATCGGACATGATAATCTCCCGGTCCCTCGGGAGATGGCCATGAGCGTCCGTGCTGGAATTGCGTCGTCGAAGGAACCGAGTCCCATGGCGGCGGCGGGCGCACTCGCGGCGCTATGGGGCGATCTGGGCCTGCCAGCCGAAGCCTTGGACCATGTCGCGCTCGACAAGAGCGACCCAATCCTGCCTTCATCCTTCCGCATCGGGACCATGGCTCAGGTCACAATCGCCGCGGCCGCGCTCGCCGCTTCCGAGTTTCACCGCCGCCGCACCGGCGTTCGGCAGCACCTACGGGTCGGGATGCGCGAGGCCGCGATCGAATTCCGCAGCGAGCGCTATGCCCGCATCGCCGGCATGCCCACCCCCGAAATGTGGGACCGGATCGCGGGCGCCTACCGCTGCGGGGACGGCGGCTGGGTCAGGCTGCATACCAATTTTCCGCATCACCGGGACGGCATCCTGCGGCTCCTGGACTGCGCCTACGATCGCGCGGCGGTCGCCACGGCGCTGGAAAGCTGGCAGGGCCAAGATTTCGAGGACGCCGCCGCGGCGGCCGGATTGGTCGTCGCCAAGGCACGATCCTTCGCCGAATGGGACGCCCACCCGCAAGGCCAAGCGGTTCGGAATCTTCCGCTCGTCTCGGTCGAGCGGATCGGCGACGCGCCCATCCCACCGGCGACTAGTTCGGGCAGCCGTCCGCTCGAAGGCATCCGGGTACTCGAACTCACGCGCGTTCTTGCCGGCCCGATTTGCGGGAGGGTCTTCGCAGCGCATGGCGCGGATAGCCTGCGAATCATCTCACCGGCGCTGCCGACCATCGAGGCCGCCGATATCGATACCGGGCGCGGCAAGCGTTCCGCCTATGTGGATTTGAGCGGCGACGAGGGCCGCCGGGCGTTCCGCGATCTCTTGGCCGGCGCCGATATTTTCGTCCAATCCTACCGGCCGGGCGCGCTCGCGGCCCGTGGCTTCGGCCCGGCGGACGCCGCCCAGCTTCGTCCGAGCATTATCTATGTCTCGCTGTCGGCATACGGCAACGCCGGACCTTGGGCCGGCCGGCGCGGCTTCGACAGTTTGGTTCAAACCGCGACCGGCTTGAATATCGCCGAGGCCGAAGCCGCGGGCGAGACTGGGCTTCGTCCCCTACCCAGTCAGGCGCTTGACCACGCCGCCGGCTATCTGATGGCGCTCGGTGCGCTTGTCGGCCTGCTGCGGCGCGCCGAGCAAGGCGGCTCCTGGCATGTGCAGGTGTCGCTGGCGCGGACTGGGTTGTGGCTGCGCAGCCTCGGCCGCGTGGCGGATGGATTTTCCTGCCCGGAGATGAAATTCGCCGACATCAAGGACCGGCTCGAAGCGGCGCCCTCCGATTACGGAGAACTGAGCGCCGTCGAGCATGCCGCCGAACTCTCCGCGACGCCGGCACGATGGACGCACCCGTCGACGCCGTTTGGAACGCATCCGCCGCGTTGGTGAAGGCCACGCTCGCGGGTCTGCCGAAACAATCCTGTCGGTGCGGGTCACGGCGTCAGCATGAACACCGTGCCATTACCGCCCTTCCCCCCATCGAGGGTTGTGCCATAGAGATTGCCCGAACCATCGCGGATCACGCCGGCAGAGGGGAATTCGCCATCGGCACAATTCGATTTCGAACAGAAATTGTAGAGCGGTTTCGCGAACCATTTGCCCGACTTTTCGGTCAGTTCGAACACCGTGCCGCCCCTTTGGCTGCCGCCGCCGAACGAGGCGCCATAGAGGTTTCCGGCGGCATCGATCGCCAACCTGTCCCCCAGCGGATGTCCGCCTGCGGGATCGAAGGTAACGAAGATGTGCAGCGGCTTTTCCGACGCGAAGCCGCCCGATTTGGCGGGGATCTCGAACACCGTACCAGCCCCATTGGGGCCGCCCTGGCTGGTCGCGCCGTATAAATTGCCGTGTGTGTCGAAGACCAGCCCCGTTGACGGCGTTTCGCCGTCATGGGAGCCGGCGACGAATTTATGCAGGATCGTCTGGGTCCAACCTTTCGAACTCTGCGACAACTCGAAGGCGATGCCGCAGGAGCAAGTCTTATCGCCGCCGACCGAGGTCGTGCCGTAGAGATTACCGGCTTTGTCCATCGTCAGCGGCGCCGTCGGACACCCGCCATGCGCAGCGCCGTCGAATGTGTAAAGGACAGCGAAGCCCCATTCGGTCTGGCCTTTTACCGGCGGCGTAAGGCTGAACACTTCCCCGGTATAGTCATTGATATTGCCGTCGCCGTTGCAGGTCGTGCCGTACAGCACGCCCGATTTGGCGTCGCGTACCGGGGCGGCCTCGGGAGTGACCCCGTCATGTGGGAGTCCCGTGAAAGCGTGGATCAGCTTCTCAGACCATTTCCCTGCCTTGGTCGCCGGCGGCGTCAGCATGTACACGGTGCCGCAACCGTCTTCTTCACAATATTGATAGAACCCGCCGCGGGGGGTCGTGCCGTAGAGGTTGCCTTTGCCGTCGGCCACTAAGCTTGCCGGGCCTCTACCGTCGCCAGGCACCTTACCACCGTCCCCGAAGGTTAGACCGAAGACGTGAATCCGTTCGAAGACCGTGGGTACGTTATCGCCATTGGGCTTAAGCTCGAGTGCCACGCCGCAGCCCCCGTCTCCGCCGGTACATTGTCCTCCGCCTAACGAGGCGGTGGCGAACAGCGTCCCGGTTGTCGGGTTCAACAAGACAGCCCCCTGCGGCTCAAAGCCGTTATCGAACGCATTGGTTTCATCGAAGCTGTGCAGGACCGTGAGCTTTTGCGCGGAGGCCGCGCTCGGCGCGAGTGCAACCAGCGCCGCCGCGATCAAGCCCGCGATCGCTCCAAAAAGACGATTCGTCACCCGGGCTCGAATGTCGGCAACGCTTCGCATTGGAATCCCATTTCCAAATGGTTAAGAATTTCCTACCGAGGGATGTTAGCCCCGGGAGGCCGCCGTAGCTAGCGTCGGCTGGGGACCAAACCGGCATTCGACATTAGCGACGACCCGGTTGACCTTTCGGACGCGCGTCCCTAGTTTCATCGGCGGGACACGGCCCCCCAACGGGTCGCATCTATTCTGTAAGGAATAGCCGCCATGAAGCCGGTCGTTCGACCGAAAATTCCCCATTTTTCCTCTGGTCCCTGCGCGAAGCGTCCCGGTTGGACGCCCGAAGCGCTTTCGGACGCGCTTGTCGGCCGCTCGCACCGCGCCAAGGCCGGCAAGGCCAAGCTCGTGGAAGTGGTGGACCGCTCGCGCGCGATCCTCGGCATCCCACGCGACTATCGCGTTGCGATCGTACCGGCATCGGATACCGGCGCCGTCGAGATGGCGCTGTGGTCGCTCCTGGGCGCGCGCGGCGTCGATGTGCTGACCTGGGAGAGTTTCGGCCAGGGTTGGGCGACCGACGTGATGAAGCAGCTGAAGCTCAAGAATGCGCGGGTGCTCGACTCGCCCTATGGCGAGATGCCCGATTTGAGCACGGTCGATTGGGCGCACGATGTCGTTTTCCCCTGGAACGGCACGACCTCGGGCGCGCGCGTGCCGAACGGCGACTGGATCGCCGCGGGCCGCGAAGGTCTCGCCATCTGCGACGCGACCTCGGCCGTCTTCGCCATGGATTTGCCGTGGGACAAGCTCGATGTCGTCACCTGGTCCTGGCAGAAAGTGCTGGGCGGCGAGGCGGGGCACGGCATGCTCGCGCTGAGCCCGCGCGCGATCGCGCGGCTCGAGAGCTATACGCCTCCCTGGCCGCTGCCGAAGATTTTCCGCATGACGTCCAAGGGGAAGTTCAGCGAAGCGATCTTCCAGGCCGAGACCATCAACACGCCCTCGATGCTGGCGGTCGAGGACGCCATCGACGGCCTCAAATGGGCCGCCACGGCCGGAGGCCAGCGCGCGCTCAAGGCGCGCAGCCAGGCCAATCTCGCCGCCGTCACGCGTTGGGTCGACCGCACACCCTGGATCGATTTCCTGGTCCAGGACGAACGGATTCGATCCTGGACCTCGGTCTGCCTCAAGATCGTCGACGATTGGTTCACGGGGCTGCCATTGGAAACGCAGCGCAATGAATTGAAGCGCATGGAGACGCTCCTCGACAAGGAAGCGGTGGCGTACGATTTCGTCGGCCATCGCGACGCGCCGCCGGGCCTGCGACTGTGGTGCGGAGCGACCGTCGAAACCGCGGATGTCGAGGCGGCGCTGCCGTGGCTCGACTGGGCATACGACGAAATCCGCCGCGCCGCCGCGGCCTGATCTCCTTTTCACGCCGCAGAAAGCAACGCCCCGCCATGCCGAGAGTCTTGATCGCCGATGCCCTGAGTCCGCGCGCCGTGGAAATCTTCCGCGAGCGCGGCATCGAAACCGAAGTGAAGACCGGCCTGTCGCCCCAGGATCTGAAAGCGATCATCGCCGATTTCGACGGCATCGCCGTCCGCTCCGCGACCAAGGTCACGAAGCCGATCATCGAGGCCGCGACCCGGCTCAAGGTGATCGGCCGTGCCGGGATCGGCATCGACACCATCGATGTGCCGGCGGCAACCCAGCGCGGCATCGTGGTGATGAACACGCCGTTCGGCAATTCAATCACCACAGCCGAGCACGCGATCGCGATGATGTTCGCGCTCGCGCGCGACATCCCCGCGGCCGATCGCTCGACGCAGGCCGGCAAATGGGAGAAATCGCGCTTCATGGGCGTCGAGCTGACCGGCAAGGTGCTCGGCATCGTCGGCTGCGGTAATATAGGATCGATCGTCGCCGATCGCGCGCTCGGCCTCAAAATGAAGGTCGTCGCCTACGATCCGTTCCTGTCGGCCGAACGCGCCGTGACGCTCGGCGTCGAAAAGGTCGAGCTCGACGAATTGTTCGCGCGCGGCGATTTCATCACGCTGCACACGCCCTTGACCGATCAGACCCGCAACATCGTCGATGCCGCCGCGATCGCCAAAATGAAAAAAGGCGTGCGCATCATTAATTGCGCGCGCGGCGGCCTTGTCGTCGAGGCCGATTTGAAGGCGGCGCTCGATTCGGGCCGCGTCGCGGGCGCGGCGCTCGACGTGTTCCCGGTCGAACCGGCAAAGGAAAATATGTTGTTCGGGCGCGACAATATCGTGGCGACGCCACATCTCGGCGCCTCGACCAGCGAGGCGCAGGAGAATGTCGCGCTGCAGATCGCGGAGCAGATGTCCGACTTCCTCAACACCGGGGCGGTGACGAACGCGGTCAACATGCCATCGCTCTCCGCCGAGGAAGCGGTGCGCCTGCGGCCTTATATGCGGTTGGCGGAGCAGCTCGGCAGCTTCGCCGGACAGCTCACTGAATCGCAATTGCGGGCGGTCGAGATCGAATATGGCGGCCATGTCGCCGACCTCAATGTGAAGCCGCTGACCGCGCTGACCTTGGCCGCGCTGCTCGCGCCGCAACTCGCATCGGTGAATATGGTGAACGTGCCGATCATCTGCCGCGAGCGCGACATCCGCATCAGCGAGACGCGGCATTCCGAATCCTCGAACTACCAGACCATGATGCGCGTCACCGCCATCGCAGCCGATATCCGGCACAGCGTCACCGGCACGCTGCTCGGCGACCGGCCGCGCCTGATCGAGGTCGAAGGCGTGATGCTCGACGCCGAATTGGGCTCGGATGTCCTGTTTGTCCGCAACATCGACCGGCCGGGCTTCGTCGGCAATCTCGGCCGCACCCTGGGCGAGGCCGGCATCAACATCGCCACCTTCCATATGGGCCGCATCGAGGCCGGCGGCAGCGCGATCTGCCTCATCATCGTGGACCAGGCCCTGACCGATGCCGTGCTGGAGCGGGTTCGCGCGCTCCCCAACGTCATCCACGCGCAATCGCTGCGGTTTTGACGCTTCGGCCGGGGCCGCGCTTGCCGATGCCCCGCAAAACCGCTATTCCGGCGCGCATGGCCGATTCCCTCCACCAGGCGCTCCTGCCGCAGGGTTTGCGCGATTTGCTGCCGCCGCGGGCGGAAGCGGAAGCGGCGATCGTCGCGCGCCTCTTGGCCGTGCCGGCCAGTCACGGCTATGAGCGGGTCGATCCGCCCTTGATCGAATTCGAGGAGAATCTGCTTTCGGGCGCGGGCGCCGCGATGGCAACCGAGACGTTTCGCCTGATGGACCCGATCTCGCATCGCATGATCGGCATCCGTGCCGACATGACGCCGCAGGTGGCGCGCATCGCCTCGACGCGCCTCGCCGGCGCGCCGCGGCCGCTGCGTCTGTGCTATGCGGGCCAGGTTCTGCGCGTCAAAGGCGGACAACTCAGCCCCGAGCGCCAGCTCGGCCAAGTCGGCGCCGAGCTCATCGGCTCGGACGAAATCGCCGCCGACGTCGAAGTGCTGGCGATCGCGGCCGAAGCGCTCGACGCGGTCGGCTTGTCGGGCGTCTCGGTCGATCTCACCTTGCCGAAACTGGTGCCTTCGGTGTGCATCGCCTTCGGGCTCGTCGGGCCGGCGGCCGAGCGTTTGCGGGCTGCGCTTGACCACAAGGACGCCGCCGCCGTCGCCCTGGGCGGCAAACGCGCGGCACCGATTCTCGGCAAGCTTCTGGCCGCGGCCGGCACCGCCGACAAGGCCCTGGCGATCCTGGCGACGCTCGATCTGCCCGAAGACGCGGCGGCCGAGCGCACGCGTCTTGGCGCGGTGATCGCGGCGCTGCACGCGCGGGTTCCGGCCCTCGCGGTGACCGTCGATCCGGTCGAGAATCGCGGCTTCGAATATCACACCGGCATCAGCTTCACTTTTTTCGCGCGCGGGGTGCGCGGCGAGATCGCGCGCGGCGGCCGCTATCGCACCGGCAATGGCGGCGGCGAGCCGGCGACCGGCTTCACGCTCTATAGCGACACGATTCTGCAGGCGGCGCCGGAACAGCCCCAAGGCCGGCGAGTCTATATACCGCTCGGTACCGACCCTTCCGTCGCGCGCAAGCTGCGCGACGACGGCTGGGTGACGGTGGCGGCACTGACCGAGACGCTGGACATCGCGGCCGAAGCGAAGCGCCTCGCCTGCGGCCATCGCCTCGAGGACGACCGCCCGGTCGCAGTGAAGGCGCGCGAATCGTAACGCCCAAGGAGGACAAATTGCCGGAATCGCCGCAATCGACCCGAAACCTGCTCGCCTCAGCCGAGGCACCGATCTTGCGGGACCAATGGTATGTCGCCGCTTTCTCCGAGGAACTGGGCCCACGGCCAGTCGGCCGGCGAATCTGCGGTGAGCCGGTCGTGCTGTTTCGCCGCGCGGACGGCAAGGCCGCCGCGCTGGAAGATCGTTGCTCGCATCGCAAATATCCGCTGTCGCGAGGCGAGATCGTCGGCGACACGCTGCAGTGCGGCTATCACGGCGCACGCTTTTCCGCCGAGGGCACGTGCCTGCAAATCCCGGGACAGGATTCGGCGCCGCGCGGCTTCGATCTCCGGAGCTATCCGATTCATGAAATGAACGGCACGATCCTGATCTGGACAGGCGATCCCGCGATGGCCGACCTCGCGCACATTCCGGATTGGAGCATCAACGCCGCGCCGGATTGGGCCGCGGTGCGCGGGCTTCATCGCATGGCGGCGAATTACCAGCTCGTGCTGGACAATCTTCTCGACCTCACCCATGTCGCGTTCGTCCACAAGATGCTGAAGGGACCGGGCATCACCGAAAATCCACTTGAATTCGACATCGAGGGCGATGTCGTTCATACGCGTCGGATGATGCGCGATGTCGACTTGCCGGGCCTCTTCAAGGCCGTGGGGCGGACCGGCAAAGTCGATCGCTGGCAGAAGCAGATCGTTCGCGCGCCTTCCTACGTCTATTTCGAGTCCGGGGCGGCCCCGTCCGGATCGAATGCGGAAATGACCGAGCCGCACCATGTCGTCATCCAGGGCATCACGCCCGAGACCGACAAATCCACGCATTATTTCTGGTCGGTCGCGCGGCATTTCGCGCAGGACGACGAGACCGTGTCGAAGGCATTTCACGACATCAGCAGCGACGCGTTCGACGAGGATTGCGCGGTGCTCGAAGCGCAGCAACGCTCGATCGACGCGGATCGTTCGGGGCGGCCCCTTCGCGCCTTCCTATGCGACGCCGCCGGTGTTGCCGTGCGCCGCATTGTCGCGCGCAAACTGCAAGAAGAAAGCGCCACGTAGTAGTCCGCGTCGCGGCGGTTCGCGGATTCAATCCTTGGCATCGAGTACGTGGCGAATTTTGGCGGCGAGCGCCGCATAGGTAAACGGCTTTGGAATGAGATCGACGCCGGGATCGAGCCGGCCATGATGGACGATGGCGTTGCGCGCGTATCCAGTCGTGAAAAGGACTTTCAGACCGGGGAACCGTTTGCGCGCTTCATCGGCGAGTTGACGCCCGTTCATGCCGCCGGGCAAGCCGACATCCGTGAACAGGAGGTGAATCCGATCTTCTCCCCCCATGATATGTAATGCTTCGGGGCCGTCATTCGCGGCAGACACGCGGTAGCCAAGCTCGCGTAGGATCTCGGAACTATAGATCCGAACGTCGGGATCGTCTTCCACGAGCAGGATATGTTCGAGAAACGACCGGCCGACGCCCAATGGCGTCGTCTCGCTATCCGCCGCTTCCGACGCGGAATTCGGAGCTTGGGGCAAGTATAGCTTGACCACGGTGCCCGCGCCGACTTCGCTGTAGAGCTTGACGTGCCCGCCCGACTGCTTGACGAAACCATAGACTTGAGAGAGACCCAGACCGGTCCCTTTGCCGATTCCCTTGGTCGTGAAAAACGGCTCGAAGGCTTGCGTCATGATGTCCGCGGGCATGCCGGTTCCCTCATCCGACACGGCGATCATGACATAGCGCCCCGCCGTCACTTCCTCGTAACGCACCGCGTAAGCTTCGTCCAAAAACGCTTCCGCGGTTTCGATCGTTAGCTTCCCGCCGCCGCGCATCGCGTCGCGCGCGTTGACGGCGAGATTGAGGAGTGCGCTTTCCAATTGATTCGGATCGGCGAATGCGCTTGGCAGGCCACCCGCGATCACGGTCTCGATTTCAACGCTTTCGCCCAAGGTGCGCCTCAACAATTCGGAAATGCGCAGGACGAGCTCGTTGACGTCGACGCTTTTGGGTTCGAGCGATTGACGGCGGGAATAAGCCAGCAATTGCTGCGTCAGAACGGCGGCGCGCTCGGCACCGCGAATCGCCGCGTCCAGCGGCTGCCGAATCACCCCCTTGTCCCCATCGTCGATGGCATCGACGCGGCGGTTCAGCGAATCGAGATTGCCAAGAATGATCTGGAGCAAATTGTTGAAATCGTGGGCGACGCCGCCGGTCAATTGGCCGATGACCTGCATTTTCTGCATTTGGCGTAGTGTTTCCTCGGCCTTCAGGCGTTCGGCAACTTCCTGCGCGATCCGCTGTTCCAAAGTTTCGGTCAGCCTGGCGAACTCCGCCTGCGCGCGCTTTTCGTCTTCGATATCGACCGCGATGGCCAGCGCCTGGATGACCTCGCCCGCGCTATTACGAACCGGGATGCCGCTCGCGCGGATCCATCGCCGGGTTCCGTCGGGGCGCTGATATTGCAGCTCGATATTTTGCACAAGTTCGCCACGAAGCGCTCGGATCGCAGGATTGTCGTCGGCCGCCAACGGGCTTCCATCCGGAAGGAAAGCCGGCCATCGTTGCAGAAGGGGCGCACCGACGGGTGGCAGCCCCGCCTGGCCAAAAATCCGGTTGCGCGCGGCATTGACGTAGGTAATGCGCCCCGTTGCATCGAGGGCGGTAACGCCGATTGGGAGATTGTCCACGACGTTCACGGTACGCTGGCGCACGTCCTCCGCTTCCGCCCGCATCTGGCGTTCGCGCAATTCATAAGGAGCTTCGAAGGGCACCGCTTCGACGCCGACGATGCCGCCGAGGCGATTGCCTTCCCCGGGCAGCGCGATGCAGTTGAAGGTGAAGCCCGTCTCATCCGAGGCGGCCCGCGCCATTGAAAGCGAGAAGCCGCCCTCTTCGCCCGATTGATCGCCGCTCAGTGCTGCTTCGGCGCGCGAACCGACCCGATCCCAAATCTCGCGCCACACGGCGGAGGCCGGTTGGCCGAGCGCGCCGGGGTGTTTGCCGCCGACGGCGGTCTTGCAGGCATCGTTATAGAAATTGATGAGGTTCTCGCCCCACCAGACGAACATGGGGTGGCGCGCGCCCAGCATGATCCGCGCCGCGGTTTTCAGGCTCGGCGGCCAGGTCGCCGCGGGGCCAAGCGGCGTCTTGGACCAATCGAACGCGCGAATAAGGTCCCCCATTTCGCCACCGCCAGCCAAGAAAGACCCTGATCCCTGCTCCACGCCGTCCCCTTGTTTTCGTCGCTGGGACCGTAGCGAACGGCACCCTTGCCCGCAACTAGCCAAACCGCCCCGCGCCGGATTAAGGTCTCCGGAACGGAGACCCCCTATGAGCCTGATCAAAATCCAAGATGTCGCGTTCGTGCGGTTCAACGCGCCCGATCTCGATGCGATGGAATCCTTCCTTTTGGATTTCGGACTAATCCGCGCGGCGCGAAGCGACGACACCCTCCACATGCGCGGGACCGGACCCGATCCGTTCCTGCATGTCACGCGGCGCGGCGATCCCGGTTTCGCGGGGGTCGCGTTCAAGGCCGCCTCCCTCGACGACCTCGAAACGCTGGCGCGCGCGGAAGGCGCCGCGATCGAACCGCTGGACGCACCCGGTGGCGGGTACAGCGTGACGCTTCGCGATCCGGACGGATTCGCCATCGAGATCGTCGCCGGGCGCACGCCCGCGGACGAGATCGAGACCGCGCCGACCGCGCCCCTGAATAACGGCTTCGACCAGCCCCGCCGGAACGCGCCGAAACGGATCGGCAGCGGACCGTCGCGCATCAAACGGCTCGGCCACCTCGTGCTGGGTGTCACGGATTTCGCCCGCACCGAGGAATGGTATAAAACGCGCTTCGGATTGATTACCTCGGATGAATGGCCGGAAGGCCAGCCGTCGCGCGGCGCATTCCTGCGCTGCGACCGGGGCACGATTCCGACCGATCATCATACCATCGGCATCATGGGCGGCGGCGCGGCCCGCTTCGGCCATGCCGCCTTCGAAGTCGCCGATTTTGACGATCTGATGCGCGGCAACGCCCATCTCCTGGCCGGCAATCGGCGCCACGATTGGGGCGTGGGCCGGCATTTTCTCGGCAGCCAGATCTTCGATTACTGGCGCGATCCGTGGGGACATACCGTCGAACATTGGACCGACGGCGATCTCATGACGGCCGACTGGGGCTCCCGCCAGGTACCGACCGAGATCGTCCGCGCTGTGCAATGGGGCGATCCGCTTCGCCTCGCACCCTGAATCGCGACGAGAGACGCCATGAAGATCTTCGCCCATCCGGCGGCGGCGAGCCGCGTCCAAGGCCCGCTCGCGGGGCATGAAGTCATTTCCGGGGACAAGAATGCCAAGCCGGACATCGTCTGGATCACCTTCGAAGCCCTGATGGGCGGCGGCATCGATCTCTTCTTCGATGTTGCCCTGAACAGCGGGACCACGAAATGGGTTCATACCCAGCAGACGGGGCTCGATTCGCCGCGTTATCGCGAATTGATCGCGCGCGGCATCCCGCTTACCAACAGCCACGCCCAGGCGCCCGCGATCGCGGAACATGTGCTTGCGAACGTGCTCGCGGAGACCTATCCGATCGCCGCGGCGCGCGCGGCGCAAGAAGCGCATGAATGGAAGCGGATGCCGTTCCGCGAACTCGGCGACATGCAGTGGCTCATCATTGGTTTCGGGGCGATCGGAAGCGAGATCGCCAAGCGCGCGAAAAGCTTCGGCGCGAAGGTGACCGGGATCAACCGCTCCGGCAAGCCGGCGGAATTCGCCGACGCGATGGGCACGCTCGCCGATCTCCCGAAGTTTCTGTCGGCGGCGGACGTCGTCGTGATCGCGGCGGCGCAGACCGAGGCCACCACCGATCTGGTCGATGGCAATTTCGTCGCCGCGATGAAGCCCGGCAGCATCATCGTCAATGTCGCGCGCGGCGGTTTGGTGGTCGATGAGGCACTGCGCGCGGGCTTGGACAAGGGCGCGCCGGGCCTCGCCATTTTGGATGCTTTCAGGGAAGAACCTCTGCCGGCCGACGATCCTTATTGGTCCCATCCGAAAGTCCGAATTACGTCGCACACATCGAGCTCGGGCAGCGGGACATTGCGGCGCGCGGACCAGTGCTTTCTCGACAATCTGAAGCGCTTCGAGCGCGGCGAGCCGCTGTTGAGTCCCGTCACCGAAAATTCCTTCTAAGGCGACAGCGGATGAAAATCGCCGATGTCGCGCTGACGCTGTTTCGCTGGGATGGCATTCCCGCGATCAGATACGGCGCCAATATCGTCACTGGCACATCGAGCCAGCTCGGCCTCCTGGAGATCACGACCGACGAGGCCATCACCGGCCACTCTTTCCTGGGATCGGTCAACAGGGCCGCCGACCGCGACGGGCCGAGCCTCATCCAATATCTGAAACCCGTGCTGCTCGGCCAAGACCCGCTCGACCGCGAACGCCTGAACGAGCGGCTCTGGGGCCAAGCGCGCTCCACCAGCGTGCGCGCGATCGGCGCCTGTGACGTTGCGCTCTGGGACATCGCGGGGAAGGCCGCCGGCATGCCGATCCACCGCTTGCTCGGCTCCTATCGCGAGAATCTACCGGCTTATGCCAGTTCGCAGGCGCTCGATTCGGCTGAGGCTTATATCGATCAAGCGCGGGAGTACCTCGAACGCGGCGTCGCGGCGTACAAAATCCATCCACCGCATCCCTGGCGCGAGGACATCCGCGTCTGCGAAGCCGTGCGCGCGGCGCTGGGTGACGACCACGTCCTCATGCTCGACGCGACGTGGGCGTACGATTACCCGACGGCGCTCAAGGTGGGCCGGGCGATCGAGCGGCTCGGTTTCCACTGGTACGAGGACCCGCTCAAGGAACTCGACATCTACAATTACGTGAAGCTGCGCCAGAAGCTCGACGTGCCGATCCTCGCCACCGAACTGCCCTTCGGCAGCTTCGCCGATTATGCGATCTGGATCACGGAACGGGCGACCGATTTCCTGCGCGGCGATGTCGCCTTCAAGGGCGGCATCACCACGATGATCAAGACCGCGCATCTCGCCGAAGCGTTCAACATGAATTACGAGATTCACCATGGCGGCAATTCGCTGAACAATATCGCCAATCTCCACGTCGCCGCGGCGATCAGGAACTGCGAATATTTCGAGGTGCTGTTGCCGGACGCGGCCAACAAGTTCGGCCTCGTCCAGGACCTCGAGATCGACCGCGACGGCTTGGTTCACGCGCCGACCGCGCCGGGACTCGGCGCCGAGATCGACTTTGCAAGGATCGTCCGGAACCGGCTCGCGGAGCTGCGCTGAATCAGCGCCAGCTCAGGAACCGGCGCTCCAGAAACGTCAACAACCGGCCGATCAAGAGACCGAGGATCGAAAGGACCAGTACGCCGGCCAGGAGCTGGTCGGTCTGCATCAGGTTACCGGCCTGCAGCACAAAGGCGCCGATACCGGTCTCGGCGCCGATCATTTCCGCCGAAACCACCAGCAAGAGCGCGG
>Ga0182024_10015198_pt1 | contig 14780 bp, 9 predicted proteins | sample P32metaG_FD_120480 | JGI IMG/M metagenome (GOLD analysis project Ga0182024, IMG submission 120480) | Permafrost microbial communities from Stordalen Mire, Sweden - P3-2 metaG (Illumina Assembly) | ecosystem: Environmental > Terrestrial > Soil > Wetlands > Permafrost | place: Sweden: Stordalen... | reverse complement strand
GCCACGATATGGCGCCGGCCCACTTCATGCAGCAAATTCTCTTTGGGTATCGGCGCATTCTCGAAGAAAAGTGGCACTGTGGAGCTGCCACGGATGCCCATTTTCTTTTCTTCGGCTCCCACGGAGAAACCAGGCGTGCCGCGTTCCACAATGAAGCAAGAAAACTTTTCTCCATCCACTTTCGCGAACACCACGTACACGTCGGCGAATCCGCCGTTCGTGATCCACATCTTCTGCCCGTTCAGAATCCAGCTCTTTCCATCAGGGGACAACGTCGCGCGGCTTCGTGAGGCAAGGGCGTCGGAACCCGCTTGAGGCTCCGAAAGGCAATAGCACGAAAGCAATTCACCGGTAGCGATTTTCGGAAGGTATTTTTTCTTTTGTTCCTCGGTGCCGAAGTAAGCGATCGGAACGGTGCCAATGCCGGCGTGGGCGCCATGCGAAACCGCGAAGGAAGCATAACCCGCCAGCTTTTCGGCTAGCACGGTTGCGGCAATCTTATCCAGCTCCGAGCCGCCATACGCTTCAGGAATTCCGCCGCCCAGAAGTCCAATTTCGCCCGCTTTCTTGAGAAGCTGCGGCATCAGTCCTGGCTTATGCTGCTCAAGATCTGAAATGAATGGAACGACTTCTTTGTCGACAAATTCTTTGGCCGTCTGCCCAATTAGCCGCTGATCGTCCGTCAGGTCTGCTGGAGTGAAGACGTCTTCTGGCCTACTTGACTCAATGAGAAATGCACCGCCGCGGCTTAGTGAACTGGACACAGGCGTGGTTGCCATGCCGAATTCCTCGCTTTCATCTACAAGAAGTAAGGTCTCATGCCGCGCGTTCGAAAATTCCCGCGGCGCCCATGCCGCCGCCGATACACATCGTTACCAGTCCATAGCGAGCTTTGCGCCGCTCAAGTTCTCGCAGAATCGTAGCGGTGAGTTTGGCTCCCGTGCATCCGAGTGGGTGGCCGAGCGCCACCGCGCCGCCATTCACATTGATGCGCGCTGGATCAAGTCCCGCCAGTTTAATAACACTCAAGGCCTGAGCCGCGAAGGCTTCATTGAGTTCGATCACATCAATATCGTCAAGCTTCAGCCCGGCCAATTTCAGCACCTTGGGAATCGCGAACACGGGACCGATCCCCATTTCCTCAGGAGCGCAGCCAGCCGTGGCGAACGCGACGAATCGCGCAAGGGGTTTCACCCCCAAAGATTTGGCCCGTTCCGCGCTCATGATCACCGCTGCGGCGGCGCCGTCGCTCATCTGCGAACTGTTACCCGCAGTCACCACGCCGTTTGCATGAAAAGCGGGCTTCAGCTTTGCGAGGGCTTCAAGGGAAGTATCCGCACGCGGGCCCTCGTCCACTTCAAATCGCAACTGCACGGTCTTAGGCCGCGCGTTTGAGTTACCGCTTGCAGCCGCTTCCAGCACGGTGTAATTCACCTCTACCGGCACAATTTCATCTTTGAATTTCCCGGAGGCAATCGCGGCAATCGCTTTCTGGTGACTTGCCAGTGAGAATTCGTCCGCTTGCTGCCGATTGATGCCGTAGTGCTTTGACACATTTTCAGCCGTGAGTCCCATGCTGATATAGACGCCCGGGTGGTGGTCCATCAGCCAGGGATTGGGCGCTACCTTGTTGCCGCCCATAGGCACCATGCTCATAGATTCGGTGCCGCCGGCCACAGCCACATCTCCCTGACCCGCCATAATCCGCTCCGCAGCAAGAGCAATCGACTGCAAGCCCGAGGAGCAGAAGCGATTGATGGTCATTGCCGAGGTTTCCACCGGAAAGCCCGCGCGCAGCCAGGCATTGCGTGCCACGTTCATTCCTTGTTCGCCCTCAGGCATCGCGCAGCCCAGAATCACATCTTCTACGTCCTTCGCTTCCAGTCCCGGCACTCTTGCGATTGCTTCCTGAATCGCTGTAGCGGCCAGATCATCGGGCCGCGTGGTCCTTAATGTGCCCTTGATTGCTTTCCCCACCGGAGTACGCACCGCGCTCACAATCATCGCTTCCCGCATGACTCACCTCAATCCAAACCTGCAGAATTTTCCTTTACGCGTATTGGATGCTAAGGGGAGACAAAAAGCAACCGCGCGCGGGGTCGAACCCGCGCGTGGTTTCAAGCTCGACTCGTAAACGGGTCGCTAGAGCTTGAACCGTACCGTCACCAGCATTTGCACGGATGTCGGCTGTCCGTCCAGAAGGGAAGGTTCGTATTTCCACCTTCGCACAGCATTCAGCGCTGCGTCGCGGAGAACCGAAGGTCCTGAGGTCACGTGCGCGTCGCTCACATTACCGGCTTTGTCGACAACGATTTGGATGGAGACGTCGCCTTCGGTGTGCGCTTGTTTCGCAAGCGCCGGGTATAGGGGCAGCACATTCGTCAACAGCTTCGGCTCTTTGATCTGACCACCCACCGATGAGGGAGACGTCGCTTTAAAGCCTGGCGGAGGCAGCGCCGAGGGCGGCGGCGTAGAGGTAATCCCAAGCAGGGGGTTTTGTTCTGTCGAAGAGGCTTCGAGGTTTGGAGCCACCGCACCGGCTGCGGACTTGCGGGCCGAAACCGGATGCGCATTTAGAGTTCCAAAAACACTAGGGACCGTTTTCCTCGATGCGTTGGAGGACGCGGCTTCCGGCTGCTCGCTCACATCGGACGACGGCTGCTCCTTCGCCGGTTTCGGTGTTGCAGTCACGGGTGCTTCGCGGGTCGTATTTGCCGGCGCAGCCACCGGCTTAGCGACGGGAGAAGCGGCAACCGGTTCCGCAGCCTGAACGGGCTGGCCAGATACGCTTGGAGAAACAGACGGGGAAGCCGTTGCCGGCGCAGAAGCGGCACTTCCAGAGCTGCTTGGCGCACTGCGATGAAAAAGGGTGATCCCGCCGCCGATTACTAACAGACCCACGCAAGCGGCAATTGCGATCCAGCTCTTGGGCAGGCCGGAGGCTTCCTCTTTGTGAGGTGCTAGACGCTCGCCAAAGGTCTCTCCGGCTGCTTTTTGGGACAACGCCTTTGATATATCCCCGGCCTGAGAAGCTTCGCCGAGTGCGTCTGCGGCGCCAGCTTCGCGCTCTTGTATTTTCGTCGAATTCGCTCTGGACTGTGTGTTTCGCGACGATGCGGCGGAGGTGCCGGGTGCGGAAGCTGTAAGATTCGACTTAACTGCGGCCTCGGCCAAAGTTAACTCGGACACCGGCGCGGACATGGCCGACGCGGAAGGCTGCACGTTTTCCCGGGAGCCGATGGAAATAAAAGAAGACTCTTGTTTCGCCGGGTTTGCGACTCCCATAGTTTCGGAATTCACTTTTCGCGGCGAGCTAGCGCCAGCTATTTTCGACGCTGTCGCGCTGCTCTCTGGAACCGTGGGGATTTCGATGGCCTTATCCGCCGCTGCAGGCCCATCGGCGTCAAAATAAACGCCCCAAAATCCCGGTTGGCGGTGCGTGAATTCGATTTCAACGTAGCAAGCCGTGTTTGAATACGTGCGGACCTTTATCACGCGGCAAATTGCATCCTGCCGGGACTTCAAATTTGTCAGCACCAGCATCTGGCCCGCATTTACCGCCGTCGACATGCGCAGTACTCCCCCGTGCGGGAATACAATCATCGACGTCGTCTGCTCTTCAAAAGGCTCCGTTTGCGGCGCCGCTCCATTGCCGGCGGCACTGACTTTCGAGCCGTGGACCTTCAGCGAAACTTCCAGAGATACGGCATCGGAGTGAACTTGCCCCGCTGTTGTCTGGGGTTGCAGCCCCGCTGTGAGTTCTGATGACCCCATCATTGACCCTAGAGCGCTTGTTTCCTTTGAGAGTGTAGACATTTAGGTATCGGCCGCCTGCCGCCCCCAGGTTAGAAGGTAGGTGCTACACCATTCTGGGTACTAGTGACAAACTACGGCAATAGTACGGAAGTACTATGTTTAACATTCTGCTAACAGCTGAGGGGTAGACTGTTGGCTCTCGCAGCTCGCTAGTACTGCTTCAGAAGCATTCCGGTGGTTACGTGGGCTCCGTCTGTCTCGAGGACTAGCGCGGTACTAGCGTCAATCACATAATAGGCGAGCGAATAGGTCGCAGCATTCGTTCCAACAGTTGCCGTGCCGCGCCCGTTCGAGGTAGGCGTAATGACCGAAGTGGCGCTTGTCAGAGGAGTGTGTGGTGTCAGCAGTGAAGCAGCAAAATTGTTAATGTTCAGAGCCCCGCTGAGCGACGTTGTGCCAATAGTCGAGATCTGGCCTAAAATGTCCTCTTCCGTGGCGCCGTTCTTGGGACCGGACACTCCCGCGAGACTAAGGGCGTATGCTCCGCTAATGGGGCTCGCGGTGCCGTTCTGGGGATAGGCGAACCCGCTTGCGGTGACGTTTGTATCGAGTTCGATCAGCTCGATAAACTGTACCGGCCCGTTGATCGTATTGTAGGCTGCCGTGTACCCAGCGAAATTCCGAGTGACGCCGTTCGCGGTTATCGGCAGTGCGATTCTTCCAAAGCTTGGATCTATGCTGAAACTCGTGCTCGTGATGCTGCTGTCCATTTGAATATCGATGGCGCCATTGTTTATATCGAGCACACCTGTCACATTGCCGCTACTGCCACTCGAAGTAGCAGCTGTATTGAAGATACCTCCCGAAGCGTACGCGCCATTTGACGACGTACCCTCCACCGCAAACGCATAACTCCCTGGAGGGAAAGCCGATGTCGACGTAAAAGCACCGTCCGACGGCGTGTTGGCGGCGCTATAGAAATCCCCCGCAAGGCCTGCCGTGTTGTCGACTTCCACCACTTTCAGGTGCGTGTTGTCGACAATGTAGAAGGCCAACTGCACTGATACTCCGTTGGCAAAAACGGATGTGTTCGTGCTCGAGAGGGTCACCGTGCCACGGCCGCTTGTGGGAACTGTGGCGTCCATCACGAAGCTTCCTTGTAGCGTCGTATCGGCGGTACTCGTCGAAACTGTGCCTGCCGTGCTGGTCGTTGTTCCCGACGAAGTCAGGGAGAGGGTGCTTTTGCCATTGTCATTGATATCCTGCACCCCGGAACCCAGCGGTATAAGGCCAACCCCATCCGCGAAAAATCTTCCTGCAAGCGATAGTGGATTCCCGGAGCCATCAATGCCCGATAACCCGAAGGCGTAGTTTCCTGAAAATGCGGAAGCGGTGAGCAAAGCTGGATTCTGTGCATCGAGGGTGCCGCTGCCTGTGCCGGCGGCGTCAAATCGAATGAGCAAGGCGTGTCGCGCGGAGCCTCCCGTTGCATTCGAAACAAGCGTAAATGCCCACATCACGCTGTTCGGTAGCGTCGCCGAACCGCTTCCGTCTGGATTTACTGCAAACGTTCCCGTGAATTGCGAATGCGCGGCTGAACTTGAGCCGGTCGTAAAAACATCTTCAACGCCGCCAAAGATCTGACCCGAAGCGCCGGTGCTGCCCTGGGCGATAAAACTGCCCGCGGCGGCCAGAAATCCCTTGGAGCCGCTTCCTTTATAGGAAAAGGCGTAGAAACCGTTCAGCGATTCGTTCGAAAATGTGATCGCGGCCGTCGCGGTGCCGGACAAGGTCGAGGATCCGGTCCCTGAAATGGCCGTGATCGTGGTTGAGCCGCCCGGCGGTGGTGTGAGCGGCGCAGTGTAGCTTCCATTTGAGTCGATGAGTCCGTGAAGGCCGTCCCCGCCGACGATGTTATTTACCATCCAGGTCACGCCGGTTGTGATCGCCTGTCCATTACTCGATGCTGTGAACGCCTGCGTGCTTCCCGCTGGAACAGCTGCAACGGCAGGGCTTAAGAGAAGCCCTTGCGCGGCTGAAACCGTCAAGGTTGCCGTTCCTGTGAGGCTACCGGATGAACTTGTTGCCGTCACCGTAACGCTTGCGGCGCTGGTGGGGGCCGTGAACAAGCCCGAACTGCTGATGGATCCACCGCCGCTAACGCTCCACGTGAATGTGGCGCCAGGCTGGCTCGCGGCGAAAGCAGTTAATTGCGCCTTCCCATTGACGGGCACCGTGGCTACTGGCGGGAAAACAGCTACTTCGCTGGGGATGACAGTGGTGCTCCCCGAACTATTCGTCGAACTGCCTGGCGGGCTGCTAACACTCACACTGCTGCTCCTGCATCCCGTTAGACTTGTCGCTCCCACCATTGCAATCAGGACAAGCGCGTTCTTAAACCGCTTCGGCAGGAAGATCAAAGGCAGGTCTCCGGAGCGATCTCGCGATCAGGAATCTCGCGGAATGAAAATATTCTTCGCGATCGCCGGAATCCCCATGTCGGGTTCGAACCCGCTGGACCACTTTCAAAATTTTCCCACGATCTGTTGGCTCGCCCCACGATTCTTTCCTCTCCTACCGAAATAAAACTCTACGCACAATTTGCCGCCGGGAAATCAGCCCAGATGGCCAATCTCTTTTTCGGTACTTTGAACGTGCACTTACGAAAAGAGTTGCCCTGCGATCAATTCACCCTAAGGCAAATTGGAACTCAATTTCGAAGGGGCTTTCCCGTCTTGAGCGTGTAGGCAATGCGTTCCTGCGTCTTCCGCTCGCCGCATAGGCTGACGAACGCCTCGCGCTCGAGATCCAGAATATATTGTTCCGGAACAGATTGCGAAGCAGTAATCCCGCCCCCTGCGAGGACGTAAGCGAATTTCCGGGCTACAAGTGCGTCATATTCACTGGCATATGCGCCTTGAACCAGTAGATAGATCGCGAGCTTCGCTGCGGCAAGAAACTCCTCTCCAAGCACGCGAATTTCGGCTGGGGCGGGAGCGTGATATCCGCTTCGCACCATCGCCAGGGCCGTCTCCTTTGCGTCCGCCACTTGGCGGTCGCGGTTCATGGAAATCAGATCCGACGGTCTCAGGAATCCGAGTGTGCGAGCCTCTTCCGCGCTCGTGGACACCTTTGCCATGGCCACGTTTTCGAAAATCGGCTTGAGTGCGTGAAAGAGGTCTAAATCTTCGCCGCCAGCCGCCCGTTCATTGGCGCGTATCAGCACTTCTTTCGTGCCACCACCTGCCGGGATCAGGCCCACACCGGTTTCTACAAGACCAATATAGGTTTCCGCAGCCGCTTGGAGGCGACACGCATGCAAACTGATTTCGCAGCCGCCGCCTAGCGCGAGTCCCTGCGGAGCGGCCACCACGGGGAGAGGCGCGTATTTGATGGCCATGTTCACGCGTTGAAACTGGCGGACGGCCAAATGAATATCGTCCCACTCACCTTCCTGGGCGCTCATGAGCAGTAGCATCAGGTTGGCTCCCACGGAAAAGTTCGACGCCTGATTGGCGATCACCATCGCTTCGAACTCAGTTCCGAGCCGCGCGATTCCCGCGTTGAGCATGCTCACGATGTCGGAGCCGATTGCGTTCATCTTGGAATGGAATTCGCAGCACAGCACGCCGTCTCCGAGATCGATCAGGCTTGCGCCGGAGTTCTCTTGCACCACGCCGGTTCGTTCTTTGAGGGACTTTAGAATGATGATTCCTGCGGGTTCCTCAAGCGTCTTGTGGGTGCCGGAAGCCTGGTCGAAATATCGTGTTGTTCCTTTTTCCACTTGGTAAAACGATTTGGCGGAGCTTGCGAGCACCTTTCCCACAAGTGCAGGCAGCTTCTTTCCCTCACGCTCGAGAGCCCGCGCCATTGGTTCCACTCCGATCGCATCCCAGATTTCGAATGGCCCGAGCTCCCATCCAAAGCCCCACTGCATGGCGTGGTCTACATCGAAGACGCGGTCTGCGATTTCTGGTATGCGGTGCGCGGCGTAGAGGCACGTTTCGCTGAGGACCGTCCATAGAAATTGATTTGCCTTGTCGCCGGCTTTTCCTTCCATCGCGGGCGCTACGAGCATCGCGATTCTCTGCCGCGTGTTGTCGATGCTTTTGCCGGCTTCGATCGAAGGGAATTTTGCCTTTCTACGCTCCCGGTATTCCATTTTTTGCCAATCGAGTGTCAGAATCTCCGATTCGGCCCCTTTTCGTACTCGTTTGTAGAAGCCGCTCCCTGTTTTCTCGCCCATCCAGTCGCGCTGCATCATTGCATCGATCAGCGCAGGTACCCGGTAAAGTTCACGCTCCTCGTCCTCAGGTGCGTTGTCGTAAATATTCCGCACTACGTGTGCCAGCACATCCAGGCCGACCAGATCCGCAGTCCGGAACGTGGCGGATTTTGGCCAACCAATGGCCGGTCCTGTACACGCGTCCACCTCTTCGACCGTCATTTCGAGAGTCTGCAGCTGGCGGATGGAGGTGAGCATTGCAAAAGTGCCGATGCGGTTGGCGATGAAATTGGGAGTGTCTTTGGCGCTTACCACTCCCTTGCCAAGCCGCCGGTCGCAAACTTCCCGAAGCGTTTCAAGCACTTCTGGATGCGTTTTCGGCCCCGCAATCAATTCCACGAGCTTCATGTATCGCGGGGGATTGAAGAAATGTGCGCCGGCCCAGTGCTGTTGAAAGTCATCGCTGAAATCCTGCGCGACCAGGTGGATGGGCAGTCCCGAAGTATTGGAAGTGACGATCGTTCCGGCTCTTCGCACGCCTTCCACGCGCCGAAGCAGCTGTCGCTTTATGTCCAGATTTTCTGCAACCGCCTCGATAATCCAGTCCGCATTAGCGCACCACTGAAGGTTATCTTCAAAATTGCCGGGAGTGATCAGTCGCGTCGCTTCGGGGGTAAAAAACGCGGCGGGTCGGGATTTTCTTGCAGCCTCTAACCCCGCGGCTACGATCCGGTTCCGAACAGACGCACTTTGCAGACTCAAGCCCTTGCGCTTTTCGTCCGGCGTCAACTCCGATGGCGCAATGTCGAGCAAGTAGCAGGGAATGCCCGCATTCGCGAAATGCGCGGCAATGCGCGCGCCCATCGTTCCCGCCCCGAGTACTGCCACTTTTTCAATCGGTCGTTTCACTTGAGTGCCCTTTTTTAGACCAGCCATCGTTGCAAAACGGGTACAGGGCGGTCAACCGGAAACGCTGTGGCTCTGGGAGTCTGCTAAAGTGTTATAAAGGACGTTTGATGCCAGCCGGATCGAAGTGGATCAAGAAGGCCATCCAAGGGATTCGATCTTTCGCTTACGCTGAGCCTCCCCAAAATGGAGAAGTGACTTCCAGGGTTGGAGTTGCCTTGGGCGGCGGTTTCGCGCGTGGCATCGCTCACATTGGCGTTCTTCGCGTTCTCGAACAGCACAACATCCCAGTCGACTTTATCGCTGGCACCAGTGTAGGAGCTCTCGTTGCGGCCACTTATGCGAGCGGCACATCGCTCGCTGAAATGGAGCGGCAGGGCGTTGAAACCAAGTTTCGCGATTTCGGCCGTTGGACGCTTTCTCGGATGGGCATGGCCTCAAACGACCGCTTGGAAGAGTATCTTCACCGCTTCACGCCCGCTCGGACGTTCGAAGAGATGAAGGTTCCTCTCAGCATTGTGGCAACCGACATCATTTCCGGCGAGAGCGTGTACTTCACCGACGGCGAAATCGCGCCCGCTTTGCGAGCCTCCTGCGCTTATCCAGGGTTGTTCTTGCCCATCGAGTATCGAGGTCATATTTTGGTGGATGGTTTTCTTACGGAGACCGTTCCCGCTCCGGCCGTGCGAAAACTCGGCGCGGACGTGGTGATTTCAGTTCATCTGGAGCCCGGGCTGCTCGACGGGCGCCCGCGGAACACGATTGAAGTGATCAGCCGATCGTTTTCGATCATTCAAACGGCTGCGACGCAGCGGTGGCGCGGGGCGTCGGACATCCTGATCGAACCGGATGTGCACCACATCTTGTGGGACGAATTTTCGAAAACTCCGCAATTGGTCGCTGCAGGCGAGGCAGCTACACGCGCAGCCTTGCCGAAAATCAAAGCGGCGCTGCAAGGCCATATGGACCGGCGCATACGCGAACGCCGGTCATCATCGATGCGTGAAAACGGCAGCGTCGCAACGAACCGCTAGTTGCCCTGAGATTCACCCGCCTGCAAGTCTTCAAAAATACATTTTGAACTAAAGAAGCATTCTTATGGCGCCGATAACCTTAGTGTCGTTTTTCCCGGATTTGGCCCCGAGGATGCAGCAACCGGTGTCTACCTTTCGGAAAGATGAGGAAAGGATTATGAAAGCAGGCGAGCGCCGCTTCACTCCGAGATATCCACTGAAAATTCCTCTGACGATTCAGATGTGGGGCGCAGCTCTGGCCGCGGCACAATGCACCGAAACCGCGAATATCTCCGTTCGTGGAGTCTGTTTTGCAAGTGAGTGCCGGTTTGAGGTTGGTACCCCGGTTCAAATTGCACTCCGTATGCCGGAAGAGGTCACCGGCAGAGCTTCTCAGCAATGGAATTGCCGGGGCCGCGTGGTGCGTGTGGAGGCCGATTCCGAATGCCGGTCCTTGATCGGTGTTGAAATTCAATATTACGAGATACCTCGCTAGGGATAGGGAAGCGCTTCGAGCCCGTGTTGGCATCGGAATCGCCAAATCATCAGGCGCGAGTGCTGCACCGTAAGGAAATAACCGCAATAGGGGGCTGGACTGGACTAAAATGGGAATGCGACGCTGGAATCATTCCTGAATTGGTTTAGGTCAGCCCAAACAGTACTGACTGTTTTGCTTTCGGTCCTCTGTAGAAGAACTGGTTCGAAAAAAGTCTGGAAAAAAATCATTTGTCGCACACTGTGATGCCGATCACATCGGTAAATATTCAATCCTGCTAAAAATGTAGGGCCAACGTTTCCACAAGCTGATTTGGCGGTTCTGAGGGATAGTTCATGAAGCTTCGCAGAAGCCATTGGGTGATATCTATATGCCTTACGCTTCTCAGCGCCGGTACAAGTTCACTTGCAGCCTCGAAATTCGACCAGCCCAAGGCTTCGCCGAGAGATACCCCGGCGCCTCAGGCAAAAGATTCAGACTATGTGGGCGCCGAGGTTTGCAAGACTTGCCATGAAGAGATTTACAACGGCTGGGAGAAGACCCCGCACTGGAAAACCACTCTGGATACGAAAGGGGGCCAGTCCCACCAGGGTTGTGAGGGTTGCCACGGCCCCGGCGCGGCGCACGTCGCCGGCGGAGGCGACAAGTCAAAGATTTTCGTCTTTGCCGGTCACTCTGCGAAAGAAATTGACGGCCGCTGCATGACTTGCCACGCCACGTCGATCGAACACAAAAATGCCGTCAATTCCATGCACCAACTGAACGACGTAAGCTGCGTCTCTTGCCACTCCCCCCACCATGCCCAAACCACCGAATTCCTGCTGTCCAAGCCACAACCTGCGCTCTGCTACACCTGCCACTTGCAGCAGAAGGCTCAGTTCGCCATGCCTTTTCATCATCGAGTGAACGAGGGACTTGTGCAGTGCACGGATTGTCACAATCCCCATGGCACCGAATTGGCGAAGCAAGTCCGTCTTTCCTCAACGCAGGATGCCGTTTGCTACAAGTGCCACGTGGACAAGCACGGCCCGTTTGTTTTCGAACATGAGCCGGTCAAAATCGAGGGCTGCTCGTCCTGCCATGTGACCCATGGCTCGCCCAACCCGCACATGCTCAAAGTAAGCAACGTGAATATACTTTGCTTGCAATGCCACACGACATCTTCATTCGCTAATGCGCCTGGCACTCCGTCGTTTCACAACCAGGCCACCCAATTCCAGGCATGTACGCTTTGCCACACCCAAATCCACGGGTCGAACTTTGATCCCACGTTTTTTAAATAGGGATGACCATGACAACGGACCGCCCGAGCGTTCTGTGTTTCCGTCTCCTGATCTTGCTGACCATGCTATCGGTAGTGCCCGCATTGCGCGCCCAGGACAATAACGGTTCGGCCCCTGGCTCGCAGGGGGTCGATTCCGGCGATTACAACATTCGGCAGTCTGTCGAATTTGGCTACCGGGCGGATTGGATCAACGGAAACCAGCAGACCTACGATACCTTCATCAATCTCGGTCAAGGCGTGCGCTTATTCGATTACACCTTCGAAATGCGCTCCCTGGATCACAAAGGTGTGCTGTTCGATAATCTCAGTTTCAGCAACTTCGGATACGGCGGCGATCCGAACGACGTTTCGCGCCTGCACATAGACAAAAACAAATGGTATGACTTTCAGCTTCTTTTTCGCCGGGATAAGAATTTTTGGGACTACAACCTTTTCGCGAACCCATTAAACCCCGCCACCTCCAAGCCGGCAGTGAGCATCGTTGATTCTCCGAACTCGTTGGACTTGGTGCGCCGGATGCAGGATTACAACCTGACGCTTTTGCCTCAGTCGCGGGTCAGATTCCGCCTGGGATATTCTCGAAATGTGAATGAGGGCCCTGGTCTTGAGTCCTATGACGCCGGTGTACTCCCTCTTTTTACGACCAATTACCGGACCACCGAGAACGCCTATCGGTTTGGCGTGGATTTCCGTGTGCTTCCGGGCACGATCCTTTCCTACGACCAGTCCCTTGGGTTCAATAAAGTCGACAATGTCACCACGGACCAAAATCTCAGTTCTCTTCTCCCAGGTTCAGTGCCAGTGGATCTTGGTATCGTCTGGAATACTGCGGGCACTACTCCGTGCGCCACGCCGTTTCCCACAACCACGCCCGGCTTTGCGAATCCGGCCTGTAACGGCGTGACCTCATATTCGAGGTATGCCCGGCCGCGCGACTTCATGCCCACGGAGCGCTTTAACTTCCAATCGACCTATTTCAGGAACCTCGATATGTCCGGGGCGGTCGGATACAGCACGAGCGACAATCAAGTCTCGAATTTTCTTGAAACACTTACGGGCCTCACTACACGCACCGATACGCGCGGGAGCACAAATGGCGGACCCGCTGAGGCTAAGCGCGTTTCCATCGATGCGGATTGGGGCGCCACCTATTCCGTCACCGAAAGGTTCCGCATCAACGATTTCGTCCGTTATGACAACTGGCGCATTCCGGGAGTCTGGAACGCGGTGGAAGGGAATCAGTTCTCAAGTAATGACGCTGGATTTCCGTCGATGTTGCTTCCGATTGTCTCGTTCACGCCGGCCACGTTTAACACCATTTGCCCCGCGCCTTACACAGCGGCCACCTGCCCACAGCACGCCTCCGGATCCGGTCCCGACTTCGAAACTGAGGTCAACAACACCTTTTTTGGTCAAAACCTAAAGCAAAACACGTTTCAGCTGCTATATGACTTCTCCAAACGTTTTACGGCTCGCGTCGGATACCGCTACACAAATCGCAAAATCGCTGATTTCAGTTCAGCCTTCGATACCGCCGAAATCTATTACCCGGGCGGTCCTACCGGCACGGCAGCGAATGATCACTTGGCGGCGCGAGGCGACTGCGCTTTTCCGGCTGCTCCGGCTCCGCAGGCTTTGCCTTCAAAATGCACTCTTCAATCGAATGGCTCGATCATCGCCACCGACCTCGACGCGGGTAGCGACACGGCTCGCAACCTTTACGAGATTAACGAGCACGCCGCGCTCGTTGGTCTGGTTGCGCGACCGATCGATACCCTTCGCATTACGGGCGACTTCGAGTTTGGTTATAACGATTTTGCATTCACCCGCGTCAGTCCGCGGCAGGTGCAAAGCTATAAGATTCACGCGAACTACACGCCCTTTCCCTGGATCAATCTGGATGGGGCCATCGACATTCACGAAAATCGCGACAACGTATATCAGGTGAATAATCTGGAGCACGGGCGCACCTACGGCTTTGTCAGTATCTTTTCGCCCAACCCGAAATACTCGCTCGATGTTGGATATAACTACACGAATGTTTATACGCAAGCGCTGGTCTGCTTTGCTGCAAGCGGCACGGGAGTGCCGGTATATCCGGCCTGTCCGATTGCTGGATCTCCGGTAGCGCAGAGTGCAATGTCGTTCTACAGCAGCAATCAGCATTTCGCGTATTTCGACGTGATGTGGAAGCCGGTCAATCGCGTGCAAACCACCGTAGGTTACGCTGCAACGTTTGTCAGCGGAAACACTTTGGTCCTCAATCCGCTGGCGCCCCCGGGCACGCTTGATTTCAATTATCTGAAACCGTATGCAAGCGTTCAATTCGATGTCTATAAGGGATTCAGCTACAAAACAGCATGGAATTATTACGGCTACGATGAAAAGGGTCCTGCGATAGTACCTGGCCTGGCAGCGATCCCCTTGCGCGATTTCAACGGCAGCACGGCGACGTTCTCCTTTCTGTATCGCTTTTAGAAAGGTTTCGCGTGAAGCGAATTCCTGTTGCTATCATCAGTGGTCTGAATTCGTTTTCGGAGGCAACCATGAATCGTTCGTTGGCTCGAATTACCTGCACCTCTCTTTGTCTCTTTGCAGGCTTGTTTCTGGCTGTCTTGCCGGTCCGCGCGCAAGACGATGCTGCCAGCGTTTTCAAGTCCAAATGCGCCGGATGCCATGGTCCGGACGGGACTGGTAGCACGGCCGCTGGAAAAGCAATGAAGATCCGCGATTTTCATTCAGCGGACGTGCAGAAGCAAACCGACGCAGAGCTAACTGAGATTGTTACCACCGGTAAAAGCCCAATGCCAGGTTACAAAGGAAAACTCACGGACGATCAGATTAAGCAGTTGGTCGGCTACGTCCGCGAACTCGGCAAGAAGTAAAAGAAAATCCGCTGGTTTGATCTTCGTGTAGCGTGGCTCTCGGATTGTTGGGGCTAGCCGCTTGAGGAGGAAGATCGTGACTCTGCCGGGTCCTGAGACCCTGCTCTACGCTGCTCTTTTTATCGCGGTTACTCTGATCGCGCTGGTCGTGATTCGGCCTTCCTTGACGTCCACTCGCGGCGGCAAAATATTCGCGTTCCTGGCGTTTTTTATT
>Ga0182024_10015197_pt1 | contig 14780 bp, 9 predicted proteins | sample P32metaG_FD_120480 | JGI IMG/M metagenome (GOLD analysis project Ga0182024, IMG submission 120480) | Permafrost microbial communities from Stordalen Mire, Sweden - P3-2 metaG (Illumina Assembly) | ecosystem: Environmental > Terrestrial > Soil > Wetlands > Permafrost | place: Sweden: Stordalen... | reverse complement strand
GTAGTCGCGGTTCGTTCCGAACGACTGAATCTCCGCGTCATGCACGCCACCCGCGTCGAGCGCGGAGCGGATGGCACCCACGTCCGGCGGCTGCTGGAACTGCACCTGAACGAGCGTCCCGCCTGTGAAGTCGATGCTGTAGTGGACCGACGTCCCCGTCCGCAGCCAACTCACCCCGAGCAGCACGAGACCGAGCGAAATGAACGCGGCGGTCGTCAGGACCATGATGCGCCACGGCCGGATGAAGTCGTACGTCGTGTGGTAGAAAATGCGGAGCATGTCAGCAGGGGTCAGAGACAGCATGCGGACGCAACGCCTGGCGCCCGCCGCCTGTGTACGGTGTCGTTTGCGCTACGTCAGATGCTGATGGTTTGCGGAGACCGCGCACGCGTCAGCCATATCATGTAGAACGTGCGCACGACAAAGATCGACGTGACCATGGACGCGAGAATACCTGCGATCAGGGTGACCGCGAATCCCTTCACCGGGCCGGTCCCGTACTGATAGAGGACGGCAGCGGTCAGCACGGTCGTGACGTTCGAGTCGATGATGGCGCTCATGGCGTGGCGGAACCCTTCGTCGATCGCCGTGCGCGGGGTCTTGCCTCGATCCAGCTCTTCCCGGATCCGCTCGAAGATCAGCACGTTGGCATCGACCGCGATACCGATCGACAGAATGAACCCCGCCAGGCCAGGCAAGGTGAGCACGGCGTCGAAGCTCGCCAGCGCCGCCATCGTGTACAGCATGTAGAGCGCCAGGCCGCCGACCGCCAGCAGCCCTGAGAAACGGTAGTACACCAGCATGATCACGACCACCAGGAGTACCGCGATCACGCCGGCGCGTACGCCCGCGACGATCGAGTCCTGGCCGAGGCTCGCGCCGATCTGCCGCACTTCGGCGACCTTGAGCGGAACGGGGAGCGCACCGGCGCGCAGGACGAGTGCAAGGTCCTGCGCGGCCTGGAGGTCCTTGCCGCCCATGGTGATCTGGCCATTGGTCCCGATGGCGCTCTCGATCACCGGCGGACGCCCCATCACGACACTGTCCAGTACGATCGCCATGTAGTCGTTGACGTGGCGCCCCGTCTCGGCCTGGAAGCGGCGTCCACCCTCGCGGCTCAGCCGAAAATCGACCTTCGTGCCTTCGATAGGATCAGTCGTCGGGTTGGCGTCGACCAGATATTCACCCGTGATGATCGGATGCGCGTCCAGCACATAAAACGTCTGATATGCCCGCTGGCCGACCGTCACCGTATCAGTCGACCACCGGATCACCTTGCCCGGCGGCAAGACGCCCTGGACTTCGGGGAGTGACAGGTAGTGCGTGATAGTGGGCACGTCGGCCTTGGCCACATAGAACTCGCCCGGCATCTGGCCCTGCTGGATCAGTTGCGAGAACGGGCCCACCGTCGTGTTGGCGAGCGCACTCGAATCATGCTTGGCCGTGTCGCGGGCCGAGTCGGTGCCGGCCTTCTTGCCCGCTGAGTCACGCTTGCTGCGCCGGCCGGCAGTCGTCGCGACGGCATGCGTCTTCGTGCTGTCGCCGGCGTGCTTGCCCGAGTCGGGCGAGTTCGAGAACAGGGACTGCACGCCGGCGTTCGTGGCGGGCGCTTGTCCCGGCGTGGCCGCGGCCGTGACGCCGAGCCCCTTGGTCTTCAATATCCCATCGATCCGCGGGAGCACCTTGTCGAGTGCCTGGGACTTGTCCACGATCTCCATCTGCAGGTACGCGGCTTCCTTGACGATGTCGTAGGCCCGCTGCTGATCCTGCACGCCCGGGAGTTCCACCACCATTCGATCGGTGCCGACGCGCTGGACGACCGGCTCGGCCACACCGAACTGGTCGATCCGGGTCCGGACCACCTTGAGGGCCCGGTCGATCGCATCGCTCTTGTTCGCCACCGCCCCCTTCGACTCGTCGACTTCGAGCGTCAGGTGCATCCCGCCTTCGAGGTCGAGGCCGCGCCGGATCGGGATCCGCCGGAGGGTGTCGTACTGGATGACGTTGTTGGTGGTCTCGAGACGGCGCACGACCGGCCGCGGCCAGATCGACCAGACCGAGGCGGCAATGAGTGCGGCGATGATGACGAGGCGGTACCGAAGGTCAGTCATGACGGTGTGGCAGTGAACCCGGTTGGGGGCAGCTTTGAAGGTTACCCAGCGCTCGGGAGCGAGTCAACGCGACCAGCGAGAGGATGGTGTCCGGTTCAGACATTACCGATCGGACATGCCCATCTTGCTCGTCCAGAACCCCGAGGTGATGAGACCGCGAAACGCATTGAATGTTGACACCCATGGGCCAGCTGGGGCGCGCGTGCGCGGGGGCCGTCCGAGGACCATTGCGACGGTAATGTGCGCCGGCCAATTTCCCAGTGCACCCCTTATGCTGGCGTTCGCGGGTTCCTGAAATGCCGCGCTGCCGGATTTCGGATATGCCGGCATAGCTTGGAGTCGAATCACGTGCCTAAGCCTCGACGGCGATCGATAGCCAAGCATGAAACACAGCGCGCCGTGAACCCGGCTGCCAGCGAGGATGCCGATCCGCCTACTGGCACCCGCAGTGCCCATGCGACACCCACGATCGTGGGAATCGGGGCATCGGCCGGCGGGCTCGACGCGTTCCTGCGCTTGCTCCGTCACATCCCGGCCGACACCGGATCGGCCTATGTCCTGGTGCAGCACCTCGATCCGGTGCATGAGAGTGTGCTTCCGGAGCTGCTCGGGCGTGATGCTGCAATCCCGGTGATCCAGGCCCGGGACGGCATACGTATCGAAGCCAATCACGCTTATGTGATCCCGCCGAATACGACGATGACCGTGACCGACGGACATCTCCGCCTCGTGACGCGGGAAGGCGGCCGCAGCGTGCACCTACCGGTGGACGCCTTTTTCGAGTCGCTGGCCGAGGTCCACGGGAGTGCGGCTGTGGGCGTCATCCTCTCCGGCGCCGGCTCAGACGGTGCGCGCGGAATCGAGGCGATCAAGGAGGCTGGCGGCATCACCATGGCGCAGGACGAAGCATCGGCGGCCTACCCTAGTATGCCGCAGAGCGCCGCGGCTACTGGCCACATCGACTTCGTGCTCACGCCAGAGGGGATTGCCGAGCAGCTCGTGAGTCTGGGACGCGATTTGGCGAGCTACTCGGAGGAGGAACCGGGGGCGCGCGCACGCGCGGAGACCGAGGACGAGGCGATGCGGAGGATCTTCGTCCTCCTGCAGCGTCACACGGGGGTCGACTTCCAACACTACCGTCCTGCAACGATCCACCGACGCCTCCTCCGGCGCATGCTGCTGCACCGACAGCACACCCGGAAGGACTATCTCGCGTATCTGCGCCTCAATCCTGCCGAGCTCGATGCGCTGTACGAAGAGCTCCTGATCCGCGTGACGAACTTTTTCCGTGACCCGGAGGTCTTTGCGTATCTCCAGAGCGAGGGCTTCGCCCAGCTCATGGCGGGGCACGCGCCCAATACCCCGATCCGGATATGGGTGGCCGGGTGTGCCGGGGGCGAAGAGGCGTATTCGCTCGCCATCGCGCTCCTCGAGTTTCTCGAGGACAGGGACCCGGACGTCACGATTCAGATCTTCGGCACGGATCTGAGCGATGCATCGGTGGCCAAAGCGCGTGCGGGTGTGTATCCGGAGAGCATTTCAGCCGACGTCTCGCCGGAGCGGCTGCGCCGCTTCTTCGTGAAGGACGGCACGGGATACCGGATCAGCAAGGCCGTCCGGGACCTGTGCGTCTTCTCGCGCCAGAATATCGTACGCGACCCGCCGTTCTCGCACCTCGGCCTCGTGAGTTGCCGGAACGTTCTCATCTACCTCGAGCCATCGCTCCAGCGTCGCGTCTTCGCGACGTTCCACTACGCGCTCGAGCCCCATGGACTCCTGGTGTTAGGCATTACCGAATCGACGGGCCTTGCATCCGAGTTCCTTCTTCCCGTGAACAATCACCTCCGGGTCTACACGCGCCGGAACGGGGTGGCGCGACTCCACGACGTCGATTTCCGGGGGCCTGATTCTCCAGTGGTGGAGCGTCGGGGCATTTCGCGATCGCTCGCACCTGAACCGGTGACAGATCATATCCAGGCGGGAGCCGACCGGCTCGTACTGACCCGGCACGCGCCCCCCGGCGTGGTGATCAACGACCAATTCGAGATCCTTCGGTTCCGGGGGGACACGAGCGCCTTCCTCGCGCATGCACCCGGGGCACCGAGTCTGCAACTCCTCAAGCTTGCGCGGCCTGAGCTTGTGAGACCCATCCAGGTGGCCGTCGGCCTGGCACGCGTCGAGAGAAAGTCGGTGCGCGAAGGCCCCGCGGCGCTCGTCGATGGTGGCGTGACGTCCCACGTCGCGATCGAGGTCATCCCCTTTCAGCCGGGGCCTGCCGGCGTCGGTCTGTTCGTCGTGCTGTTCGCCCAGGAACACCGCACGCCGATTCACGTGCCCGCGACGTCGGATGCCGGCGCGCCGGACGCGCAGACGAGGCGGCCACGCAAGGGTAAGGAAGGGCGCGAGCTCAGTGCCCTTCGGGAACATATCCTCGCGCAGGAACGCCAACTGCTGGCGATCCAGCAGGAACACGAGGCGGCGCTCGAGGCGTTGCGGGCGGCCAATGAAGAGATCCAGTCGAGCAACGAGGAATTGCACAGCATCAACGAGGAGTTGGAGACGACCAAGGAGGAAGTGCAATCCACGAACGAGGAGCTGACAACCCTCAACGAAGAGTTGCGTCATCGGAACCGCGAGCAGCTCGGGATCTCGAGCGACCTCTCCAATATCCTCGCCAGCTCGACTATCCCCATCGTGATCGTGGGGAGTGATCTCCGCCTCCGGCGCTTCACGCCGGCGTCGGACCGGGTCATGAGCGTGATTCCGTCGGACGTGGGCCGGCTGTTGACCGACATCAAGCTGCGGGTCCCGCTGCCCGACCTCGAGCAACGGATCAGGGCCGCGATCGAGACGTTGACGGTGGGAGAGCAGGAAGTGCGGGACGACGACGGGCATTGGTGGTCCGTGGCAATCCGTCCGTACCTGACCGTTGACCGCGTCGTAGGCGGGGCGGTTCTCGTGTTTACCGACATTGACGCGAGCAAGCGGTATGGCGAGCGGGCGCAGGAGGTAGCCGAAGCTCGGCGGGAGTTGCTCGTCGTGTCCGAGGAGGCCCGTACGTCGGCGGACCGAGCGAGGGCGAACGCGGAGATCGCCAACAAAGCCAAGAGCGACTTTCTGACCGGCATGAGCCACGATCTGCGGACGCCGCTCAATGCGATCGCGGGTTACATCCAACTCTTGGAGTTGGGCATCCATGGCCCGGTCACCGACGCCCAACGGACGGACTTCACGCGGATCGAGCGGAGTGCCCAGCACCTGCTGTCACTCATCAACGACATCCTCAACTTCGTCAAGATCGAGGCCGGGCGCCTGGAGTATCGCATCGCCGATGTCCCGCTGCCCGAGATGATCCTCGAATTGGAAGAAATGATCGTTCCGCTGGCCGCTGCGAAGTCACTGAGCGTCCACCGCATCGACTGCGACACGATCGTGCGGGCCGACCCGGAGCGGCTGAGACAGATCCTCCTCAATCTGCTCTCCAACGCGCTGAAGTTCACGCCGTCGGAGGGTCAGATCGGCATCCGTTGCTCCGTCCGAGGTGAACTGGTACGGATCGAAGTGTGGGATACCGGCGTCGGCATCGCGCCCGACCATCTTGTCCGCATCTTTGAGCCATTCGTACAGTTGGGTCGTGGGCTGACGGCCCCCTCGCTCGGCGGCGTCGGCCTCGGGCTCACCATCAGTCGTGACCTCGCGCGAGCGATGGGGGGTGACCTGACCGTGACCAGCGTGCTCGGTGAAGGCTCGACGTTCACGCTGACCCTCCCCGGGGCCGGACCGCGGTAACTCGCCGGGCCGCCTCGTCGTCGCGCGCCAGTTGCGCGCGTAGCGCTTCTACCCCGTCGAAGACCCGGGTTTCGCGCAGCCAGGCGAGGAATTCGATCCGGACATACGCGCCGTACAGGTCGCCGCCCGTGTCGAACAGGTGCGCCTCGATCGTGACGCGCGGGTCCGCGAACGTCGGCCGTGGCCCCAGGTTGAGCATGCCACCGCGTGCGCCCAACGGGGTCTGGACCCGCACCGCGTACACACCCTCCGGGGGCAGCAGCTTCCGCGGCGGCGGCAGCGGGATGTTGATGGTCGGATAGCCGAGGGTGCGGCCGCGCCGGTCGCCCGCGCTGACTCGCCCGCTCACCGAATAGGGACGGCCGAGCTCCTGCTCGGCCGACCGCAGGTCGCCGCCCGCGATCGCCCGCCGGATCGACGTGGACGATACTGGGCGGCCGCCGTCCATCGTCGTGGGCGGCACGACCTCGACCCGAAATCCCCGGCGGGCACCCATCGCCTGAATCGTCTCGACATCGCCCGACCTGCCGCGCCCGAACCCGTTGTCGTACCCGCTGATCATCTCGCGCATCCGGAAGCGGGCGCGCAAGACGTGATCGATGAACTCATCCGGTCCGTATTGCGACAACGCGGTCGTGAAAGGCAGTACCGCGCAGTAGTCGATTCCGCTCTCCGCCATGACTTCGAACTTTTCCTGTCCTACGGACAGGAGTGGCCGAGCCGCGGCCGGGTTGACGACCTCCAGCGGGTGCGGCTCGAAGGTGACTACCAGGCTGCTCCAGCCCGTGGCGGCCGCACGCTCGGCCAACCGGGCCAGGACCTGCTGATGCCCGCGATGCACGCCGTCGAACGTGCCGACCGTCGCGACCGTGCCGGTGACGTCCGGTGGCAGGCCGCAGGGGATCGATCCCAGCTTGGGCTCAGGCATCGTCGGCGACAACCCGGAGGTGCCGGATTGGTGGCGGCGTCTCCGAGCCGGCGACCTCCGGCAGCGTGTGGCTGTCCCGCACGTCGAACGGTCCGACGCGGGTGCGCCGGAGCGCCGTCAGGTGCGCCGCACTGCCCGTCGCGCGTCCCAGGTCACGCGCGAGTGCGCGGACGTATGTCCCGGTCCCGCACGTCACCGTGAACTCGCCCACCCCCGGATGGAGCGCGCGGATATCCCATCGGTAGACGACGACGCGCGATGCCGGGAGATCAACCGGATGCCCGCGTCGTGCGGCCGCATACGCTCGGCCACCGTGGCCGGCGACATGTTTGGCCGAATACGCCGGCGGCACTTGCTCGATCTCGCCGGTTAGCGACGGGAGTGCGTTGCGGATCGCGTCCGCGGGCGGAATCGTCCCGCTCCGCGTCGGCACCCCGGTGCCGTCGTCCGTATCGGTCTCCGTGCCGAAAAGGACGGTCGCCTCGTACACTTTGGGGTCTGCTTCAATGAACGTCGCGAGCCGCGTCGCTTTGCCGAAAAGCAGCACCAGCAATCCGGTGGCGAACGGGTCGAGTGTGCCGAGGTGGCCGATCGACCGCTCGCCGTACGCACGGCGGCAGGTGTCGACCACGTCGTGCGAGGTGACCCCGCTCGGCTTGTCGATCAGGAGCAGCCCCTCCGCCGGTCCCGGCACCAACTACCGGCCCGGCGACTCCTCATCGCCGGCGTCACCCTCCGGCACATCAGCCGGCGGACGCTTGAGCCCCTCGAGTAGCGTGTCGATCCGTGCCGCGTAGGCGATGCTCTCATCGGGCTGAAAGCTGATCTCGGGCGCGAGTCGCAAGCGGAGCGATCGGCCGAGGTGGGATCGCAGATGCCCGGCCAGGCTGGCCAGTCCCGCAAACGTCGACGCGCGCTCGGAATCAGTGCCTAGCACACTGACGAAGACCTTGGCATGACGCAGGTCGCGAGTCACCTGCGCCCCGGTAACCGTGACCAGTCCGGAGATCCGCGGGTCCTTCACGTCCTCGGCGAGGAACATCGCGACTGCCTCCCGAATGGCTTCCGCGACGCGATCCGGGCGGCGGGCGTCGTGCGGCATGGGCGCCGTCCCTCAGGCCGTCGCCGAAGCGAACGTTCGGGCGATCTGCTCGGTCCGATAGCATTCAATGATGTCGTTCACCTTGACGTCATTGAAGTTCTCGATGCCGATACCGCACTCGAAGCCCTGGCGCACTTCACGGACATCGTCCTTAAAGCGGCGCAGTGATCCGAGCTTACCGTCGTAGATCTGTGTCCCGTCGCGAACCACGCGAACGCGTCCTTCGCGATTGATGACGCCGTTGCGAACGAGGCAGCCTGCGATCGTGCCGATCTTCGCGACTTTGAACAGCTCGCGGACCAGCGCGTCGCCATCGACGACCTCGCGCTGCTCGGGCCGGAGCAGGCCCTCGAGCGCCGAGCGGACGTCGGCCACCGCCTCATAGATGATGCGATACAGCTTGATCTCGACGCCTTCCCGTTCGGCCGCTGCGCGGGCGTTGTTATCGGGTCGCACGTGGAACCCGACGATGATCGCGCCCGACGCTTTCGCGAGGAGGATGTCGCTCTCGGTGACAGCGCCAACACCGCGGTGAATGACTTCCACCTCGACTTCGCTCGTGGACAACTGGCCCAGCGCGTCGGCGAGTGCCTCCGCCGGACCGCCCTGGTCCGCCTTGATCACGATGCGCAGCGTCCGGCGCTCGCCCGCTGCCGTCTGCGCCATGAAATCTTCCAGCGTGACGCCGGCGCGCGAGGTGCGGCGGTTCCGGGCTTCCCGGTCGAGCCGCTCCCGCTTCTGCGCCGTCTCGCGGGCGTCCATGGCGTCTTCCACCACGACGAGCATGTCACCCGCCGTCGGCACTTTTTCGATACCGAGCACCTGGACCGGGATGGCGGGACCTGCGTCCTTGACCGGCTTGCCGCGCTCATCGAGGAGCGCGCGCACGCGGCCCGCATACATCCCGCAGATGAAGTCTTCGCCGACGTGCAGCGTGCCGTTCTGGATGAGCACCGTCGCCACCGGTCCCTTGCCCGGGTCGAGCTGCGCTTCGATCACGGTGCCGGACGCCCGGCGCGCCGGATTGGCCTTGAGATCGAGGATTTCAGCTTGCAGCAGGATCTGGTCGAGCAGTTCCTGCACGTTGGTGCCCTTCTTGGCCGAGATCGGGGTCGCGAGGACGTTGCCGCCGAACTCCTCGAGGACCACGCCGTGCGTCAGCAGCTCCTGCTTGACCTTGGCCACGTTGGCCGATGGCAGATCGATCTTGTTGATGGCGACCACCAGCGGCACGGCCGCGTTCTTGGCGTGGGAGATCGCCTCGATCGTCTGCGGCATCACCTGATCGTCCGCGGCCACTACCAGTACGACGAGGTCCGTAACCTGCGCACCGCGGGCCCGCATGGCGGTGAAGGCTTCGTGGCCCGGTGTGTCCAGGAACGTGATCTGCTTGTCGTTGGGCAGCGAGACGTGATACGCGCCGATGTGCTGCGTGATGCCACCCGCTTCCCCCGCCACGACGTTGGCCTTGCGGATGTAGTCGAGCAGGGATGTCTTGCCATGGTCGACGTGGCCCATGATCGTGACCACAGGGGGCCGATGGACGAGCGAGGCCGGATCATCGGCCTCCACATCCTCCTGGCTCTCCGCGGCGTACTCCTCCTCGCGCACGGCCTGGAAGCCGTACTCCCCGGCGATCAACTCGATCTCGTCGAACTCGAGACGCTGGTTGATCGTTTTCATCAGCCCGAGATTCTTGAGAGCGAAGGCGACGATCTGCGTGGCAGGGATCTTCAGGATGTCGGCGAGCTCGCTGACCGTGATGAACTCATTCACGCGCACGGTCTTTCGCTCGCGCTCGGCATCCGCCACCCGCTGCGCTTCGACCTCTTCCCGAGTCGCGCCGTCGTCGAATGAGCGGCGCCCCGGCCGCCGGCCAGGGCCGGTGCGGAGTGCGCTCATCGTGCGCGTGATGTTGGCCGATACCGCTTCCTGGTCTACCGCGCCGCGCTTGCCCTTCTTGCGGCGCGCACCGCCCATGAGCGGCGGACCGGCCGATGCGGGCCGCTTGCCCTCATCGCGGCGCGGCGGCGCAGTGCCCGCGCCTGGCGCCGCAGACGCTACGGGGCGCGCCTGCTGCGAGAACGGAGATCCGCTGGCGACCGGACGAGGACGCGGCGCGCCAGGCACGATCGGGCGTGGCCGGGGACGATCGTCAAACGGCATGCGTCCGGGCGGCGGCGGGACCCGGTTCGGATCCGCTTGAGCTGGAGCCGGAGGCGGACTGGCCGCAGGCGACGAAACTGCGGCCGGCGCAACCGGCGGCTGGATCGCGGGCGGCGGTGCAGCAACTGACGGCGACGGAGGCGCGCTGACCGCGGCGGGTGCTGCGGCAACCAGCTCGGCGGGCGGTGGTACTTCCTGGATCCCGTTGCCCGCGATCGGCGCGGCAGTCGCATCGCGCAACTCTGCTGGCCGTCTCCGGATGCCGGAACTCGCCGGCGCACCCGCGCTCGGTGCCGCGCTGGCAGCGGCGGCGACCGCCCCCTCGTCCGCGGTGACGGCCGGTTCGGCGGCTCGGGTGCGGCGGCGGACTGGTGCGGGCCCCCCGGGCGCGCTCACGGCGACTGGCGCCGCGGTTTCGGCCGGCGCAGCAGTGCCACGTCTCCGCCGGGCAGGCGGGGCCGGCTTCTCGACACGCGCGCGCTTCTCGCGCTCCCACCGGGCGCGCACACGAGCGACCTGCTCGTCGGTCAGCGGACTGAGATGGCTGCGAACCGGCACATCCATCGCGCGAAGGAGGTTCATGACCTCATCGCTGGAGATGCCGAACTCGCCGGCCATGTCGTGCACCCGAAGCTTACTCACGCCCGCCTCCTCAGGAGCTCATAGAGAGCTCGCGTCCACCAACGCACGAATACCCTTCGCCAACTGGCGGTCGACAATTCCGACCGCGGCCGTGGCGCCCCGCCCCACCGCCTCTCCGAGCTCGTTCGCGCTCGGCGCTTTCACCCACCGTACCCGGCGGGCATTCAACAGCGGCACCACCTTCTCCAAACTGTGCCGCGACGCATCCGGCGCCACGACGGCGAAGGCTAACCGATTCCGCATCGCTGCGTCTCGCACCTGTTGCACGCCGACGACCGCACCGCGACTCCGAACGCCAAGTCCGACGAGGCGCAGCAGTTTTCGCCCAACCGCAGGATCCAGGCGACGCTCATCCGCGGCATCGCCGACGGCATTCACCAACTATCCGGCCGCGCCGTCCGCCGGCGCGTCGTGTGGTGCTCCACCATCGGATTCGGCAGCCGCTGTCTCGGCGCCGGCCGCCGCACCGGCAACGCCGTCGTCTGCGGCCCCATCCTCCGTCAACTCATCGATGATCGCCATGATCCGGTCCGCCTCTTCCGGCGCGATGCCGGGGAGGCGCAGCAAATCTTCGCGCTCGAGGTCAATCACGTCGTTCAGCGTGCGATAGCCAGCTTCCTCGAGCACCGCCACCGTGGCGGTTTCGAGGCCCTGGATCTCGGACAACTTCACATCAGCTGCATCATCCGGCGTCTCTTCCGGCAACGGCGCGAACAGCGGCGCTTCACCCGCGCGCTCCAGCCACTCGCGGCTCGAATACAGGTCGATCTTCCATTCGGTCAGCTCCGACGCGAGCCGGACGTTCTGGCCGTTGCGGCCGATGGCGAGCGAAAGCTGATCCTCGTCCACGACGGCCTGGATCGTCTTCGTCGCCGGATCGCTGAACACGCGGGCCACTCTGGCCGGCGCCAACGCCAGCTTGGCGAAGCGCTCCGGGTCAGGCGACCAGGGTACGATGTCGATCCGCTCGCCGCCGAGTTCATTGACCACCGCCTGGACCCGCGAGCCTTTGAGGCCGACACACGCGCCCACGGGATCGATCGAATCGTCGCGCGAGAACACGGCGATCTTGGTCCGGCTGCCGACTTCGCGCGCGGCGGCGCGGATCTCCACGATCCCCTGCTGCATCTCAGGCACCTCGAGCCGGAACAGTGCCTTCACGAACATCGGGTCGCCGCGGCTCAGGATCAGGCGCGGCCCTTTGGGCGTCTCTTCCACACGCTTGAGCACGGCGCGGATCGGTTCGCCCTGATGGAAGTGCTCGCGATGGTTTTGTTCGCGATACGGGATGATCGCTTCGGCCTCACGGAACTTGTTGAGCATCACGACGAGCTTGCCGCGCTCGATCTGCTGGACTTCGCCCGACAGCAACTCGCCGACCCTGCCGCTGAACTCGTCCCGGATCTTGGTGCGTTCGCCTTCACGCACGCGCTGAATGATCCGCTGCTTCGCAGCCTGGACGGCGGTCCGTCCAAACTCCGCAAAGTCGACCGGAATCTCCATCGTGTCGCCGATCTGAAACTCGGGGTCCTCGTAGCGGGCCTCTTCGACGGTCACCTCGCGGCTGGCGTCCTCGACGTGCTCGACCACAGTCTTGAGGACCCGGATGTCGATGCCGCCGCGGTCGTCGTCGATCGTGACTTCCGCCTGTACGTTCGGACCATGTTTCTTGGCCAACGCCGCCTTGATGCCGTCCTCGAGCAACCCGTGCAGCTCGCCACGTCCGAGCTGCTTCGAGTTCGATAGCTCGCGGATCGCCGCCAGTATTTCAGCCGACCCAACCATCCTGACTCCCGTCGCCTGTGTGATCATCGACCGCCGGCCTCTGCAGCGCCCCTACGCCGCTCGCCGTACCCGGCGGTGCACCTGGCGTCCCCCGCTTCGCGTCTCCAGGCGAGGATACCTGGAGCTCGTATCGCCCTCCGCCGAAGAACGGCGTTGTGGCCGCATCCGCATCGAGGCGGGCCTCGATGGCCCGCGACGCACGTGCGCAGTCATTTACGCTGACCCGTTCTCCGTCGCGACGATCGATGCGAATCTCCACCAGCGGCCGGGACCGAGTCCCGCCGCGGCGAAGTAGCACGAGGTCGTAACCAAGCGCGTCAAGTTCATGCTTTACAACAGTTTCCAGATCGAGGCTCATGTTGTCCCGAGCCGGCCACTTTGCCCGCAAAGAGAATAAAAAAATGTGGGGAACCTCCCCCACATTCAGCCGAGGGCGCCGAACTCCCCCGGTGCACACAACCTAACCGGCCGCCGCTGAAGGTCAAGGTAACGAGACCCATCCCGCCAGGACGGGAAGCTCATTCGGGAATCCCTATGAGGTCGCCGATTGCTCTTGGCGCAACTCAGTAAGTCGCGGCCAGCGCCGCCACGTGCCGTCCTCCGTCGCTGCATCGCTGCGGCGGTGGGACTGGCAGTCCCGCAAGCGGACACCGCGCACGGAGCAGGCGCGCGGTAACCCACCGTCCCAGCGAGTGTTCCGGCCCCGGCGCCGATGGCCCTGAACTTCCATTACGCGCGCGCATGAAAACACTTTGGTACGACGCGCACCATGGATTGCGGGGACTCCTGAGGCGACCGGGGTTCACGGCGATCATCATCGCGACGGTGGCCCTCGGGGTGGGCGCGAATACGGCCCTCTTCACCGTCGTCAACGCCGTGCTGATCCGGCAAATGGGTTTTCGCGAGCCGGATCGTGTCGTCGCGCTGGAGCAACAGCCTCCGTATTCGACCGTCTCGGAACCGGAGTTCGAGGACTACCGGCGAGATGCGCGCTCGCTCCGGCAATTGGCCGCCTACGGGGTCGCCGACGTTACGCTCACCGGCGTGGATGAACCTCAACGGGTGTCGATTCTCCGCACATCCGACGATTTCTTCGACGCGCTCGGCGTTGCGCCGGCCCTTGGCCGAGCCTTCACGGTCGATGAGGCGCGGCGTGACGGCCCGCCGGTGGTCATGGTGAGCCACGGCCTCTGGCAGCGGCGGTTCGGCGGAGATCCGCATCTCGTGGGCAAGACGCTCACGCTCAACGGCACGGTGTGCACCATTGTCGGCGTGATGCCGTCCGGCTTCGACTTCCCCAGTCCCGACATCGACGCGTGGGTCCCCCTGCGTCTCAATCCCGACAGTCTGTGGACCCGGAACAACCACTACCTCAACGTCGTCGGCCGGCTCGCGCCACACGCGAGCCTCGGTGAAGCCCAGGCAGAGGTGGCGACGCTCGCCCGGCGTTTCACCCACGACTTTCCCGACACCTACGCGCACGACAAGCCGCTCATCACGGCCGTCCGGACGATCCGTGACACGGTCGTCGGTGACACCCGGCCGTACCTCATCGCGCTGCTCGGCGCCGTCGGATTCGTGCTGCTGATCGCGTGCGTAAACGTCGCTAACCTGCTCCTGGTGCGGGGCGAGGCCCGGCGTCGAGAACTGGCGGTTCGCACGGCGATGGGCGCATCGCCACGCCGGCTGGCCCGGCAGCTTCTGACGGAGAGCGCCATGCTCGCGCTCGGCGGTGGCGCGCTGGGGCTCGCACTCGGCTGGGCCGGGGTGCACGCGTTCGTGGCCGCGGCGCCGAACTCGATTCCACGACTCGATGGTGTGCGGGTCGACCTCGTGGTGCTGCTGTTCACGCTGGCGATAACGGTGCTCACCGGCGTGCTGTTCGGGATTCTGCCGGCCGTACGCGGCCCGGAGGGACCGCCCGCGGCGATGCTGGGCGTCGGCGGCCGGGTGTCGTCACTCCGGTCCCAGCGCACCACGGGACGCGTCCTGATCGCGGCCGAAGTCGCGCTGGCAGTCGTGACACTGGCCGGCGCGGGCTTGCTCGTCCGGAGTCTGCTCCGGCTGCGCGCCACCGACCTGGGTTTCGACGCCGCGCACGTCCTCACCATGCAAGTCACGCTGTCGCCCAAGCACTACACCGGTGATTTCGCTCCCGTGCAGTTCTATCGCACGCTGCTGGGGCGCATTACCGGGACGCACGGCGTGCGCGCAGCCGCGGCAATCGGCGATCTCCCGATGAGCGGAGACAATTCCG
>Ga0182024_10015196_pt1 | contig 14781 bp, 12 predicted proteins | sample P32metaG_FD_120480 | JGI IMG/M metagenome (GOLD analysis project Ga0182024, IMG submission 120480) | Permafrost microbial communities from Stordalen Mire, Sweden - P3-2 metaG (Illumina Assembly) | ecosystem: Environmental > Terrestrial > Soil > Wetlands > Permafrost | place: Sweden: Stordalen... | reverse complement strand
TTGCCGGTGAGTTTACTACGAGGGTCACACCCGTTCCCATCCCGAACACGGAAGTTAAGCCTCGTTGGGCCGATGGTACTGCACGCGTAAGTGTGTGGGAGATTAGGTGATCGCCGGCATAATTCAGAAGCCCCACCCAAACTGGGTGGGGCTTTTTGGTTTACTCTCCGAGACTCATAACCTTGCATCTCTCATGTCTTGCTTGCTGGAGATCCATATCCCGCAAAGCCGACCCCAATCGCTGATAAGATGTATCTCGCCCAGCAGGCGATCGGTGTTTGGTGTGGCAAAGTGCTTTTGCGATCACGCGACTGGTTCGGTGCGTTCGCGTTCGCGATAGCGGATAAGCGGGTCTCGATGAACGCGAACACTAGGAAGGCCACGATACGATGGAAGTCTTGAACGGCCGCACGAAGAGGCATGAGAGCGGGGCCCTACTCTTGATGTCCAGGGCGTTGGCGCTTGTGCTGGCGATCGGCGCGTGTTCCTTGCGCCTCGCGGGACAGGGTCAGGCCCCGCAGGGGAATAGCGCGACTGCTGTGTCGGCCCAGACAAGCCCTTCCCATAAACCCGATCCTGCATCAGTCGAACGCGGGAAGACTCTTTTCTCCTCCAACTGTGGTTTTTGCCATGGCGCCAACGCTAACGGGGGCGAGACCGGTCCGGACCTGATTCGGTCGCTTATCGTGCTGGACGACGATCGCGGGGAACTCATCGGCGCGGTTGTTTCGAATGGCCGGCTCGATCGAGGGATGCCGAAATTCACTTTTTCCGATGACCAGATGAGCGACCTCGTCACATTTCTGCACAACCGAGTGCAGGCCGCTGCAGCGTTCACCCAGTATCAGGTGCTGAATATCGTAACCGGTGATGCGAAGGCAGGCGAGGCGTACTTCAATGGGGCCGGTGGATGCAGTGCTTGCCACTCGGCCACAGGCGATCTCGCGCACGTCGGATCAAAGTACAAGCCGGTAGACCTGCAACAGAGAATTATCATGCCCAGGGGCGAGGCCGGCCGGCGCGGACCCTCGCAGTCGGACGGTTCGGCAATCGAGGCCAGGATCACATTGCCTTCGGGTGAAAGCTACGAAGGTCACCTGACGGCGATCGATGACTTTAGCTTAACCGTGGTCGATGCCCAAGGAGAACGCCGATCTTTCCCGCGTGATGGAGATACGCCGCGTGTCGAGTTGAAGGATCCGTTGTCGAAGCATATTGAACTCGTGAGTAAGTACACGGACTCCGACATACATAATCTAACGGCTTATCTGGTGACCCTCAAATGAAGATAGGCAGGCCGCTCCTATGTTTGATGGTTGCGTTGCTTCCGCTCGCAGCGTGGGCTCAGGCACTCGATCCCAAATTGCTGCAGGCGCCTCTGGCGGATGCGTGGCCTACGTACAACGGGGACTATTCGGGGCGGCGCTATAGTGCGTTGACGGAGATCAACCAGGCGACCGTGAAGGATCTGAAGCTGGCGTGGAGCTATCAGTTGAATACGGGCAATGGCCCGGATACGCAGGCGGGTGGCGAGGGACCTGTTCCCGCCGAGGGTGTCCCGGTCGACTCTTCGGCTCAGATTGTGAAGGCGAGCCCGTTGATGGTGAACGGGGTGCTCTATTTTTCCACTCCGGATCATGTATGGGCGGTGGACGCGCGTGATGGGCATGAGCTATGGCATTTCCTCTGGCATACACTTGGCGGAGTGCATGTCGGTAATCGCGGGGTCGGGATGTATGGAGCATGGCTCTTTTATGCGACGCCCGACGGCTATCTGGTTTCCCTGGAGGCCAAAACAGGCAAAGAGCGGTGGCATAAGAAGATCGTCGATTTCAAGCAGGAGTATTACCTCTCCATCGCTCCTATTGTGGTTGGCAACCATGTACTCGTAGGTGTAAGCGGAGACTTACTCGATGTGCCGGGCTTTCTGGAATCACGCGATCCGGCAACCGGCGAGGTGCAATGGCGCTGGTACAGTGAGCCGATGAAGAAGGGAGATCCCGGATCGGACTCCTGGCCGGACGAGACGGCGATGCGCCACGGCGGAGGTATGACGTGGGTGCCTGGCACCTACGATCCCGAGCTGAAGCTCTACTATCTTGGCACCGGCAACCCTAACCCCGTAATGTCTGGAGTGAGCCGTAAGGGGACGAATCTTTTCACTTGCTCCATCGTGGCTTTGAATATTGAAACGGGAAAATTGGCGTGGTACTTCCAGGCTTCTCCGCATGACACACACGATTGGGACTCCACGCAAACGCCGGTGCTGCTTGACGGTGTGATCGACGGGAAGCCGCGTAAGCTGATTGCGCAGGCGGACCGGAACGGCTACTTCTTCCTGCTTGACCGCGTCACGGGCAGGAATATCGTGAGCCAACCCTATATCGAGACGATGAACTGGTCGAAGGGTGTGGATAAGAATGGAAGCCCGATCTACGATCCGGCGAAAGAGCCGAGTGTTGCGGGCGCGTTGGTTTCTCCTCAGGCAGGGGGCGCGACAAACTGGTTTGCGCCGAGCTTCAGTCCACAGACAGGACTGTTCTATGTGAATGCCTTCAATTCCTACAGTATGTTTTATCTGACGGATACTGACCCGCACCCGGAGGGCTACGCGGCTGTTCAGCGCCAGGTGGGTCACATGCAGGCGTCGCTACGCGCCTTGGACTACAAAACAGGAAAGATTGCCTGGGAGCATGATTACCCGGGCGACATCGGAGTCGCAGGGGTGCTGAGCACGGCAGGGAGGCTGGTCTTCTCCGGAGACGGTTCGAAGCATCTGATTGCTTTTGATGACGCGGACGGAAAAATCAGGTGGCATGCCGATCTTGCAGCAAACGTAACCGACGGACCGGAGACCTACACGCTGGGGGGCAAGCAATATCTGATCGTCGCGGCGCACGACACCCTCTATGCTTACGCTGTGACGCAATAGACCTGCACCTGAATGATGAGGTTGGGTGCCTGACCGCTGCGCCTGTGGCGACGAATTGGGACTGGTTCGCTTGGGAGGGATGGAGCCGATGAGCGGAGTCGAACCGCTGACCTACTGATTACGAATCAGTTGCTCTACCAACTGAGCTACATCGGCGCGCCAGTCCTTATTCTACTGTTTGGACGTGCCAACGCGCAAAAAACTGCGCAGGCTTCGTTCGTGCGCTTCAGGCAGGGCTAGTGGGCAGGTGCGCGAGATATAGGACAATAAAGGTTTGGGCAGAACCATCGGATGGCCCACTGTCATCCAAACCAGATGGCTGCCCCACATTGGATCCGCCACAGGCTCGGCAACACCCTCTGAGGACACACCGCAACATGGCAGATGAGAGCACAGCACGCGTCGTTGGAATCGATTTGGGGACCACCAACTCGCTGGTGGCATTTATGCAGGGCGACCAGCCAACGATCATTCCCGGAGAAGATGGAGACCGGCTGGTGCCGTCGGTGGTCGCGTTCGATCAGGAGCACGGGTTTGTGGTGGGCAACGCGGCGCGCGCCACGCTGCTGACCGATGCGGCGAGCGCGGTGTATTCGGCGAAGCGGCTGATGGGCCGCGGCGTCGAGGATGTGCAGGAAGAGCTGAAGCTATTTCCGTTCAAGCTGATGGAGGGACTCAAAGCCAGCGACGTGCTGAAGCTGGAGGTGGGCGGCCTGACGCTGACTCCGCCGGAGATCTCGGCCTATGTGCTGCTGCAGTTGAAGCGAAATGCGGAACGGTTCTTCGGCGCGCCGGTAACGAAGGCGGTCGTCACGGTGCCTGCGTACTTCAACGACGCACAGCGCCAGGCGACCAAGGACGCTGGGCGTATTGCTGGGCTGGATGTGCTGCGACTAGTCAACGAGCCGACGGCCGCGGCGCTGGCGTATGGCCTGGACAAGCAGCGCGATGGGCTGATCGCGGTGTATGACTTCGGCGGAGGGACGTTTGACATCTCCATCCTCAAGCTGCATGAGGGCATCTTTGAGGTGGTCGCGACCGGCGGCGACACGCACCTTGGTGGCGACGACATCGATAACCTGCTGATCGCGGTTGCGCTGGACGACATTGCCGGCGATGCGGAGTTGGCTGCGGGTGAAGATGTGCGTGCGAACCGTGAGGTGGTGCAGGCTGTGCGCAAGGCGGTGATCGAGGCGAAGATTTCGCTTTCGGAGAAAGAGTCCGCGCGGCTGGATGTTCTGTTGCCGAGCGGAAAAAGATATGCGCGAGAGATCACGCGCGCGCAGTTCGAGCAGCTCATTGCGCCGGTGATCGCACGGACGGCTGCGCCGGTGCGCCAGGCACTCAAAGATGCTGCTGTTGCACCTGACCAGATCGATGAGGTGGTTCTGGTCGGCGGATCGACGCGCATTCCCGCGGTACGCGCGCTGGTGGACCAGCTCTTCGGCCTCGGCGTGCGCGGCAAGAAGACGCACACGGAGTTGAACCCCGACGAGGTGGTCGCGCTGGGTGCGGCGGTGCAGGCGCAGATACTGGCGGGCGGATCGGCGGCGACTGAAGATTTGTTGCTGCTCGATGTCACGCCGCTCTCGCTGGGGATCGAGGCGCTGGGTGGTGTGGTGGCGAAGATCATCCAGCGCAACTCGACTATTCCGGCGAGTGCGACCGAGCACTTCACCACCGGCGTGGACGGGCAGACCAACGTTGCGATCCACGTGCTGCAGGGCGAACGCGAGCTGGCGAAGGACTGCCGCTCTTTAGCTCGATTTGATCTCAAGGGCATTCCGCCGATGGTTGCGGGATTGCCGCGCATCGAGGTGAAGTTTCTGATCGACGCCAACGGAATTCTGCACGTGAGCGCGCGCGAGCAGCGCAGCGGCAAGGAGGCGGAGATCGAAGTGAAGCCGACCTACGGGCTGACCGACGAGCAGGTGGAGTCGATGATCCTGGCGTCGTTCGACCACGCGGAGGCGGACATCGCGGCGCGCCAGGTGATCGAGGCGAAGAACGAGGCGGAGACGATTCTGAGCGCAGTGGAAAAGGGAAGGAAACATGCTGCGTGGACGAAGCTCTCAGCCGACGAGATTGCTGCCATCGACGCCAGCGAGCGCGAGCTGCGGGCGACGGCCGCGGGTGAAGATTATCGTGCTATTCGCGTGGGCATTGAGAAGCTCGACAAGGCGACGCGACGGTTTGCCGAGCTGATGATGGACATGGACGTAATGGGTGCAATGAAGGGCCAGACGATGGATGTGGCGAAGGAATCGATGGGCGAAGGACCGACAGCGCCGCATCCGTTTGCGAAGGCGGAGTTTGAGGAAGACGAAACGCCTGACGTCGATGATCCCGGAGAAAGACCAACCAGGGATTAGCACGGATGCGCACGGATTTAGATACGAGACTGAGCTTGATCCGTGCCGGTGCGTAGAGTCCGTAGTTCCTTTCACGAGCGATTAGAATGGAGTTTATGTCTGAGCACGCGGTTGCAACTCCTGAGGTCGATTTGTCGAAGCCGCCCGCCGAGGGGATGGTGCGGGTGACGTTTCTGCCGGAGGGCAGGACGGTGGAGTTTGCCTTCGACTCGCTGCCGTATGAGGGGCACGGCGAGCCGATGTCGTTCCTCGACGTGGCGGAGAACTACGGCATCTTTCTGGACCACGCGTGCGGCGGCGTCTGCGCATGCACCACATGCCATCTGCATGTGAAGCAGGGTGCGGAGGGGCTGAGCGAGGCCGAGGACAAGGAGCTGGACCGGATGGAGACGGCCGCGGGGATCGAGCTGAACTCGCGGCTGGGCTGCCAGGCGATCATCGAGAAGCCGGGGACGTATGTGGTGGAGATCCCGAAGTGGAACCGCAACTACGTGCAAGAGGGCAAGCCGGCGCACGGACCCGGGAGCTAGGTTCCCAACGTTGCCGCGGTGGTACCCCCCTCCCCCATACCCAAGTCCTAAAGTATCCCGGATAAAAGGAGTTAGACCCGAAAGAGTCTGACTCCGTACTCCTAAAGTATCCCGGATAAAGGGGTTAGCCCTAAAGTATCCCGAACAAAAGGGTTAAGTCGAAAAGGTCCGACGCCCGGATCGGCAAAGAGCTGCGAAGAAGACATAAAAGCCCGACGCGATGGCCGGGCCTTCTTTTCTCTACTGTTTCTATTATAACGGGCGGAGCATAACTACTATGCCATCTCTATCTCTTTTGGTTGGAGGGAGATAGGCCGTTCTGGGGCTTGACAGGAAAAAGACTTAACACGGATTTACACGGGATGACACGGATTCAGTTCGATTGTGGTTTAGTTGGCAGCAAGGGTGCGAGCGGTTTGGGGTATATGGGGCGCTTTGAGGTTCTTCGACTGCGCGATCGCCGCTGAAGTGGGATCGCTTCGCTCGGAATTGACGGCGAGCGTTTTACGTCCCACCCATGTCGCGGCTGACGCCGCACCATGAATGGGGCACCCGGGCATTGTTGCTCGCTCAGAACAAGCTCTGAACGCGTGCCCTTCCGGTCAAGTTCGTACGCGACGCGGCTGAAAGATGCGAGCCTACGGCTGGCCTTTGGCGTCCTCGTACTCCTCGTGCCAGGCGGTCTGGATGGCCTCGAGGATCCCCTCGTTCGACTTTGTCGGATCGCCGACAAAGCCCGGCAACTGCACCACCCACTTGTGCAGGTCGGTAAAGCGCACGGAGTAGGGGTCGGTGTCGGGGAACATCTCCTGCAGTTGAATGCCAATCTCCTCGGTGTCGGTCCAGTTCAACTCATGCGCCATGGCTGCTTCTCCCTCGCTGGTCCCAGTTTACGGCGCGCGCGAGTGTTGCGCAGCGGGCGAGTGACACGGAAGCGGTATAGGGCGGAGCGGACAGGGGTGTTTTACTCGGAAGACGGCCAACCGATGTACCGCTGTGGTTACCGGGCGGAACGATTCGGGGCGATTGAATTTGCCGCTTCAGCGTTACCATACGGGGAAACGCGCTGCTTGTTCGCTTGATGTCGGGAGTAGCCAGGAGACCATTCCATGTTTGTTCGCCGCTGTCTTCAAGGGTTTCTGCTTGCCGGCCTGATCGCCGCAGCTGGGTGCGCCAACCCCACAGGATTGGATTCGATTTCTATTGCGCCGACGGCACAGGCCCTGACGGTGGGCCAGACGGCGCAGTTTACCGCGACCGGGACCTACGGCAATGCGAACCATCAGTCGACGCAGACCATTACCAGCGGAGTGACGTGGAGTTCGAGCGCGACTGCGGTAGCGACGATCAACAGCTCCGGGCTGGTAACGGCGACGGGCTCGGGTACAACGACGATTACGGCCAACGCAACGGCGTTCAACGGCCCGATCAGCTCGAGCGCGACGGTGACGGTGACGTCTTCCGGGGGCGGCGTGGCGGGCGGCAGCGTGGTATCGCTCGCCGTGATTCCGGGATCGCAGTCGGTTGCCGCGCCGGGCCAGACCGGCCAGTTCCTCGCTATCGGCACAACTTCTTCCGGAGCGACGGTGAACCTGACCGGCCAGGTGGCGTGGAGTTCAAGCAGTACGGCGATTGCGACCATCGGCGCGACGACCGGGCTGGCGACAGGGGTGGGCCAGGGGACGGCGACGATCACGGCGCTCTACCTGAATGTTTCGGGCGGCACGGTGGTGACGGGGACGGCGACGTTCACGGTGTCGGGCGGAACGACGGAGAAGTACACTGCGGTGACCATTACGCCGGGCAGCCAGGCGCTGTCGGCGTCGGGGCAGACGGGACAGTTTGTGGCGCTGGGCACTAACGGCGGCACCGGCCTCGAGACGAACGTGACCAGCTCGCCGCAGATCACATGGAGCTCCAGCATTCCGACGGTCGCCACGGTAAGCGCGACGGGACTGGCCACGGGATTGAACCCGGGGACGACCTCCGTTACTGCATTGCTGACCAACCCCGATGGGACGGTGGTGTCGAGCAGCGCGAACATTACGGTTGCCATTTCACCTGCGCCTGAGCCTCTGCTCTCGCTGACGATCGTGCCGGGCACGATTACGGTGGGCAATCTGCAGGACACAGGACAGTTCCTGGCGATTGGAACGTTTTCGACCGCGCCCTACGTGCGGGACCTGACCAACACGGTGACCTGGCTGACATCGGCGCCCAATGTGTTCCCAGTGAGCACGAACAACGGCACCTCGCAGGGCAACCAGAATGCGGGCGTGGTGAGCGCGTTCGGCAACGGCGGCGCCACCATCATTGCGGAGGCGACTGCGGTGGATGGGTCGATCCAGACGGCGACGGCGCAGTTCAACTGCCCGCTGGCGCTGCCCAACCCGAACGGCGATCCGCCGACGCCGGGCACTTGCTATCCGGGCTCGCAGGCGTATGCGCTGCTGTCGCAACTGACGATCTACAACGAGGGGCTGAACACCACCACATGGGAGGTGACGGCGCCTTCGGCGACGGGCACGCCGAACGTGATCCACTGCGGGCCGGGCTCGACGACGAATGGCTCGGTATGCACGGCGACCTACCCGATCACCACGAATGGCACGACTGCCACGACTGTGGTGCTGGAGGCGACCGGCGGGAACTTCGGCGGATGGTCCTACAACTGCACGCCGAGTGACGCGAGCGGCAATACGACGAACCCGCCGGCGATCACCGCGGCTGGGCCGAACTACTGCGTGGTCAGCTTCGGTGTCACCGGTGGCGTTGCCAACTCGAACGTGACGGTGGGCGCGATCTTCAACTGAGTTGTGAAGGCATGGAAGAGAGAGGCCGCCTGCGGGCGGCCTCTTTTGCTGCGCGGTGCGTTTATTTCGAGGCGGAGTTGGGAGGGTGCCGGGCTTGCGGGCTATTTACCGCTCGAGGGTTTGCTAAGAATTTTCACCGTGCGCCCGCTGCGCTGCACCTCGCGCACGTCGTAGGAATAAAGTGATTCGATCGCTGGGAGTCCGAACGGTTTGTCTGAACCGGCACAGGAATAGACCTCAAGGGTGCTTAGCAGTCCTCGGCGTGCAAATAACAGGACGCCCACCGCCTGATCGTCTACGGTCGCGCCGCAGTCAGCGATCATGCCCTCGCCCACGAGCGAATTGATTCCGTCGCCGAGATCGAAATCGACCGTGGGGCAGCCGCAGGTGCATTTTGAGGCGACTCTCAGAGAGTTGATTTGATCTATGAGCGGCAGATGTTTTGGATCGCCGTGCTCCAGCAGCCAACGGATAATGTCGGCTTCGTGCTGCGAGATAGGGCGATCCAATTCTGCTGTCAGCTTTTTGGTGTCGGCCATAGTTCAATCTTACCGCTGGCTATCTGCGGCGCATGATTTGCTGCGGGAGTTTGGAGCCGGTGGCGAGCAGAGTGAGCGCGGCGGCGGCGGCCCAGACGACGGAGGCAGCTGCGATGGTGACGAGGTCGCGCGGGTGGGTGGAGACGGGAGGGAGGAAGTGCGCGGCGGCGGCGGTGGCGACGAAGGCGATGAGCGCGGCGAAGAATGCGCGGGCCAGTTCGGCGAATTCAAGGTCGGCGAAGGAGACGAGGCGTTTGCGATGGAGGAGGACGGCGAGCGTGGCGGTCTGGATGAAGATGCCGAGGTCGGAGGCGATGGCGAGGCCGCGCAGATTGAAGGCGTGGAAGAGCGCGGCGTAGATGGGGACGGAGACGACGGTGATGATGGTACCGGTGATGGCGGGGGTAAGGGTGTCGGATGCGGCGTAGAAGGCGCGGGCGTAGATGCCCTGCACCGCCCAGATGGCCAAGGTGACGGCGAAGATGCAGAAGAGGTGGGTGGTTTCAAGGGCGTCGGCGTGGCTGAATCTTCCTCCGCGCAGGAGGTCCATGAGCCAGGGAGCGAGGGCGACCATCCAGGCGGAGACGAGCAGGCCGACGGCGAAGAGGCGGGAGACGGAGCGGGAGACGGAGGCGGAGAAATCCGCCATGCGGCGCTGCTGGAACATGGAGGCGAAGAAGGGCAGCGAGGCGGCGCCGGCGGCGGGACCGATGACGTTGAAGGGCGCGTTGAAGACGTCCTTCGCATTGCCGATCAGCGTGATGTCGCCGAGGCGCTGAGGGAAGTAGCTGAGGAAGTAGTTATCAAACATGACGAGCGAGACGCCGATCATGAGCGGCAACGAGAGGCGGAGCCATTCGCGGAAGGCTGGATCCGAGAAGCCGACACGCGGCGTGTAGCGCAGCCTGGTGTTGAAGGCGCCGAGCGAATTGAGCAGCGCGGAGCCAATGAGCACGCCAGCGAGCACTCCCCAGGCGAGCGAATAGATGCCGAGGCGGGCGTGCAGAAAGAACGCGCCGAGGATGATTCCCGCGTTGTAGATGACGGGCGTGAAGGCTTGATAGAGGAAGATGCGGCGCACCTGAAGGCGCGAACTCATGACGCTGCCGACGAAGAAGAAGAGCTGCGCCGGCAGGATGATGCGGGTGAGCGAGGTGCAGAGCGCGGCGAAGGCGAGGTCAGTGCGATAGCCCCCGAAGGCGAACCAGACGTATTGTGGCGCGAAGAGCTCGCCGAGCAGGACGCCGGCGGCGAGCACGACCAGCATGGTGGTGAGGATGACGGAGAGCGCGCGGTCCTCGCCTTCCTGGTCGCCGGCTTCGCGGAAGCGGTTGAGGATGGTGATGACGGAGATGGAGGCTGCGCCGCCGATGAGGAAGTAGTTGATGAGGTCGGGCAGGCGGAAGGCGGCGCGGTAGGCGTCCTGCGCGAGGCCGCGGCCGAAGAGGTAGTTGATGTACTTGATGCGGATGAGGCCGAGCAGGCCGGAGGTGAGGGCGCTGATCATCAGCAGCCTGGCAGCGGAGCCGGCAGTATGGGTGCGGGTAAAGGCGGAGGGACGGGGCTGCGAGGGCGTGGGAGCGGCTGGGTCGGGCGGTGCGGGCAGAGCACTCATCAGGGATGCAACGATTCTACGGGCAAAAGGGGCACTCATCCCGGGAGGCGGGATTCTACGGGTATACATCCCGCTCATCCCGGCGGGATGCGTGTTGTGCACATCATGAGTTTTTTCGACGGTAATAAATTATCGATAAACAATAAAAATACATTGACAATCACGTATTATAGCGTAATATTCTTCCTCAGGAGGCAATCCCCAAATGCGACCTGAAAATGAAGCAAGGCTAGCCAAAATCAAAAAAATCAGCTGGGTGCTGCGAGCTATCTGCGCGCTGTTCATGCTCGGGTGCCTTATAGCGTTCATCCGTTCCATGACCGGGCCAATCTTTCGACATGGCCCCTATTGGGGTTTGGGAACCCTCTGGCAAGGCTACAACGGAGTCGAATTCAAGGTGTACAGCCTTACCGCACGCGATCGCGGTATCGCAGCCATTTCCTTAGTCCTGGAATATGGAATCGCCTTCTTCTGCGGCCTTCAGCTCTTTCGCCTGCTTGGCCTCTACTCCAGGGGAGAAGTCTTCACAGGGGACTCTGCCCGTCTGCTTCGCCTATGGGGCTTCGCCTGCGTAGCCTGGGGCATCGAAAAATGTGGCTGGTTTCTCCTGCCGCTCGCGATTGCCAACTCCCGCCGCTATCAAGGGGTACAGCTCAGCACAATCTTCATTGGGCTCGTTATCGTGGCCATCTCCTGGATTATGGAGATGGCGGCCGAGATCCGCGAAGAAAACGAACTCACCGTTTGAAGGGAGCGAGCAATGCCAATTGTCGTCAATGTCGATGTAATGCTCGCACGCAGGAAGATGCGCCTGAATACGCTGGCGGACCTCGTCGGAATCACCGCACAGAACCTGTCCGTACTCAAGACCGGCCGCGCCAAAGCCATCCGCTTCAGCACCCTCGAACGTCTCTGCGACGCGCTCGAGTGCGAGCCCGGCGACCTGCTGGCCTATGAACGAGGGCCAGCCGCGGTTCTGGAAGAAGACGAGAACCGATCAAGTTGAATTATCCCGATGAAACTGGATCAAGTGCGGCGGGGGGAGCGGATGGGGAGGGGTGCGGGCTTTTGCGCGGCGCGGGATTTGTGCACGCCGGGAAGGGTGTCGACTGGGCGGGCGAGCATAGCGGTGAGGGCCCGCAACTCGCGGCGCAGTGTGCGGAGTTGCTTGGCCTCGGAAGCGGGTTTGGCGTGGCTGGCGGTGTCGATCAGCGAGAGCTGCGGGGAGTCCTTATCCTTGCCGCGGAACTCAGATTTGAGGACGGCGCGCGCGCCGGGGATGGTATAGCCCTCCTCCTTGAGCAGGGACTTGACGCGCAGGGCCATCTCCACGTCGCGGCGGCGGTAGAGGCGCTGGCCTGTGCCTCCCTTGTTGGGGCGGAGCTGGGGGAACTCGCTCTCCCAGAAGCGCAGGACGTAGGCGGGGACCTCGCAGAGGCGTGCGACCTCGCCAATGCGGAAGTAGAGCTTGTCGGGGATCTCGGACGCGAGCGCGCCGGTGGGATGCTGCGGGGTGCGGCGGCCTGGGGCGTGGGGAGCCATGTTTAGACCAGCAATGGTAACGCAGATGGAAGCGGCGCGGGAGAAAATGCGCGAGAGCCAGATCCAGAGGAGCGCGCGCGGGAAAGAAGCAGATTCCCGCTTGGAATGACGAACAAAAGGATCTAGAAGGGATTGAGCTTCTTCAGGCCCTTCTTGGGCTTCTTCTTGGAGCAGGACTCGAGCGCTGTGTCGCAGGCAGGCTTGGGGTTCTTGCCATTGGCGGCGGCAGCCTGCGCCGGCGGCTGGGTGCCAGGCTTGACCTCATTGATGGGATCGGGCGCCTGGTCGGCATGCTGGACGGGCGCGAGCACCGCGTTGGTGGGCGGGCCGACGGGGCCGATGCCTGCGTTGTCCGGGGGACCGGCGGCAGCGGGCTGTGCGCCATTTGTTCCGGGGAAGGCAGTGTTGCCCGGAGTGGCCGGGGCCTGCGAGTTGGAGGAGGGCTGCACGATCTCAATGCCCACGCCGCCGGCGGAAGAGGCACCCGACGGGGTTGCGGCGGGGACCTCGGCGGAGATCGCGGAGGAGCCGTTGTCCGCACCAGGTGCGGCGGCGGGAATGTTCTCAAGCGAGAGCGGCGCGGCGGCAGCCGGTGCGGCGGGCGCGGCCCCGTCCGCAGCTGCCGGAGCATCGGCGGTAGTGACCGCTGCGGGTTTGGCCTGGCTGGATGCCGCGTTGCTGAATTGATCGCTCAGGCTCTTGATGACACTGGGCGCGAGGGTGGGCTTGGCGTCTTCGAGCGGCGGCTCGCCGATGGTGGCGGCGGGGACGGTGTCCGCCTGGTGGAGGAAGAGCAGTGTGGCGCGCTTGGAGAGGGTGTACTGGCCGCGGCTGTTCTCGAGCGCGGCAGAGGCGGCGACCTCCTCCGGGGTGGGCGTGGGGACGGGCAGGTTCATGCCGACCAGCCGGTCGCGCGCGTCCTCGACGTGGGGTGAGGCGGAGTGCTCCAGCACGACCCTGCGGTAGGCGTCGGCGGCGTCGTCGTCGTAGAGCTTGAGCAGCCGCCCTTTGACATCCTCGGGAAATCTGCGGTTGAGGCGGATCTGGTGCGCCATGGCCTCATACGCGTCGCCGACGCCGATGAGCACATCGTCCATGCGGCTGTAGAGCGGGTAGGTATCGACCACGGTCTGGTAGCGTGCGATGACGGCGGACCAGTTCTGGTGTGTAGTGTAAAAATCCGCGATAGAGGCCTCGCGCTCGGCAAGGGTCTCCTGCACCTCGCGCAGGCGCTGGCGGGCCTGGGGAACGAGAGGCGAATCCGGGAACTGCTGCAGCATGAGGCGATACTCGGCCTCGGCCTGCTGGGTCTTGGTGTAGTCGCGGTCGGGCTTGTCCATCTGGCGAAAGTAGATGTCGCCGACGCGCATCTGGGCCTCGGCGGCCTCCGCCTGGTTGGGGAAGAAGGTAATGAAGTCCTTGTACTCCTGCTCGGCCTGGGTGAGCGCGGCGGTGCCGCCCTCCTTGTACCAGGAGTCGGCGATGGCCAGCTTGGCCTGCATCATGTACTGCGACTCGGGATAGGTGTTGAGCAGGGTCTGCAGATCGAGGCGGCCCACGTCGTACCTGCCGCGCTTGATGGCGTCCTGGGCCTTGTCGTAGAGCGCCTTGTCGGGCAGCTTGGGGTCGAGTCCGGTGAGCGAGACGGTCTTGAGGTCCTTCTTGTCCGCCTTCTTGGTGTCCTTGGACTGGACGACCTTTTCGGTCTGCTTGCGCTGCTTGACGGGCTTCTGGTTGGTGAGAGAGATGTCGGGTTTAGGCTGCTGGGCGGCGTCTGGAGCTGCAGCGTCGGGGGTGGTCTGGGCTGGAGTCTGGGCGGCGGCGTCGGGTGCGGATTGGGCGCGCGCGGCGGGCGAAGCGGTGGCTACGGCAGCGGCCAGAAGGGCCGCGGCGGTAAATCCGGTGAGAGCGATGCGGGCTTCGGGGAAGAGGAAGCGGATCGGAAGGAGGTTGCGGGTGCTGCTTTGCTTCATGCGGGGAACTCCATCTGCGGCGTGCTGGGGGGCGTGCTGTGATGCGGGCCGGATCCATGCTCGGGGGCGCACGGTGTGCCTTCCATTTTAGAGCAAATGCCGAACCTGCGCGGGAATGGCCTGGGGGCGCAGGGGTGTCTTTTTGGACGCGCGGGGAGGCCGTGAGTGAGCGAGACGGTGGGTAGTCTGAGGCGTCAGTTAGCGCTTGCGGGACCCGCGCTTGGCAGCGAGTGGTTTCTTTGTGAGTACCGGGTTGGGATCGGCGGCGTGGGCGCGGCGGAGGAGCTCGCGGGCGTTGCGCTCGGCGCGGCCGCGCTCAAAGACTGCTGATCCGGCGACCAGCATCTCTGCTCCGGCCTGGACCACGGAGGCGACGGTGTCCTTGTCGACGCCACCATCGACCTGAATGCGGTACCTCAGGCCCATGGCAGCGCGCAGCTCAACGAGCAGGGCGATCTTGTCCAG
>Ga0182024_10015195_pt1 | contig 14781 bp, 11 predicted proteins | sample P32metaG_FD_120480 | JGI IMG/M metagenome (GOLD analysis project Ga0182024, IMG submission 120480) | Permafrost microbial communities from Stordalen Mire, Sweden - P3-2 metaG (Illumina Assembly) | ecosystem: Environmental > Terrestrial > Soil > Wetlands > Permafrost | place: Sweden: Stordalen... | reverse complement strand
GCCCCGGTGACCTCGCCGGGAACGCCGGGTGCCGCGGCCCCCTCGGGCCGGGCCGCCGGGTCGGCCCCGTTCGACCCGTTGCCCGGCCGGGCCCCATTGCCGTTGAAGTGGGGCACCGCCTTGGCCCCGCCCTCGTGGACCGGGCGCCCGTAGGCGTCGTCCACCAGGCGGCCGACCTCGGCGCCGTCGATGCTCTCGTGGGTGAGCAGGGCGTGGGCCACCGCGTCGAGGCCACCGCGGTGCCGGCTCAGCACCTCGAGGGCCCGCTCCTCCTGGGCCCGCAGGATCCGCTCGACCTCGTCGTCGATGACCCTCGAGGTGTCCTCGGAGTAGTCCCGGGTGTGCATGAGGTCCTCGCCCAGGAAGACCTGGCCCTGGGATCCCCACGCCATGGGGCCGATCTCCTCGCTCATGCCCCACTCGCGGACCATCTTGCGGGCCAGCTCGGTGTTGCCGACCAGGTCGTTGGCCGCCCCGGTCGACAGGTCGCCGTAGACGAGGAGCTCGGCCACCCGTCCACCCATGCGGACGCACAGGGAGTCCTCGATGTGCTGGCGGGCGTGGATGTGGCGCTCCTCCATCGGCAGCTGCATGGTCACGCCGAGCGCCATCCCGGTGGGCAGGATCGTCACCTTGTGGACCGGGTCGGCGTCCTCCAGCACGTAGGCCAGCACGGCGTGGCCGCCCTCGTGGAAGGCCACCCGCTCCTTCTCCTCGTCGGAGAGGACGAGGCTGTCCCGGCGCTGGCCCATCAGGACCCGGTCCCGGGAAGACTCGAAGTCCTCCATCTCGATGGTGGGGCTGCCCCGGCGCACCGCGTGGAGGGCGGCTTCGTTGACCAGGTTGGCCAGGTCGGCCCCGCTCATCCCCGGGGTGCCCCGGGCCACCAGCTGGAGGTCGACGTCGGGGCCGATGCGCTTGCCCTTGCAGTGGACCTGGAGGATCGGGAGCCGCTCGTCGAGGTCGGGGAGGGGCACGACGATCTGGCGGTCGAACCGGCCCGGCCGCAACAGGGCCGGGTCCAAGATGTCCGGGCGGTTCGTCGCCGCGATGACCACGACCCCCTCGGCCGGATCGAACCCGTCCATCTCGTTCAGCATCTGGTTGAGGGTCTGCTCGCGCTCGTCGTGGCCGCCGCCGAGACCGGCACCGCGCTTGCGGCCGATGGAGTCGATCTCGTCGATGAAGACGATGGCCGGCGCCTGCTTGCGCGCCGTCTGGAAGAGGTCACGGACCCGGCTGGCCCCGACACCCACGAACATCTCCATGAAGTCCGAGCCGCTGACCGACAGGAAGGGCACGCCGGCCTCCCCGGCCACGGCCCGGGCGAGCAGGGTCTTGCCGGTGCCCGGCGGCCCCACCAGCAGCACCCCCTTGGGGATCTTGGCCCCGATCTCCTTGAACCGCCCCGGGGTCTTCAGGAAGTCGACGACTTCGCTGATCTCCTGTTTGACTCCGGTGTAGCCGGCCACATCGGAGAAGGTCGTCGACGGGCGGTCGGCACTGAACAGTCGGGCCTTGGAGCGCCCGATCGACATGATCCCCGACATCTGGCCCCGGGCCTGGCGGCTTATGAAGTACATCACCCCGATGAACAGACCGATGAAGATGATGTAGGGCAGCAGGGTCGCCAGGATGTTGGGCGGCGGGTTGGCGAAGTTGTAGGCGACACCCTCCTGGCGCATCTCGGTGACATCGGCCGGGATGACCGGGTCGGGGCCGGTCGTCGTGTACTGGGTGCCGTCCTTGAGCTTCCCGGTGATGGTGCCCGAATTGTTGTCGATGGTGGCCGTCGTCACCTCCTTGGCCTTCACGTCATTCATGAATTGCGAGTAGGTGAGGGACTTGGCGTTGTTCTTGGGGAGGAGGGACGGCACCAGGAAGACCGCCAGGACGGCCACGATCAGCACGATCGTGATCCAGCGCCAGTTCTGGTCCCGCCCTTCGGGCGAGCCGGGCTGGCCGCTGCCCGGCGCGGGGGGGCGCGGGGGCATGCCGTCAGGAGGTGGAGGGGTCACCGTCCCATGCTATGCGCCGACTTCGGCGACCGGTTACCGGGGTAGCAGCCGCCGCTGGGCCGCCGGGGCCTAGAACTAACGTGGCGCCGATGTCCCCGTCCGGCGACAACGAGCCGCCCGAACCGGTCGTGACGCCGGGGCCGGGCCGGCCGCCGGTACGCACCCAGGCGGGCCACCCGGCGGCCGGCTCCTATCCGCCGCCGGGGCCCCCCCCGCCGCCGGGGCCCCCGCCGCCGCCCGCCCCTCCGGGCCCCGTCCCGATCCCCGACAACGTGGCGTTCCTCGACGTCCCGGGCGCCCCCCCGGTCACCAGGGGGGACGGCGGGGCCTGGCTCCTCCTGGCCCTCGTCGGGTTCGTGGTCGGGCAGATCGTGGCCCTGGTCGCCATCGCGGTGGTCGCGGCGGCGCTCGGCAAGGGCAGCCAGGTGGCCCAGCTCTCCAAGCTCTCGGTGCCCCCGGAGTGGCTGGTGGTCTCGAGCCTGGTCGGCCTGTGGGTGGGGTTCTTCGGCGCGCCGTGGCTGGCCAGCCGGATCCGGGGCACCCGGCACTTCTGCGCCGACCTGGGCCTGCGCTTCAAGTGGATCGACCTCGTCGGGATCGCCATCGGCGTCGGGGGCCAGTTGCTGGTGGCGATCGTCTATGCGCCGTTCATCAAGCATCTCCACAATTTCAACGGCCCGACCAACAAGCTCACCGGGGGAGCTCACGGCGGTGGCTTCGCCGTCATCGCCCTCTTCACGATCGTCGGGGCCCCCTTCATGGAGGAGCTGTTCTTCCGGGGACTTGTTTTCAAGGCGCTGGCCCGCCTCTTCACGCCCCGGGTCGCCACCCGCTCGCTCGCCCGGACGCTCGGGGTGGGGTCGGCCATCGTGGCCGACGGGCTCCTGTTCGGGCTGGCCCACGGGGAGCTGGCGCAGCTGGGCGGGCTGGCCCTGTTCGGCTGCATCCTGGCCTTCGTCACCTACCGCACCGGCCGGCTGGGGATGAACATGGTGGCCCACGCCAGCTTCAACGCCACGGCCATCATCGCCGTCCTGAACACCCGCAGCGGACTGATCCACTGACGGGTGACCGGACGGGCGGGGAGGAGGGGGTGAGCGTCGGGACCGGCCCGGGCGACCCCGCGGCGCCCCCCGACCCGGGGTCGGGCCCGGCGGCCACGGCGCTGCGGGCCCCCGGGGCGGGCCCGTCGGGCCCGGGGGAGGTCACCGGGTCGGGGACCGGGGCCCCGGGGTGGCGGCCCCGCCGGCGGGGGGCGGCGTTCTGGGTGCCGGTGCTGGCCACCTTCGCCGTCGTCGCCGGGGTGATCGCCGTCACCCTGTGGCAGCTCAACATCGGGCTGGTCTTCTCGGACACCACGACCACGGGCGGTGACACCGGCGCCCACTTCATGATGCCGGCCTTCCTGAGCCAGCACCTCCTGGGCGGGCTCCACCTCACCGGCTGGGACCCCGGTTGGTACGACGGCTACCCGATCTACACCTTTTACTTCGTCCTCCCCGACGCGCTCATCGCCCTGGCTTCGCACCTGGTCCCCTACGGCCTCGCCTTCAAGTGGGGCACCGTGGCCGGGTCGGTGATGCTGCCGGTGGCCGCCTGGGCCTGCGGCCGGCTTTTCCGCCTCCGCCCGCCGGGGCCGGCGGCCCTCGCCGCGGCGACCCTGCCGTTCCTCTTCGACTACACGTTCACCATCTACGGCGGGAACCTGTTCTCGACGATGGCCGGGGAGTACGCCTACTCGTTCAGCGTGGCCCTGGCCGTCCTGTTCCTCGGCCTGGCGGCGCGAGGCCTGCGCACCGGGCGCCACCGCGGCTGGGCCGCCGTCGTGCTGGCCCTGTGCATCGTCTCGCACATCGTGCCGGCCATGTTCGCCATCGCCGGGGCCGCCGTCCTGACCCTCATGGAGCTGCTGCCGGCCCGCTACCGGTTCCACGACGACGGCTTCGGCCCGTCGACCGGGGTGTCCCGGGCGCCGGGGCGCGAGGGGGTGCTGGCCCGGGGCCGGGCCGTGTGGTGGGCGGTGTCGACGGTGGCCATCGGGGTGCTCCTGTCGGGCTGGTGGCTGGTGCCCTTCGGGGTGGACCAGCCGTACTCGACGGCGATGGGCTACCAGAACGTCTCGACCTACGTGAGCCTGCTGTTCCCCCAGGCCGACCTCTGGGCCCTGGTCCTGGCCGGCGTCGGCGTCCTGGTGGCCTTCGTCCTGCGGAGCCGTTTCGGGATCCTGATCTCGCTGCTGGGCGGCCTCTCGGCCGCCGTGGTGGTCCTCGACCCCCAGGGCAAGCTCTACAACACCCGCTTCCTGCCCCTGTGGTTTCTGTTTGGCTACCGGCTGGTCGGTTGGCTCTTCTCGGTGGTGGTCGGCGCGCTGGCCCGCTGGTGGCACCGCGAGCGTCTGGCCCGTTGGGTCGTCGCCCTGCGCAGGCCCGAGGGTGGCCGCCGCCGGCCCTCGTCGGCCCGGATGGTTCCGGGGTCGGTCGGCGGCCCCCTCCTGGCGCTGGCCGGGGCGTTGCTGGTGGTGGCCACGCCGTTCTGGGTACCGGCCCGGGACCTCCCCTTCGGCATCACCCCGGGGGCCAACCAGGTGCGGGCCTGGGCCAACTGGAACTACAGCGGCTACGAGGGGAAGGTCGACTACCCCGAGTACCGGGCGGTGATGAACCTGATGGAGAAGGTGTGCGTCGACCACGGCCCGGGCCGGGCCATGTGGGAGTACAACTCGGACCTCAACCGGTTCGGCACGCCCGAGTCCCTGATGCTGCTCCCGTACTGGACCGGCGGGTGCATCCAGTCCATGGAGGGGCTCCTGTTCGAGTCGTCGGCCACCACGCCCTACCACTTCCTCAACCAGGCCGAGTTGTCGGTCAGCCCGTCCGAGCCGATGGTCGGCCTGCCCTACGGCACCCTCGACGTCGCCCTCGGGGTGTCGCACCTCCAGCTCCTCGGGGTCCGCTACTTCATGGCCTCGAGCCCGGCCGTCCAGCAGGCCGCCGCCGCCGACCCGGCCCTCACGCTCATCGCCAGCACCGGGCCGTGGCGCACCAGCTTCGGGGGCGTGGCCCTGGCCACGACCTGGCAGGTCTACGAGGTGCGCGACTCGGCCGTCGTCACCCCCCTCACCCACGAGCCGGCGGTGCTGACCGGGGTCGGGCCCTCCCAGGCCAGCTGGCTCGGGATCACCACCGTGTCCGGGCACCCGGCCGACGGACCCTCGGTCGCCTGGTACGACGACCCGGCCCGTTGGGGGGTCGAGCTGGCGGCCGGGGGCCCCGCCGCCTGGCCCCGGGTCAGCGCCGCCGGGGCGGCCACGGCCCCGGCGGTCCCGGTCGCCCCGACGTCGGTCACCGGGGTCAGGGTGGGGCCGGACGGCTCGGTGCACTTCCACGTCGACCGGCTCGGCACCCCGGTCCTGGTCAAGGTCTCGTACTTCCCCAACTGGGCGGCCACCGGGGCCCAGGGGCCATGGCGGGTCACCCCCAACCTGATGGTGGTGGTGCCCACCAGCCACGACGTCACCCTCACCTACGGGTCGACCCCGGCCAACGCGCTCGGCCTGGCCTGCACCGCCGCCGGAGTGGTGGCCCTAGTGGCCCTGGGGACGGCGCCGGCGCTGGGCCGCCGGCGCCGTCGTCGACGGACCGGGCCGCCCCCGGCGCCACCGGCCCCGTCCAGGGGCGCCAGCCCCCCGCCGGCGGGCATCACGGACTGATAACACCCCGCACACCACTGGCATACCGGGGTCGGCCACACTGGCCGGAGCCGGTGGGCCCGGCCGGCCGGTCGTGGCCCGACCCGAGGGAGGGACGAGGTGGAGCGCATCAGGTCCAGACTCGTCGTCACCGGCGGGATGGCCGCTGCCGCCCTCGTCCTGGCCGCCTGCGGGAGCGGGGGGGCGGCCCACGTGATCGGACCGGGGGCGGCGTCGACCCCGTCGACCGCGGCGCCCTCCCCGAGCCCGTCCACGGCGGCGACCACCACCGCCCCGCCCACCACGGCCCCGCCCACCACCGCCCCGCCCATCACGACCACGGTGCCGGCCGCCAGCGGCCCGGCGGTCGACCCGGGCACGGTCGCCCAGATCGACGCCGAGCTCAACGCCCTCAGCGCCAGCCTGAGCCAGGCCCAGCGCGACCTGAGCTCCCCCAACCCCGGAGACCGCTGAGATGAACGTCCCGACCTCCGCCCGGGGACGCTCGATCGGCGCCGGCGCTCTCTGGGCCCTCGCTGCCGCCGCGGTCGCCGCCGTCTCGGTCGCGCTCCCGGCCTCGGCCGCCCCGGCGGCCCGGCCCGACCACGCCCGCCCCACGGTCACCGCCGCCGCGGCCCCGCCCACCACCGGCGCCGTCCCGACCGGGGCCCCGGCCGCCTCGGGCTCTCCGACCCGCTGCACGGCGACCAACCTGGTCACCGTGCAGGCCTATGTCGCCCAGGCGCTGTCCAATCGGGTGACCCAGCTCAACGCGCTGGGTGTCGCCGTCGGGGCCGCCGCCGACCTCACCGCGGCCGACCGCTCGACCCTGAGCTCGGACGTGGCCAGCGAGCTGTCGGGCATCCAGGGGCTCCAGGTCAAGCTGCCGGCCGACACCACCTGTCCGGCGGTCGCCGCCGACGGCCGGGCCATGGTGGTCGACTTCCGGGTCTACGTGGTGATGACCCCCCAGGTGCACCTCACCGTCTCGGCCGACACCGAGAGCGCGGTGGCAGCCCGGGTGGCCGGGCTCGAGCCCCGGCTCCAGGCGGCCATCACCGCGGCCGGACAGGCGGGCCGCAACGTGGCCGCGGCGCAGGCGGCCCTCACCGACCTCGAGACCCAGGTGACCTCGGCCCAGCAGTCGGGCTCGGGCATCTCGACCCAGGTGCTGGCCTTCACCCCCGCCTCGTACCCGGGATGCTGGGCCACCTTCCGGGCCGACCGGTTGACCCTCAAGAAGGGTCAGCAGGCGCTGCGCCAGGTCGACGGCGATCTGCACAAGATCCTCAACGCCGTGGGCTAGCCGGTCCCCAACCGCGGTGCCCCCCGACCGCGTGCCCCCCGACCGCGGTGCCCGGTGCGCTGCGGCGCGGCCAGCCGGCGGCCCGACCGGCTCCGATAGGCTGAACCGGCCATGGGCCAGCCCTCGGACGTCTTCAAGGCCTACGACATCCGCGGGGTGGTCCCCGACCAGTTGGACGTGCCGATGTGCCGGGCCATCGGCGCCGCCGCCGCCCGCTTCACCGGGGCCCCCCGCCTGCTGGTGGCCCGCGACATGCGTCCGTCGGGGGTCGAGCTGGCGGCCGCCTTCGCCGACGGGGCCCGGGCCGAGGGCACCGCGGTGACCGACCTGGGGATGGCCTCCACCGACTTCTTGTACTTCGCCGCCGGCCGGCTGGACGCCCCGGGGGCGATGTTCACCGCCTCGCACAACCCGGCCCGCTACAACGGGATCAAGCTCTGCCTGGCCGGGGCCCGGCCCATCGGGCGCGACACCGGGCTGACCCAGATCGAGGCCACCACCGTCGCCCTGCTGGCCGACCCGCCCCCGCCCCCCGCCGCCCGGGCCCCCCTGGACCACCTCGACCTCCTCGAGGACTACGCCGAGCACGTCCGCTCGTTCATCGACCCCGCCGTCCTGCGGCCACTCAAGGTGGTGGCCGACACGGCGAACGGCATGGGCGGCCTGGTCGTCCCCCTGGTCATGAAGGCCCTCCCCTTCGACGTCGAGATCCTCTTCGAGGAGCTCGACGGGTCGTTCCCCAACCACCCGGCCGACCCCATCCAGCCCGAGAACCTGGTCGACCTCAAGGCGGCGGTGCTCGAGCGGGGGGCCGACATCGGCCTGGCCTTCGACGGAGACGCCGACCGGGTCTTCTTGGTCGACGAGCGGGCCGAGCCGGTCTCGGGCTCGTTGACCACCGCCCTGGTGGCCGTCTCGATGCTCGACAAGCACCCCGGGTCCACCGTCTTGTACAACCTGATCTGCTCCCACGTGGTGCCCGAGGTGATCGCCGAGCACGGCGGGGTCGCGGTCCGGACCCGGGTCGGGCACTCCTTCGTCAAAGAGGTCATGGCCGAGACCGGGGCCGTGTTCGGGGGCGAGCACTCCGGGCACTACTACTACCGGGACAATTACCGGGCCGACTCGGGGATCATCACCGCCCTGCTCGTCCTCGAGCTCCTGAGCCAGGCCGACCGGCCGCTCTCGTCGCTCTTGGGCCCGTTCGAGCGCTACGCCGACTCGGGGGAGATCAACACCGAGGTGGCCGACCCGGCCGGCACGGTCGAGGCGGTGGCGGCCCAGGAGGCGGCGGCCGGCCGCCCGGTCGACCGGCTCGACGGCCTGACCGTCGACCGGGGCGACTGGTGGTACAACCTGCGGCCCTCGAACACCGAGCCCCTGCTGCGCCTCAACGTGGAGGCCCGGACCGTCGAGGAGTGCGACCGCGGCGTGGCCGAGGTCGTGGCCCTGGCGGCCGACCTCGGGCCGTCGGGGAGCCGAGCCAACCCGTAACCGCTGCCGGCGTCCCGACGGCGCCCGCTCGACTCGAAGGAGATGGATCCCATGCCGTTGGACCCGCTGCTGGTGGAGGTGCTGGCCTGCCCGGTCGACAAGGGCCCCCTGCTCTGGTTCGCCGACGAGGACGTCCTCTACAACCCGCGGCTGCACAAGCGCTACGACGTGCGGGACGGTGTCCCGGTCCTGCTGGTCGACGAGGCCACCGACGTGGACGACGCCGAGCACGAGCGGCTGGTGGCCAAGGCGGCGACCGACGGCGTCCCCGAGACCGGGAGTGCCGGTTCGGGCGGGGCGGGGGGAGCCGGCGGGTGACCGCCGGCGGCGCCGGCGCGCCGCCCCGGTCGCCCCTGCCGGTCGACTCGCTGTCGATGTGGGATGCCACGGCCGGGCTGCCCGAGCAGGTGGCGTCGGCGGCGTCGGCCGCCCGGGCGGCGGGACCCTGGCCCGGCGGGCCGGTCAGCAACGTGGTGGTGCTCGGCATGGGCGGGAGCGGCATCGCCGGCGACGTGGTCGCCGCGCTGGCCGCCCCCGAGATGGCGGTCCCGGTGAGCGTGGTCAAGTCCTACGACCCGCCCGCCTTCGTCGGCCCCGACACCCTGGTCTTCGCGGTGTCGTGCTCGGGTGAGACCGAAGAGACCCTGGCCGCCGCCGCCGCCGCCCTGGAGGCTGGGGCCACCCTGGTGGCGGTGACCCGGGGCGGCTCGCTGGCCGCCCTGGCCGAGGCCCACCGCTCTGCGGTCATCGCCGTGCCCGCCGAGATCCCCCAGCCCCGGGCGGCCCTCGGAGCCATGGCGGTGCCCCCGCTGGTGGTGCTCGGAGAGCTCGGGCTGCTCGCCGACGTGGGCCCCCGGGTGGCCGCCGCCGTCGATCAACTGGCCCGTCGTCGCGACGAGCTGGTCGACGGGGGCGGCCCGGCCGAAACGGTCGCCCGCCGGATCGGGCGGACCTTCCCGCTGGTCCACGGGTCGCCCGGCCTGGCCGGGGTGGCGGCCCAGCGGTGGAAGACCCAGGTCAACGAGAACGCCAAGTCGCCCGCCTTCTACGCCCTCGAGCCCGAGCTCTGCCACAACGAGGTGGCCGGCTGGGGCGAGCACGGCGACGTCACCCGGCAGGTCATCACCCTGGTGACCCTCCGCCACGGCGCCGAGGACCCCCGGGTGGCGGCCCGCTTCGCCCTGGTCGACGAGCTCCTGCTCGAGGTGGTGGCCGACACGGTCGAGGTGCGGGCGGACGGCGACGGCGCCCTGGCCCAGTTCTTCGACCTGGTGCTGGTGGGGGACTTCGTCTCCCTGCACCTGGCCGGCCGCGAGGGCGTCGACCCGGGCCCGGTCCCGGCCCTGGCCGAGATCAAGCGGCGCCTGGGCGGCGCCTGAGCGGGCTCGGAGCGGGCGCCCGGGGGGCCATCCGGCGGGTCAGTTCAGGCGCTCGACGATCATGGCCATGCCCTGGCCGCCACCGACGCACATCGACTCGATGCCGAACGTCTTGCCGGCGTCCTCCAGCCCGTTGAGCAGGGTGGTCATGATGCGGGCCCCGGTCTGGCCGAAGGGGTGCCCGAGGGCGATGGCCCCGCCGTGCACGTTCAGCTTGTCCCAGCTGATCCCGAGCTCCTTGGCGGACGGGACCACCTGGGCGGCGAAGGCCTCGTTGATCTCGACCAGGTCGATGTCCTCGATGCCCATGCCGGCCCGCTTGAGGGCCTGACGGATGGCCTCGACCGGGCCGAGCCCCATGATCTCGGGGTTGAGGCCGGTGACCCCGCTGGCCACGATCCGGGCCAGCGGGGTGATGCCCAGCTCGGCCGCCCGGGTGTCGCTCATCACGATCACCGCCGCCGCGCCGTCGTTGAGCGGGCAGGCGTTGCCGGCGGTCACCGTGCCCCCCTCCCGGAAGACCGGCTTGAGCTGGGCGAGCCCTTCGAGGGTGGTGTTCGGCCGGGGTCCGTCGTCCTTGACCACCACCGTCCCGTCGGCCAGGGTCACCGGGATGATCTCGCGCTCGAAGAACCCGCTCTCCTGGGAGGCGACCGCCCGGGCCTGGGACTGGAGGGCGAACTCGTCCTGCTCCTGGCGGCTCACCTGCTTGTACTCGGCCACGTTCTCGGCCGTCTGGCCCATGGCGATGTAGATGTCGGGCAGGCCGGGCTGGGGGGACCAGGGCTCGGTCACCGCGGCCGACCGGGCGGTGGTCCGGGCCTCGGCCCCGGCGAAGACCGGGTTGTGCGGCCCGACGTCGGCGGCACCGTGGCCGTAGCGGCTGACCGTCTCGACCCCGGCCGCCACGAACACGTCGCCCTCGCCGGCCTTGATGGCGTGGGCCGCCATGCGGATCGACTGGAGGGACGACGAGCAGTAGCGGTTCACGGTGACCCCCGGGACGTCGTCGAGGCCGGCCATGACGGCCACCACCCGGGCCATGTTGTAGCCCGCCTCCCCGGCCGGCTGGGCCGAGCCGAGGATCAGGTCCTCGACGGTGTGGGGTTCGAGCTCGGGCACCTTGTCCAGGACCGCCGTGACCACCAGGGCGGCCAGGTCGTCGGGGCGGCAGTCGACCAGGGAGCCCTTGACGGCCCGGCCGATCGGGGTCCGGCCGGTGGCGACGATGACGGCTTCGGGCATGGCAGCTCCTCAGGTCTGGACCGGTGGGGCGGCGACCGTACCGTCGCGCCCCCCGGCCGGTGGCCCGCCAGGTTACCGCCTGGTAACTCCGGGGTGTCAGCCTCAGGTTAACGGTTGACGGCCGAAACCGGACAGCCCGGACCGAACGCGACCCAGTGGGCGGTGGACGGGCCGGCGGCCGGGTTCGGCGCTTCCATCGAAGCGCCATCGCCGCTGCTGGTTACCGGCAGAGCGTGCGCGCCAACCGGCGCTGACCGACCGGGTCACCATCGCCGACGGGTGGGACGTCCCCGGAGTTGCGGGCGACTCTGATCGGCGCGAACCCCAGAGCCCGGGAAGACATGACGTCGGCGGGGGTCGTCGGTTTGCGGGCCGACCGTGCGGGCGACGCGCCGAGCGGACCGTCCCGGGCCGGGCCGGGCCGGGCCGCCGCCGTCGCCGGCGCCCCGGTTCGGGCACCCGGCGCGGCCCGGTGTCCGTCGTGGCCCCTCATGGTGGGAGCCTCGCCGCGTCGTGCCGGCTCCCGGCCCCCGACACCTCCTCGGCCCGCGCGCTCAGTGGCTGACCGTGGGCCGCGCACTGTAACGTGTTCTAGATCGGGTACCGGGTGGGCCCCCGGCCCGCCCGCTGCACCGACGCAGCGACGCGGTCACAGGAGGAAGCCATGGAGATCGGCTACACGGCCGAGCAGGAGGCGTTGCGCCAGGAGCTGCGCGAGTACTACGCCAAGCTCCTCACCCCTGAGACCGAGGCCGAGCTGGCCCAGAGCCACGGCATAGGGCCCACCGTCCGCCGGGTCGTGCGCCAGATGGCCGAGGACGGCTGGCTCGGGATCGGCTGGCCCACCGAGTACGGCGGCCAGGGCCGCTCGGCCATCGAGCAGTTCATCTTCTTCGACGAGTCGATGCGCTCGGGCGCCCCGGTCCCCATGCTGACCATCAACACCGTGGGACCGACCATCATGGACTTCGGCACCCCCGAGCAGAAGGACTTCTTCCTCCCCAAGATCCTGGCCGGTGAGATCCACTTCTGCATCGGCTACACCGAGCCCAACGCCGGCACCGACCTGGCCGCGCTGAGCACCAAGGCGGTGCGCGACGGGGACGAGTACATCATCAACGGGGCCAAGATCTTCACCAGCCTGGCCGGTGACGCCGACTACGTCTGGCTGGCGACACGCACCGACCCCGAGGCCTCGAAGCACAAGGGCATCTCGATGTTCATCGTCCCCATGGACACCCCGGGGATCCGGGTGGACCCCATGACTCTGCTCGGGGACCACAACATCAACTACACCTTCTACGAGGACGTCCGGGTGCCGGCGGCCAACCTGGTCGGGGGCGAGAACATGGGCTGGACCCTCATCACCAACCAGCTCAACCACGAGCGGGTCACCCTGTGCTCACCCGGCATCATCGAGCGGGTGCTGGGCGACGTCCGGGCCTGGGCCCAAGAGACCAAGCTGCCCGACGGCCGCCGGGTGGTCGACCAGGAGTGGGTCCAAGAGCACCTGGCCCGGGTCCACGCCGAACTCGAGTTCCTGCGGCTCATCAACTGGAAGGTGGCCTGGCAGGCCACCCACGGGCGCCTCGACGTGGCCGACGCGTCCTCCATCAAGGTCTTCGGGACCGAGTTCTACCTGCGGGCCTTCCGCCTCCTGATGGAGGTCATCGGCCAGGCCGGCTACCTCAAGCGCGGCTCGCCGGCGGCGGTGATCGCCGGGCGCCTCGAGATGTACGCCCGCTCGATGATCATCCTCACGTTCGGCGGGGGCACCAACGAGATCCAGCGAGACCTCATTGCCATCTTCGGGCTAGGCCTGCCCCGCTCGCTGCGCTAGCCGGCCCGACCGTCCGTCCGACGAGCACCAAGAGGAGCACATGGACTTCACCTACAGCGAGGAGCAGGAGGCGGTCCGCCAGCTCGCCGACCAGATCCTCACCGACCGCGCCACCCATGAGCGGCTCAAGGCGGTCGAGGCGGCGGCCGGCGAACAGGGACCGTTCGACCGGGAGTTGTGGACGTCGCTGGCCGAGGCCGGCCTGCTGGGCATCGGCCTGCCCGAGGACGTCGGCGGGGCCGGTCTCGACTTCGTGGCCGTCGGCCTGGTGGTCGAGGCGGCCGGGCGCACCGCCGCCCTGGTCCCGGTGGTCGAGTCCATGGCCTACGCCGCCCCGGCCATCGACCGGTTCGGCACCGACGCCCAGCGACGGCGCTGGCTCCCGGGCATCGCCGCCGGCGACACCGTGGCCACCGCGGCGCTGGCCGAGCTGGTGGGCGACGTGATCGTCCCCGGCGCCGTGGCGCCGGCCACCACGGCGACCCGAGGGCCGTCGGGCACCTGGCGCCTGACCGGCACCAAGGCCTGCGTGCCGGCCGGCCTCCTGGCCGACCTGGTGCTGGTGCCGGCCTCGGTGGTCGGCGACGACGGGGCCGTCGAGGGCATCGCCGTCTTCGCCCTCGACCCGGCGGCCCCCGGGGTCACCCGGACCCGCCAGGACGGCCCGGCCCGGCCCGAGGCGCTGCTCGAGCTCGACACCGAGGTCGACGACGACGACCGGCTCGGGGGGCCCGGGGCCGACGGCCCGGCCGTCGTGGCCCACATCGCCGAGCGGGCCACCGCCGCCCTGTGCCTCTTCGAGGCCGGGGTCGCCGCGGCGGCCATGGCCCTGACGGCCGACTACGCCAAGACCCGGGAACAGTTCGGCAAGCCGATCGCCACCTTCCAGGCGGTGGGCCAGCGGGCGGCCGACGCCTACGTCGACGCCGAGGCCATCCGGCTGACCGCCTGGCAGGCGGCCTGGCGGCTCTCCGAGGGGCTGCCGGTGGCGGCCGAGCTGGCGGTGGCCAAGTTCTGGGCCGCCGACGGCGGCCAGCGGGTGGTCCACGCCGCCGCCCACCTGCACGGCGGGGTGGGGGTCGACCGCGACTATCCGCTTCACCGCTACTTCCTTCTTACCCGCCAGATCGAGCTCACCCTGGGCGGAGCCCACGCCAGCCTGGAGCGACTGGGCGCACTGCTGGCGGCCGACCCCGCCTGAGCGAGCCGACGGCGCCGGGCCCGGCGCGGACCGCTCGAGGTTCCCCGGTGGTCGAGGTCCACGGTGACCCGCGCCCTGGCCGGGTGGGGGTCGACCCGGTACAGTTCGCGCACCCCACTCAGAAGGTCGCCCCATGATTGTCCTGATCGTCGTCATCATCGTCGTCGTGCTCATTGGCCTCGGTCTGTGGGCCGCCTTCAACGGCCTGGTCAAGAAGCGCAACCGGACCCAGGAGGCGTGGTCCGAGATCGACATCGAGCTCAAGCGCCGCCACGACCTCATTCCCAACCTGGTGTCCACCGTCCAGGGCTACGCCACCCATGAGCAGGGGACCTTCGAGGCGGTGACCCAGGCCCGGGCCAACGCGGTGGCCGCCGGGGCCACCGGGGACCCGAACCAGATCGCCCCGGCCGAGAACGCCCTGTCGGGCACCCTGCGCTCGCTGTTCGCGGTAGCCGAGAACTACCCGCAGCTCAAGGCGGTCGAGAGCTTCCTCCAGCTCCAAGAGACCCTGACCGCCACCGAGGACAAGATCGAGTTCGCCCGGCGCTACTACAACACCAGCGCCCGCGACTTCAACACCGCCCTGCAGACCTTCCCCCGCAACCTG
>Ga0182024_10015194_pt1 | contig 14781 bp, 10 predicted proteins | sample P32metaG_FD_120480 | JGI IMG/M metagenome (GOLD analysis project Ga0182024, IMG submission 120480) | Permafrost microbial communities from Stordalen Mire, Sweden - P3-2 metaG (Illumina Assembly) | ecosystem: Environmental > Terrestrial > Soil > Wetlands > Permafrost | place: Sweden: Stordalen... | reverse complement strand
CTGTCACAGCACCCTGCGGCGGGCCAAATCCTCCGAGTTCACCCGTATTAGCGCCGGTCAATGTTACAACATCGTTCTGTTTGCCCTGTTCGAAAATCTCGCGGACGGGAGCCGGCAACAAATAGCCGTCGACAATCGGCGCAAAACGCAGACCGGATGCGAACGATCCGCCGGGTCCGGCTTCGGTCAGCTTCTGCCAGCTCATGGCGCGCAGCTGTTTCAGTGATTTCGCACCCTTGGAATCGGCGAACTTCTGCCCGTCTGCTTCGGCTTCAGTGAGTGCGCGGGGGGCGGGGATTCCAACTCTGTCGATGTTGGAGCCGCCGCTTTCCACAATCGCACGTTGAAACAAACCCTTCGCCAGCGGGGATGCGGTGAGGTCGTGCACCGACATTCCACCGGCAGATTGCCCGGCCAAGGTCACGCGGTCTGGACCGCCGCCAAATCGGGAGATGTTCTCGTGCACCCATTGGAGCGCAGCGATTTGATCCAACAAGCCGTAGTTCCCCGAGGCGCGATGGTCCGACTCGCTGGTTAATTCGGGAAGAGCCAGGAATCCCAATACGCCCACCCGATAATTGATGGTCACTACTACGAGTCCTTTTTTCGCCAAACCTTCGCCATCGTAGACCGGCACTGCAGCCGAGCCCTCGTTGAAACCGCCGCCATAGAGATACACGAACACGGGCCGCTTTTCTGCTCCTGATTTCGCGGCGGTCCACACGTTGAGGTAAAGGCAGTCCTCGCCGATGTCGCCATGCGTCATGAATTCATAGGTCCACGGCTTGCGCTCCGCAACAACGTTTTGGATGCAGCTGGGCGAGAACTTGTCCGCGCGGCGAACGCCTTGCCAAGGCAAGACCTGCTTCGGCGCACGCCAGCGCAACTCGCCAACCGGTGGCGCAGCAAAAGGAATTCCTTTAAACGCCGTGATCGATGGATCTCTGCCAAGAACGCCGGAAACGAGCCCGCCTTCGACCCTGACGGGTTGCTCAACAGCTGCGGAGGCAGATGCCGCCACGAGAATAACGACCCCATAGATGCCGCGCATGGATGTCCTGTGTAACTAGATTGCCGATCTTGGGAGCAATCTTACATCATTTACAAACAGATTCCAGGATCAGTGTCTACGGAATATGGTGAGCCGTGTTGCACCCTTAGGGCCGCCCTAATATACTGGGCAGTTGCATTTCTGCATATTTCAAGAACAGGAGCCCGCATGAAGATCCTCCGCTCCAGCGCGACGCTTGTATTGCTGTGCGCCGGCATCGTCGGCGTGATCAACGCCCAACAAACCAAATATGTCAGCCCGCCCGGCTACATTTCGGGGACTGTCCAGGGTGAAAAAGGTCCCGAGGCCGGCGTCTGGGTTATCGCCGAGACCAAAGATCTGCCGACCAACTTCATCAAGATTGTGGTTACCGACGATCGCGGCCGGTTCGTGCTGCCCGAGCTGCCGTCGGCGAATTACAAAGTCTGGGTGCGCGGGTATGGCATTGTCGATTCGTCGCCCATCGATGAGAAGCCCGGCGCCACCAAGGTGGCCTTGAAGGTCACCTCCGCGAAGACGCCGCAAGAGGCGGCCAAGGTTTATCCGGGCAACTACTGGCTCTCGCTGCTGGAGCCGCCGGAGAAGAGTCTGTTCCCGGGCACGGGACCACAAGGCAACGGCGTGGGAACGGGCATGCTGACCCAGAATCATTGGATCAACTCGCTGAAATCGGACTGCAATTTCTGTCATCAGCTGGGCAACCAATTGACTCGCACCGTGGACGATGTGTTTAAAGCGAAGCCGGAGTTCACCACCCACACGCAGGCCTGGGAATGGCGGCTCGGGTTGGGCGTTCGCGGCACCAACATGTATTCGGTGCTCATGAACCAGGGCAAAGATCCGTCGCTCAAGGCATTTTCAAGTTGGACCGAGCGCATTGCCGCGGGTGAAGTGCCGCCTGCGCCGCCCCGGCCCACCGGGATTGAGCGCAACGTGGTGGCCACACTTTGGGACGTGGGCGACGACCACTCGTTCATGCACGATCAGATCTCCACCGACAAGCAACACCCCACCGTCAACGGGGGCGGCCGTAACTATGCGGTGAATGCAGGTCACGGGCAACTGGTGGTTTTGGATACGGCGGAGAACAGTACATTCAGCCTGGACATTCCTACGCGGGAACCCAGGGATAAAGTCCCCTCGCGCTTTCCCGCACCTAATCGCCCCTCGAATTTCTGGGGCATGGAACATCTGTGGGCGAACCCTCCCTACGATCCCGCCGATCCGCACAATCCGATGTTCGACAGCAAGGGCCGCGTTTGGATGACGTCGAAGATCCGCGGCGCCCAGGATCCGCCATGGTGCAACGATCCGAGCAACAAATTCGCGGATTGGTTCCCACTCCGCGCCAGCGGTCGGCAAGCCTCGTTCTTCGACCCGAAAACGCGCCAGTTCACGTTGATCGATACGTGTTTTTCGACGCACCATCTGCAATTCGACAACGATGCGGACGAGACCCTATATTTCAACGAGCTGACGGGCCCCATCTTCGGCTGGATAGACACGAAGGTGTACGACGAGACCCACGATGAGCAGAAGGCCGAGGGCTGGTGCGGCCAGGTGCTGGACACCAACGGCGATGGCAAGATCACCAAGCCGTGGAATATTATGCAGACACGCCGTGGCGGCGAGGTGTCGATACTGTACACCAGCGATACTGCATCCGGACCGGTAGGCGGGGCCGGCCGGGCCAACGCGTCCAGCGTGGCGTTCGATCCCAAGCTGGATACGCTTATCAGTTATAGTCTCTATTCGATGATTCCAAGTCCGGTGGACGATTCGGTGTGGGGCGTTTCGGAGATCTATCCGGGTTACCTGGTGCGGATGCAGCGGGGCAACAATCCGCCACAATCGTGCAAAGCTCAGCTGTTCAAGGTGCCCGAACCGGGCTTCGATCCGCGCGGCGTGGATATCGATAGTCACGGTGTGGTGTGGACGGCGCTGGCCGCTACCAGCCACCTGGCGAGCTTCGACGTTCGCAAGTGCAAGGACTTGAATGGACCGGCGAAAGTGGATGGCAGCCAGTGCCGCGAAGGCTGGACGCTTTATCAAACTACCGGGCCCAAGCTAAAAGGTACGGACATTCCGGCCGATTTCCACTATTACAACTGGGTGGACCAACACAACATTATCGGATTGGGCGCTGACACGCCTTTCGCCACCGGATCAAACTCCGATGCTTTGATTGCACTGAATCCGCAGACCCAAAAGTGGACCTACTTCCGTATACCGTATCCGCTCGGGTTTTACTCACGCGGCATGGACGGCCGCATCGACGATCCGAACGCCGGTTGGAAGGGGCGCGCGCTTTATTCCAACTACGGCACGCATTTCGTGTGGCACATCGAAGGCGGCAAGGGCACCAAGGGCAAGATCGTGAAATTCCAGCTTCGGCCCGATCCCTTGGCTCACTAGCCGGCGTCGACCGGTAGAAGATTTTTCTTAGCTGGGGAACGGTTGTGGAAGAACCGGCGCATTATCTTGAGTCCCCGCGAGTTCTGTGGGGAGCGGCAGCATTAACAATTGCCGCAGCCGTGTTCGCCGTGCTTGCGGTTCGCGAGGTTGCCGTTCGGGTGCTTCACCCCGATCCGACGTTCACGCCACTCAGCCTAGGCTCTCCTATCGTTGCGACTATTGTCTGCACCGCGATGGCTTTCTATGTCTTTGTCGGAATGGCGTCTGATCCGAACCCGGCCCGCACATGGCGTCGAGTTTCGGCTATAGTCCTGATCCTGTCGTTTGCGCCCTGCGTATTACTGGCGATTTCACACGTTATGGGCGGAGGCTGGCCCGAGGCTTGCGCTCTCATGGTGGGCGATTTGCGCAACGCTGTTACCGGCGCTTGCGATCACGAAGCACCCTCCCAAAACCCAGGCCCCTGACCGCCCTCTCTCGATTCTCTAGCTTAGCTAGGTGGCGTCGAAATAAATTGCGCTTTAGGCCGGTGCGACGGGTTCGCGCCGGCAGCGCACTTCACGCACCGCGTAAATGCGGCGTCCCTGGCTTTCGAAATACGTGCGCATCAGCACCTCGCCCAGCAACCCGGTGCTGAACATCATCAGGCCGCTTAGCAGTAACAAGGCTCCCAGGATCACCAACGGGCCGTGGTTGATCATGATGGCCTGACCCCACAGTTTCGGAACCGAGACCACGCCCAGGATCACGAATCCGGCGGTGAATGCCGCAAGGCCCAGCCGGCCAAAGAAATGCATCGGCCGCGTGAAATATTTCAGCAAAAACTTGATGGTCAGAATATCGAACATCACGTTGAAGGTGCGGCCCAGGCCATAATGCGAATCGCCTGCCACGCGCGGCGTATTGCGGATGGGAACTTCGGCGATGCGCGCGCCGTAAAAACTGGCGAGCGCCGGAATGAAGCGATGCAATTCGCCGTAGAGATTAATGTCCTTGAGTATCTCGGCACGGTAAGCTTTGAACGTGGTGCCGAAATCGCGCAGTTGGATTCCCGACGATTTCGCCATCAACCAATTCGCGATGCGCGAGGGGAATTTGCGGGTGATCGCGTTGTCCACACGGTCTTTGCGCCAGCCGCTCGCGATGTCGTAACCTTCTTCGATCTTGGCGAGCAGCGCGGGAATGTCCTCGGGCGCGTGCTGCAAATCGCCGTCGAGCGAAATGATCACACTGCCTTGCGCCTCATCGAAACCCGCGGAGAGAGCGGCGGTTTGTCCAAAATTCCGGCGCAGGCGGATTACCTTCAAACGGCCGTCGGTTTCCACCAGGTTCGCGAGCAGATCGAAGCTGCGATCTGTGGATGCATCGTCCACCGCGATTATCTCGTAGGGCTTTTGCATCGACTCCAATACCGCCGTCAACCGGTCGTAGAGCGGCAGTATGGAGGGTTCCTCGTTATGAATCGGGATGACGATAGACAACATGAAGGTGAAATACCATCTTATCCTACGGATGCAATTCCGCGGCTACAATAGTCCGGTAGTTCTAAGATCGAACCCGCAAGAATTCATGTCGTGATACCCTCCTAAGGGAGAATCGATGGAACCGGAACGTCACAAATGCGCTGCTTGCGGAGGCGTCGGGGATTGCCCGGTCTGCAAGGGAACCGGCAACGGAGGCCAGTGCGATAAATGCGCCGGTACCGGAAGATGCCCCAACTGCGGCGGCACTGGGCGTAACCCGTCCAAGCCTGCCGGTTAAAAGCTGCTACGCTTAAAGAAGTTAAAACCAAAAGCAAAGGGGTGATTTCCGTTGGCTGAAGTTCAACTTCATGAAGGCGAAAGCCTGGAAAGCGCGCTGAAGCGCTTTAAGCGAAAGGTCCTGCAAGAGGACATCGTCAAAGACATCAAGCGCCACGCTTTCTATTTGAAGCCGGGTCAGAAGAAGCGCGTCAAGCAAGCCTTGGCTCGCAAACGCGCCCGCAAAAAACGTACCAGAGATAGCGAGCCCGATCGCAGTCCGTCCTAAGCTTTTGAAATGAATGCCGGGGCATCACTCGAGCGCCCTGGCTTCAAACTCCCGCACTTGGTCGTCCTTCACTTTGAAGTACACTTCAATAGGACTACAACACACTTCGCAATCCTCAATATAGGTTTGCTTCTTCACCGACGTGTCCAGCAGCATCGATATTCGTTCGAAGCAGTAGGGGCAGGTGAAGAAATACTCCGTCTCCATCCCGCCTAGCATATCGCGGCACGGATTCGCCCCAAAGAGCCTAGCCCCAAAGAGCCACAACGCACAAGCCCGCCAGCCGTAGTATGATCGCTGAACGCGAGGAAACGATCATGCGAAAAATTTGGCTGATGGCGCTTGTGCTGGTAGCCGGCATTGGAATTGGTTTGGCGATCTCGGGTCGTCTGGCGCGGGTGGAGGCACGCTCCAAGCCCGGCACCGGATTTGCGGCCGTTCCCGGAAGTCTCGGGTCGGAAGATCTGACCGGCCCCTACGACGTTGTCAAAAACTGGCCGCAAGACGTCAGCACGCTGCCGGGAAATGAAAAGTGGACCTACGGCGCGGGCGAAAGCGTCTTCGCCGAAAGTCCCAATCGCATTTACATGCTCTTCCGCGGCGAACTGCCGAAGATGGCGCCGCCCAAGGCAGCCTTGCTTCCGCAACTGGGCCCCAGCCTCACTTTTCCGGTGGCCGGTTTTTGGCGTGACGCTACTGTCGCCTCGCTACCCGGAACCGGGGGCACCGACAACGACGTGAGCGAGTGGCTGACATCCTGGGAAGGCAAAGCGCCCGACCTCGGCATCAAGGGACCGCCCTATCGCCAGCTCGGCGTGGACGCGAAATGGGAAAACTGCGTCGTGGTTGTGGATGGCAGCGGCAAGATCATCGAAACGTGGAAGCAATGGGACAAGCTGTTCCGCCGGCCGCACTCCATATATATCAGCCCCTACGATCCGGAAAAGAACGTCTGGATCGTCGATGACAACATGCAGGTCATCTACAAATTCACGCACGACGGCAGCAAGCTGTTGCAGACCATCGGCACGCCGGAAGTGGCTGGTGCGGACGCCACGCATTTCAATCGCCCCACCTATATCGATTGGCTGCCGGACGGAACCTTCTTCGTCTCCGACGGCTACACCGGAACGCGCGTCGCTAAATTCGATAAAAACGGGAAATTCCTCATGGATTGGGGCAAAGTTGGCGGACCACCGCGCGGCCCCATCGACACTCGTCCCGGCTATTTCAGCAATGTGCACGGCGTCGCGGTGGACCCGGCCACTCACCACGTTTTTGTCAACGATCGCAACAACCATCGCATTCAGGTATTCGACGAAAACGGCAAGTATCTCTACGAATGGAAAATCGACGCCGATCCATCCAGCCTGCATCTGCTCTACATCGGGTCCGGCAAAACCATTTGGACCTACGACCGCACGACCAACAAAATGGTCGAGTGGGATCTGCAGGGACACCTGCTTTATTCGTGGGGTAGCATGGGCGATTTTCCCGGCGGCCTGTGGGGCGTGCACGGAGTCAGCGTGGATCAGGAGGGGAATCTGTACGTCGCCGAAGTGGACGCCGGGCGTGTTCAGAAATTCCATCCGAAGGCGGGCGCCAACCCTGAATTTCTGGTGGCTAAGCCCGTGCCTTCAGTATGGAAGTGATTCGTCGCCGCTAGCGCGCGTTATCGTGATGCTCTGAATTAACGTAATGGCCGGCGTCGTTGTCGACGCACGGTGGCATTTCGGCCAGGATGTCGGATTGTAGCGTCAGGGTACGGGTAATGGTCCAGGGCTTCGCCAGAACCACCGGATCCTCAGCCGTCATCGAATACTGAATCGTATCTCCGACGCGCCGCAGCCGTTCCGTTACGTGCAATTTGTTGCTGTGGAGCAAACCGTTATCGCCTAGCCACGTGTCGTCGGTCAAGCGGGTAACATCCACCACCAGCGTGTCGCCATCCCACTGCGCAACCGAATCGCCGTTATAACTTCCCTCGTCGTCGGGATCCGCGCTGTGATGGCCGCCGACGGGAATCACGCGCCAGTGATTGCCGGTCAAATCCGCATAAAGGAACACTAACTGTTTCGGCGTCTGGACGATTTGCTGCGGAGGTCCGATTCGGGGCACACCCGGGGGCATGCAATGCAACGTATGATCTTCCTTCACCTGGTTCGCATCCAGTGCTGTTACCTTCGCCGCGAATTGGGCTTTGTATTCTGGATTCGGATCGGGCTTCGCTTGAGGCGCGGCCGCGCCCTTGGGTACCGATTGTCCGAAGTTCAGAGTGAACGAATTGTCGCCTACCTTCGCTACCAGGCCACCGAAAAAGTGATGCCAGACGCCATTCAGATCGGGATGTCCGTCCGCGATGTGGGGCGTCGGTTTCGAGGCCGCATCCGGGTATTTGGAGGCTTCGATAGCGTAGCTGGTGGCCGGAGGCCCGTAATTCGGCGCTTGGGCAAAAACGTTCCCGGGGGCCATCGCCGCGAGGCCGAGGCTCACTGTTCCTACGGTGCGAATCGCTAAACGGAATTCCATATTTTCTCCTTTTACGTCTGGGCTATTTTGCCGGAGCTGGTTCGGGGGCGGTGCCGCCGCCCAGATTATAGAAATGTCCATCCGGATAGCTCAGCTTCAGCAGAAACCCGAACCCATCGGTCCCGTCTTTCGCCGGATAGGCTGTAACGGTAGCATTCGAGCCGTTGAGTAACTTATCTTTGGTCAGACCGCTATTCTTGAAGAACATGGGGGGCAGCGATTGCAGCCTCCACGTGGTGACCTTTCCGCTTTCATCCTTGGCGTCAAAGTAAACGAAGATATGCGGATTTACCCAGTCCACCTTGGACACGACGCCCTTTAAGGTAACCACTTTGCTGGCGTCGAACTCAGCCGATACCGCGTGATGCGCCAGCAATGGCAATGTGCAAAACAGCGCCGCGACTGCGGCCAGCGCCAGACTTATCTTCCTTCTCATCCTGATCTCCTTGGTATTGACCGCGCGGGCGAAGTTCGACGCTGTATCGCTCCCCGCCATCCATGCCAATTAGGTATATCGTTCACAGGGCACGGTGTCAAGGGTCCTGACAGCCTGTATGAGGCGTTCCCGAACCGACGGGTCCCCGGCGTTTCACCTCGCTTACAAGTATGATATCCACATGGTGCGTCCGACAATCTTCTTGCCATTCTTGATGGCCCCCCTGCTAATGGCTCAGCAAGCCACGCGTGTGGATGACAGCGTTTTGAAGAACGCCGCCAAAAGCGGGGACGAATGGCTGAGCTACGGTCACGATCCGGGAGAAACGCGTTACAGCCCGCTCAAGCAGATCGATGCCACCAATGTCAGCCGCCTGGGACTGGCTTGGTCTTACGACCTCGGCATGGGCGGCGGCAATCAGGAAGCCACGCCGCTGGTGTGGAATGGCACGCTGTTTGGCATCACGAACTGGTCTGTGGTGTTCGCCGTCGATGCGCGCACGGGCAAGGAGCGCTGGCGGTGGGATCCGGAGGTGAATCAGACCGCGGTGTTCCCGAGAATCTGCTGCGGCGTCGTGAATCGCGGCTTGGCCATCTACCAGAACCTGATCATCGCGCCCATCATCGACGGCAGGCTTGAGGCGCTGGATGCCGAGACCGGCAAGGTGGTGTGGGAATCGCGCGTCGCTTATCCGCAGGACAACTACAGCATCACAATGGCGCCGCGCATCGCGAAGGGAAAAGTGATCGTCGGCGTGAGCGGTTCCGAATATCCAGTGCGTGGATTCTTCTCCGCTTTCGATGCCGCCACCGGCCACTTTGCATGGAGGTTTTATACCGTTCCCGGCGATCCGTCCAAGCCTTTCGAAAGCGCAGCCATGAAAAAAGCTGCCGAGACTTGGTCGCCTGAAGCGTGGAAGATGGGCGGCGGCGGCACGGTTTGGGACGGCATGGCGTGGGATCCCGAAGCGGATTTGGTGTATATCGGCACCGGCAACGCCGGACCATGGCCCGAACAGCTTCGTAAATCCAAAGGCAAAGACAATTTGTACGCGTGTTCGGTGCTTGCGGTCCGGCCCGATACGGGCGAATTGAAATGGTATTTCCAAATGGTGCCGGGCGACTCGTGGGATTACGACAGCGTCCAGCAGCTGATGCTTGTCGATCTCACCATCAAAGGCAAGCAGCGCAAAGTGCTGATGCAGGCCAACAAAGATGGCTTCTACTATGTGCTCGATCGAGTGACGGGCCAATTCATTTCTGGTCAGCCGTGGGTGCAAGTCACCTGGGCCAAGGGCTTGGATGAGGCCACCGGACGGCCGATCGTCAACGAAGAAGCGCACTATGGCAGCGAGACGGTGCTGCTGACTCCGGGGCCGGGCGGCGGACACAACTGGTCTCCTATGTCCTTCAATCCGAGCACGGGCCTGGTGTACGTTCCCACTTCCAACGGCGGCGTAAACGGATACACGTTGGATGAGAACTTTGTCTACAAGCCGGGGCCGGGCGAAAAGAATCTCGGAATCATCCGGCCGAAGGCGCAACCTGCAACTCCCGATACAGCCAGTACCGCTTCGACGCCGCAGGTCGCTCCGAAAACCAGGCCTTCTCCGCCGGCCATTGGACCAAAACCGCCCGAAGGGCAGCGGAACCTTCTGGTCGCCTGGGACCCGGTAACTCAAACCGAGCGCTGGCATGCAATCGGCGGCGGTTCCATCGGCGGCGGCACGGTCACCACCGCGGGCAATCTGGTTTTACAGGTGATTCCCGACGGTCGGTTGGTGGCGTATCGCGCCGACACGGGCGAGAAGCTGCTCGAGATAAAAACTGGTTTGAAAGGCGGCATGGGTCCGCCGATCACTTACCAGATCGATGGCAAGCAGTACGTCTCTTTAATGGGAGGCACCGGTAAAGTGACGCCATCCGTCGGACTTCCTCCGCCTCCGGCGAATCTGACTCCCGTATTGCCGAAGTTGATGACGTTCGTTCTGGATGGCGAGCCGTTACCGACTGCCGGGCAGTAGAAGATTGAGTTTGCCGATACGCCCGTCGGGGCCGGCCGCGAACGGCAGGAGTCCTCGCTATCGACACGCGGATTTGCGCTGGCCTGTACATTGCCACCGCCAATTCGAGGCAGGTTAGCAAGATGCTGGCCGACTTCCTAGTCCGAATCTGCCGACGCACTTCCGGACTGCCCATTGGCCCGGTATCGGACCCATCTACCTCCGTCAGCATCTGCGCCGCGTGTGCGAACGGCGTTCCAGATACAAGCGGCACTATGGGTCCGCTGCCAGAGCTGGCCCGAAACTACTGCCAACTCCACTGCCATAGCCTTGCAAGTGCGTTATTGCCCTTCCTTACACCTTAACCTGGCCAGATAAAACAGTCTGGCGGAGTCAAGCCGACGGCGTGAAGCTTCGGCCCCGCGTCTCTGGGCCCAGCCAGACCATCCCTACCAGCAATACACCGGAAACGAGGATGCAGCCAGACATTGCAGCGGGAAGCTTCACGCCCCGATCCTGAAGCGCGCCGATCAGTACCGGCGCCACCGATCCAAGGGCCGCGCCGAGGTGGTAGACAAATCCCGGCCCGACGCTACGAGCGGCGGTGGGAAACCGTTCAGTCAGATAGGACGGCACGATGGCATAGACTCCCATGCCACACGCGCCCATTAGCAGCGCGCCCAGCGATAAAGCGATGGGAGAGTGCGGTCCGACGAAGATCGGGATCACCAGCACTCCGATCAGGGCCGCCATGGTCGCGGCTCCCCTTCGTCCGAAGCGAGTCTCGGAAACGCGCCCCCACAGGGCGGTGCCCAGGATGGCACCGACATTCAGAGCTACCAGGAATGGGATCGCGGGCAAACTACTTTCACGGAGAAAGGTCGGATACCAGAAGTTGATCGAGTAATACGACATCAGGAAGGCGCCCATGAGGAGTGAGGTCTGGATGGTGGTGGCCACCAGATCGCGCCGAAAGATCCGGAGGATCGATAATCCGTCGCGCTGATTGGAGTCCTTTAGGTGGCTGCGCCGCGCCAGCCAAACCGGACTCTCGTTAACGCGCCGCCAGATCCAGAATGCCAGAAATACAGGGGCCGCGCCAAGCCAGAAAAATGCTCGCCATCCCGGACCATTCGGCGCGTTCAGAAGCGGATACAACACTTGAAAAACCACTGCCGCCAGCATGTACCCCCAGTAGAAGCCGCCGGCCAGGAGTCCGGACGCTACGCCGCGCAGATGGTCGGGCCAGTGTTCGAGCGCGAGCGGCATGCCAGCCGCCCACACGCCTCCCATGCCGATTCCGAACAACGCGCGGAATGCGAACAGCATGGCGTAGCTAGTGGAGAAGCCGCTGAGAAGGCTGAACAGAGCCAGCCAAAGGATGGAGAGTATCAAGGGGAACTTGCGGCCAAAGCGGTCGGCGGCAGTTCCAGCACCTAATCCACCCACCAGGCGAAACAGGAGCGTGACGGTTCCGAGCGCGCCCGCCAGGGCCTTGTCGACGGTGAAGCTGTGTTCAATGTCGATGAGCAGAAAACTCAGAATGGAGAAATCGAATCCGTCGAACGACCAGCCAAGAAATGCCGTGAAGAAGGCGTGCCACTGGATACGGGTAACGTCTCGGAAAGTGGAGCGCGCGTTCGAAGCATGAGTCTCAGAACCGGGCTGAATCGGGATTGCCATTTAGGCTTCTGCCATTTGTGTGAGTATACCCCTAGCGCAAACAGAGCAGCTCAATGGGAGCTCGTATATCTACAGCCAGGAACGGAAGTGACCGCGAACGCGGGAAGCTTTCCCCGATTCAGAACGATAAACGCGCATAGCACCGCCCATCTGACAGCTTGGACGGCCGGGCAAGAAAACATGGCGTCGCCCGCCGAACCCCGGAGCGTCGCCTCAGGGACGAAACCGGAATGATTTTTGGCATGTGGCGCCAGAAGGCGCGCCCGCTCGATTCGATGCGGCTGCTTGAGGAAGGTAAGCCGGTCACCGATACGGCTCTGGACGGCTTGTAGACGCAGTTTCCAAAAGCGAATTTCTCTTCCGACGGAAAACTCGCTCTGCATATCGTGATTACGGTTTCAATACATCGGGATTGAGTTTGCCGATACGCCCGTTGGCGCCGGCCGCGAAGGGCAAGGAAAGCGCGTTCCAGTTCTGATTGCCGTCGGGAATGGCGCGCCAGTTCCGGCCGTCGTCCGTAGAAATGTCTGTGCCGTTCGGACCTACGGTAATCCACGAATGGCCGCTCGCGGAATAGGCCACAGCGCTGCGGTATCCATGCGGCGGCGTTTTCGACGCTTGCCACTTCCCATGGATTAAAGACGCTGCCGTTCCGATAGTCCGCTCCGGCGTTTTGTAGTCGCCGCCAACGGCTACGATGATCAGATTCGATCCCTTGCGTCTGGATGCCAATGAAAATCCTCCAGCCGTCTCGCCGCTTGCCAGATCTGGATGCGTGTTGGAAACGGCATCGGAATGCGGGTCGACGGTAATGAGGGAAGTAGTTCCTCCTCCGGTCAGCATGTAGAATTTCTGGCGCACAGCATCCACCAGGAGCGATGTGTTGCTCGCCGCGAAAAAAGACTGCTTCTTGTCGGACGCGGAGAGCGCCTTTTCATCGAATCGCCGCCATGAATTGCCCTCGTCAGCGCTGATGAAAACTGGGAAGCGCCCGTCGACCTGATCTCCAATCAACACGCCCAAGCTTGGGCCCGCGAATTGGAGCGCGTCCCAAAAGCCGTCCTTATCTGGGTTCCTGAACACCAGTCTCCAGGTTCGGCATCCATCGGTAGTCTTGTAGAGGCGCGAGAGATCGCCGGTACCGGACGACATGACGACAGCAGTATTGCGATCGAAGCCTTGAATGCCCCGGAAATCCAATTTGTCAGCTCCTGGCGGAACCGCGCAGTGTTGCCAGGTCTTGCCGTCATCAATAGTATGAAGAACCGTGCCCTGAGTACCGCTGGCCCAAACCACGCCGCCGCCGACGTTGTGAATTCCACGCAGTCCGGCGGTGCTATGGGACTGCTGCATGATCCACTGCGCATGCGCGAATGTCGCTGCTCCAATCAGGGCGACCGCAAAACGCACGGTCACTGGCCGGCTACCATTGCTTTCCAGGAAGCCTCATCCTGACCAATGCTGATCTGGTTCCCGGCACGAATTAGCGGCAGCCGCAGCAGCTTCGGCTCCTTCTCGATGCGCGACAAAAGTTCGGAATCGGAGAGCTTCATATAGCTGAGGCCGGCATCCACGTAGGGCTTTCCGTCGGTGTCTACCAAGCCCGTTAATCCAAACCGATCGATAAACCTCTCGATCTCTCCGGCAGCCATCGGCTTCTGCTTCAGATCGACAAAATGAATCGCAATGCGGCGCTCCTTGAAGAATCGTTCCGCGGCGCGCACGGCCGGCGAATTCTTCACGCCGAAGATCTGGACGTTCAGCACGCGCGTCTCTTACGAATAGCGCAGCAGGGCCTTGAATCCGTAATCCATGTGCTGTTGGATATGGCAATGAAATAGCGTCGGCCCCGGTTGGTCGGCAGTAAAATCCACGCTGGCGCGGCCATAAGTAGGAACCACCACCGTGTCCTTGATCACGCCCGACGTAGCTTTGCCATAAATTTCGGCGATCTCGAGTTGGTGCCGATGCACGTGCAGCGGATGCGCGTCGTCGGTGCGGTTATGAAACGTCAGCCGGTAACGCGTGCCCTGCTTGAGCATGAATTCCTGTTCGTGCGGATACGATTTACCGTTCACCGTGAAGCTGTTGAATTTGCCTGCGCCGCGCGGCACCTTTTCAAAGATCATGTCTAGCCGCTCGGTGGGCGCGGGTTGCGACGGCGATTTGACGCCGAAAATAGTGTAATCCCAAACCGATTTCGGCGGCGCAGTCCATTGCGGCGTGCGGTGTTGATTAGCGTATTCGATGACGATGCCGAGACCGCCTTCGCGCACGGGATCTTCCGGCGCGCCCAGGATCCAAACGCCGGGCTGGTTCATCTCCACCCAGGCATCGATGCGCTCGCCCGGACCCAGCATTAATACGTCCACGGCCGCTGGCGTGGGCACGGGATTTCCGTCCAGCGCGATCACGTTAAATTTGTGGCCGGGCATCGCGAGGTGGCGGTTCTCGATGGCGCTCGCGTTCAGAAAATGAAACAGGACCCGCTGGCCGGGATTCACGCGAATTGGCTCGCCCGCGCCGAGCGCCTTGTCGTTGATGGAAAAAATATCAGCCGCTACTTCCATTCCTACCGGCCGCGTATCCAGCACCGCCGGCTTTTCCGGTTGCGCCTGCGCGGGATCGAGATCGTCG
>Ga0182024_10015193_pt1 | contig 14782 bp, 13 predicted proteins | sample P32metaG_FD_120480 | JGI IMG/M metagenome (GOLD analysis project Ga0182024, IMG submission 120480) | Permafrost microbial communities from Stordalen Mire, Sweden - P3-2 metaG (Illumina Assembly) | ecosystem: Environmental > Terrestrial > Soil > Wetlands > Permafrost | place: Sweden: Stordalen... | reverse complement strand
CGTGTCCAACCCGGCGGCCCCGTTCGGCGGGATCAAGCAATCCGGGTTCGGGCGCGAAGGGGGTGTCGAGGGGATCAACGAGTACCTGGACACCAAGTACGTGGCGATCAACATGGACTAGGGGGTAGGAGATAGCGTGCGTGGAACTTCCGCGGTCGCGCTTGCTCTATGGCGTTGTTTCAGGGTGAAAACATGGGGTCTGAACGCATGCTTTCGAGGCGGTGCTTAAGATCGACAACCCAGTGACTCGTGCTCTCGCCATCGAGGGCGGCGCGCGCACGCGCCGCGTAATCGTGGTCGTCGCCGCAATCCTGTTGCAACTCCTCGGAGCCGGCTGCGGCAGTTCGAGCAACCCGGCTCGTGGGGCTTTCGAGCGAGCCGTCGTTGCACAGGGCTTCACGCGCCAGATGGCCGACTGTGCCCTCAATAACGCGGCACAGCAGGGTCTGTCCGCCAAGCAGCTGTTGACCGAGTGGCAGGGCATTCGGAACGGTGCGATTCCGGACAATCTGACGAACGTCGCCTACGGGGCCCTGTCGGATTGTGGGGTGCACTAGATGGAGCCAGCCGTTCTGGGTTGGTGGGCACACGGCCCGTGGGTCGGAGGCCCTTTGCTCGGGTTATCGAGCTGAGGTCAGCTCGGGTCGCGCTTTTAGCGTGTTTGCACGTGCAAACACAGTGTTTGCAGACACGAGTTCACGGCACGATGGCGTTGTTTCAGGGTGAAAACATGGGTTTGAAGCGCATGCTTTCGATGGTCGTTATTACTGAAGCCTGGACGACTTGCTCTCACTCGACGTTCGGTTCTTGATCTTTCGCTCGTATTACGAGAATGTCTGTCGTCTCGCTGACCCTGAAAGGGTTAGGGGTCTCGGGTCCTGAAAGACCCATCTCTCCTACGTTGAACTGGGTTGCGTTTCGCAGTGTCCATTTCGGCGTGAGGTTGTACTTGATGTCGCCAGGAGAGTCTGGCTTCAGTGGTTCGATCGAAACCTCATGCTCAAGGTACGGATGCCGATCTTCTGACCAGCCAACATCGTCCGGACGAAGCGTCCCCCGGACGATGTGCCGGTAGGGGTATGGGCGCACCGACGAGGCCGGAAACGCGACGTCCGGGCTAATGTCCAGAAGGATCCGCCAGCCGTGAATTAGGGCGTCGTCTAGCTTCCCGATGATTGGGCGAACGCGCGCGCGAAGTTCGTCCGGCAGGACGCGATTCACGTGAAGGAGGTCATTTCGTGCCTGTACTGCGGTCTCGAAGGTTTCATCCTCTCCGAGCACATCCTGCAATAGACGGCGTAAGCCTGGCAGACCCTTCCGTTCGTTCCCCGGGATGGCGTACTCATCGCAGAGGCGTGGATTCAAGGCCTCACAGGCCAGCCAGAGATTGTTGAAGCGGAAGAGCTCCTCGGCCTCTCTCAACGCCCGCCGATACCAGCTCATTGACAGCACCACCCGCTGGGCCAACGGGTGATCAGTCTCACCGGCACGGTGAACCGCTGTCCACAGACCACCGAGCCATGGCACCCCAGCAGGGGTCCCCAGTCCAGGCATACCCCGTATCGGAAAGTACTGAAGGAATGCTCGATCTTCGGCAGCTTCTGTGATCTCGTAGGCTAGGCGAAATTGCGCGTCTGCAGTAGGTGCCCGGGACGAGGCTGACAGGAATATGAGGGTCGTCTCGGCTGCGGCGGAGGCACGGGCCAAGGCCGCATCGTCTAGTGCGTCCGCATCCATCGTCACCTGCACATCTAGGCCCTCGTGACTAGGCACGCCCGCCTGATCATTAACGACATCTCGCAGAAGAACCAGCTCAGTCGAGCTGAGTTCGAAGCGAAACGCTCCAGCCGGATCTGCGGCCTTCTGCATGATCCGGGCGTCGCTCGCAACGTCGAAAAGAAATCTGAAAGAAGCCATGGTCTCTGCCTCCGCTCGACTAGATGCTTGTCTTTGAAGTGATCGCCTCCCGGCCTCGGCAGGGACGACCGATCGTGCGCGGCGGCCGCTAGTCCATCTTGACCGGAGGGTCTCCTTTGGTCCAGCGCGCCCGAAATTCGGACGCGTGCTGCGGCTGTTCCTGAACCCGGGCGGGGGACGCCATCGCAGCGCGACCGGTGGCGGTGCTACATTTTGTGACGTCTGTTGCAAAGGGAGCACGACGCTTGCGTCCTCCTCCCGACGGCAGCGGCCACCACATATTCGACCCCGGCCGTGATCGGCCGCACTCGAAGGAGGTAGTCATATGTTCCGTGTAGACAACGCGGACTTCATTGCTGACAAGCTGGCTTCGGAGCTCCTTCCGGACCAAGAGCAGCGCGAGGTACACAAGAACGGCGAAGAGGCTGTCCGTAGAGTGCTGGAGTCGCTCGGTCTGCATGCCGGCGGGCGGATCGAGTTCGACGTCGACTGGCCTCTCCACGCACGTGGTGATGGCGAATGGCTCCTGTCCTGCTGCGACAACGGCGACGGGATGGGTCGCTTCGAGCTTGAGCGGTACATGACAACGCTTGCTGTTCAGGGCGCCGGCCAAAACCAGTCCATCACGGGCAACCAGGGCATGGGTCTGAAGATCGCCGGACCGCCGAGACATCGGCGGGGGGTCCTCATCCGGTCGCTAAAGGGCGGCGAGCGGACCATGATCCAGGTCGGCTGGAACGGGAGCGAATACGGTCTCATCCCGCTCGGCCCCGATGGCGAGCTGGTGGTCTCGGTCGACGAGGAGATGTTCCCAGAGTTCATCCTCGAGCGAGGCTCTGGAACGGTCGTCACTTTCCTCGGCAACGAGGCCGGCGCCAACACATTCCTGCCCCCCGATCACAAAAGGGGATGGCTCTTCAAGTACTTGCACCAGCGCTTCTTCCGCCTCTCCGAGGACGGCATCGAGACATTCGTACGTGTCCCCACCGGTGACGAGCCTGACTGGCCGCACTCCCGCCAGGAGGCCGACGAACGCCAGCGCGGCGAGGGCGGCCGGTCCTTCAACCTGTCCCGCGTCCGCGGGACGGCCCCGATCTGGGACATCGCAGCCAACCATCAGGGCGACGGCTTCCGCGGCACCGTGGACCTTCCGGGCGACGCGGCCGCCGATATCCCTGCCGCACGCGTCTACTGGTGGGTCCTCCCCAGCGGCACCGGGACCGACGTCTCGAGTCGTACCGCGAGCGGAGGCAGCATCGCCGTGCTTTTCCAGAACGAGCTGCATGACTGGCGCCAGAGCAACCAGGCCAACCCGTACTTCGCGCGGATGGGGGTGCTGTTCGGGAAGACGCGGATCGCGTTCATCCTCGAGCCGCTGGGGACGACGATCGCCTCCGACTTCGCTCGGGCGCACGTGCTCGTGGGTGGCCGGCCGGTGTTCGAGTCGGATGCGTGGCTGACGTGGGCCGAGCAGTTCAGGCTTTTCATGCCGGACAAGATCAAGGAGATCATGGTCGAGGAGCAGGCGCGCCTGCAGGTGGAGGATCCCGATCGCGCCCGCCGGATCCGCGACCGGCTCAAGGACGTGATGCAACTGCTGCGTCCGCGGCGGTTCCGTCGAGACGAGCACGGCAACCTGGTCGCGAGCGGACCGACTGTGGCCGGCCCAGGTACCACGGAGGGGCAGGTCGTGGACCGCTCGGTCGGCCCCGGCCACCATCGTCAGACGAGCAGGACGCGCGGCATCGGCGCGGTGCTGACGCAGGTCGACGGTACGAACTCTGACCCAGCGCAGGAGGTGTTCTCGCTCCTGCGGCTGAACCCCCAGTGGGTCAGCGAGGAGGAGGCCGACGACTTCCCGATCGTCAACGGCAACGGCCGCGGCTTGCGAGATCGGGCAGCGGCGCTCGCAGGCGAAGATGGTGCCACTGCAGACATTCTGCTGCTCAACCGCGAGTTCCGTGGCTACCAGGCGCTACTCGCCGCCGTCAACGAGTGGGGCAACGCCGACGGCAACGATGTCATCGTTGCGAAGATCGAGGCGTTCACCCAAGAGTGGGTGGAGCAGAAGATCGTCGAGGCGGTGAACGGGCTGCGTCAGCTGGAGAACGGCTCGACGTGGACGGCCACCAACTTCGACGATGCGTTCTCGCCAGTCGCCCTGACGGCGGCGTTCATGGCTGACCGGTACCACACCATGCGGGAGGTCAAGCGGCAGGTCGGACCACTGCGCCAGGCGAGCGGCGCTGAGGCATCGACGGCCGCGTAGATAATCCAGCACGTTCGGGTCGGCGATGGTCGCGATGATCGTCGCCGAATCGACCGCCTACAGCAGCCCTTGATCGATCAGGGCCTCCACCAAACGGACCGCCAATAGGGGGGGCGCCACGTTGCCGATCATCGTCGCCAGGATCGACCTGCGTTGCTCCTTCGGGAGCTGGACGTAGTCCGGAAGGCACTGGAGGCGAGCGGCCTCATGCGGGGTGAGAGTGCGCCGCCGAAGCGGGTGCACATAGCGACCCTGCCCCATCGAACCGAAGCCGCTGGTCACAGTCTGTGCCGGTGCATCCCACCGCAGCCGACCGTACATCGACCGGTATGAGTGGTCCGATTGATGGCATTTCGGACGCATCCGGTTCGGCAGATCGAACGCGTCGTTGTCGAACAGCCAGTCGATGCGTCGCTGGTTTTCGTGCGTCGCGCGGGATGGCGAGTCGATGTAACTGCTTCCTTCGAGATCGAGGAGATCCTCAATAGCCCAACGAACGTCCCGCCCTACGACCTCGGGCAGGTCCCAGTCGAAGATGCACTCCCGAGTCGCCACTAGGAGATGCCTGACCCTAGTCTGCGGGACGCCGATCCGGCTCAGGTCAAGCCGTCTGGAGGTGACCTCGTAACCAAGCTCCTCAAGAGCCGCCGTGCACCGGGCGGCGGCTCGCCTGCGATCACTCCCGACGGATTGGACGTTCTCGATTACGACCGCCCTGGCGTCGATGAGGAGCGCCGCGCGGGCCACACTTAGGTAGAGGTCGTTTCGCGGATCATCGTGGCGGGTGTGGTTGTTGAGCGCGGAATGCCCCTGGCACGGAGGGCCTGCGAGCAGGAGCGCCGATCCTGGCTTCACCCGACCGAGTAGCTGCCGCTCGTCGCGGCTGGGCTTGTTGGCGAGCGGTCGCAGGAGGCCCGTGAGATCCGCACAGGTGAACCTCGACCGCCTACCACCGAGGGTCTCGCGGAGGACGCCGAGGGCAGCGGGCTCGTTGTCCACCGCCAGTCCAAGGCAACCGGCTCGCCCTCTTCGGCGAAGCCCCTCGAGCGCGCCGTAAGTCAGTCCGCCGAGCGACGAGAAAAGGTCCACGATCTGAACCCCGCCCATATCCTCGACGGGGCGTTCCCGGCTCCTCAGGAAGTCACGATCGATGTCGACCGCGCGACGGGAAGCGCGCCCGGCGCTCGTAAGCTGCTGTGCATCGACTATCGAGGTCATGAGCGTCCCCAGCTTGCCAGCGTGGCCGGCAGAAAGCCGCCCGCGCGCGCCGGCTGGGAAGGCGTGCCCGAGATCCGCCGGAGGATCATGCGCTCGAACAGGCGCCGTGACACGGCACCCGAGCGAGCGGTGCGATCGGCCCTGCACCTCGCGGGGCTGAGGTTCCGCGTTGACCTGCCGATCCGGCTGGCGGTCGGACGCACGGTAAGGCCGGATGTGATCTTCCCCAAGAAGCGGGTCGCGATCTTCATCGACGGTTGCTTCTGGCACGGGTGCCCCGTGCACGGAACTTTGCCGGTCGCCAACCGCGAATACTGGGGCCCGAAGATCGACGAGAACCGGCAGCGCGACCTCCGAAACACGCGGGACCTCGAAGCCGAGTGCTGGACCGTAATCCGGGCCTGGGAGCATGAGGATCCAGACGCGTTGGTGCAACGGGTGGTGAAGGCCATTCGCATCACTGGTTCCCACTCGGCGTAGACGATCCAGGTCGTCCCGCTGTCGCATCTACGGCCGAACGGAATGCCTCCCAATGGCGCGGGTGCGGGACCTTCTTTCCCAGCCGGATGAGCGAGCAGTAGTGCTCCGAGAGCCCGGTCTTGACCACCAATTCGCCGATCGACACATGCCGGAGCGCTGGAAGAATCTCGGTGGTGAAGACACTCGGATCGGGGCGATAACCCTGCCACTCCTGCACCGCTCGCTGGTGCGCGGCGTTCTTGCGCCCACGAATTTCAGCCGCGCGTCCGCCATGCGCCGGATCTCGCTGTTCTGCCCGCAGACGGGCTAGCACTTCCCCGGCGCTCTCTCGGCCACGGGTGGCGTCTTGCCGCCACCGATGGGTTCGGCACGCATCGCAATAGCGTCTGCGGCGGTCCGGCAGGTGAGCGCCGCAATTGCGACAGGCATTCGCGAGGGCTGGAGTAGCCGCAGCGGGCTGTCTGTGCTTCCGCTCCGGCTTTCGCCGGTCCCAGGCAGCGCGTCGTCGCGCGCCGGTCAGCCTGGTTGCGATCGTCACCGGCCGAGCAGCGGATTCGGCAAACGCGGTGGCAGCAGCTTCCACGACAGGAGCGATGTGGTGACGCCAGGTGTCTAGCGTGTTTGCGAGGCGCACCGCGCATGCGGGGCTTAGCCGACAGGTCCCCTTCCGGGTCTCTACGAAGTCCTCGCGGTCCAGGGTCCGCTGCGTGATCATGGCCAGCACGTAGGCGTCGGCGATCGGTCGAACGGCCTCGATGGCATCAAGGGCCAGGGATGAACGTGCGCGTCGGTCGGTGTGGAAGATTCCGATGAGTGGGTCCAGCCCAACCATGTGACAGGCGAGCCGCGCCTCCCCCTCAAGGAGCGCGTAGAGGTAATTGAGAATCGCGTTGGGCGGATCGCAGGCCAACCGCGGTCCACTGCCGAGGAGGGAGTGGCGTGTTCGGAAGGTTTGCCAGTGCTCGGGTAAGCGGTCGCTTCCGGAACTCCCGATGCTGACCCTGAGCCCTGCCCACGCATCCCAGTACGCCGCCGCAGCGTCAGCCTCGGCCGCCACCAGCGTTCCTACATCATCAGCTGCAGTGATCCGCTGCAGTGACCGAGACACTGCGTCTCGTGCTCGTTCCCCACCGGGAAGGTCGCCTAGCAGTGCGAGTTGGCCGGCGACCTTAGGCCCAAGGAATCCTCGGGCTACCTCGACCCCTGCCGCGCTGGTCTCCCCCAGTGCTTGTTCTCGGCGCATTGCGCTGTGCAGCGGCCCTGACATGGTTGAGGTCGTGAGCACCCAGCCGTCGGCGTCTACGTGGATCAATGCTGCGTTGATGTCGTGAAGCCACCGCAGGGCGTCGAGCGTGATGTAGCCGGTGTGCCCGACCAGTACGAGCCGGGAGAGCTTGGATGTGACCCGGTGGTAGCGGCGAGTTTTGCGCTCATCGCCGATGCCGTCGTGGACGATCAGGTGCCCGCGATTTACGTAGATCTTGAGCCCGTAGCCGTGGGCGACGCAGATTCCATTGCCGGCCGGCTCGGTAGGCTGTTCCCGCATGCGGAAGGCCTCTTTCCGTGTGCCATGCCCCCGGGCCGTTACAGCGGTCGCGGGGGCGACTTTTATTTACCGAGAGTCTACGTCTTATCTAGGTCTGAATCTAGGTCTGAATCGAGGTCTGAATCCGCGGGAATTAGTGCACGATTTATGTCTGGATGGGCGTCCAGAAAGGCACCTACTTGCCTCCTAAAGACAGTTACTTCTTCCGTTGCCAACTGGTCCAACTGCTTTACACCAGCGGGTGTCAGGTACTTCTTGTAACCCGGGAACGCCCCGGTCAGTTCAAGGGCGGCGTGAAAGATCGGGTAACTCGTGGCCAGCGCCGCTGATACCCCAGTAACCGATTCGTCATCTACGAGCTTGGGCAGCAGAAGGCCGTACCGAACGAGCATCGCGCGGACTGAGGCGCTCTTATGCAGATCGGCGGCGCGGAACAATCCCATCGCAGCGAAGTCCCGTCCGAGCATCGCTTCCATAGCCTTCGCTACTACTGGGAGGAGGTCGAAAAATCCGGATACTCGGTCCCGAGCCTGGTCAAGCTCCAGGTCGGATGCCGCGTCTACGACAGTCGAGGGGTTGAGCCAATCCAGAGCTCCTACGTCTCGGAGCGATAGGAGGTTGGCGGCCATGTCAGGCCGCTCTTTGAGGAATGGCCCGCTTCCGAAGTCATCGCTCACGAGACGATCGATCCCGAATGCTCGATCGAGGAGCTCTCTCGGGGACGCTTCGACGATATGCCTTCCGGTTATTGGGTCGTCAAGCCCGACGTCGGTGCTGTCCCACTCCGGCGCCCCGCCGAATGCGAGCACCAAGAGCGTGAACGTCACCGTGTAAAGGTCGGCGCGATTGCCTCCGAGCCGCCACAGAACCAACCGGAGGACGGGATCTCGCAGCTCTTCTGTGTCTTCCTCCTCGAGGACCTTGTGCGCGGCCTCTACCGGATCGTGCCCAGCCTCCTCGTAGGCGCGATGTAGCCCCCGGACGTCCGGATCCTCATCGATGACCGCCTTCAAGCTGGACCTCAAGTGCTCGTAGTCGACCCAATGTCGTTTCCACCAGACCAGGATCCGGAGCTCATCAAAGCGCCAGGCATCCTTCCGCAGCTGGCAGACGGCGAGGAGCTGTTCGAGGGTCCCTGGCGGATAGAGCTGCGGGATCCCGACGCGCCCTTTTGTTGGGGCTGGGTGCGGGCGGGGGATCAGGCCTCCGTCGCGGTAGCGCTTCAAGGCGTGCTCGGAGAGCTTGTAGCCGGCCCTCCGCGCGGCGGCGATCAGCTCTGCTCCGGTCATCCCGTCAGACATCGCTTGCGCATGGTTAGGGGTGCGCGAAGCGCTGTCAAATCTCGGACGTGTGCCTGCTAGCCGAGCCGCCGGAGGCACCAGCGACCGGTGGACAGGGGTGCGGGATCGCTCGACAGCTGGAGTGAGGTCGCTCGCGATTGTTTGCATTCATGAGCACCCGTCGAATGCTGTTGGTGGACCACTTCCAGGGCCTGGTGGAGGCAGAGGTCGAGTTGGACTGGGTCGCCTCGGCGATTGGAAGGCATCACGCCGCGATCCGCCACTACCTGGAAACCGGGGACATCGAGCCGCTACGTCCCTTCACCGGCAAGTGGTACCCGGTCGTAGGCGGGATGTTCATCCCGGAGACCAGCCCAAAGCGTCTGGTGCAGCTGGGTTACTCGGGTGATCTCGGTTACGACGACATCTACGTGCTGGAGTGAGCATGCCTCCCGACAAGAATCCGCGCCTCGATCAGGCTGTCCGTGACCAGCGCCGCCGTAATCGGCTCGGGGACGAGGCCGAGTGCCAGACCTGCGGCGATTCAACATTGACCCACCTGACGAAGGTCATGGGCCTGGTCTTGTGCCAGTGCTGCCTGGCACTAGCCCGCGGCCGGACGATCCTTGAAGCCCACCACATCGCCGGCCGCCACGAAGGACCAACGCTCCTAGTGTGCGGCAACTGTCACGGCGAGCTCTCGGACCTGCAGCGCGACTGGCCGGAAGACGCCTCGCTCGCGGAACGGCTCGAGCTGGGGATGGCCGACATCGAGCTGGTCCTCGCGCGGAGGGATGCAAGGGATGAGTGATGAGTTGGTGATCGGGGTGCGGGCCTGGCAGAAGCCGCGGCGGCCACGCAAGCGCAGCTCGGGTGAGGAGCCGAAGCTGGCTCGCCGGCTGCGGCGTCATCGGTGGTTCTTCATCTTTGACTGCGAGACGACTGCGGACGCTGCTCAGAAGCTGCGGATTGGTTGCTTCCGGATCTTGCACGACGGTGAGCTTGTCCAGGAAGGCCTGTTCTACGAGCACCTAACGCCCGCGGAGCATCGGCTGGCGGCGGAGCACGCCGAGACTCACGAGCTGCCGCTACTGAGCGTGGATCAGTTCCGGGAGTGGTTCTTCCATTACGGCTACCGACTGCGGGCCACAATCGTAGGTCACAACCTGACCTTCGATCTGCCAGCAATCGCGGTAGAGCACAAGCCAGCTCGGGGCCGGTTTGCCGGTGGCTTCTCGCATGGGATCTGGCGCACGAAGGACGGGTCCCGGGAGAACACCTACCGCCCCCGGCTGCGCATCAAGGTCCTCAACAACCGGGCAGCGCTGATCGAGTTCGCCGCGATCAGCCGCGATGCGCGAGACGGCGGCCACCGGGAGCCAGCCTGGCCCGGCCGCTTCCTCGACACCAAGACACTTGGTGGAGCGCTGAGCGCCTCCTCGCTCTCGCTCGACCGTGCCGCCAAGGTCTTCGGTACTGAACATCGCAAGCTGGGCGACGTGGAGCACGGCCAGCGGCTTGAGCCCAGATATATCGAGTACCTGCGCCGCGATGTTCTCGTGACCGAGGAGGTCCTGATGGCAGAGCTAGAGGAGTTCGGACGCCACCCGATCAACCTCGATCCTTGCAAGGCGTACTCGAGCGCGTCGATCGGCAAGGCCTACCTCGAGGCATTCGGAGTCACACCGCCGATGGACCGCTCGATGCTGAGCGATGAGCAGCTCGGCTACTGGACCTGCGGCTTCTACGGAGGCCGAGCTGAATGCCACATCCGCCGCCAGCTCGTACCGCTGACCTACCTCGACGTGCGCTCGATGTACCCAACCACCCACACACTCCTGGACCTGCAGCGATTCCTTGTGGCCGAGACGATCACATGCGAGGACGCCACTGCCGAGCTCCAAGAGCTGATCGACGACATCACTCCAACAGAGCTCTTTGACCCCTCCATATGGCCCCAGCTCTGCGTGATCATCGAGCTTCAGCCAGCCGATGACATCCTGCCCGTGCGTGCCGACTACGGCATCGGCAGCCGCTCGATCGGCGTGAACCACCTCACCGGGCCGCCGTTCTCGTACGCGCTTCCCGACGTCCTGCAATCTGTGATCCTGACCGGCCGGCGGCCACGCATTCGCCGCGCGCTGAAGCTGGTCGCCAACGGCCGGCTCCCGGCCCTGCGCTCACTCGCCCTCCGGGGGAGCGTGGATATCGATCCGGCCAGCGAGACGATTTTCAAGCGGGTGATCGAGGAGCGCTACCGCGTCCAGCACGACACCGAGCTGCCGGACGCCGAGCGTGAAGCACTGTCCATGTTTCTCAAGACGTTCGCCAACGCCACCAGCTACGGCATCCACGCTGAGCTCAACCGAGACGAACCCGCCTCCCGCCAATTCACGGTCGACCTGTACTCCGACCGGCACTTCCAGGCGCCCGTCAAGGCGGAGGAGAAGCCCGGCCGCTACTTCTTCATGCCCCTGGCCACTCTGATCACGGCCGCGTCCAGGCTGATCCTCGCCCTGCTCGAGCACGAGATCACCCGCCAGGACGGAAACTGGGCGTTCTGCGACACCGACAGCATGGCCGTCGTCACCGACTTCACCGATGAAGGCCTCCCCGGAACCCTCCCACCTCAGCTGGTGGACCAGATCGTCAACCGGTTCGCGTCCCTGTGCCCATATGACTTCGGCGGGTCGATCCTGAAGATCGAGGACGAGAACTATGCGATTGGATCAGATGAGCGCGAGGCGCTGTGGGGACTGGTGATCTCGGCCAAGCGCTACGTCCTCGGCAACTTCACCGCCGAAGGCGAGTTCATCATCCGCCGGCTGTCCGAACACGGGCTCGGCACCTACCAGGACCCCGAGGGCGATGCCCAGCCGCAAAGACTGGATAGCTGAGCTCTACCACGCCCTGGTAACTGGGCAGGAGGCCTCCGCCGAAGCCTGGCGCAACCTCCCGGCTCTCGGGCAGCTGACGATCACCCGGCCCGAGCTGCTCAGACCCTTCGCCGAACACAATCGGCGGAACCCAGATATGGCCGTGCGCCCCGGCGCCTTTGTTTCTGTGTGCTACCCGAAGCCCTTTGCTCGAGCGCAGCCAATTCGCCTGTTCGCCCCATTTACGACACCCGAGCGAGCTCTTCAGGAGCACTGGTACGACCTACGGACCGGAGAGCGGTACAGGATCACGACAGCCGATCCCCTCGGGGAGATCGTCGATGGACTGATCCCGGTCAGAAGCTATGGCGATATCGCCGCCGCCTACATCAATCGGCCCGAGATGAAATTTCGGGACGAATCCGGTCCGTGCATGCCCCACAGCGTCGGCACCCTGCACCGCCGCCACGTTCACGCCCAAAGCATCGAGCATCTCGGCAAAGAAGCCAACCTCCTAGGACGACGTATCGAGGGTGCCGGCGCCGCAGATGATGCCCAGCAGACCTACACCAACGCCCCGCTCACCGACCGAGAGATCGACCGCCTCGCCTCATGCCCTCCAGCTGAGTTGGCGGCCGCAGCAGGCATCACCGAGCGCGCCCTGCGCGATCTACTGAGCCGGCGGCGTAAGCCACGGCCCCGAACGGCTACAGCCCTACGCCAATACCTCGCCAGCCGGAACGAAACAGACCATCCCGCTCACCATCCAGCCCAACCACCAAGGACGGGTTACGCACAGGATCGGTCTGGTGAGCAAACCTCAAGGCCCACTCACACCAGGCCTGGACCCGGCCGCGATCCTCGTCGGGCAACTGGGGCAGCCGTCCTTCCAAGGCCTTCACATATCGAAGGACACGCTCCGAGCGCTCCCACGCAGCCACCTCCGAGACCAGCCGCTCCGCCCGGGCCGCCTCCACCCGCTCCAAACGAGCCTGCGCCACCCGCCGCTCCTCCGCCAGCCGAAGCTCATGCCGCCGCGCAGCCGCCTCCTGAGCCCGAACATCATCGCGCCCGGCCCGCTCCTCAAGCGTCCGGAACACCGAACCAAGCTTCCCCTCCAGAGGACCTCGAGGCCCCTCCCGCCAATGCGCCCGGCCACCCTCATATCCGTCAGGCAGCATAAGACCGAGCCAGCCCGTCGCCCGCTTTCGCTTCAGCTGCGGACCGGGCAGTTCCGACCCGTCCATCGAGCGAATCCGCCGCCGGCTCTCCCTCTCCCGCCACGCCCGGATCTCATCAGGCGTAAAAGGGACAGTCTCGGTCTGCTCATGGAGCTCAACTCGGTAGGCATGGCGGCCTACAACGATCGCCACACCGGCACGCCGTAGGTATCCCTCTTTGCCGACCTCCGCTACCTCCCAGCCGCGCCGCTCCGCCTCGTCAAAGACGGCCTGCAGGATCCGGAGACCGCGGCCGAGCAAAGGCCTTGAGAGCTGAAGATGCACGATTCCAGATCGCGGACCGATCACAAGCCGGCCGTCCGGCTCGCGACGTGAGGTTGACGCCGCGGCACGCGTCGCGGCCAGAAATCGATGTGGCCTCGCAAGCCGCTGAGGAACCGGGACCGTCGCGGGCATCACGAGACCGTAGCGACGACTTCAACCAGCACGTCCGGGACAGGCGTAGATGTTTACGCACCAAAGAAGCGCCGCGTCTTTACTAGGTACTGCGTTACCTCGGTTCTCTCGGGACAGAGAAATGCTCTAGAGCGCTTGGATGAGCGCTAAAGTGTTGGGATCACACCAAACTTCACCAAAGGAACGTTGATGGACACCTCTGCAATCACCCTTCTGGTCCCTACTACGCCCGAGGAGCGACGCTTACTCGGCGCCGTCTATCGCGACTACGGCAACCAGCTGCTTGCGGCGTCCGATGAGCCTGGACCATCGGCCGGCGCGAGCGATTCCTCCGCTATCTCCTACGTCGGCGACGAAGGCGAGGCAAACCTCCGCCGCTTCGTCAACCAGATTGCCCCGAATGCTCGCCACGCTCTGCGGGCAATCGCTGACGAAACAATCGAATCCGGTACCGCCCCCGATTCCGATCGAGTTCGCAGCCGCATGAATCTCGGAACCGACGAGCACAACCGCCTGGGAGGCATGCTCACCTCGGTGGGATTCGCCGTGAAGCGAACAGACCTCCCACGCCCATACGCCGACAGATGGGGCGGCACCCGGCAGATCTACGAAATGGACCCCGAAGTCGCAGAAACCCTCCGACGCATCCTCGACGACGACGGCAACCTCCGCTAAGCGACACACAAGAAGGTGATCCAAATGCCGCAACACTGGCTCAAGCCACTCGGCGTATCGAACCCTCCAGCGCCACTACCCGACGACTGGACTGCAGGCATGAACCTGGAGATTTACCCGCTCACCTCAGGTCCCAACAAGCCCCGACCACCCCAAATGGGGCGCGGGGATCTCGTCCTCTTCCATGCAGTCGGGCACGGTCGCATCTTCGCCGCGGGCAAGCTCCTCAACAACCCGGTCCGTCACGTACACCCAAAGTGGGGCGAACGCTGGCCGTGGCTCTACGAATGCCGGGTCGATGTCTGGGTTCCCCTGATCCAGCAAGGAATCCGATCGGGGGACTGGGCGCCAAAGAAGGCGATCAACCGCATCCGCGCTGGCGGAGAATTCGCACTGCTGACGCCGGAGGAGTACCGAACGATCCTGGACGCCTTGGCCAATCAATCAGCCGCATGTTCACGACCAGAGCTCCTAGAGGAGATACCACCTAGCAAGTGACCGCCGCAACGACAAGTACCCTTACTTACCAATGGATACGGACCCTCCCCGCTCCAAGGCTCAGGACCCGATGTCAGCTCGAAACTCCCTCGGGATGACCACCAGTATGGCCGCAATCCACCGGTCCGCACACCTAGGCAGCTCCAGCCTGTCAGGCGATCTTGCGGACCTGAGGTACCCGTACTTCAACGCCACCAAGAGCTTCGAGGCGCTGCCCGGGCCGGCCGCCCTCTCCGCGGGGCTAACCAAGACCATCCAAGACCTCACGGGTCCCGGGTCGCCGTACTTCAACGCCGGGAAAGCCTTCGAGGCCCTAACCGGGCCGGCATCATCCAGCTTCGGGCTATCCAAGGCGCTGAAGGACATCACGGGTCCCGGGTCGCCGT